>JACCDS010004088.1_pt1 | contig 15369 bp, 7 predicted proteins | sample 7446441 | NCBI WGS metagenome assembly JACCDS01 (sample SAMN15323445, study PRJNA562643) | freshwater metagenome | isolation source: river surface water | place: USA:Blue River Watershed | collected 2017-08-17 | reverse complement strand
GCGCTCCTGCCGGGAGTAATAGGCATAGCCTGTCCAGGTGTCGCTAAGATCGAAGCGCGTGCCGAGCTTGATGCGATTGGAGCTGGTGTCGCTTCCTCCTGTTGTCTCTCCGAATTCACTGATCCAGCGGGGCGTGACTCCGAGCCCGGAAGAAGGGCGCCACAGATACGGCACAACGTCGAAGCCGAAGGTGTTGGCCGGGTGACTGGCCGGGATGAACAGCACATTGCGGTTGTTGGGGTTCAGCGCGGTCACCACGCCCTTGGTCCCTTCGTCCAGCAGATAGTTCCAGTTGCCGGTCAACTCGAACTGCAGCGAATCGTTGGCCTCCCAGGTGACGTTCTGGTAGAGGTTGTATTCCGTCATGCCTCGCGCGTAGGGATAGGTGTGGGTGTAGTTGTACCAGCAGGTGCGATTGTTGCCCGTGCCCGTGATGATGCCGCTGGGAATCGCCCCACGCTGAGTGCGATCCTCGAGTCCTTGATTGAAGGTGCCGCAGCTCGGGTCGGGTAGATTTCCTCCCACGGTGCGCCCGCCGTGCAGCTCACCCAGACGTGGCGTCGCACCCGTCACGCGGCGATAGGTACCGGGGTTGCCGGAGCCAGACGAACCATCCGCCATCTCCCACTCGCGCGGACGCTCGTACATGCCAAGGCGCGTGCGCTTGCGGGCATCGAAGGCGCCGACATAGTTGATGCCGTTATCGAAGCTCTTGCCCCACAGGAAGGAGACATTGCCTTCCTCCATTCCCCCCTCCTCCGGGGTCTGGTAATAGGCGCGCACTCGCAGCCCGTCGAATTCCTTGATCGGAATCATGTTGACCACGCCGGCGACGGCGTCGGAACCGTAGAGCGCCGAGCCGCCATCCAGCACGATCTCGATGCGGGCCACCGCGATGTCGGGAATCATCGCCGTGACTGAATTCTCGATGCTGCGCACGCCATCCATCATGCTCAGGGTGCTGTTCTCCCCGAGGCCACGCAGATTGAAGGTGGTGCCGACGCCACTCTGGTTGCCGGAGGCACTGGCAAGCACGTTCTGCACGTTGTTGGTGTTCTGGGTGAAGCTCAGGTCGCGGATGTAGTTCGCCATGCTCGGCGCCCCGGACTGGTAGAGATCGTCCTGGTTGATGGTGGCGACCGGGGAATTCTGTGCGAACGCGCTGTTGCGGATGTAGGAACCGGTCACGACGACTTCTTCCACCTCGGGATCGTCGGCGGCCTGCGCCTGGACCATGAGAGGCGTCGCAAATGACGCGATGAGACAGGAATGGATCAAATGGCGCAGCTGAGCGCGCCTTGTGCTTGGGTGCATGTTCATCTCCAGTTGTCGGACCTGTCCGCAAGGCGGTACGTGATCCGTTTCTTTTTGTTGTTATCAGCGGTGGTGCACTGTCAAAGGCACAACATGATTCACACTGGAGACTGCATGCAGAGCGCATTTCCGGTACGTCGAGAGACTACCAATTCGCCTTTACTGCGTTTTATTGAAGGGTGCTTCGTGCCCCCTCGCTGAAGCCCTTTCCTTTCGCCCCGCACTGCAGCAGGGCTCGCGGGCCCTGCTGCAGCGTGAGATGTGACATCAGGCCCCTGGCGTCCAGTCAATGGACATCCAGAACTGACGGCCCCACGGTGTGGAGAGACGAGTTTCCGCCCCGCCGATGATCGCCAGGCGCTGTGGGCGCTTGTCGAACAGATTGTTGATCCCCACGCTCAGCGTGATCTCGCTGTCGAAGTACTGGTCGAAGACGTGCGCATAGCGCGCGTCGAAGATGTACTCGCCACGGATGTTGCGGGGCGGGTTCTTGGTGTTGTCGCCGTCTTCCGGGTAGAAGTCCACCACCTGGTCATCGAACTTGATGGTGCTCCAGTAGTTGGCGGAGATCGACGCACTCTGATTGCCACGGAACCAGTTCACGCGTGCGTTGGCCTTGACCTCAGGCAGCGGCGGCACGATACCGGTACGACCGTTCTGCTTGCCCACCGCCTCCACACGGATCCCGTTCAGGTCCATGTAGTCGTAGGTGTCATACAGCGTGGTCTGCACCGTGGTGGTGAAGCTGCCCAGATTGTCAGTATCGAACTGATACTGCGCCTTCAGGTCCAGCAGATCGATCCAGACCGAGCTGATGTTGGCGGACTGCACGAACAGCTTGGAGACCGAGCCATTGGGGTAGCGCTGGATCGCGTAGCCCGGAATGGCGGCCTTGGCAGCCAGCCAGGCATCGGCTGCGGCACGCGTCGCAGAACCCGGCACAGCCGAGTAGGACGAGCGGGCGATGCCGGTTTCACCGAGGAACTGCTGGAACTGGAAGCCCACGGTGTCCTGCTGGCTCAGGGTGCGGATACGGTCGACGTATTCGATCTCCTGATAGTCCACTGACAGGTTCAGCCCTTCCAGGAAGTTCCCTGTAGGCTCCCAGGTGAAGCCGATGTTCTGGATGGTGGAGGTTTCCGGCTGCAGGTTCGGGTTGCCGGACTGACACCAGATACCGCCGATCAGCGGGGTGTTGGTGAACTCGTCCAGGCCGCTGAACATGTCGGCACAGCGGTCATCCGCCACGAAGGGACGCGCCTGGAAGGGCGTCGGAGCCAGGAAGCTTTCGCCCCATGAGGCACGCAGCGCCAGACTCGGCAGCGCTTCCCAGCGCAGTGACACCTTGGGCGTGGTGGCCTCCAGGCCGAAGTCCTTGAACTGCTCGTGTCGCACGGCGAACTGGGCAGCCAGGGTCTCCAGGATGGGCACCTCGACTTCGGCAAACACGGAGCGGGTCTCCGACACGTAGACGGCGTCCTTCAGACGCTCGCCCAGAACCTGGCTGTTGGCGTAGTCCTCACCCAGCTTGTCGTAGGGGTCGGCATAGTCCTCGATGCGAATATCCCGCCACTGGTAACCGAAGGCCATGGACACCGCACCCGCCGGCAGGTCGAACACCTCGCCCGTGGCCAGAGTCTCGAACACATCCAGGAAGTTGCGCCCGCCCAGACGATTGGGGTTGTAGGACATCATCCAGTCCACCAGCTCCTGGGGATTGTCAGTCCTGCCCTTCACGTAACGAGACGAGTAGGGCGACTGCGAGCCGAAGGGGTTGAACCACTGATTGCCGTTGGGGCCGCCCAGACCGGACATGGCCAGCTGCAGACGGCTGGAGGTCACCACGTGCTCGTCAGAGGTGTTCTTGTCCTCCTGTGCCGAGTAATAGGTGTAGCCGGTCCAGGTGCCCGCCAGATCATACTCGGCGCTGAACTTCAGACGGTTGAGGGCGTAGTCGGAGCTGACCTTCTTGGATGAGTCGGTGTAGTAGCTCGACGGCAGGTTGGCGCCGGTGTTGCCGAACACACGCCAGCTCCAGGGCGTCAAATCCACTCCCCAGGGGTTGGCGGGGTGATTCGCCGGAATCTTCATCACGGCTCGGTCATTGCCGCCGTTGGGCGAGGTGCCCGTGGTGCGGTTCTGGTTGTAGCGGTAATGATTGTTCAGCGTGACGTTCAGACGCAGCCAGTCGGCAGCATCGTAGGACAGTGTGTTGTAGAGATTCCAGTTGATCTCGTGTCGGGAATAGGCGTGCTGGATACTGTACTCATAGGTACAGTTGCCGTTGTAGATGGTCCCGGACGGGTTCGTGTACTGGCTCTCGCCATGGGCGTCGAAGCCGGCATTGAACTTGCCGCAGTCCGGATCAAGCAATACCGGGCCAGTACTGGTGCCGCCATGCGGCTGCAGCAGTTGCACACCAGGCTTCGAGTTGATCAAGCGCCGGAAGGAGCCCACCGGGCCGGAGTTTGACGCGTTGTTCGAGTTCTTCCACTCGCGCGGGCGCTCATACATCATCAACGGCGTCTGCTTCTGCGCCTCGAAGGCGCCCACATATTCGATGCCGTTGTCGAAGTTCTTGCCCCACAGCAACGAGCCTGTGAAATGCTCCATCGCACCGTCTTCGGTACGCTGGTAGTAGGTACGGGCACGCATACCCTCGAATTCCTTGATCGGGATGATGTTCACCACCCCCGCCACCGCGTCGGAGCCGTAGAGGGCGGAACCCCCGTCCAGCACCATTTCCATGCGGCTGATGGCGATCTCGGGCAAGCTGGCCGACATCAGCGGGCTCAGGGTGCGAGCGCCATCGATAAGGGTCAGAGTGGAGTTTTCCCCGAGGCCGCGCAGGTTGAAGCTGCTGTTGCCCGTCTGAGCGCCGTCGGAGGTGCCCAGCACCACGTTGACCACGTTGGTGTTCTGGGTGTAGCTGAGATCACGGATGTAGGCTCCCATGCTCGGCGCACCGGACTCCAGCAGGTCTTCCTGGGAGACGGTGTCCACGGGGGAGTTCTGGGCAAAGGCACTGTTCCTGATATAGGAACCTGTCACCACCACTTCCTCGACTTCAGGGTCATCCTGAGCCTGGACTGCAAGCGGAAACACGACGGAAGCGACAAGGCAGGAATGGATCAGATGACGCAGTTGCCCGCGTCGGGTGAAGTTAAGCATGTTTATCTCCGGTTGTTGGCTCTTGCCGCCACGATCGCAACAAGGCCTTTATTATTTGGATATCAATAGCTTAGGGCACTATAAGGCACTACTGCATGACTATCACTGGAAGACAACAGGCTGCCAAGCCATTCCGGTACAACGATATACGACCATTCACCTTATGCTGTCGGATGTAATCAGGCCCGGGAGGAAATTGCAATCCCTGATGCACTCCGAAACAACTTGTTGCCACACTTTGCATGGAACGGTCGTTCGATAAAGTGCCACAGCTCACCTATGGCGATTGCAGCCGCGAGGCAACCCTGTGAATTCGACGGGATTCTGGAATAGAAATCGGGCGCCGCATGTTGCCACACGGTGCCCGACCCTTACGAGGAGACTGCTCTTGCTTACTGACCGGCGACTGAACGCTGCTTGGCGGCTTCGCGCTGGGCCACTATTTCCTGGTAGCCCTCTTCGTCAAGATGCGTGATTGCCAGCCAGGCGTGAGTCATTTCGTCAGCAGTGCGGCTGCCGGCCACCACCCAGAAATCCGGATCCGGATTGTTCGGGTTGTTGGCGGTGTTGTCGTACCACTGCTTGATGACCATCACGGCCCCTGTCGGGATGAGCGGCGCAACATCCGGCTCATACAGGTGGCTGTGGTGCCAGGTGGCGCTCCAGTTGGAGATCTGGCTGATCTGCTCGGTGCGACCAGTCGCCGGGTAGTAGATCTCCAGTGACGCGGCACGCATGCGCAGGTGACCGTGGGGCTGGAAGCTGTCCACGCGCACCGGATGATCGAAGGAATGGAAGCCCTGGGTCATCGCCGTGCCGTGGGGCGGCACCACCAGCTCACCTTCGTCCAGTCTGTAAAGCTTCAGATCCTGCTTGTACTTGGCCTGGGTCTCATACCCTTCCGGGTGCAGCCAGATACCGATCTCGACGACGTTGTCCTCGATCACGGTGCCCGGAGCCGTGGCACCGACACCGCCGGGGAACAGGTGAATATCCCAGCGAATGCGGGCATTGGCCGGCAGTGTGCGACACACACCTTCGGGAGCGATCTCGCCCCACTTGCCCATCGCGTATTCGGTCAGCATGCCGACGTCTTCGTACTCGCCGTCAGCATTCATGATCTCGACGTTGGAGTTGGCGTGGTGCACCACGGCCTTGGCATTGCCGGCCGGCTTCACCTGGATCGCCTTGATGCAGCGGTCAGTGGTGAGACCTGTTTCCACGAAAGGACGGTGCCACATGTCGTTGCCGAGAGCCGGCACATCAATGGGCTCGGAATCCAGCACCAGTGTGGGCTGACCGAACTGCGCGGCAAAATTCCACTCATCGCTGTCGGGCAGGTTCGCTACCGGGTGCGAGCGATCGCCCCAGTCACCTTCGGGTGCACCTTGTGCGACCCACTGGGTGATGGTGTTGATTTCTTCATCCGACAGACGCCAGTCGCCCTGCAGATCCTGAATGCCGATGTGGTCGTCGTAGGAGTAAGGTGGCATCTCCTTGTTGGCGACGCGCATGCCGATCAGCGGTGCCCAGGGGCGCACCTGCTCGTAATTGGTGAGCTGCATCGGGCCGATGGCGCCTTCACGATGGCAGACTACACAGTTGTCCGTAATGATTTGCGCGACGTGATCCGCGTAGGTGATGGCGCCGGAATCAATGGACAGACCGGACTGCGCCTGAGCCTGACCGCTCATTCCCAATACTGCCAGAACGGCGGCACCCAGAGCCGCCTTGCCGGTGTGCCTGACGAGCCACCGCTGTTTCATCTGCATGTTCATCTCCTGTGCTTGATGAGTTGCCGGCCAGCGCGAGTACACGCACCAGACAGACGTTTTTATTTGAATTCCAACAACTTAGCGAGAGATAAGGAAGGCAATGACTATCACTGGATGACTGCATGCGAGGGGCAAATCCGGTACAACGATATACGACCATCACACCTTATGGGTCGGAATGTACGCCCGAGCGCGTGGCAAAAGCAAACGGATTATTCTCGCGTCACATTTTGTTACATTTTTGGCAACCCAAGCCCACGCCTCTGACGAGGCGCTTTTGGTGTGAGAATCGTTCCGGATGGGAGAGTCGCGTCGACAGGCCGAGGTGAGAAATCGGGCACCGCATGTCGCCATGCGGCACCCGACCCTTACGAGGAGCTCTTGCTTACTGACCTGCGACGGAACGCTGCTTGGCCGCTTCGCGCTGGGCGAGGATCTCTTCATAACCCGCGTCATCCAGATGCGTGATCGCAATCCAGGCATGGGTCATTTCGTCAGCGGTACGGCTGCCGGCCACCACCCAGAAATCCGGATCCGGATTGTTCGGATTATTGGCGGTATTGTCGTACCACTGCTTGATCACGAGCACTGCACCGGTGGGAACCAGGGGAGCAACATCTGGCTCATACAGGTGACTGTGATGCCAGGTGGCACTCCAGTTGGAGATCTGACTGATCTGCTCGGTGCGGCCGGTGGCCGGGTAGTAGATCTCCAGCGACGCCGCACGCATGCGCAGATGGCCGTGGGGCTGGAAGCTGTCGATGCGCACCGGGTGGTCAAATGAATGGAAGCCCTGAGTCATCGCGGTGCCATGGGGCGGCACGATCAGTTCGCCTTCGTCCAGTCGGTACAGTTTCAGGTCCTGCTTGTACTTGGCCACATTCTCGTACCCTTCCGGGTGCAGCCAGATGCCGATCTCCACGACATTGTCCTCGATCACTGTGCCAGGAGCCGTGGCGCCGACCCCGCCGGGGAAGAGGTGAATGTCCCAACGGATGCGAGCATTGGCAGGAAGTGTGCGGCACACGCCTTCCGGCATGATCTCGCCCCACTTGCCCATGGCGTACTCGGTCAACTGCCCATAGTCCTCGTATTCGCCATCGGCGTTCATGATCTCGACGTCGGAGTTGGCGTGGTGCACCACGGACTTGGCATTCCCGGCCGGCTTCACCTGGATGGCCTTGATGCAGCGATCGGTGGTCAGTCCGGTGTAGACATAGGGGCGGTGCCACATGTCATTGCCGATGGCCGGCACGTCGATGGGCTCGGAGTCGAGAACCAGGGTGGGCTGACCGAACTGATCCGCGAAATTCCACTCATCGGTATCCGGCAGATCGGCCACCGGGTGTGAGCGATCGCCCCAGTCCCCTTCCGGAGCACCCTGTGCGACCCATTGCGTGATGGTGTTGATCTCTTCTTCGGACAGACGCCAGTCACCCTGCAGCTCCTGAATGCCGATGTGGTCATCGTAGGAATAGGGAGGCATCTCCTTGTTGGCCACGCGCACGCCGATCAGAGGCGCCCATGGCCGGATCTGTTCATAGTTGGTGAGCTGCATCGGGCCGATGCCACCTTCGCGGTGACACACGACGCAGTTGTCGGTAATGATCTGAGCCACATGATCGGCGTAGGTGACCTCGCCGGAATTGATGGACAGACCTGACTGTGCCTGCACAGCACCGCTCGTTCCAAGAACTGCAACAACAGCAGCTCCGAGCGCCGCCATGCGGGCGTGCATGAGGCCCCGCGAATTCATTGCGCGCATGTTCATCTCCTTTTCATCCCAAGTTGCGGCCGGGGCCAGCATTGTGCCTGGCAGGCCAGATTATTTTTAATTGGAATTCAACAAGCTTGTGTGAAAGTCATAAGGCGAAAAATTACAATCACCGGATGACAACATGCGAGGGCAAATCCGGTACAACGACCTCAGCCAATTGCACCTTATGCCTCGAATTTACGCCTGCAAGACCGCAAATGGCAACACCCGCAACAACCGTGTTGCAACTTGTTACAAATATCTCGACACCATAACCAAGCGTTCCTGATTTGAGAAAATTCTGCAATGCCCATTCTGAATCTTGCGTAAAGATGAAATTCTGCTGGCAAAAAAAATCGGGCGCCGCATGTTGCCACACGACGCCCGACCCTTTACGAGGATACTTCTACTGCTGCTTACTGACCTGCAACGGAACGCTGCTTGGCCTCTTCACGCTGAGCCACGATCTCCTGGTAACCTTCTTCGTCCAGGTGTGTGATCGCCAGCCAGGCGTGGGTCATTTCGTCAGCAGTACGGCTGCCTTCCACCACCCAGAAATCCGGATCCGGATTGTTCGGGTTGTTGGCGGTGTTGTCGTACCACTGCTTGATGACCATCACCGCGCCAGTCGGGACCAGCGGAGCGACATCCGGCTCATACAGGTGGCTGTGGTGCCATGTTGCGCTCCAGTTGGAGATCTGGCTGATCTGCTCGGTGCGACCGGTCGCCGGGTAGTAGATCTCCAGCGAGGCAGCTCGCATGCGCAGGTGGCCGTGCGGCTGGAAGCTGTCGATGCGCACAGGGTGGTCAAACGAGTGGAAACCCTGAGTCATCGCTGTGCCGTTCGGCGGCACAATCAGCTCGCCCTGGTTCAGTCGGTACAGAGCCAGGTCCTGCTTGAAGCGGGCCTCATTCTCATAACCTTCCGGGTGCAGCCAGATGCCGATCTCGACGACGTTGTCCTCGATCACGGTGCCCGGAGCCGTGGCACCGACACCGCCGGGGAACAGGTGAATGTCCCAGCGAATGCGGGCATTGGCCGGCAGTGTGCGACACACACCTTCCGGAGCGATCTCGCCCCACTTGCCCATCGCGTATTCGGTCAGCATGCCGACATCTTCGTACTCGCCGTCAGCATTCATGATCTCGACGTTGGAGTTGGCGTGGTGCACCACAGCCTTGGCGTTGCCGGCCGGCTTCACCTGGATCGCCTTGATGCAGCGATCAGTGGTCAGACCGGTTTCCACGTAAGGACGGTGCCACATGTCATTGCCGATGGCCGGCACGTCGATGGGCTCGGAGTCCAGAATCAGTGTGGGCTGACCGAACTGGGCAGCGAAGTTCCACTCATCGGCGCTGGGCAGGTTCGCTACTGGATGCGAACGATCGCCCCAGTCACCTTCCGGAGCGCCCTGGGCGACCCACTGAGTGATGGTGTTGATTTCTTCTTCCGACAGACGCCAGTCGCCCTGCAGGTCCTGGATACCGATATGGTCATCGTAGGAGTAAGGAGGCATCTCCTTGTTCGCAACGCGTACGCCGATCAGAGGCGCCCAGGGGCGGACCTGATCGTAATTGGTGAGCTGCATCGGGCCGATGCCGCCTTCGCGGTGGCACACAACGCAGTTGTCGGTGATGATCTGGGCGACGTGATCAGCATAGGTCACTTCGCCGGATTCAATGCCCAGGCCGGACTGCGCCTGCGCGTTCGTTCCCAGCACCGCCAGAACGGCGAAGCCAAGAGCGGCTTTCCCGGTTTGCCTGATGCTCAAACGCTGCTTCAACTTCATGATCCTCTCCTTACCGTGTAAATGGGCAGAACGCCAGCGCACCGGGGTAGAGCGGCAGGCGCAAGGCATTCCGGGTTGGTTCTTGTTGGTCCCGATTGTCGCTCTGCCAGCAAGCACACAACCGTGCAGACTACGCGGCTGAATATAGTGAAAGTTTTCCGGGGTTCAAGATTCGCACGATTGATTTTGTTGATGTAGATCAATATATCCGCTTGTGTCGCTCGCGGCCCGCGCGCCAGTTAGACTGCCCGGGCAGAAATCACTAGTTCCGGGGCCGATGGATGCCCTCAAGGAGTGCCGATGAAAGCCCTGCTGGCCATGACTCTGATCACGCTGACCGCGCTCGGGGTGGCCTTTCTGCAGTATCAGGACGCCCAGGCGCTGCGCGCGAGCCTGCAACGCAGTGAAACCGCCCGCGAGGCGCTGCAGAGAGAGGCGGACATCAGCGCCGCACAACTGGCCGCCAGTACCGCGCAGCAGCAGAGCGTGCAGTTGCAGATCGAGCAATTGCAGGAAAGCCTGCGCAGTTCGTCGGCGCAGTTGCTCGAGCTGTCCAACAGCCTGCAGGAAGCCAGGCAGATGATCGCACCACCGCCCCCCTGAAGCCCGCGACCTCATGTATGCAATGCAGCGCCGCCCCGCGAGGTCTCTGGTTTCGAGGCAGCTTTGTGGTGACCTTCGGGGTGGAATTCTTTACATTAGCCGCCATCTGTCTCCGCACATGAGACCGCGCCCGTTCCCTTCTGGAGAATCCTATGTCACATATCCCGACTTCCGGGGCAGCCCGCGCCATGCTGGGCGTCCTGGTGCTGTTTTCGGCCCTGTTCGCCTGCAGCCCGCAAGGCAATCCCACGGCGCCGACCGAGCCGATCGCCGACGCGGCTCAGGATGTCGCTGGAGCGGGCTACCGACGCATCAACTCGCCCAACCCGGACGATGCCCTGCACACCCAGATTTTCGAGCTGGACAACGGCCTGCAGGTCTACCTGACCGAGAACCACGAGGAACCCCGCTTCTACGCCGAGATCGCCGTGAAAGCAGGCAGCAAGCATGACCCGGCCGACGCCACGGGGCTGGCCCATTACCTCGAGCACCTGCTGTTCAAGGGCACCCAGGAGCTGGGCACGCTGGACTATGCCGCCGAGAAACCGTATCTCGACCAGATCACCGAGCTGTACGAGCGCCACTTCCGCGAGACCGACCCGACGGCACGGGCAGAGATTTACGCCGAGATCAATCGCGTGTCCCAGCAGGCCGCCCAGTACGCCATCCCCAATGAGATGGACAAGCTCTACAACGCCATGGGCGCGTCCAACCTGAATGCCCACACCTGGCACGAGGAGACTGTCTACAAGGTCGGCCTGCCCTCCAACCGGCTCGAGCAATGGGCCGCCATCGAGTCCAGCCGCTTCGTCGACCCGGTGTTCCGCCTCTTCCACACCGAGCTGGAAACTGTCTACGAAGAGCAGAACCAGAGCCTGGACAATCGCGACCGTGTGTCCTACTACGCCATGGGCAAGCTGCTCTACAAGAAGCATCCCTACGGTCAGCAGACCACCATCGGGGATTCCGAGCACCTCAAGAACCCCTCCCTGGTGTACATCCAGAATTACTTCGACACCTATTACGTGCCGAACAACATGGCCATCTTCATCAGCGGCGACATCGACATCGACGCGACCATCGCCACCATCGCCGAAAATTTCGGCAAGTGGGAGCGCAAGGAGGTCCCTGAAGTGGGGCCGTGGGTGGAAGACCCGATCCAGCAGGTCGAGCGCGTGACGGTGCAGTACCTGGGCGAAGAGGAAGTGCAGATTGCCTATCGCACCGTGCCGAACGGCCATCCCGACAAGGAAGCCCTGATGCTGCTGGACATGATCCTGGACAATCGCACCGCCGGGCTCATCAACATCAACCTGAATCAGGCCCAGGCTGTGCAGGCCGCCGGCTCGTCGCCGGAATTCCTCAATGACTACGGCTCCCAGCGCCTGTGGGGCGTGCCCAAGCAGGGCCAGACGCTGGCCGAGGTCGAGCGGCTCCTGGTGGACCAGATCAAGCACATCAAGGCAGGCGAATTCGAGGACTGGATCATTCCCGCCATCGTCAATGACTTCAAGAAGAGCCAGAAGCAGGCGCTGGAATCCAACACCGCGCGGGTCACCACCATGCGCCAGGCCTTCATGGCCGGCGAGGACTGGGACCACTATGTCGCCGAGATGGCGCGCCTCGAGCAGGTAAGCAAGGACGACATCGTGCGCGTGGCGAACCAGTACTTCGGGGACAACCAGTACGTGGCCGTGCACCGCGTGAACGAGCAGCACGAGATTCCTCACGTCGAGAAACCGCAGATTGACCCGGTCAACATCGACCCGAGCCGGCAGTCCACCTTCGCCGCCAATATCCTGGCCATGCCCTACGAGGAGATCGAGCCCACCTTCGTGGACGCCAACGAGGACTACCGCGTGGTCGAGTTCGCCCCCGGCGTGCCGCTTTACTACGCCCCGAACCCGCTCAATGACCTGTTCTCCTTCTCCATCAGTGTCGAGACCGGGACCGAGGAGAATGACCGTCTCGGGCTGGCCACCGCCCTGCTGGAGAAATCCGGGGCCGGCAGCTTCAGCGCCGCCGATCTGCAGAAGGAGTGGTATCGCCTGGGCAGCGAGTTCGGCATCAGCGCCGGCGCCAACGAGTCCTCCATCGGCGTCAGCGGCCTGGACGAGCAGTTCGAGCCCACCCTGAGCCTCATGCTGGAGCTGCTGCGCAATCCGGTGTCCGACGAGGCCACGCTGGAAGAGCTCAAGGCCATCATCCTGAAGTCGCGGGCGGACCAGAAGCAGGACCCGGGCGCCATCAGCCAGGCACTGTTCCTCTACAACCGTTACGGCGAGGACTCGCCCATGCTGCAAACGCTGACCTCGGCCGAGATCGCCGCGTCCACCGTGCCGCAGCTGCAGGACGAGATCCGCAATCTGCTGACCTACAAGCACACGCTCAGCTACACCGGCTCGCTGTCACTGGAGCAGCTGCAGGAAAAACTGCAGCGCCTCTACCAGGTGCCCGCGGAGCTCAAGGACACGCCGCCCTACCGTTTCCGCACGGCGCGGGTGGTGGACTCCAACGAGATCTACGTGGTGGACCAGGCAACGGCCCAGGCCCAGGTGCGGATCGAATTCCCCGACGGCACCTATGACGAGGCCCTCGTGATCCCCTCCTCGCTCTACAACACCTATTTCGGCACCAGCATGTCGAGCGTCGTGTTCCAGGAGTTGCGTGAGGCGCGGGCGCTGGCCTACTCCGCCCAGGCCCAGTACGCCCAGGGCGGCCGGCTGAATGCCGAGAACCTCGCCATCGGCGCCATCGGCTCGCAGAACGACAAGACAGTGGACGCCCTCGCTGCCTTCCTCGACCTGTTCGACAACATGCCGTCTTCGGGCGAGCGCTTCGAGGAGGCACGCAGCTCCCTGGAGAACCGCTACCGCACCTCCACCGTCGGCTTCCGGCAGGTGATCGGCTCCGTGCGCTCCTGGGAACGACTGGGGCTGGACGGCGACCCGCGCCCTGCCCGCTTCGAGCAGCTGCGCAGCGCCACGCTGGAGGACATGCTCGCGTTCCAGCGCGACAACATCGCCGGCCGACCCAAACTGATCTCCATCGTCGGGGACTTGTCCCGCATCGATGTCGATGCTCTGGCGCAGTACGGCACCGTGACTCAGGTGCAGGTCGACGACCTGTTCGTGGATTGAGGTGACGTCGGCCGTGTCAGAACCCTCCGCGAATCCCCTCGTTCCGCTGAGCGTGACGGGGCTGCACAAGCGCTATGGCGCGACGCCCGTGCTGCACGACCTGCAGCTGCGCGTCGAGCCCGGTGCCGTGCACGGACTGGTCGGCCTGAACGGTTCCGGCAAGACCACCACCCTGGAATGCATCCTGGGCATGCGGCCCTTCGACAGCGGCGAGATCCGCGTGCTGGGCCATGCCCCGAGCGCGCTGCACCGCAGCGAGGGCGCCGTGGTCAGCATCTTCGACAGCCCCAGCCTGCACCCGCACCTCACGGTGCGGCAGGTGCTGGAACATGCCGGCCTGCTGTGTCAGCACCCGGTGCGCTCGCCTGCCGAGGTCGAAGCGCTGCTGGGCATCGGGAAGTACAGCGGCTACCGCATCCGCGAACTCTCGCTGGGCAATCGTCGACGGGCCTCCATCGCCCAGGCCCTGCTGGGCAGCCCGGGCTTCGTGATTCTGGATGAACCTTTCAACGGGCTGGACGCTGGCGGCGTCGATGACGTGCTCGAGCTGATTGCCCGGCTCAATCGCGAGGAAGGCACGGCCTTCCTGCTCTCCAGCCATCAGCTGCCCTATCTGGAACGGGTGTGTTCGCATCTGTCGGTGCTGCACAAGGGGCGTATCGCCGTGAGTGGTGCGGTCAGCGAGCTGTTCGATGCGGGCGACACCCGCCTGCGCGTGCGCTGTGACGACGTCGTGCGCGCGCTGACCCTGGTGCAGGACCTGCCCGGTGTGCAGGTGGAAGACACGCGCGAAGCGGGTGTGCTGACGCTGCGCATCGGCCAGAGCTATCCGGCCCTGATCAACCAGACCCTGGTGAGCAAGGGCATCCTGGTCAGCGAGCTGGCACCGCAGCGGCCCTCCCTGACCAGTCTTTTCCACGCCATCACCAGTGCCGACCCGGTGGCAGCGGATGCCGAACGAGGTGCCGCATGAGCGCCTTCATCGCCACCCTCAGAGCCGAACTCTATGTGGCCCGCCGCAGCACCAGCGCCTGGCTGCTGGTGCTGCTGCCTGCCTTCGCGGTGGTGCTGCGCGCCAGCATCGTCAAGCTGGCGGAGTCGGGCCAGGCCGCCCGGGATGCCCTGCTGGGCGGGGGCGATGACATGCCAGTGGCCAGCAATGCCTGGGGGCAGTTCGTCGACGGGTTCGCCACCGGGCTCACGCTGCTGAGTCTGTCGCTGGTGGCCTGGGCCGCCTGGTCCTTTGCCAATGATCGCGACACGGGCGCCCTGCGCCATGTCTTGATCCGTCGCAGCAGTCGCATGCACCTGGTGCTGGCCAAGCTGTGCACGGTCTGGCTGCTGGCTCTGTGCGCGCTCGTGCTGCTGGCGGCCGGCACCAGTGCCATCTGCGCTCTGCTGTGGGACTTCGGCCCGGTGGTGGAAGACGGCTACGAGCTGATCGGCAGCGAGGAGATCCGCGCCGAGGTGTGGCTCGGCCTGCGCCTTGCGCTGATTCCCTTGCCCGCGGCCCTGGCGTTTGGCGTGCTGGTGTCGGTGCTGGCCCAGTCCGCCACCCAGGCCGTGACCGCAGCACTGGGCATCAGCCTTGCGCTGGACGTGTTCAAGGGCGTGCTGGGCAACGCCGCGCATTATCTTTACGCCCGCTATCAGCCTTCGCTGATCGACCAGTCGTATCTGCAGGATGTCGGCAGGCTGGTGCGCGGCTATTCCGATGTGATGATCGATCCGCAGGTGCTGGCCCTCAATGAATGGGTGCCGCTGCCCCAGTTGCTGCTGTTCGTGGTGCTGGCCCTGCTGGCCGTGAGGAGGAAACCCCT
>JACCDS010483512.1_pt1 | contig 15371 bp, 13 predicted proteins | sample 7446441 | NCBI WGS metagenome assembly JACCDS01 (sample SAMN15323445, study PRJNA562643) | freshwater metagenome | isolation source: river surface water | place: USA:Blue River Watershed | collected 2017-08-17 | reverse complement strand
CAGGTCCTGTTCCAGCCGCGCGAACTTGGCGATGAAGGGCTGCAGCGTGGTTTCAGGGTGGTCAAACAGCACGATGCCCAGCACACCGATCACCGCGCCCGCCTCGTCGCGCAGCGGGATGCGGCTGACCACAAAGGTGCCGGCCTTGTTGGTCAGCAGATCGATCAGGATCGGCTTGCCGGTTTCCAGCACCTGGTGCATCTGCGTGTTCTGCACCACGCTGAAAACGGGGTGGCCGACAAAGTCTTCCTCGCGCTCGTAGCCCAGTGCGGGCAGGAAGCGGCGGTACTGGTCGTTGATCCACACCACCCGCCCCGCGCGGTCCACCAAAATCATGCCCTCGCTGGCATGGGCAAACAGGTCGAACATCGAACGCGCCGCCAGTTCGAGAATGCTCTGGGCGTCGCGCGGCAGTCGGTCGTCTCGGGTCATAGCCGCATGTTACGCGGCGGGAGGATCAGCGCGACAGAAGGCCACCCGCGACGAGTGCGGCACGCGTCCCGGCCGCGCTGGTGTGCCGCACGCCCTGCCAACCATGTGCGACGGCGGCGTCGAGGTTGCGCTGTACGTCGTCGATAAACCAGACCGCCCGACCCTGCAAGCCCCAGCGCTGCACCGCCTGGGCGTAGATCACTGCCTCGGGCTTGATCTGCTGCACATGGGCAGAAAACAGGCCCGCCTCAAACAGTGCAAAAAAAGGCTTGTCGCGCAGCAAGCTGTCGGCGTAGGGCGCCGGCATGTTGGACAGGTAGCAAAGCCTATGGCCTGCGGCCCGCAAGTCCTGGAGCACGCACACCGTGTCGTCCTGCGTCGCCAGATGCGACGGAATCGCGTCGATCACGGCCCGAACATCACCGGCGGGCAGACCGGTACGACGGGCAATGCGCAGCGCCAGCGCCCCAGGCTCGATCTGGCCTCGGTCGAACAGTGACCAGTCGCTGCCCGGGTCGAAGCCCTGGAACACCTGATCAGCGAGCACCTGCGCCCGCGAGCGGTCGAGCGCGTGCCGCGGCAGCACCTGCTGCAGCAGGTCCAGCGGCCGCCAGTGCAGCAGCACGCCGCCGAGGTCGAAGATGACCGTGTGACAGGCCATCATGGTCATGCCCGGCGGTGCCAGGCCAGCAGCCGCGGCGTGGTCAGCACCAGGGCCACGACGGCCAGCAGCGTGGCCGACATCGGGCGTTCGATGAACACCGACCAGTTCCCCTCACCGATGGACATGGCGTTGCGGAACTGTGCCTCGGCCAGCGGCCCGAGGATCAGGCCGACGATGACCGGGGCGACCGGGAAGTCGAAGCGCCGCATGGCCACACCGACCAGCGCCAGTCCGTACATGAGGAACAGGTCGAAAGCGCTCTGGCGCATGCCGTACACGCCCACGGTCGCAAAGATCAGGATGCCGGCGTACAGCGGCGCCTTGGGAATCTTCAGCAGCTTGACCCACAGGCCGACCATGGGCAGGTTGAGCACCAGCAGCATGACGTTGCCGATGTAGAGCGAGGCGATCAGCGCCCAGACCAGGTCGGACGAGGTGGTGAACAGCTGCGGCCCGGCGTTGATGCCGTAGTTCTGCAGCGCATTGAGCAGAATGGCGGCCGTCACCGAGGTGGGAATGCCCAGCGTGAGCAGCGGCACCAGCGTGGCGGTGACGGCGGCGTTGTTGGCCGCCTCGGGGCCGGCCACCCCCTCCACGGCGCCGGTGGTGCCGAATTCGTCCTTGTGCTCCGGCGCGGCCAGTTTGCGCTCGGTCGCGTAGCTCAGGAAGGTCGGGATCTCGGATCCGCCAGCCGGAATGGTGCCGAAGGGAAAGCCGATGGCGGTGCCGCGCAGCCAGGCCGGCCAGGAGCGCCGGAATTCGGCGCGCGTCATGTGCGCCCGGTTCAGCCGGTTCATGCTGCTGACACTGCGGCCTTCGTACAGCGCGTTGTACAGCGCCTCCGACACCGCAAACAGACCGACGGCCACCAGCACGACCTCGACCCCATCCATGAGCTCGATCACGCCCCCGGTGTAGCGCACCTGGCCGGTGATCTGGTCCATGCCGACCAGCCCCAGCGCCAGGCCGGTGAACAACGCGGTCAGGCCACGCAGCGTGCTCTGGCCCAGCACCGCACTGACGGTGGTGAAGGCCAGCAGCATGAGGCAGAAGTACTCCGGCGGCCCGAGCGACACCGCGAAGTCGGCCAGCAGGGGGGCAAAAAGGGTCACCAGCGCGGTGGCGATGGTGCCGGCCACGAAGGAACCGATGGCCGCCGTGGCCAGGGCCGCGCCGGCGCGACCGTTCTTGGCCATCTTGAAGCCTTCGAGCGCGGTCACCATGGTGCCGGTTTCGCCCGGCGTGTTGAGCAGGATCGAGGTGGTCGAACCGCCGTACATGGCGCCGTAGTAGATACCGGCAAAAAAGATCATGGAGGCCGTGGGCTCGACCTGCCCCGTGATGGGCAGCAGCATGGCCACGGTCACGGCCGGGCCCAGGCCCGGCAGCACGCCGATGGCTGTGCCCAGCGCGCAGCCGGCCAGCGCCCACAGCAGGTTGACGGGAGTGGCGGCGGTGGCAAAACCGCCGAGCAGCAGGTTGAGGGTGTCAGTCATGTCTTGCCCCTTGTCTCGTCAGAGCCAACCGGTGGCCGTGAGTCCTGGCAGGTTCACTGCCAGCAGCCGGGTGAACAGCCAGTAGGTCGGTGCGGCAATCACCACACCGGTCACGCCGTCCTGCAGGGCCTTGAGGGCGTTGCCACCGGGCTTGCCCTCGCTGATGCGCAGCCCGCGCACGGCCAGCGCGTAGCACAGCGCGCAACTGAGGATGAACCCCAGCGTGGTGATGAGCGCCGCGTTGCCCAGGATCCCGGCCGACACCCACGCAAAGGCGTGCCAGTCACCGCGTGCGGCACCAGAGGGCTCCTCCATGTGGCGGTACCCCCCGCTGACCGCCTGCCACACCAGCAGGCAGCCACATAGGGCCAACGCCACCGTCACCACCCAGGGCAGGAAGTCCGGCCCGACCCCGGCGTAACCGGCGTCGGACGGAATGGCCAGGGCGCCCCAGGCCATCACGGCCGCCACGGCCAGTGCGGCAATGCCCATGGCCAGCTGGCCGGGGCGGTGATCGGGCCGCTCGGGTGCGGCAAAAGTATCGGAACTGGGCATGACCGTCCTTTGAAAGACAAGGCGGCCGCGACACCAGCGCCGCGGCCGCCTGGGAGACTCGGTAGAACGCTGGCTTACACCATGCCGGCGCGGACCATGGTGGCGCGCAGTGCCGAGAAGTCCTTGTCCACGAACTCGTCGAAAGCCTTGCCGGTCAGCAGGGCGGGTGTCCAGTTGTTCTTGGCCAGCGCGGCCTGCCAGGCCTTGCTCTGCGTGGCCTTGACCACCATGGCGGTCAGCGCATCGCGCTGCGCAGGCGTCAGGCCCGGCGCGCCGTAGACGCCACGCCAGTTGCCGATCTCCACGTCGATGCCCTGTTCCTTCAGCGTGGGCACGTCGATGCCCTTGATGCGCTGACCCGAGGTGATGGCAATGGCGCGCATCTTGCCGCTCTCGATGTAGGGCTGGAACTCGCTGTAGCCGCTGCCGCCGATGGTGACGTTGCCACCCAGGATGGCCGCCACCGCCTCGCCGCCACCGCGGAAGGGCACGTAGTTGATCTTGGCCGCGGGCACGCCGACGGCCTGGGCGATCTGCGCCGCGGCGATGTGCTCGGTGGCGCCGCGCGAACCGCCGCCCCACTTGACGCTGCCCGGGTCCTTCTTGAGCTGCTCGACCACATCCTTCATGGTCTTGAAGGGCGAGTTCGCCGGCAGCACGAACACGTTGTACTCGGTGGTCAGGCGCGCGATGGGCGTGAGCTGCGTGACCGACACCGGCGGCTTGCCGGTGATGATGCCGCCGAGCATGACCGCCCCCATGACCATCAGCGCATTCGGGTCGCCCTTGCTGGCGTTGTAGAACTGCGCCAGGCCGATGGCACCAGCGGCGCCGCCCTTGTTCTCGAACGTGACCGTGTCGGCCACCTTGGCGTCGCGCAGCGCCTCGCCCAGGGCGCGACCAGTGCCGTCCCAGCCGCCGCCGGGGTTGGCCGGAATCATCATCTTGACGCTGGTGCCAGCGTGGGCGATGCCCGGCAGGGCACCGGCGGCCGCCAGGGCGGCCAGCGATTTGAGGAAGGTGTCGCGACGCATGGGAGTCTCCTGAAGGTGTTGAAAGACAGCCGCGATGTTCCTGTCGCACGCTGTCAATCGCCTGTCCGCCCGCTCGGGGATTACCCTGACGCCTGCCCCACTGTCAGCCGTTCGGCTTGCCGATAATCCGCTGGCATGAAGCTGCTGCTGATCGAAGACAACCCGGGCCTACAAACCACGCTGGTGCGCACCTTCGAGCGCCGCGGCCTGCAGGTGGTCGTCTGCAGCGATGGCGAGCGGGCGCTGAGCGTCTGGCAGGCCCAGCAGCCCGATGCGGTGCTGCTCGACCTGAGCCTGCCCGGGCGCGACGGCCTGCAGGTACTCGGCGATGCAAGGGCCGCCGGCCTGAAAACGCCGGTGATCATCCTCACCGCACGCGGCACGGTGGGCGACCGCATCATCGGCCTCAACACGGGGGCTGACGACTACCTGCCCAAGCCCTTCGACCTGGACGAACTCGAAGCCCGCGTGCGCGCCCTGGTGCGGCGCAGCAGCGGCACCGCCGACACCCCCTTGCCCGGGCAGAGCCCCGTCTGGTGCGGCCTGCAGGTCGACCGGGACAACGGCGCCGTCTACCACGAGGGGCAACCACTGGAGTTGCCCCCACGAGAACTGGCCTTGCTGCGTGCGGTGCTGGCCCGTCCGGGCCAGGCCATCGCCAAGGAGCGGCTGACCGAACTCGTGTTCCCGGGTGAAAGCCAAGTGCAGCCCGAAGCGATCGAGGTCGTGGCCTACCGATTGCGCAAAAAGATCGCCCACACCGGGGCCCAGCTGGTCACCCTGCGCGGCCTGGGCTATCTGATCAAGGCCGGCGCGTGAAGCGGCACCCAGCGTCGCTGCGCCGTACGCTGCTGCTGGGCATCCTGCTGCCGGTGGCCGCCTTTGTGCTCATCAACACCGTGGTGCTCTATCGCCAGGCCCTGGCCGCGGCCGACACGGCCTACGACCGCACCCTGCTGGCCACGGCCAAGTCGCTGGGCGAGCAGCTCAGCGTGGAGGGCGAGGCCGCCGACGCGCGCGTGCGCGCCACCCTGGCCTACTCGGCGCTGGAGGCCTTCGAGGCCGACAACCGCAGCCGCATCTTCTACCGCGTCAGCGGCTTCCAGGGCGAGAAGGTGTCCGGCTTCGACGACCTGCCGCCGCCGAAGGCACAGATGCCCGAACAGAACATCTACGCGGCCCTGGTGCACTTCTACGACGACGAATTCCGCGGCATGCCGGTGCGCATGGCGGTGCTGCTGCAGCCGGTGGCCAGCAGCCGCGCGCAGGGCATGAGCATCATCCAGGTGGCCGAGACGCTGGAACTGCGTCAGACCCTGGCACGCCAGATCCTGGTGGACACGCTCTGGCGCCAGGCCGGCCTGGTGCTGGTCATCGTTGCCGTGGTGGTTTTCGTGGTGCAGCGCGCCACGCGCCCGGTGCGCGCCCTCAGCCACGCCCTGGTCACCCGCAGCGAAAACGATCTGTCGCCCCTGCCAGCGCAGGACGCGCCGCGAGAGCTGCAGCCGCTCGTGGAAGCGGCCAATCAGCACATGCAGCGCCTGTCACAGCTGCTGGAACACCAGAAGCGTTTCGTGCGCGACACCTCGCACCAGCTGCGCACCCCGCTGGCGGTGCTCAAGGCTCAGCTGCAGTCGGCCCGGCGCGGCGACCTGCCGCCCGAACAGGCGCTGGACGAGATCGCCCACACCGTGGATGGCGCCACCGAACTGGCCAACCAGATGCTCGCGCTGGCCAAGGTCGAACAGCTACGAGAAGAACGGGACGCACCGGCCGTGGACTGGGCGGCCGTGGTGCAGCAGGTGGCGCTGGACCTCGCTCCGCTGATCGCTGACCGCACACTCGACTTTTCGCTCGATCTGCCACCGCAGCCGGTGACCGTGCGCTCGCATGAATGGGCGCTGCGCGAACTCAGCCGCAACCTGCTGCACAACGCCATCGGCCACACGCCCGCCAGCGGTCGTCTGGCCGTCACGCTGCGAACCGACGGCCGCGACGCGGCGCTCACCATCAGCGACAGCGGTCCCGGCCTGTCGCCCGGGCTGCGCGAGCGCCTCTTCCAGCCCTTTGCCACCGACCCGCAACGCCGAGGTGGCACCGGCCTGGGCCTGGCCATCTGCCACGGCATCGTGCAGTCGCTGGGTGGCCGCATCGAACTCCTCAACCGCGAACACCAGGGCCACACCGAAGGCCTGGACGCCACCGTGCGCCTGCCGCACACCCCTTCCCCCAACGCCGCATGAGCAACAACTCCACGCCCGAAGGCAAGATCCGGCTCGACAAATGGCTCTGGGCCGCGCGCTTCTACAAGACGCGCTCGCTCAGCGCCGAGGAAATCGACAAGGGCCGGGTCACGGTCAACAACGCCGCCGCCAAACCGGGGCGCGAGGTGCGTATCGGGGACCGCATCGAACTGCGCACCGGCCCGGTGACGCGAACGGTGCTGGTGCGCGCGCTCAGCGGTATCCGGGGGCCGGCCAGTGCGGCCGCCCTGCTTTACGAGGAAACGGCCGACTCCGTGGCCGGGCGACTGGCCGCCGCCGAGCAACGGCGACTGGCCCCCGAACCGGCTGCAGCGATCGCACAGGGTCGCCCCAGCAAGCGCGACCGGCGCGAACTCGATGCCTGGCGCCGGCCGTCTGCACCGGCCGACTGGAACGACCGCTGGAGCGCGTCGCTCGACGGCGACTGAGTCAGCGCCGCCGCAATCCGAGCCACATCACCGTGGCCACCACCAGCAGACCGCCACCCACCTGCACCGGCGCCACCGCCTGGCCCAGCACCGCCCAGGCCAGTACCAGCGCACAGATCGGCTCGACGTTCATGATCGGCGAGCCCCCGACCACGCCGAGACGCGGCAGCACGGTGAACATGATGGTGAACGCGGTGCCGTAGAGCGCGGTCAGGCCGATCAGACCCCACCAGCCCGCGCTGGCCTGCGGCAGGGACAGCCCGCCCTGCCCCACCACACCCAGCAGCGCCGCCGCGGCCACCAGCGCCATGGTCGCCGCCGTGCGCACGCGCCCGTCCAGGCCGAGCGTGTCGTGCTGGGTGATGACCAGCGCCAGACCAAAGGACGCAGCGGCGGTGAGCGCAAACGCCACGCCTGCGCCGATGCGTCCCCAGTGTGCCGCCGCGCCCAGGCCCGAGGCGGCTCCCGCCACGTCCAGCGCCAGGGCCAGCCCCAGCAGCAACAGCGGCATGGCACGCAGCACCCGCGGGTCTATGCGCTCGCCCTTGAGCGTTCGCGCCCAGAACGCGGTCCACAGCGGGTAGGTGTTGAAGGCCAGCAGCGCCAGGGCGACCGGTAGCCTTGCCACGGCCGAATACAGGCACAGGCTCTGCAAGGCGATCAGCAGGCCGATCTTGAACAAGGCTGTCTTCTGTGCCGCTGTCAGGTTGACCGGCACACGGCCCCAGCGAACGATGATCCAGACGACAACCGCCGTCACCCCGCTGCGAAACAGCACCGCCGTCGACACGGAGACCCCATGGTCGAAGGCCATGCGCGCCGCGACATGGTTGGCGCCCATCATGAAGGCGATGAGCAGTAGCGTGGCAAAGGCCGAGCCCGAGAGGGCCCTTGAGGCGGCGGGTGACGTCATGCCGCGATTGTGGTGGGCAGGGCCATCGGGCGTGCGTCGCGCACGCAACCGGCACGCCGGAAAAAACAAAGCCGCCGACCCTTGCAGGTCGGCGGCTTTGACAATGACATCATCGATGTCTGGCGGTGGACGTAGTCTCGAGCGAACTCGTATCTGCTCAAAAATCACTCATCAACGTCGTATTTTCATATTGCGGAAATTTGAGCATTGCAAAAAAGTCTGGAACCCCCCTTTAAAAAAAAAGCGTGCGCGTGCGCGCGCCCGCGCAAAAAAGGGGTTTTGGGCCTCGAGTTGGTAAGCCCCCCCCCACACGATCGGCTGTCATGTGTACTGGCTCGCAGCAAGCAGAGGCACAAACCCGTGTGGATCTCATGGCTGCTGTCTTCGCTGGCCTTGCCGGTAACCGTGTGCAAGAACAGGGGCCAAGTCCCCCTGGCCGATGTGAGAGGAAGAACGGACCTTCATGCGGAGCGATTTTGCGAATTGATCGGGATGGGCCGATCCTGCTGAAGCAGAGACTGCATCAACGTTTTTGAGGCAAGGATTGCGGACTCGGCGGCGATGAACCGCACGGATGCATCAGCAATGTTGGATGCCTCCAGCGGGCTCGAAACAGGCCCACAGGCGGCCTGGCGTGATTGAGGCCAGTACTCCCCTTGGCTCTGGGCGATCGAGCGCACCAGGGCGCCAAAACCGGCCCCGGCACCGGTTCGGCCTGAGCAACATCACCGCACAAGACAGGCTTCATCGAGCAAGGCAGCTTGGGCGCCTTCACGTGAGCCCGAGAACCTGATGACAGACCCTGCTGGCAAGCAACCAGAAGTCGGACGCCTCCACCGGCTGACGGTTCAAATCTGATTGCCATGATGGCCAAAGTGATCAGATATGAACGCTTGTCCTTCTCACACCGGTGCAGAGGCCATCCGCGATTCGGATCCTCAGATGGGATTCACATCGGGTGTGGTGGAATTCTCGTCCTGGGTGTCGCTGCTCAGCGCTCATGCACGGGTGCGCAAGGCACCCACCATGTCTTTGGCTTGCTGAAAGCGCTTGTTGTTCATCGCACCCTCGAGCTTGTCGATTTCGTCGGGCTTCATGCCCACCGCAAACTGCGATGCCACGCCCCTCCAGCGGCTGATCGCGTCAACCAGCGTGGTCAGGACGCCCAAGGCCTCGGCACGGGGCAGTGCGAACGTTTCAGACAAGCCAAGCAGGGACTGCACGTCGCACTGCGGACCCAGCTCTGTGATCTGAGCTGTTGTTGACGGCAATCTGGGTTTCACACCCGGCGTCATGCCGATCGCCGGTGCCAGCCGCCAGCGATCATCGCCAGCGTACAGAAATCCGATCTTGCGCAGTTGTGCCTCCACACTGTTGATCAAGAGCTTGAACATCAGGCGGCGCCAGAGCTCGCGGGCATCCGAAATGAAGTCTTTGCAGCGTGCGCGCATGCTGTTGAGCAGCTCAAGGCAGCTGACCACTTCGCCGTCTTCCGCCAGCAGCAGGCTCTGGGCGGAAAGGTAGGGCTGACGCCCTCCTCCTGCCACTCGGTCAAATCGCTGGACGATCAACACTGGACCAGTGCGGAGATTTTTGAGCGTCGCTTGTGCGACCTTTATGCCCGCAGCCCTGGCCAGCTCGTAACCGAGCATTTCGGCTTTCGTGACGGGGTGTTCGTCCAACACGCTGGGGAACTTGGCCACCGCCAGCGTTTTGTCCTCCTGCAAAAAGCAGATCTTGGGCCGAGACCCTCCCAGTGCGCTTGCGCAGTGGAAAAGAAATCGGCGCTGGCGCAGATCAGCCGCCCCGCGTTCAAAGGCCGCAGTGGCTTCGAGCATGGGATCAAGATCCACATGGGTCGGCAGATCGATCAATCGGCCGGCGTCAGCAGGGTGAGCATGCTGAGGGCACACGCGCAACGCACCGAGCCGGCAGACGTCGTGGACCGCGCACAGGTGCACAAGATCGATGGATTCATCGTGCAGCACCCGATGGTCATGGGTCACTTGATCGCCCAGCGTCCGCTCAATGAGCGCACGTCCAAACCCATCGGGCTGGGTGTCTGCCAGCGCCGCAAAAAATGGACTTCCCCTCCCCCCGGGCGGTTTTCTCCACTGGCCCTGGTCGTGATGACGCAATTCGGGCGACACCGTGAAGTACCTCGGGCTGCTCAACCAGCCGCGATCCAACGTGAACCGTGAGCACTCGATGGGGCCGTCTCGGAAATGGTGCAAGACTCCCAGTGATGTTTCGGTGTTGCCCAGCGTGATGTCCAGAAGCTGCTCGGTACGGGGCCCATACGCAGCCGATGGGGTGGGCTTGACCATCCCTTTGTGGGTGCTTGTCGGCAGGCTCATGGCTTTATTTCCATACCGTTTTGTGGCCCCGGATCCGCTGGGGAAGGTCTCCGTCCTGGGTGAGCAGACCAACTGCATCTCGACTGGTGTCGAGCAAGGCGTTGAGCTGATCGATCTCGCCAAACGCCATCAACGTGCCGATCAGGTGCTGCAACGCGACACCCGGATCACCCGCCTCCAAGCGGCGAACGGTGCTCACCGATGCGCCAATCTGCTGCGCCATGGCTTCCTGGCTCCATTGGCGTCGGCGCCGGCACTTCGAAATGTTGGCGCCAAGGCGCTTGAGCGCGCGCTCGGCGGACGGGGACAGTGGTTGCTTCATGGCAGCTCCTGGGTGTTGAGACTGCCGGTATTTGAGCGTCACGACTGTTGAAAGCTGGTGTGACCGCATCCTGTACGGCTCAGAAAAGCGTGACTAACAGCTTTAAACGCTCAGATTTGAAAAAAGCCGCGACAGGGTCGCCCCAAACTGACCGCACTTGGACAAGCTCACAACTGAAAAACCGCTACACATCCTTGGGCCAGCACTGCACCTGCGAACTTGTTCCGTCATTTCGTGGACAAGTTTGTGCACAACTTAGGGCAAACCCTGTAGGGTGCGCGCAAGTGTTTGATTGGTAAAGGAGAAAGACAGACTGCTTATTTAAAAGGCAACCTGCTACTCCCAGGATCAAGGCTCTGCGCTGCTCGGCCGTGTTTGCGCACCACTGCGTACTCTCGGATCTTCACGCGCAGTGCGTCGAAGAACACCACCGAGTACATCGGCGCCAGGAACCTGCCTTGCCGGGCCGTGACCTCGGCCATCACAGCGTCGAAGACCGAACTGATGAACTCGGGGCTGACCAGGTGCCGTACTGCTCGGCAAGGAAGCCCTGGATCTCGCGCACGTCATGCCACGCGCGTACGTGGCCACGATCTCGTCGTCAAAGCCGGTGAAGCGGTGCTCGTGCTTGGGGATCTGGATGGGCTCGAAGGAGCCTGCACGGTCTCTTGGGTCCTCGATGCGCAGCGGCACCTCTTCGGTTAGCACCGCCTCGGCAGACTGGCCGTTGCGTTGGTTGGCGACCTCCTCGGGGCGGGTGCTGCTGGGTGCGTAGCCCAGTGGTGAGACAACTCGGCGCCCAGTGCCCGTTCGATCAGCGCTTTCTTCACCGCCATGGTGGTGCCGTTGATCTGGGCGGCGGTCATCGGCGTGGCGACGCCGGTCAATTGCTCAATGAGCTCCCAGCTCCATTGCAACTGCATCTGGTTTCGGGGAAAGCTGGACTTCCGAGCAAAAACATCTGGTGTTCGCGCAGTGCCCCAATGACCGCCTAGCTTGATTGTGCCCTCATCAGGCATCGCTCAGGTCAAGACCATGAAATCCGGATGACAAACCGACAGGCAACGCTTGCCGTTTGATGCAGGTCAGTCGGTCAATACAAGCTTTTAGAGAAATGATTTTCTTCACTCTTTTGTCACTTTAACTGAGCGTAATAGGGGGGGGTAGCGAATTTTCGAAATTCGCGCCATACCCTGAAGCAAGGTCTCTCATGCCCAGCCCCTCCTCCCCCGTGGCCACCAGTGCGCACGATCCCCTGCCCAAGATTTGGGACGAGAACGACCGCATCGGCGAGATGCTCAAAGGCCGGCGCGGTCTGGTCATCGGTGTGGCCAACGAGCACAGCATCGCCTTTGGCTGTGCTGCCAAGCTTCGCGCCTTCGGTGCCCAGGTCGCCCTGACCTATCTCAACGAAAAAGCAAAGCCCCACGTTGAACCGCTTTCCAAACGCATAGACGCGGACATGCTGCTTCCGCTGGATGTGACACAGCCCGGACAGGTGGAGCAGGTGTTCCAGGCCATTAGCGATCGATGGGGCTATCTGGACTTTGTCGTCCACTCCATTGCCTTCGCCCCCAAGCAGGACTTGCAAGGCAAGCTCATCGACTGCTCCAGGGAAGGTTTTTTGCAGGCCATGCAGATTTCCTGCCACTCGTTCATCGAGGTGGCTCACCACGCTGAGAAGCTCATTCGCCCGGGAGGCGCTCTGCTGACCATGAGCTATTACGGCGCGGACAAGGTCGTGCAGAACTACAACATGATGGGCCCGGTCAAAGCGGCACTGGAGTCTTCGGTGCGCTACCTTGCCAACGAGCTCGGACCGGCGTCGGTGCGCGTTTATGCGGTTTCCCCCGGTCCCCTCAAGACGCGGGCCGCCAGCGGCATCGACCACTTTGATGAGCTCGTTGCCATGGCAGTGGAGCGCTCGCCCGAACACCGGCTGGTGGACATTGCCGAGGTGGGGCGCGTCGTCGCTTTTCTCGTGGGTGGAGCCGCCTCCGGCATGACCGGCGACGTGATCTATGTCGATGCTGGCTTGCACAACATGGCCTGATCACATGTTGCTCAAACGCCTGTCCGCGTTGGACCGCCCGGCGGTGACCGAGCACTTTGCTGCGCAGGAGCGGCGCGACCTGTACCTGCGGTTTGGCTACTGGCCCAGCCGCGCCGCCATCGAGGGCTATGTGAACGCGCTGGACTTCGAGCACGACGCGCTCTTCGGTCACTTCGACAGGTCCCTGCGACTGGTGGCGCTGGCACATCTGTCCATGGGCCAGCCCAATCAAAGCGCTGAATTTGCCGTCAGCGTCTGTGTCGCTCACCGCTGCCACGGACTCGGCCAGTCTTTGCTGGACAGGTGCATTGAGCATGCGTCCAACTGCGGCATTCACAGCATCCATATCCAGACGCTGGCCGAGAACCGGCCCATGCTCTGCATCGTGCTCAAGCACAGACACCAGATGCAGAGCTTCGCCCAGGAGCGACTCGCAACCGTTCCTGTACCGGCCAAAGGGCTGCTTTCGCAATTGCACGAGAGCCTCCAGGACGAGATGGCTGCACTCGAACACCTGGGTGTCAGAGGACTTCTGGCGCTCGGTCGCGCCTGCTCGCGCGCAGCCCATTGCCGCCGGCCAGCCACAAGCATGCAAGTGCAGCGTCCCGTGACGACCAGCCCACGGGTTGCAACCGAGGCAGTTGTCCCCCTACCCACTCATTCCAAGGTCACAACATGAACCAGATCTTCGACCTGTTGACGATGCCCCCCCAGGCGATCGTTGCGCAGTCTGCACAGGACTCCTCGCTCGCTGCCGAACACCAAGCCCAGTGGCTCGGTGGTGAGTTCACGGCATTTCAAGAGACTACACAAATTCTCTGGACCGCAGGGACTCGGCACTCGCAACGGATCAGCCAGGTGCACGGCCAGCGAACCCAGGCAGCACAGGAAAAAGGCCATGAGCTGCTGCAGGGCCTCATCGAGGAACAGGGCAAGAACACGCTTTTCGGGGCTTGGTCCGATTACTGGCGGGACTTGTCTGAGCGCACTGTGCTCACGATGGACACCCTCAGGAAGCGTGGCGATATCTTCCTGGAACACGAGGCTGCGGGATGTCCCCCGGTGCTGGTGTACGACTACGAAGTGGTGATGGACGGCAAAGACTTGCCCTTTGCGTCGAACTACATGCTGCTGCGCATCCTGCCGCCCGAGGGCGTGCTCATTGACGACTCCCGCCGACCCTACATCATCATCGACCCGCGCGCGGGGCACGGACCCGGAATCGGTGGCTTCAAGACTGACAGCCAGGTCGGCGTGGCTCTTCGAGAGGGTCATCCGGTGTACTTTGTGGCCTTCCGGCGGGAGCCCGAACCGGGACAGTTCCTCTCCTATGTCACCCGCACCGAAGCGGCCTTCGTGCGCGAAGTGATGCGTCGCCACCCACAGGCAGCCAAGCCTGTCGTCACCGGCAACTGCCAGGGAGGCTGGGCCACCTTGCTGCTGGCTGCCACACACACCGATCTGACAGGTCCCATCGTGATCAACGGTGCGCCGGTTGCCCCGTGGTCTGGCAAGGTAGGAGAAAACCCGATGCGCTACAACGCTGGCGTTCTGGGCGGAACCTGGGTGCCCATGTTTTTATCCGACCTGGGTGGTGGCCAGTTCGACGGTGCCAATCTCGTGCAGAACTTCGAGCTGCTCAATCCCGGACGTACCCTTTTTCGCAAGTACACCGACTTGCTGCGCGACATCGACAAAGGTGACGAGGCGTTCCTGGAGTTCGAGACCTGGTGGGGCGGGTTCTTCCTGCTCAACGAACCCGAGATCCGTTGGATTGTCGAGCAGCTCTTTGTTGGAAACCGCCTGACCAAGAACGAGGCGCGCATTGAACCTGGTCGTCCGGTGGACCTCAAGGCCATCCGCGCGCCGATCATCGTCTTTGCCAGCCACGGCGACAACATCACGCCTCCGCAGCAGGCGCTCAATTGGATCTGCGACACCTACGCCGATGTCGATGAAATCCGCATCCGAGGCCAGCGCATCATCTACATGGTGCACGACCAAGTGGGGCACCTGGGTATCTTCGTCTCCTCGCAGATTGCCAACAAGGAGCATTCCGAGGTCGCCTCCACCCTCAAGACCATCGAGGCGCTCGCCCCTGGCCTGTACGAGATGTGCATTGAGGACATGGCCGAGAAGGACGGCAAGAAACATTTCACCGTTGGTTTCTACGAGCGCACACTGGACGCCATCCGGGCCCTGGACGATGGCCATCACGACGAGCGGCCTTTCGCCGCAGTGGCTCGAGCCAGTGAAATCCAGGCACAGGCCTACGACGCGCTGATCAGGCCCATGGTCAAGAGCGCGGTCACGCCCACAGCTGCAAAGATCAGCCGTGCGGCGCATCCGCAGCGCTTGAGCCGCGCCTTGATGTCCTCCAAAAATCCGGCAATGAAGTCTGTTGCCGAGGCTGCAGCCCGCATTCGCCAGAACCGCCATGCAGCCGACGCCTCCAATCCGTTCCTGTCGGCTGAAGCCCTGGCCGTCCAGGCCACGGAGCAGCTCATCGACTTCTGGCGCGATGGTCGGGACATGGCTTACGAGCTGACCTTTCACAGTGTCTGGGGCACGCCCTGGGCTCGGCAGTTCGGTCAGACGCATGAGTCGCGAAGAACCCTCAAAAGTCACGATGAGTTGCGCGGCCTGCCCGAGGTCGCACTGGCCTTGCAAGTCATCAATCAGGGGGGATTTGCCGAGGCTGTCATCCGGATGCTGGTGTTGCTGGCCGAAAACCGCGGTCAGGTTCGGCGAGATCGCCTTGAGCGCTCCAGCCACGTGCTCACCAAAGATGAGCCTTTTCGCTCCATCACTGCTGAACGCCGCGCGCGGATCATTCACCAGCAGACCCTCATT
>JACCDS011098376.1_pt1 | contig 15379 bp, 15 predicted proteins | sample 7446441 | NCBI WGS metagenome assembly JACCDS01 (sample SAMN15323445, study PRJNA562643) | freshwater metagenome | isolation source: river surface water | place: USA:Blue River Watershed | collected 2017-08-17 | reverse complement strand
GTAGTTGTCAGTCTCTTTAGTAGCGAAACCGAACATCATTCCTTGGTCACCTGCACCTTGCTCTTCTGGATTCTTGCGATCAACTCCTTGGTTAATCTCTGCTGATTGCGCGTGAATCGCTGATAAAATACCGCCAGAGTTCGCTTCAAACATATATTCTGACTTCGTTTAACCAATCTTGCGAATCACTTCACGCGTGATGGCTTGCACGTCTAAATACGTTGTTGTATTCACCTCACCGGCTAAAACTACTTGACCTGTGGTTACAAGCGTTTCGCAAGCTACTTTAGAAGTGGGGTCAAAGGCCATAAAATGGTCAATTAACGCATCAGAAATTTGATCAGCTACTTTATCTGGGTGTCCTTCAGAAACCGATTCAGAGGTGAATAGATAAGCCATGGGCGAATATTAGTTGTTTATTTAGATTAAAATCAGGGCAAAAATACGATTATTTCAAGGAACCCGCAAGTTCAAATCAGTTAAATATTGACCGGTAAATAGTTTTTAACGCAGCTCTTACGAAAGGAAAGGTGGGAACCGACCACATCAAGCGAAGGTCTTCTTTCCAAGAGGTTTCTTCTTGTAAAAATTTTAATAGCAAGCTGGGTTTATTATTGTAAAAAAGGGTTTCAAAGACTTTGGATCCGGCTATTTTTTGATCGATTAATACGCGCAAGAAGACTTCATCTAACCAAATTTTCCAAGGATTAACAGGAATAATTAGTGAACTGGATGGACCCTTTTCAAGTCCTGCCACGAGGTTTTTGCAGAATTTTTGAGTACGGTAAAAACTATAACCTGTTGTGGATTTTACGAAGCCGCCTGTGGTACCTATTTTGAGGTGTTTTTGGTATAAATTCTCTATTTTATTCGGATTGTTTCGCATAGGAATCACTCCACTTTCTTCTTCTTTTAATAGGTAATCATCTTCTGTTAGCCCATAATAGGCGAACAAGTAGGATTTAATTTTGTCCCGGTAATAATCGGGTTCGCGTAAGGTTGTGGAGAAAAAAGTATATTCAAACAGGGCCTTGCGTGGACTAGTGGGTAAAACGTACATGAATTCGCATTCATTCCCAAAAGCCACTCGGAAATCGAATAAATGGGCTGCGTCTGTTTCAAAGTTATTGAAATTACATTCGACGACCCAGCCTAAGAAGTGTTGTTTGAGGTGTTGAGGGTTGTCGTTTTCGCAAGGGAAAGGGCTGAAACTATCGATAATTTTTTCAGTGGCATAGTAGTCGCCGTCTGATGTTTTAACGTTAGATCCTAGGCCTTGATACGCTATGGATTGGATTTCTGCCGCTAAGTAATGTATGTTCGGATGTTTGCTAAGTTCCGCCTCTATGAATGAAAACCAAGCATTACCATTTATTTTACGATAGGAATAAGGCTCGATAGCAATCTTTAACGATGATGGTCTTGCACTATGAAAATAAAGGGAATCCCAGGATTTTTCGGCTAGAAAATCGAATTCGCTTGAATCAGAGTTCCAATAACAAAAGGTTTGTTCGTTTCGAATGCCCCGATCGATGATTAGGATGCGTCGTGAACTTAGGCTACTTTGGCTTAAATAATACGCAAAAGATAAACCGGCCATGCCACCTCCCGCCAGGATGAAATCGTATTCTCGATAGGCTGGAGCGGGTAATTGCATAAACTAGATGTGCTTTTCCGCATGGTAACTCGAACGAACCAGGGCACCTGATTCTACATAAGCAAGCCCGCGTTTCAAACCTTCTTCCTTGTACATCGCGAAGGTATCAGGATGAATCCACTCGATTACTTCATGGTGCATTTTTGTCGGTTGTAAATATTGACCCAAAGTCAACACATCCAATCCGTTTTCCACTAAATCATCCATCGCTTTGAATACTTCGTCTTGCGTTTCCCCAAGACCAAGCATAATGCCTGATTTGTTACGTTTGCCAAACTCTTTCGTCCGTTTAATTTGCTCTAAACTGCGTACATATTTCGCTTGGGGACGAACGTAACGGTACAAGCGTTCAACCGTTTCCATGTTGTGTGAAACGACTTCTTGGCCGCCTTCAATCATTCGAATGAGGGCATCCCAATTCGCTTTTACATCTGGAATCAAAGTTTCAATAGTCGTTGCAGGGGTGGTTTCCTTAACCGCGCGAACGGTTTGGTACCATATTTCGGCACCTTTATCTTTCAATTCATCGCGATTCACCGAAGTTATTACGGCGTGTTTTACTTGCATTAACTTGATGGCATCAGCCACACGGCGCGGTTCATCCTCGTCGTATTCGGTAGGTCGGCCGGTTGCTACGGCGCAGAAAGTGCAGGAGCGCGTGCAGACATTACCTAAAATCATGAATGTGGCCGTGCCTTCTCCCCAGCATTCACCCATGTTAGGGCAATTTCCTGACTGGCAGATCGTGTGCAATTTGTATTCATCGACGATTTTGCGCACGTTCGTAAACTTTTCTCCAATCGGCAATTTAACTCGCAACCAGTCTGGTTTGCGGGTATTAGCGGCAGGACTTACTTGAGGTAATTCAATCATTATTTTTCTATTTACTTTTTCCAAAGAAAAAGGTAACATAACCCGTCGTATAAACAGAGCGAGGGGTTGTTTGGTTTAAAATTTCTACTGGCTGGCTAAAATAATCAATAATAAATCCAGTTTCTACTGCCAAATAATTTTGCTTAAACGTTTCAAATTTAAACTCTAAAGCTGTTTTTAGGTGCCATCCGGGGATAAATTTGGCCTGAGATATTCCGTCAAAAAAGCTTCCTTCTCCATTAATGACAGATTTGCTATACGTATTATCTAAGGCTCTAGCCATCGGAACTGTACCCGTTTTAGATGTTATACGACCTGAGCCAGGATCTGTGTAGGTAATTTCTACCATGTAAGGTTTTTGAATACCGATCGTAGGTCCGGTCGCAATTCGGCCATTTAAACTGGTTCCTCCTTCACTGGCATGTTTTAATAAGCTCCATTGACGTCCATATTCAGGTCGGAAGTTGATTAAATAGTTCAATTTTCCTTCCACATAGTTTCTGCCATTGTAGGAAAACGGGGAGTCGAATTCGCGGTAATCCTTCGTATTAGTGAAATCTATATTGACAAAAGAACGATTAGGGAAAGTCTTTAAAAAACTAAATCCACCCAAAAGGCCTGAATTTGTATTCGTATTTACCCCAATTCCCCAGGACGAGTTTTGCGTGCTACTGGCTTTTTTCTGGGGTGCAGCTGATTTTCTTTGGCCCATTCCTAAAAAGGGTATCCCTAAAATCATCCATAAGAAAAAAAATCTAGCCATGTAGGTAAGGTTTAATTTCGTCCACGGAAATATCCCAATGTGTAGCAGAATAAGGACAAGCTCCTTTATCAATTACGAGTACTTGGGGGGATTGGTGCTCCACAGCGAATTGTTCTGCAATTTGGCCTGAAATAGGTCTATATGCGATTAAATCCAAATAATAAACAGGTGTGTTTTCTGAATCCCAAGCTCTTTCAAAGCGATTTAATGCTGTAGATGAGATCGAGCAACGGGTACTGTGTTTGAAAATAACTACCGGTTTTAGTTGGGAGGTTTCCACAATTTCTGCCAGTTGTTTCTCGTCAGTCAAGGGTATCCAATTCATATTCACCTGCCTTTTTCGTAATTTTAACGTTTCAACATCAAATTTAGTAAAAAATGAGGGTTTGCCTCTATTCTTTTCTCTTGTTTTTATATCGAGGCCTTATTCGATTCGCCGCTTTGTTTCAAGCGAAAGCTGCGTTGATGAATGAGGGCCAAAAGCAGGTTTGGGTGGGTCTCGATCAGCATTTTAAATCGAATGATAAGCCTGTGGCCTGGTTTCATACAGCCTCCATGGGGGAATTTGAGCAGGGAAGACCCATTATCGAAGCGTTTAAAAAAGAAAATCCTGACCATTTTGTGTTAGTTACATTTTTCTCCCCCTCTGGATATGAGGTACGTAAAAATTATAAAGGGGCAGATTTTGTTAGCTATTTGCCTTTAGATGGTTATTTCAATAGCGCGCGTTTCTTGGATTTAGTGAAGCCTTCACTGGCCGTTTTTGTTAAGTATGAATTTTGGCATTATTATTTAACAGGGTTAAAAAAGCGCGCAGTTCCTACGATTTTAGTTTCTGCTATATTTCGTCCTAATCAAGTATTTTTCCAATGGTACGGTGGTTTTTACCGTCGTTTATTGGATTGTTTTACGCATTTATTTGTTCAAGATCAGTCATCAGCAGATCTGTTGAATCGTCCGAATGTAACAGTGGCAGGTGATACCCGATTTGATCGCGTGCTGGATACCTTGCAAAATCCAGTTTCTTGGGATTTAGTGACACAATTTTTAGACAATACCGAATTTATGGTGGTGGGTTCTGCTTGGCAAGCCGATATGGACGTATTAATTCCACTCATTAATTCGAAGAAATATCCTTTCAAATGGATTATTGCGCCGCATGAAATTCATTCAGAGGAATTGAAAAGATGGGAAGAGAAGATTGAATTGAGTGTTTCTTATTCCAAAGGTCCATTGCGCGAAAAAGCCGACGTACTTTTTGTAAATGAGGTAGGTCGATTAGCAAATTTATATCGTGGAGCTTCTTTTGCCTACATTGGTGGGGCTTTTGGCGATGGATTACATAATACATTGGAGGCGGCGGTGTTTGGTCCAACTGTGTTTTTTGGCAATAAAAATTATTTAAAATTCCGGGAGGCGAGAGATCTAATTGAACTAGGACTTGCTTTTCCAATCGCCAATACGGAAGAATTAGATCAGGCCATGCGGGTGATTTACGATGTCGATGATGTTTTTGTGAATAAGCAAGTGCAATCGCGTGCCTTTGTTCAATTGCAGTCTGGTGCAACTGAAAGAATCAACCAATTTGTGCGTAATTTAGCAATCAATGGAAGGAAATAAGGGCTTAATTATGCGTTCGACTGGTTCTTGGTACGAAATTCGTTCCGAGTCCGGAAAGGTATTTAAGGGTCGTTTGAAAGGGAAATTTAAGCTAAAAGGCCCCAAAACCTCCAACCCCGTTACCGTGGGTGACCGTGTCATCTATGCTGTTGAAGATGAGGCTAACGAGACGGTTGTCATCGAAGAAATTATCCCACGTACGAATTACATCATTCGAAAATCGGTTCATAAAACAGGTCAGGGCCAGTTAATGGCTGCTAATGTGGATCAAGCCATCTTCGTGATGACCTTGAAATCCCCTAAGACATCGTTGGGATTTTTAGACCGTTTTTTAGTCACTGCCGAAGCCTTTAGAATCCCTGTTACCATCGTATTTAACAAGATGGATTTGTTGAATGAAGAGGAAGAGGATCAAATCTTCGAATACGCGGCGCTCTACCAAGAATTAGGCTATGGCATCTTATTTACCTCTATTCCACGAAGCCAAGGTGTCGATGAATTTAGAGCGATGTTTGCCGGGAAAATATCGCTTTTGGCGGGTCATTCGGGTGTGGGTAAATCCAGTTTATTGAATTTGGTCTCTCCCCATTTGAATATCAAAGTGAAAGAAATTTCTGATTTTGCCCAAAAAGGGGTGCATACAACCACCTATTCCACCATGTGGGAATTAGGCCCTGAAACCTATTTGATAGATAGCCCCGGCATCAATGAATTAGGGGTTATGGAAATCGAGAAAGAAGAATTATCCCATTATTTTCCCGAAATGCGTGCGCTGATAGGCGAATGTAAATTCAATAATTGCTTGCATATTTCGGAGCCGGCTTGTGCCGTTTTGAAAGCATTTGAGGCTGGGGATATCGCACACAGCCGTTATTTGAGTTATTTGAGTATTTTTGAGAACAACGACAACCGTCGCTAAACCTATGGAAAAATCCTATTTATGGGGCATCGATTTAGGGGGAACCAAAATTGAATGCGCCGTCTTATCTGCCTCCGATGTAACGCAGGTGATTGCGCGAGAACGCATTGATACAGAAGCCTCTAAAGGCTATGAACACATCATTTCCCAAGTCGCTCGTTTAGTGTCTCGTGTTTCAGAACAATTAGGCGTTTCACCATCCCATATCGGATTCGCCACTCCTGGTGTCTTGAATCCCGCCACTCAAACAATGAAAAATTGTAATACGACCTCCATGAATGGTCGTCCGATGGCCGCTGATTTAGCCAGAGCTCTAGGTGCTGAAGTCCGTCTTGCAAACGATGCCAATTGTTTTGCCTTGGCAGAAACCTTGATGGGAGTAGTTCAGGACGTAAATCCTCAGGCTGAGGTCGTTTTTGGGATCATCATGGGAACGGGTGTGGGTGGCGGCTTAGTCGTACACGGTCAAGTAATTAATGGCCTACACGGAATAGGAGGAGAATGGGGGCACAATATCTTAGAAGAGGGCGGGAATACCTGCTATTGCGGTAAATCTGGCTGTGTAGAACATGTCATCTCAGGTCCCGCATTAGAGGAATTTTATTTTTCAATTTCAGGCCAAAAACTCCGTATGCCACAAATCTTACAAGCTCATCTAGCCGGATCAGACGCTCATGCTTCCGCAACGATCGATCGAATGTTAGAAAATTTTGGTCGGGCCGTTTCCACGTTAATTAATGTGTTAGACCCTCAAGTCATCGTTATCGGTGGTGGGGTTGGTAATATCGATTTACTATATACCGAGGGAATCGAACGAATCAAGAAATACATTTTCAATTCAGGGGAAGTCCTCACGCCAATAGTGAAGCCTAAGTTAGGGGATTCAGCAGGGGTTTTTGGTGCTGCATTGTTGTTTCATTAAGATCTGTTTAGCAAAGCCATTTCAAAATTGGTCTGCGCCATAATTTTCGAAATGGCTTTCCTAAATCAGATCTACAGCAATCAAAACTTGCTCATTGATAAGACTCGAAAGGTTTAATTTTAATTAGATTCACAAAATCATTGCGCAGCACGATTATAGAATATAATTAAACCTTAAGAAACCACTTCTTCCTCCAAAACACCCAACACACACTCCAACATACCATCACAAATGCAATTGCATACGCAAGCGAGCCATTGTATTTACCGAAGATGGGTTCGAAAATATGCCAATACAGCCATTCGCTAGCCGATTTATCTTGAATTTGGAAATTGCCTAATTGGATGGCAATAATTTCAGAAATACCGTAGGCAAGGATGGAATTTGTTCCCAAAACCAGAAAAAACGTATTACTAAAATGGCGTTCTTTCGTCTCAATCCACCAGTTCAATAGTCCAATCAAGATAAAGTCAATGCCTGCACAGACAAGGACGAAGGAGCTGGTCCAAAGCTTTTTGTTGATAGGGAAGGCTTGATCCCAAATGACAGCGACTAAGATTAATGCCGCACCCCAGCCAAGAAGGCCGATTAAGGCGGACTTTCCTTCTTTGGCCTGATTCTCTAAATATAGACTTACTTGGTAGCCAAAAAGACAGGTGGAAATCGCAGGCAAGGTGCTAAGTAAACCTTCCGGGTCGAAGGCGATTCGAACGCCATTCACCACATTTCCATGGTACAAATGCGATTCTCCGAATAAGAATAAATCTAGTTTCCTGACTGCATTATGACTAATATCCATCCACAAACCTGCGTCGCCAAAGGCATACATAATTCCCCAGAATGACAATAAAATACCTGCATTGATCCAAGTGAGCCATTTGGAAGGAACCTGAAGTGTTATAAAGGCAACAGCACAATAAGAGAGGGCGATCCGGGGTAAAACGTTTAGGAATCGCAATTTTTCAAACGAAAAATCGGTGAAAGGGAAGTAAAAAACGAAGTAATTAATTAAAAACAAATACAAGGTTCGCTTTAAGATTTTATTTCGAACGGACGGTGTCAATTCGTAATTAAAGGCCTTGAATGAAAATCGCATGGCTACTCCCACCATGAATAGAAAACTAGGGAAAACGAGATCGGTAGGTGTAAAACCATTCCATTGGGCGTGCAATAAGGGGCCGTAGGTAAAATCGCCATTGCCATTATTGTTGACTAAAATCATACCCGCAAGCGTGATTCCTCGGAGGATATCAAGTGAAAGAAAGCGTGTTTTCATCGTAATAGGACAGATTTAGTAATAGAGGTTGATTCTGTGGTAAATCTAAAATAATATTTTCCAGAAACGAAGGGTCCAAGGTAAATTGTTGATTCTGATTGATTTAGTAGGAAGGAATTGACCACGACCCCTAGGCTATTTAAAACGTCTACTTTTGCAGCGGTAAATGGCATGGAAATATGTACAGGACTGCCTGGATTGATGGGATTAGGGTAAATGTTGATTTTAGTGTTTTCTTCTTCACTGCTTAAAATAAGCTCCATTGCGGCACTTGCTTTGTCAAAGTTTGGGATGCCAAAACCGAGAAATAGGTCAGTTTTTGCAAATTGAGATCCTGATTTTAGTAGGGCATTTCTGATTTGTTGTGCGGTATGTGTGGGGAATTTTTGGAAAAGTCCAGCCGCAAGTCCTGCTATCAATGGGGCGGAGAAAGAGGTTCCATTGGATAGACCAATTCGTCCGTCGATGAACCCCACGACGGTAGAAGATCCCATGGCAACTACGTCCGGCTTCACTCTTCCATCGAAGCTAGGTCCTTGTGAACTAAAGGGTGAAACAGCGCCTATTGCACTCACAGATCCCACCGTTAGTATAGAATCAGCATCTGCCGGCGCTGTGATGTATTTCCACGAGCTAGCACCTTCATTTCCCGCACTAACGGTACATAGGATTCCCTTACTAGCGGCCCAAGAGGCAGCAAGAGATACTAGCGTAGTTTTACCGTTCATGTCGCGATATGTATGGTTATGGACAGGATTATCAAAGGTCGAATAGCCTAAAGAGGAGGAGAGGATATCAGTTCCCAAGCTATCTGCCCATTCTGCCCCTCTCAGCCAATTGGCTTCTTCTACAATTAATTCGTGTCTACTTTCCTCTGTTTGGGCCAGGGCGAAAGAGGCTTGGTAAGCGGCCCCAATTAATTTTCCCGTTTCATACCCAGCAATGGTTGAGAGAACATTTGTGCCATGGCCTCCGGAAGTATAAACAGAGGTAAGGGTAGGATCTGTCGTTAAGGTGGCTAGTATTCTCTTCTCTTTGACTATGTTTTGAAGGTAAGGCACGGTATTCGCATGGCTAAATCCATCGTCTAAGAGTGTAATTAGTATGCCATCGCCTCGAATGCCTTTCGTATGCATTTGATCGATTCCGAGCTGTGTAATTTGGGTAATTGAATTTCCATAATCTAGGCTACTTGCATTCGTTTGAATCCCACTTTGAATTTGATTTGCAGAACTTGAATCAGCAGGAAAGTTCCAATAAAGCCCTTTTATGCAGTTAAGGGCGAGGGTTTTCTTCAGCTCACTCGGTTTTTGTGTAATCAGTGCCCCATTAATCCATTTTAGGGGAAACAGTATGTTAGCGCCTGTGGCTTTTACTTGGTTGAGGTAAGTTTGACTGACAGGAAGATCTTGCGTATTGATTGAAATACGGTTTTTTCGGCGGCGTTCGAGGCTTTTGGAACTGAGGAAAGCGCTGGGATTGTTTACAGAAAACGTATTAGAAGCTTTATCTTTAAATAAAATTAAGTAGCGATAGGTTTGCGCTTGTGTAGGCAGACTAGCACAGAGTAGTAAAAAGAAGATAAATCGCTGAAACATAAAGCAAATTAGCGAATTGTCCTTAATTTCGTGGTATGAAATTCTTTGCCAAATCTTTCATGTCCCTCTTTCTCGCTGCCTGGATACTTCTAGGGAGTTTAGGGATTTCATGGACAGAAGCAACTTGTGTTTACACAGGGGCAAAGAAAATCTCCGTTACCAAAGCGCTATCCTGTTGTAAAAATAACACGCAGGCTCAACTGACAAGAGCGCAATGCTGCTTTTTAGGTAAATACCAAGTCAAGTTTAACTTCGATTTAACGAAGGGGAATAAGGCTTTTCAATGGGTATTTTCACCTGCCCCATCTGCAGTTTCCTATCAATTTATCGAAGTAGTTTATCAGGAACTTGATTTATCTACTTATTTCCATGCTAACGCTCCGCCGCTAACTCAGCAGCTTCGATTAGCGCAATTACAAACGTATTTGATTTGATGAATTAGACTTTCCTATTTCATTCATTTAAATCAAATCACCATGTATAAATTACTCTTATTCTTAAGTTTTTCGAGTCTTTTGCAAGCGCAGAAAGCTGTTCGAAAAGACAGTATCGAGCGCGATACGGAATTAAAAGAATTTCGGGTCATTGCAAATCCGGGTCAAAAAGACGATCAGGCTGTCCTTGCTACCGAAGTCATGACTATCAAAACCTTAGGTAAAGCGGCTTGCTGCAATCTATCGGAGAGCTTTGAAACAAATGCATCCGTTTCAGTCAGTTATTCGGATGCGGTGACGGGTTCAAAGCAGATTCAATTATTGGGTTTGGCCGGAAATTATGTTCAAACGAACGTGGAAAATATCCCGTCGATTAGAGGATTGAAATCCACCTTTGGCCTCAATTATTTACCAGGTACCTGGATAAAATCGATTGATTTAGCGAAAGGTACTATCTCAGTCGTTAATGGGTATGAATCCATGACGGGAGCAATCAATGTGGAACTGGCTAAACCTGACACCTCCGAAGTTTATTACTTAAATACCTATACAAACTCACAAGGGCGATTTGAGATTAATCAACAGGGAGCACATCGATTTAATTCCCGATTGTCAACGGGTGTATTTACCCATTATTCACAGCAGGTATCGCGTTTAGACGGGAATAAGGATGGATTTCTGGATTTACCTTTATTTAATTTAGTGAATGTATTAAATCGTTGGAAATACGCGACGGATCGCTGGGTGATTCAATGGGGGGCTAATTACCTAATGGAAGATCGTTTAGGGGGCCAGAACGGCATCGAATCGAATTCTGATCGGTATAAAATCTATGGTTTCGGAAGCAAGACGGAGCGTTTGGAAACATTCGCTAAAATTGCACGCCTGTATCCCGAAAAGCCTTATCAGGGTTTAGCTCTTATTTTGAGCACGGCTAATCATGTGAACGACTCTTATTTTTCAGTCAAAAAATACCAAGGTCGCGAGCAAAGTATCTATGGTAATTTGATCTTTCAATCCATTATCGATAACACGAATCACACCATCAAGACAGGGGCTAGTTTTTTGCTCGATTCCTACCAGGAATCTTACCTCGATTCGGCCTTTGCTAGAACGGAGATAGTGCCCGGTATTTATGGAGAATATACTTGGACAATTCCCAATAAGTTGACGATGGTTTTAGGCCAAAGAGTCGACTTTCACAACCAATTAGGCACCCAATGGGTACCGCGCTTGCATGTAAAATGGGATGTAGCACCAGATTGGATTGTCCGTTTGTCCGCTGGAAAGGGGTGGAGACGGGTGAATCCTTTGGCAGAAAATATGGGTTTTCTGATAAATAATCGGGCCTTAACGTTAATAGGGGATTTAAATCCGCTGGAGGTTTCCTGGAATTATGGAATTACACTGACGAAAAATATGAACATTGGATCTCGAAAGGCGAATCTAGTGTTAGATGCTTTTCAAACCGATTTTACCCAGCAATGGATGGTGGATATGGAAGCTGGTAGTAAGCTGAGAATGTATTCAATGCCTGGAGTATCCTATTCCACCAGTTTACAAGGGGAGTTTAATTACAGTCCATTCAAACGCTTTGAAATGAAAGTAGCCTATCGCTACCAAGATGTGCAGGCAGATTATATACACGCGGGTGGTGATTTAATTCGTCTTTCAAAGCCCTTCCTTAATAAGGATCGCGTTTTAGTTAATTTAGCGTATTCGACTCCCTATGAAATTTGGAAATATGATTTAACCTGGCAATGGAATGGTTCTCGAAGGATACCTGACCATAAATTATCCCATTTGCACACGGGCCCTATTCAAGAGGTAACTGCACCTCCGTTTTCCACAGTTTACGGCCAAGTGACCCGACAATTTAAAAAATGGGAATTGTATGTAGGAGTAGAAAATCTTTTTAATTTTACGCAAAAGAACCCTATCTATGTAGCTAAAGATCCATTTGCTTTGGGTTTTGATGCTTCGATGGTTTGGGGGCCTATTGTAGGTACCATGGTTTACATGGGAATACGTTATAAAATCAATTAATATGAAAAAGTACATCTTAGTTTCGGCCCTTGTGATGGGCATGTTTGGGGCCTTCGCGTCCACATCTCAAGCGACTCAAAAAGCCGCGAAAGAGAACAAAAAAGAAGAATATGCTTGCCCTATGAAATGTGAAGGCAAAAAGACGTATTCAAAAAAGGGTAAATGCCCTGCTTGTACCATGGATTTAAAACTCGTAAAAAAATAAACCAATGAAAAAATTACTATTTCTATTGATGTTGCCTTTTTTAGCACTAGCAGGCCCTAAAGAAACCGTAAAAATTAAAACCTCTGCCATTTGCGAAATGTGCAAAGAGCGCATTGAAAAGAATTTAGCTCTGACGAAAGGCGTGGCTAAATCTGATTTGAATCTAGATGATAAGGTTATAACTGTGGAGTTTGATGCAGCAAAAATCGATGCAGCTGGAATCAAGAAAGTTATCTCGGAATCAGGTTATGATGCAGATGAGGTAAAGGCGGTTGCTAAGGATTATGCGAAATTGCCGAATTGCTGTAAGAAGAAAGTAGAGTAGAAATTTAGATTAGAGATTATAGAGTAGAGAGTATAGATGTTGATTCTATTATCTCTACTCTTTACTCTCCTCTCTCTACTCTACTTCTTCATACTCAACGTAATCCGCTTCCTTACCTCATCCACCTCCGTCACTCGAACCTGCACTTTCTGTGCCACCTTCACTACCTCGTTCGGGTCTCTTACAAACTTATCGGCTAATTGACTCACGTGCACTAAACCATCTTGGTGAACACCGATGTCTACGAAAGCACCAAAATTGGTAATATTTGTCACAATACCAGGAAGCACCATTCCTACGCGTAAGTCCTTGATTTCATTTACACCTTCCGTGAATTCAAACGCCTCGAATTGCTCACGAGGATCACGCCCTGGTTTCGCTAATTCCTCCATGATATCTGTCAATGTAGGCATTCCGACTTCAGTACTCACATATTGACTTAAGCGAATTTGTTTGCGTAATGATTCGTTAGAAAGCAGGTCAGCTACTTTGCAGTTTAGGTCTTTTGCCATCTTTTCGACGATATCGTAGCGTTCCGGGTGAACTGCACTGGCGTCCAACGGGTTCTTTGCATTGCGTATGCGCAAGAAGGCTGCTGCTTGTTCGAAAGCCTTTTCGCCTAAACGAGTAACCTTTTTTAAATCAGAACGCTTGACGAAGGGGCCGTTCTTGGTGCGGTAGTCGATGATGTTTTGGGCTAATTGAGGACCTAGGCCAGAAACGTAGGATAGAATCTGTTTAGAGGCCGTATTCAACTCAACACCTACCGAGTTTACACAGGAGATGACGGTGTCGTCGAGAGAGGCTTGGAGTTTCTTTTGGTCTACATCATGCTGGTATTGTCCCACACCGATAGATTTAGGGTCGATTTTTACCAGTTCTGCCAAAGGATCCATCAAGCGTCGCCCAATCGAAACAGCCCCACGGACAGTCACATCTTTGTCAGGGAACTCCTCGCGTGCCGCTTCAGAAGCGGAATAAATGGATGCCCCGCTTTCATTGACCATAATAATTGTGATGCCTTCGAGTTTCAAAGCGCGTACAAAGGATTCCGTTTCACGTCCCGCTGTACCGTTTCCAATAGCGATGGCTTGCACTTTGTATTTCTTCACCCAGTCTTGGATGGTGTGAGCAGCTTCTGAGGCTTGCCCCGGTCCGGTATGAGGATAGACGGCCGTATTTGCTAATAAGGTGCCTTGTTCGTCTAAACAGACGACTTTGCAGCCCGTTCTGAATCCAGGATCGAGGGCTAATACGCGTTTTTGGCCTAATGGAGCCGCTAATAACAGTTGTCTAATATTCTCTGCGAATACACGAATCGCTTCCTCATCCGCGCGCTTCTTTGCTTCTGCTCGCATCTCCGTTTCCATCGCTGGCATCAGCAAGCGTTTGTAGCCATCTTGGATGGCCATTCCCACTTGTTTTGCGCAGGCATTATTGCCTGTGATGAATCGGCGTTCTAATCTATTTAATACGTCCTCGTCTGGGCCTGTCAAGTTCAGGTTTAGAATCCCCTCGTTCTCGCCTCTGAATAAGGCTAAAATCCGGTGGGAGGGTGCCTGAGCCAAGGATTCCGACCAATCGAAATAGTCTTTATATTTAATTCCGTCCTCTTTTTTTCCTTTGGCAACGCTCGATTTTACCGTCGTTTTACGCGCGAATAAATTTCTCGCTTCTTCTCTCGCCTCAGCCGTTTCCATCATCTCTTCAGCTAAAATATCGCGCGCGCCTGCTAATGCTTCTTCTATATCATCTAGGTATTCCGCTGCTAATGCTTCTGGGTCTTTTAGGCCTTGCGATCGGATTTGATTCGCGAGTTCTTGCAAGCCTTTCTCGCGGGCTGCCATCGCGCGTGTTTTGCGTTTTGGTTTGTAGGGAAGGTAGATGTCTTCTAATTTGGCCAAAGTCTCCGCCCCTCGAACCGCCTTCTCTAATTCAGGCGTTAGTTTCTCTAGCTCCTTCAGAGACTTCAATATCGCCTCGCGACGCTTTTCTAATTCCACATATTGATCTCGCAAATCTCGAATCGCCGCCACCTGCACCTCATCTAAACTGCCCGTCGCCTCCTTGCGGTAACGGGAAATAAAGGGAATTGTGGCGCCTTCGTCTAATAGGGCGATGGTTTCCGAACTTGATTTTCGGAAATGGAAAGGGTGGTGGATATGCGTGAGATCATCTTTAGAGATGGTAAATGGTAAGTGGTAAATGGTAAATGGGGTTCGGTGTAAATTTTCATTCACCATTCACCATTTACCATTCATCATTTGTTTTAGTTTTCTGGGAAATCATTGCAAAAGTACCCCGCAAATTTCCAGATTTCTTGGATTTCAGAGCCCAAAATTGGGTAAGGATCGTAGGTCTTGTTCGTGGAGTTCAAGATTAAGACTTTGCGTTCTGCTAGGTGATTAATGACTTGCTTTAATACGACGCCGTCTTCGCGAGTGACCACGATGCAAATCGTCCCGTCTTTAATGGAGGTCCAGTCTTCCACGTATTCCGCGAACACGAGAGAGCCGGGTTGTAGGGGTAACATGGATTCGCCTTTGATGGGAAAAACGCGGTATTTCTTGTTCTTCGGCAGGAATGGAACCTGGAAGGTGGGTAATTCTTGGATGAAACCGATGTCATCATAAGAGGCGGTGTATCCTGCCAAAGCCTGCACGGGTACCATCTCGATATTCTCTTCGTTGTTCTGATCGACGGTCGTGGCTAAGATTCGTAGCTTAGGTTTGTTGGATAGT
>JACCDS011722872.1_pt1 | contig 15380 bp, 12 predicted proteins | sample 7446441 | NCBI WGS metagenome assembly JACCDS01 (sample SAMN15323445, study PRJNA562643) | freshwater metagenome | isolation source: river surface water | place: USA:Blue River Watershed | collected 2017-08-17 | reverse complement strand
GGGTGCGCGATGGCGCCAGCGCCGCCTCGACCGCGCGGCGCACCGCCTGGTGCACCTCGCGCGAATCGCGGAAGCGCACCTCGGTCTTGGTCGGATGCACGTTCACGTCCACCCGCTCCGGCGCGATCTCCAGGAACAGCACATAGCTGGGCTGGCGGCTGCCGTGCAGCACGTCCTCGTAGGCGGCGCGAACGCCGTGCGCCAGCAGCCGGTCGCGCACATGGCGGCCGTTGACGTAGACGTACTGCAGGTCGGCGCGGGCGCGCGCGGTCTCCGGCAGGCCGGCGCGGCCGTGCACCGACAGCGGCCCGAGCTGCAGCGCCACCTCGCGGCTGTCGCGCGCGAAGGCCTCGCCGAGCACATCGCGCAGGCGCTGCTGCGCATCGCCCGGGCGCCACTGCTCGACCAGCCGGCCCTCGTGCCAGACCTCGAAGCCGACCTCGGGCCGCGCCAGCGCATGGCGGCGCACCGCCTCCAGGCAGTGCGCCAGCTCGGTGGCGTCGGACTTCAGGAACTTGCGCCGCGCCGGCGTCGAGAAGAAGAGCTCGCGCACCTCCACCGTCGTGCCGACGGCGCGTGCGGCCGGCTGCAGCTCGCCGGTGCGGCCGTCGATGCGCTGAGCGTGCAAGGCCTCGGGCGTGCGGCTGGTGATCGACAGCTCGGCGATCGAGCCGATCGCCGCCAGCGCCTCGCCGCGAAAGCCCATCGTCATCACCTGCTCGAGCTCGCCCAGCGAGACGATCTTGCTGGTGGCGTGGCGGCGCAGCGCCAGCGGCAGCTCCTCGGGCGCGATGCCCTGGCCGTCGTCCTCGATGACGATCGAGCGCACGCCGCCGGCGATCAGCCGCACGGTGATGCGGGTGGCGCCGGCGTCCAGCGCGTTGTCGACCAGCTCGCGCACCACCGAGGCCGGGCGCTCGACCACCTCGCCGGCGGCGATCTGGCTGATCAGCTCGTCGGGCAGCTCGCGGATCGGGCGGCGGGAGGGTGGGGCCAGCGGGGCGGTCGTCGGGGGCAGGGTCATGCCCCGGATTGTAGGAAGGTGCGCTTCAGCCCAGGTACCGGCCGGACTCGCTGCGCTGGACCAGATCGACGAAGCGCGAGCCGCCCAGGTCCTGGCGGCTGAAGTCGATCGCCATGCCGGCGACGAAGAGCTGCATCACCCGCAGCGTCGCGGTCAGGCGCGGGCGCTGCAGCTGCCCGCCGCAGCGGCGCAGCGCCTCGATCAGCACCTGCGCGTCGATCCAGCCCGCCAGGCTGGCGTAGCCGATCTCCACCCCGGCAGCGCGCGCCTGCTGGCGGTAGAGCTCCATCTGCCGGTCGGTCTCCCGCCAGGGGTTGGGGGTGACCTGGGTCAGCGCCAGCCCGCGCGCCTGCGGGCCGATGCGGCGCATCGCCTCGTCGTCGCCGACGATCGACAGGCCGAAGAAGGCCGGATGGCGCTTCAGCCCGGTGGCGGTGGCCATCATGGCCGCGGCCTGGCTGCCGGGCACGAACAGCACCACCGCCTGGGGCGACAGCGCCATCAGCTTGCGCGAGGCCTCCTGCGCGGTGGCGTCCTCGGCGGTCAGCGCGGCCGATCCCACCACCTGCAGCCGCTGCGCGGCCAGCGCATCGCCGATCAGCTTCAGGCCTTCCTGGCCGAAGGGCGTGGCGGTGTGCGCGATCGCCACCCGCTGCAGCCCGACGGTGGCCAGGTGGCGCGCCAGCACCTCGGCTTCCTGGGCGTGGCTGGCACGAGGAAAGAAGCCGACGCCCCGGCACAGCGAGCGCACCGAATCGGCCACCGCCACCGCGCCGACCGCCGGCACGCCGTGCTCGCGCAGCAGCGGCTCGAGCGCGGCGAGGCTCGGGCTGCCGGCGCAGCCGAACAGCGCCAGCGCCTGCTGCTCGACGATCAGTGCGCGTGCCAGCGCCAGCGCACGCGCCGGATCGCCGCCATCATCCAGGTCCGCCCAGCGGATCGGCCGCCCGCTGATGCCGCCGGCCGCATTGCTGGCCTCGAAGGCCAGGTTCGCGCCGGTCGCATGGGCGCGCGCCATCGCCGCAGTCGGCCCCTGCTGCGGCGCGGTGCGCCCGATCAGGATCGGGGTGGCTGCGGCCCGCGCACGAGGCGGCAGCAGGCCCAGCGGCGCGGCAGCGCCCGCCAGGACAAGACTTCTCCGGTGCATCGATTCGTGCTTTTCTGGGCGTCAACCCCGTGTTTCGTGGGGGCGAGTGTGCCCAGCGCAAAAAGTCCTGTCCCCTGCTGAAATTCGTGGATCCGGACCAGCGTGACGTAATGCGCACAACACTTCGGATGCTAATCTCGCCGCCCATGGACATGATTCCCTTCCTGATCGACTTCATCCTCCATGTGGACAAGCACCTGGCCGAGTTCATCGCGGCCTACGGGGCCTGGGTGTACGCGCTGCTGTTCGCGATCATCTTCGTGGAGACCGGCCTGGTGGTGATGCCTTTCCTGCCCGGTGACTCCCTGCTGTTCGTCGTCGGCGCGATGTGCGGCGCCGGGCTGATGAACCTGCCGCTGGCGATGGCGCTGCTGCTGGTCGCGGCGGTGCTGGGCGATCAGGTGAACTACTCGATCGGTCGCCATTTCGGCCCGAAGGTCTTCCAGTGGGAGAACTCGCGCTTCTTCAACAAGCGCGCCTTCATGCAGGCGCACGACTTCTACGAGCGCCACGGCGGCGTGACGATCATCATCGCGCGCTTCATGCCCTTCATCCGCACCTTCGCGCCCTTCGTGGCGGGCGTGGCCGAGATGACGCGCGCGAAGTTCGTGATGTTCAATGTCGTCGGCGCGATGCTCTGGGTCATCGGCCTGACGCTGGCGGGCTACCTGTTCGGCAACCTGCCCTGGGTGCAGGCCAATCTCAGCAAGATCATCTGGGCGCTGATCATCATTCCGGGCCTGATCGCGATCTTCGGCGCCTGGAAGGCGCGTCGCAACGAGGCCCGCGCCGCGGCCTGAGCGCTCAGGGCCGGCGGATGCCGGCCGCCGGCGGCGGAAACTCCAGCGGCGACTGCGGGCCGCGCATCGGTACCCGCGCCTCCAGCGCGGCGGGCTGGTAGCTCGCCGCAAAGCGGCAGTCCTGCGTCGGATTCCAGCGAGACGGCAGCGCGCGGCAGCGCTGCTCGAGCGCCGCGCCATCCGGCCGGGCGCCACCGCCGGCCCAGTCCAGCAGCGCGTCGACCGCGCTGACATAGGCCGCATCCGACAGGTACTCGTGACCGGCATCGCGGGTGTAGGCCTGCGCGAGCCGCTCGGCTGCGCCGGCCTCGGTGACGGTGTCGCGGAAGCGGCTCTCCATCTCGACGAAGGCGACCGGGTCGTCGATGCCGTGCAGCGCCAGCGTCGGCAGCAGCAGCCGGCCGGTGGGGTCGCCGTCGCGGGCCAGCTCGGCACGGGCGGCCAGGTCGGCGCGCAGCCGCGGCACGCGCCGGTTCAGCGCCTCGTCGTCGGCGCTGCCGCTGTAGATCACGCCCTCGTTGGTGAAGGGATTGCGCGCACCGAGCTTGCGCACCGTCAGCTCGCGGAAATGCCAGGTCGCCCACTGCAGATGGCCGATCAGCGCGGTTTCTGGCAGGCGCAGCACGCGGGTGAGCGTGTCCAGGCGCTTCTGCTGCTCGGTGCTGCGCTCGGCGCGCGGACGCTGCACGCCGGTGCAGTCGTCGACCCGTTGCGCGACATCAAGCCGGGTCAGCGTCGACTCCGGCGGCATGCCCATCCACAGCGGATAGACCGGCTCGTCCGGGCGCGGATGGTTGTTGCAGACCGCCTGGTAGACCGCGCGCAGGTCGACGCGCACGTCATAGGCGCGGGTGGCGCCGGCCAGCACGCCGCTGCTCAGCAGCACGCCGTCGTAGGGCTGCGGGCCCGGCGCGGTCTGGCCGGGGCGGATGTCGGGCGTGGTGTAGCGCTCGGCCATGCGCGCGGCCACCGACGCGCCCCAGCTCTGGCCGTGCAGCACGGTGCGCCGCGGCTGGCCCAGCGCCTCGACCGCGATGCGGCGCAGCCGGTCGACATCCTCGCCGGCGGCCAGCACCTCGAAGCCGCCCTGGCGGTAGCTGGTGCCGGCCCAGGCGTGGCCGGCCTGCAGCATGACCTTCCAGCGCTGCAGGTCGCCGGTGACGCGTGCCAGCGTCGGCTCGCCCAGCGACGGGCCGCCGTGCGCGTGCACCACCAGCACGCCGCTCCAGTCCTTCGGCACCGCGATCCAGTACCAGGCGCCGAGGTGGTCGCGCCCCGACAGGCAGCGTGTGGCCTCGGGCAGACCGGCGGGGCAGACCCGCTCGCTCGGCGCGGCGGGCCGCTCGGGCGCGGCGGCACGGGCCATGGGCAGCGACAGGGGCAGCAGCGCCGCCGCCGCAAGGGCGGTCAGCGCCGGACGAAAGAAGGGTGGGGCCATGCGGGAGCTCATGCGCGCAGATTACTGCACCCGCATGACGTGGCCGCCCCCGGGTTCAGAGCATGCGCACCCGCGCCAGCGGTGGATTGCGCGCGAAGTAGCGGGTGATGCCGACATACAGCGCCCGGACCAGCTGCGACTGGTAGCCCGGATCGCGCAGCTTGTCTTCCTCTTCGGGGTTCGAGATGAAGGCGGTCTCGACCAGGATCGAGGGAATGTCGGGCGCCTTCAGCACCGCGAAGCCGGCCTGCTCGACCTGCTGCTTGTGCAGCCGGCCGACCTGGCCGATGTGGCCGAGCACCTCGCGGCCGATGCGCAGGCTGTCCTGGATCTGCGCGGTGGTGCTCATGTCGAGCAGCGTGCGCATCACATGCGCATCCTTGCTGCGCACATTGATGCCGCCGATCGCGTCAGCCGCGTTCTCGCGCTGGGCCATCAGCCGGGCGGTGGTGCTGGTGGCGCCGGAATCCGACAGCGCGAACACCGACGCGCCGCGGGCCTTCGGCGTGATGAAGGCGTCGGCATGGATCGAGACGAACAGGTCGGCCTGCACCCGCCGGGCCTTGCGCACCCGATCCTGCAGCGGCACGAAATAGTCGCCGTCGCGGGTCAGCATCGCGCGCATGCCCGGGCGGGCGTTGATGCGCTCCTGCAGCTGCCGGGCGATCGCCAGCACGACATCCTTCTCGCGCAGGCCGGTCGGTCCGATCGCGCCGGGATCCTCGCCGCCGTGGCCCGGGTCGATCGCGACGATGACCAGCCGGTTGATGCCGCCGCGACCGGGCGGCACCGCGGGCGCGCCTTCTGCCGGCGCCGGAGCGGGCGAGGCGGCCACACGCGGCGGCTGGGGCGATGCAGGCGGCGGCACCGGTGCGCCGTCCTGCGGCGCCACCGGGCGATCGACCCGGCCGATGAATTCGCCCAGCGCATCCTCGATGTCGGAGGCCGCCCGCTGCGAGGCCTCCGCGCTGTCGGCGCTGTTCATGCCGCTTGCGCTGACCGGCGCCTTCGTGACCGGTGCGTTCTCGCGTTCCTGGACCAGGCTCAGCAGCGGGTCGGGCGCCTTGCTCGGGTAGAGGTCGAAGACCAGCCGGTGGCGATAGGGCGAGATCGGCGCGAGCGTGAAGACCTGCGGCGCGACCTGGCGCTTCAGGTCGAAGACCATGCGCACCCGGCGCGGCTGGTTCTGGCCGATGCGCACGCCGGCGATCTGCGGATCGTCGCTGCCGACGCGCGCCACCAGCTCGCGCAGCTGCGCGCTGAGCTCCAGCCCGTCGATGTCGATGACCAGCCGCGCCGGGCCTTCGGTGATGAAATGCTGCGCTTCCAGCGCGACATCGGATTCGAGCGTGACCCGGGTGTAGTCGGCCGAGGGCCAGACCCGCACCGCCACCAGCGTCGCACCGAAGGCCAGATCGCCGGCGCCCAGCGTCAGCACCAGCGCGCCGGCCTGGCGCAGCCAGCGGCGGCGGTCGCGGGCCATCTCCTCGGGGATGTCGGCGTGGCGGTGGGTTTCTGGCTGGGGGGCATGGAACGGGGTGGTCATGATCGGGTCCTCCTCGCGTCCGGTTCTTCCGTTCATCGGGCTGGGTTCATCGGGCCCAGGGCGTCCAGCAGCTGGCGGCCTTCGGGGCTGCCCGCCTGCCAGGTCACCTGGCGCCGTCCGTCGGTCTGCAGGTCCAGGGTCAGCACCAGATCGGGCTGGGGCAGCAGGCCGGCCGCCTTGTCGGGCCACTCGACCAGCTTCAGCCCGGGGCTGGCGAACAGGTCGCGAAAGCCGGCATCTTCCCATTCCCGCGGATCGCCGAAGCGATAGAAATCGAAGTGCCAGACGCCCAGATCCGGCCAATCCGGCAATTCGTGCGGCTCGACGATCGCATAGCTGGGGCTCTTGATCCGCCCCTGCACGCCCAGCGCGCGCAGCAGGTGGCGCACGAAGGTGGTCTTGCCGGCACCGAGCGTGCCATGCAGGGCGATGCAGGCGCGGCGGACCTGCGGCGCGCGGGCCAGCGCTTGCGCGGCGGCCTCGCAGTCGGCCTCGTCGGCCCAGGTCTGGTGGCGGGTTTCTAGAATCACCGGATGACGGATGACGATCGGAATGAGGGGCAGCCGGCCCTGGACGGGCCTCGGCTGGTGCGGCAGCTGCGCGAGTGGGCGCATGCGCTGGGATTTTCCCAGATCGGCGTGGCCGATGTACATCTGGCTACAGCCGAGCCGGGTCTTCTGGCCTGGCTGGAGGCGGGCTTTCACGGCTCGATGCAGTACATGGCCGCGCACGGCCTGCGCCGCGCGCGGCCGGCCGAGCTGGTGCCGGGCACGGTGCGGGTGATCAGCGTGGCCATGCCCTATCTGCCACCGGACACGGGCACCGACTGGCGCACGATCGAGCATGCCCGCGCGCAGCAGCCCGGCGAGGCGGTGATCTCGGTCTATGCCCGCGGGCGGGACTATCACAAGGTGGTGCGCGCGCGGCTGCAGCGCCTGGCCGACCGGCTCGCCGCCGAGATCGGCCCTTTTGGCCACCGGGTCTTCTGCGATTCGGCGCCGGTGCTCGAGGTCGAGCTGGCGGGGCGCGCCGGCCTGGGCTGGCGCGGCAAGCACACGCTGCTGCTGGACCGCTCGGCCGGCTCGATGTTCTTCCTGGGCGAGCTCTTCGTCGACCTGCCGCTGCCGGTGGACGCGCCGGCCGAGCCGCATTGCGGGCGCTGCAGCGCCTGCATCGACGCCTGCCCGACCGCGGCCATCGTCGCGCCCTACCGGCTGGATGCGCGGCGCTGCATCAGCTACCTGACGATCGAGCACGACGGCCCGATTCCGGTCGAGCTGCGCGCGGCGATGGGCAACCGCATCTACGGCTGCGACGACTGCCAGCTGGTCTGCCCGTGGAACAAGTACGCGCGCACCAGCACGCTGGCCGACTTCGACGTGCGTCCCGGCATGGGCGGCGCGACGCTGCTGCAGCTCTGGGCCTGGGACGAGGCGAGCTTCCTGCGCCGCACCGAGGGCAGCCCGATCCGGCGCATCGGGCATGCGCGCTGGCGGCGCAATCTGGCGGTGGCGCTGGGCAATGCCTGGCGCGAGACGGGCGAGCCGGCGCTGGCCGAGGCGCTGCGCGCCGCCCGCGACGGCGCCGATGCGCTGCTGGCCGAGCACATCGACTGGGCGCTGGCGCAGCGGGCGTGAAGGGGGCACGCCGTTGGGTGCTCAGCCGCCGTGCACTGCCTTGAAGGCCGCCAGCGCCAGCGGCAGGCCGATCATGCCCAGCAGCGTCGAGGCGGTGACCAGACCGGCGACATACGGCCCGTCGCCGCCCATGCGCGCGGCCAGCACGAAGCAGCTCGACGCGGTGGGCATGGCGGCGAACAGCAGCAGCACCTGCGCCTGTCCGGTCGGCAGCCCGAGCAGCAGGCCCAGCCCCAGCCCGACGGCCGGCAGCAGCGCATGGCGGATCGACAGCAGCGCCGCCGCCAGGCCGGGCGCCTTGCGCAGCCCGCCGAACTGCAGACCTGCGCCCACCGCCATCAGTCCCAGCGGCAGCGCCGCCGCGCCGATGCGCGAGAGCGTGGTGGCCACCGGCGTCGGCAGCTGCAGGCCGGCCAGATTGCAGACCAGTCCGGCCACGGTGGCCAGGATCAGCGGATTGCGCACCAGCTCGGCACCGATGCGGTGGCCGCCGTGGCGCGCCAGGCTCCAGACCGCGCCGACATTGCACACCGGCACGCACAGCGCGATCAGCAGCGCGACCCAGGCCAGCGCCTGCGCGCCGCCCAGACGCTCGGCCAGGGCCAGCGCGACATAGGAATTGAAGCGGAAGGCCACCTGCGCGCCGCTGGCCTGCAGCTTCGGGTCGATGCCCGGCAGCCCGCGCAGCGCGGTCGCCAGCGCGATGCCGGCCAGCACCGTCAGCACGCCACCCGCCGCCAGGCCGGCGGTGGCGGCCGGCGCCAGCGGGCTGCGCACGATCGACACGAACAGCAGCACCGGGAACAGCAGCCAGTAGACCAGCCGCTCGACGCTGTCCCAGACCGGGCGGTTCAGCGCGGTGCGGTGGCAGATCGTCCAGCCGGCGACGATCAGCAGGAAGTCCGGGAGCAGCAGCAGGGCGGTGTCGAGCATGACCGCAGCGTAGCCCGACGCTCGAGGTTTTCCACTACGCGCGATCCACAGCCGCGGCGGCGGCCTTAGGATCGCGCGATCCTTGTCCTTGCTGCCGCTTTCCTGGAGTCCGCTGAATGAATCGTCGTCCGGTCCTTGCTGCCCTGGCCTCGCTGGCCGTCGCTCCGTTGTCGCTGCCGGTGCTGGCGCAGAGCTATCCGTCCAAGCCGGTGCGCGTCGTCGTGCCGTTCGCGCCGGGCGGCACCACCGACATCATCGCCCGCATCCTGTCCGAGCGCATGGGCGCGGCGCTCGGGCAGACGGTGGTGGTCGAGAACAAGGCCGGTGGCGGCGGCATCGTCGGTGCGGCCGAACTGGTCAAGGCACCGGCCGACGGCCATGTGCTGGGCATGGCCACCGTCTCGACGGTGGCCTCGAACCCGGCGATCAATCCGCGCACGCCCTACAACCCGCTGAGCGACTTCACGCCGATCATCAATCTGGCGGCCACGCCCAATGTCATCGCGGTGCATCCGAGCTTTCCGGCGCGCGACTACAGGACGTTCCTCGAGGTGCTGAAGAAGAGCCCGGGCCGATATAGCTACGCCAGCTCCGGCACCGGCGGCATCGGGCATCTGCAGATGGAGCTCTACAAGAACCTGGCCGGTGTCTTTGTCACCCACATTCCGTACCGCGGCGCGGGACCGGCGCTCAATGACACGGTCGCCGGTCAGGTGCCGATCATCTTCGACAACCTGCCCTCGGCGCTGCCCTTCATCCGCGAAGGGCGGCTGATCCCGATCGTGGTGGCCGCGCCCGAGCGTCTGGCGGTGCTGCCGAACGTGCCGACCTTCAAGGAGGTGGGGCTGGAGCCGGTCAACCGCATGGCCTTCTACGGCTTCGTCGGCCCGAAGGGGCTGTCGCGCGAGGTGGTCGACAAGGTCTCGGCCGCGGCACGGCGCACGCTCGAGGATGCGTCGGTCAGGAAGCGCATCGAGGACACCGGCTCGCTGATCGTGGCCAACACGCCCGAGCAGTTCGCCGCGCAGATCCGCTCGGAGTTCGAGGTCTACCGGCAGGTCGTGGAGAAGCAGAAGCTGACGCTGGAATGAAGAAGGGCCGGTCGCGAGACCGGCCCTTCGGCATGTTCTGCAGCATGTCCTGCATCTGGCGGACCGGCTCAGCCGGCCCGCGATCCCGAAGGATCGATCAGAAGTTGTGGCGCACGCCGACGGCGACCGAGCTGAAGTCGGCGCCTTCGACACCGGTGGCGTAACCGACGTTGGCCTTGTTGTCGACCTTGGTCACGAAGCCGTAGACCTTGGTGCGCTTGCTCAGGTTGTAGTTGTAGCCGAGCGTGGCCTGGGTGGCTTGGGTGTTGGCCACGTCGCCGATCTTGCCGGCATAGCCGACGTTGACGTGGAACTCCGAGGCGCCCAGGGTGTACATGCCGGCGACGCGGAAGGCGTTGCGCGACACGTCATCGCTCTTGGTGCGCTGGGCGTAGGCGGCCAGCGTGAACGGGCCCATGCCGTAGGAAGCGCGCACGGCGAACTGGTTGTCCTGGTCGGCCTTGGTGTAGCCGGCGCCCAGTTGCAGCTTGCCCAGGTCGTAGTTCACGGCCAGGTCGACCGGACGCTTGCCGCCGGTGCCGGCGGTGGCTTCGGCGATCGAGGCTTCAGCCCACAGGCCCTTGACGAATTCCGGGGTGCGGTAGGCGACCTTGTTGACGTCGCTGCCGAAGTAGCTGTACAGCGCGTCGGCCGAGGTGCCGGTGTCGTGGTTGTGCATGCTCACCACGTCGGCGGTGGCATTGATCGATTCCTGGGTGAAGTTGCCCAGGCGCAGCATGCCCAGCTTGCTCGACAGGTAGACCTCGGACTGGCGGCCCCAGAAGGTCGAGGCAGCAGCGCCGGTCGTCGGGTCGAAGCCGTGCTCGATGATGAAGCCGGCCTTCAGGCCGCCGCCCAGATCTTCTTCGCCCTTGAAGCCGATGCGCGAAGCGGTGTTGTTCAGCTCGACCACGGCGTCGGCGCTGCCGACCTTCTGGCGCTCGGCGGTCACGTTCAGGCGGCCGTACAGGGTGACGGAGCTTTGGGCGAGAGCCGCACCGGAGGCCAGGGTGGCCAGCACGGCCAGAGCGATGGAGCGCTTGATCATGAGTTTCGTCCTAGAGGAGAGGAGTGAATTCGGGGTCCACGGCTTGCTCGAAAGGCGCCGATTGCGATCCATTCTAGGAGCGAAGATTCGGGGATATGCTGATTTGACGCGCTTGACGTGACGGAAGACGGTGTGTTTCGTTGTGATGAAACAACGCGGCACAAGGCTTGTGCAGCCACCGCCTCCGTCCCGGGCGTGATGCACCACACAGGGCTTGAGGCGGTGTCGCCACGTCCGGCGTGTCAGCGGCCGCGCAGATGCGCCGGGGCCTCCAGCCGCCGCGCCAGCATCGTCAGGACCAGGGTCAGGATCAGGTAGATCGCCGAGATCGCCAGATAGGGCTCCCAGTAGCGCGAGTAGGCGCCGGCGACGGTGCGTGCGGCCAGCGCCAGCTCGGCCAGACCGATGGCCGACACCAGCGCGGAGTCCTTGATCAGCGTGACGCCCTCGTTGACCAGCGCCGGCACCATGCGCCGGAAGGCCTGCGGCAGGATCACGAAGCGCATGCTCTGCGCGTGCGTGAAGCCCAGCGAGTAGGCCGCCTGCGTCTGGCCGAGGTGAATGCTCTGGATGCCGGCGCGGAAGATTTCCGAGATGTAGGCGCCAGCATTCAGGCTCAGCGCCACGCAGCCGGAGAAGAAGGCGCCATGCTCCTGGCGGAAGGTGCGCGCGACCTCGCCCGACAGCAGCAGGCCGGTCTCGGGATGGACCAGTGCCGGCATCAGCGCGAAATGCACCAGCAGGATCTGCACGAACAGCGGCGTGCCGCGGAAGAAGGTGACATAGGCGGTGGTCAGGCCGCGCAGCAGCTTCATCAGCAGGGCTGTCGTGCCCGAGCGGGGCTTCGGTGCGCTGGCCGAACTGCTGATCAGGCCGAAGGCCACGCCCAGCACCAGTCCGGCCAGGATGGCCACCAGGGTCAGCTTGATGGTGGTCACCACGCCAGCGGCGAACAGCGGGCCGTAGCCGGCGAGGATGTCCCAGCGAAGATCCATGATCGGGAAGGAAGGAAAAGAGGGTGGAAGGTTCGGGACGGGCGGGTCGTGCCCGTGGCAGGTGCGCGAGTCTACGCGCCACGCCGGTCGATGTTGAGCCGGACCCACCCTGAGCGGCAGGGGCCCGTCTCGGCACAGCCCGTGCATGGCGCTGCCATGACTTCAGCGAGCAAGAGGGGTGCCATCGCAGAATATGTCACGAAAAGGAGCAATTCCTCTTGGGCGCGACCGCTTCCTGAGGTCTACTGCAGTGCATCAATTTCTCGAGGTCGTCGGCATCATGGACGCTCAGGGAGTCGGAGCAGACGCGCGTGGCGCCAGCGGCGTCGCGGCGCAGGACGGGGGCAGCCTCTGGGCCGCCGGGGCCGATCTTGCGCGGATTCTTTTCCGGGGCCTGCCGGATCTGGCCTGGCTGAAGGATCCGCAAGGCCGCTATCTCAGCTGCAACGCCGCCTTCGAGCGCATCGTCGGCTGCAGCGAGGCCGAGCTGCGCGGTCGCACCGATGTGGATGTCTTCTCCGCCGAGGAGGCCGCCTTCTTCCGCAGCAACGACCGCGGCGCGCTCGAGCGCGACGGGCTGCATGTCAACGAGGAATGGCTGACCTTTCGCGACACCGGCGAGCGCCGTCGCTACGAGGTGCTGAAGACGCCGCTGCGCGGTCAGGACGAGGTGCTGATCGGCGTGCTGGGCGTGGCGCGCGACATCACCCGCCAGCATCACCAGGACGAGGCGCTACGGCTGGCCGCGCGCATCTTCGAGTCGGCCGGCGAGTCCATCCTGGTGACCGACGCGGCAGGCGACATCGTCGCGGTCAATGCCGCCTTCAGCCGGATTTCCGGCTATCCGGCCCAGGAGGTGATCGGCCGCAATCCGCGCCTGCTGCGCTCCGGCCGCCAGGGGCCGGCCTTCGCGGCCCGGATGTGGCGCCAGCTGGCGGTGCACGACCGCTTCCAGGGCGAGTTCTGGAACCGGGCGCGCGACGGCCGGCTGTATCCGCTGCTGCAGACCATCACCGTGCTGCGCGACGAGGTCGGGCGCATCACCCACTATGTCGGCGTCGGCGCCGATCTGTCGCGCCTGCACGAGGCCGAGCAGCGCTCGCATCACCTGCGGCTGCATGACACGCTGACCGATCTGCCCAACCGCCAAGTGATCGCCACCCGGCTGCACGAGGCGATCGAGACCCGGCGCGGCAGCGATCGCTCCGGCGGGGTGACGCTGCTGGTCATCGGACTCGATGGCTTCAAGTCGATCAACGACTCGCTGGGCCACGCCGCCGGCGACCGGGTGCTGGTCGAGATGGCCGAGCGGCTGCGGGTGCTGGCCGGCGGCCAGAGCTTCGTCGGCCGGCTCGGCGGCGATGAATTCGTGGTGATGCGGGCTGATGCCGGGCTGGAGCGGGTGCAGGCCGAGGCGCGCGACTGGCTGGCCGCGCTGGCCGAGCCGATCGAGCTGCAGGGCCATGCGGTGACCATCACCGTCTCGATCGGTCTGGGGCATTTTCCGGAGGACGGCGACAGCGCCGACACGCTGCTGCGCCACGCCGAGAGCGCCTTGCGTGGCGCCAAGGGCGAGGGCCGCAACACGCTGCGCCGCTACGACCCGCTGCAGCACCAGGCCTCGCTGGAGCGGCTGCTGCTGCTGTCGTCGCTGCGCCGGGCGGTGCCGGCCGGCGAGCTGCACGCCTGGTACCAGCCCAAGCTCGACCTGCACAGCCGCGAGCTGGTCGGGGCCGAGGCGCTGGTGCGCTGGCTGCATCCGGAGCTGGGCTGGGTGTCGCCGGCGCAGTTCATCCCGGTGGCCGAGCAGACCGACCTGATCGTGGCGATCGGCGAGCGCATGCTCGACACCGTCGCGGCGCAGGTCGCGCGCTGGCACGCGCAAGGCCGCGGCTGGCTGCCGGTGGCGGTCAATCTGGGCGCACGCCATTTCGCCGACGCAGGCCTGCCGGCGCGGCTGCAGGCGCTGCGCGAGCGCCACTGCCTGCCGCCGGGCGTGCTGGAGCTGGAGATCACCGAGTCGATGCTGATGACCGCCGGCGGCGCGCCCGAGCAGCGTCTGACCGAGCTGCGCCAGGCCGGCGTGAAGCTGTCGATCGACGACTTCGGCACCGGCTACTCGAGCCTGTCCTACCTGAAGCGGCTGCCGGTCGACACGCTGAAGATCGATCGCAGCTTCGTCGCGGCGATCGAGAGCGACCGCCGCGACCTGAGCATCGCCACCACCATCATCGCGCTGGCGCGCGGCCTGGGCCTGACGGTGGTCGCCGAGGGCGTCGAGACCGAGGGCCAGCGCGAGCTGCTCGAGCAGGAAGGCTGCGCCCAGGGCCAGGGCTGGCTGTTCGCGCACGCGATGCCACCGGCCGAGTTCGAGGCCTGGTGGCAGGTCTGGGCCCCGTCACCGGGGCGGCAGGATCACTTCGATGCGGCCGCAGCGGCCGGCGCGGCGCCGAACCAGCTGGCGTAGATCTTGTCGTAGGTGCCGTCGGCCTTGATGTCGGCCAGGCCCTTGTTGATCTTCTCCAGCAGCTCGGCATTGCCCTTCTTGACGACGATGCCGTACTGCTCGGGCGTGAAGGAGGTGTCGCTGACGGTCTTGAACTTCGAGCCGGCGTTGTTGGCCACATAGTGGATGACCACGCCGTTGTCGGCCACGACCGCGTCGACGCCGCCCGATTCCAGCTCCTTCAGCGCCAGCGGGGTCGACTCGAAGCGCTTGATCGCGGTGCTTTCCTTGCCGATCAGCTTGGTCACCACCTCGTCGCCGGTGGTGCCGGTCTGCACGCCGACCTTCAGCGTCTTCAGGTCCTCGAACTTGGCGACCTTGGAGTCTTCCTTCACCGCGATCAGCTGCTGCGCGTCGAAGTAGGGCGCCGAGAAGTCCATCGTCTGCTTGCGCTCATCGGTGATGGTGATCGCCGACACCAGCAGGTCGCGGTCGCCCTGGGCGACGGTGTTGAACATGCCCTCCCAGGGCGTGTTGACGAACTTGACCTGGAGGCCGGCCTTCTGCGCCACCGCCGAGACCACGTCGATGTCGAAGCCGACGATCTCGCCCTTCTCGTTCTGCGACTCGAACGGCGCGTAGGCGGCATCGGTGCCGACCACATAGACCCGTGCGGGCGGCGCATCCGCGGCCGAGGCGGCTGCCGCCGGCGCGGCTTCTTCCTTCTTGCCGCAGGCGGCCAGGGTCAGCGCGACGGCCAGGGCGGCGCCGGTCTTCAGGAAACGTCGGGTGGTCAGGGAGATCGTCATGGAAGTCCTTCTGGGAATACAGGAGTACCTTGCAGTTTAGGGGCCGTCCGCACGGGTGGCCACTGCCCGGAGCTGGAGTCCTGACTCAACGCAGATTCCATGCCGGGGCCGGATGCGGCCTGCGGTGTTTCCCGATCGCCCGGATCGCACGGAAAACCGTCCGGTGCGGGCGGCCTGGCGTCCCGCGGGGCGGATCTCCGCGCGCACGACGGCTCCGGGCGCGGCCTCACTGCACCGTGCCGCTGCTGCTCGGATGATCGGCGGCCGGCACGAACAGCGCGCTGGCGTCGATGCTGTCGAAGGCGTACTTGGCCCCGCAGAAGTCGCAGCCGACCTCGATCTCGCCGCGCTCGGCGATGACCGATTCCACCTCCTCGCGGCCCAGGCCGACGAGCATGCGCGCGACCCGCTCGCGTGAGCAGGTGCAGCCGAAGCGCGGCGTCTGCGGCTCGAACAGGCGCAGGTC
>JACCDS010092686.1_pt1 | contig 15384 bp, 12 predicted proteins | sample 7446441 | NCBI WGS metagenome assembly JACCDS01 (sample SAMN15323445, study PRJNA562643) | freshwater metagenome | isolation source: river surface water | place: USA:Blue River Watershed | collected 2017-08-17 | reverse complement strand
GGTTGGTCAGCAAGAACAGCACGATTCTTTTCATACAAGCTTCCCTGTTGAATTCAAATTGAAGGAGACGCAATTATCTACGAGCACGGTCGAATCTTGTGGCACCCTCGCCCGATTTCAATCTCTTAAATGCGAAGTATTTTTTAGACTCAATCAGAAATTATCTGAAAAAATCTACCAAACTTCCCAAATAGCAGGCAAGTTGGCCGGCAACAGCGGCAACGAACCGAGGTCGGCCCGCGACTCGGCGGGGCCATGAAAATCAGAACCTCGCGAAGCAAGCAACCCGGCGCGTCGAGCGATGCGGGCATAGACATCGTATTGATCCGGTGTGTGGCTGCCAGTAATGACTTCAATACCGGTGCCGCCGAAATCGCGGAAGCTGTCGATCAGTGCATCTTGCTGCAGGTCGGTGAGGGGATAGCGTCCCGGATGCGCAATCACGGCGTGACCGCCTGCAGCCCGGATCCAGCTGACGGCTTCCTCTAACGTCGCCCAGCGATGAGGTACAAAACCGGGCTTGCCCTCAACCAGATAATCACGGAACACTTCGCCCACGGTCGGACGCACGCCCGCCTCCACTAGATACCGGGCAAAGTGGGTTCGTCCGAGCATCTCGGGGTTATCTGCATGCTTGAGTGCCCCCTCGAACGCATCGGGGATACCCGCCGCAACGAGCTGGGCCGCAATCTCGCGCCCGCGAACGACCCGGCCACCGCGCACTGATGCCAGCCCTGCGGTCAACGTCGGCTCATGCTCATCGATGCCAAGGCCAACGATGTGGACGGTTTTACCCGCCCAAGTGACGGAAATCTCCACACCAGCAACAAAGCGAAGCCCGAGCGCTGCCGCCGCCTGCCTCGCCTCGGCAATGCCGCCCACTTCATCATGGTCTGTCAGCGACCATATCTCGACACCGTTTGCCTTCGCGCGTGCGGCCAGGTCGGCAGGCGCGAGTACACCGTCCGAGATGTTTGAGTGGCAGTGCAAGTCGGCGTTAAGCATGAGGAAGCGGCAAGGGAGAGTGGAGTGGAACCTGTTCGATTTTAATGTGGCCAGCCAGACGCTGCCGGCCGACTCAATCTGCGATGAAGCGTTCGATTAGACTGGCTACCGCCTCAGGCTGGTCATGATGCAGCATATGACCCGCGTCAGCGACCCGCGCTGGGAGGACATTTGGAATCACTTGCATACGCTGATCGATCTCGGCTCGCACCTTTTCACGAGGCCCCATCCAGCGCCACATGTCTGTGTGCTCGGCTTCCACCCATAACACCGGCGCGGTGATGTGGCGCCAACAAGCCAATACTTCATCGCTGCGATACAACTGCGCACTGACGATCTTGTGCGCCGGATCGCCGAGAATCTCCCACTCGCCATCGCTGCGCTGACGCGCCCATTCGCCCGCCAGAAAATCCGCACGTTCCGGTGTCAGGCGAGCGTTGTTTTTGCACAGTCTCGCAACCACGTCGGCTCGCGTCGGATAAGTGCGCATCTGCGGCGGCTGACGCAGCTCATCCAACCATTGCGCATAACGCCCAGGTGCCTGCTCGGGCGTCGTTGTCGCCAAACCGAATCCTTCTAGATTGACCAGCTTCGCAATTCGCTGTGGTCGAACACCCGCGTAAATCGTGGCGACGTTACCGCCCATGCTGTGTCCCACCAGGTTCACGGGCTCCTCTGGCGAGTAATGATCTAGCAACGCATCGAGATCTGCAAAGTAATCGGGAAACCAGTAGCAATCCCCGGCGACGCGGTCAGACAGCCCGAACCCGCGCCAATCAGGCGCAATTACGTGCCAGTCACGCGCAAAGCTGTCAACGACGAACTGGAACGATGCCGACACATCCATCCAGCCATGCAGCATGAATAGCATCGGTGCATCGCTTCTGCCCCAATGACGCACGTGCATGCGCAAACCACGAAGGACGACAAACTCGGAACGGGACGGCTTCATGAAATCTGAGGCATTTGAGCGGTTCGAAGGATTCAGTAGATTCTCCATGTTCGATGAGAAGAGTCGGGATTGCCACGATCCCCTCCCCGGGGTTAGCATCGCCGACTCAAAATTATAAGGGAGCCACGTCATGGGCATCTCGATGGAGACCGCACCGCGCGACCAGTACGCGCAATTGCACAGTGAATTTCGCTGGCTGCTTCCAGACGATTTCAACATCGCGCAGGTGTGCTGTCGGCGCTGGGCGAACGAAAGTCATCGGATCGCAATTCACTTCGATGATGACGAAGGCGACCGCAGCCTCTCCTATGCAGAATTACAGCAGCAGGCAAACCGCCTGTCGAACGTGTTGCAATTGCTGCAGGTCGCACGCGGCACTCGCGTAGCCATCGTGCTGCCGCAACGGCCCGAGGTGGCCATCGCGCACATCGCCTGCCAGCAACTCGGTGCGATTGCGATGCCGATGTCTGTCCTCTTCGGGCCGGATGCCCTGGAATACCGCTTGAAAGACAGCGAAGCCACTGTGGTCATCGTCGACCGCGCCGGTCTACCCAGTATCGACGTCATCCGAGCACAATGTCCAGCATTGCGACACCTGATCGCCATCGACTCCCAGCGGGAAGATCTGGTCAATTGGGATGCTGCATTGGCGGCCGCTGACGATCACTTCGATCCGGTACCTACGCGCGCCACTGATCCGGCGATCCTCATCTACACCAGCGGTACCACCGGTGCCCCCAAGGGTGCGTTGATTCCTCAGTCAGCGCTACTGGGCAATTTGCCGGGCTTCGTCGCGTCTCAAAACTGGTTCCCGCAGGCGGGCGACGTGTTTTGGTCGCCGGCCGATTGGGCCTGGACAGGTGGCTTGATGGATGCCCTGCTGCCGACACTGTATTTCGGGCACCCGATCGTCGCCAGCCGCACACGTTTCTCCGCAGAGAACGCATTCAGGCTGATGGAAAAATACGCCGTCACCAACGCCTTCCTGTTTCCGACCGCGCTGAAAATGATGATGAAAGCCGTACCGGAACCAGCGAAGCACTATCAACTGCAACTGCGCGCGATCATGAGCGCCGGCGAAGCCGTCGGTGATGCGGTGTTCAACTGGACGCGCGAGGCGCTCGGCGTAACGGTTAATGAGATGTTTGGACAGACCGAGGCGAACTACCTTGTCGGCAACTGCGCGCTGTACTGGCCGGCGCGTCCGGGCAGCATGGGCAAGCCTTATCCCGGCCACCGGGTTGCCGTGCTCGACGACGCCGGTGTTCCGGTGGCACCGGGCGAGGTCGGTGAAGTTGCATTGCACCGCTGCGACATTCACGGGCATCCCGACCCGGTGCTATTCGTCGGCTATTGGAAGCGCCCCGACGCAACCGCCGACAAGTTCCGAGGCGATTGGTTGCTGACGGGCGACCTTGCTGAAGTCGATGCCGATGGCTACCTCTGGTACCGCGGACGCGCTGACGACATGTTCAAGGCAGCGGGCTACCGGATCGGTCCGTCCGAGATTGAAAACTGCCTCGTCAAGCACCCGGCCGTCGCCAATGCTGCGGTCGTACCCAAGCCGGACGCAGAGCGCGGCAATCTCGTCAAAGCCTTCGTCGTACTGACCGAAGGTACCCCACGGGGCGACAAAGCGGACCGAATACTCATCGAGCAATTGCAGCAACATGTGCGCGGCCTGCTTGCACCGTATGAGTATCCGAAGGAAATTGAATTCATCGATGCACTGCCCATGACCACCACTGGCAAGGTCCAGCGGCGCGTACTGCGCCTGCTTGAGGAGGAACGAGCTGAGAAGGTGGCGTAGCCGTGGAGATCACAACGAGTGCACTCGTCGTTGCGCTCGTTGTGCCACGGTTGTTGGCCATGGTTGATGGTGCCTGGTGGTAGAGGGCGCCTGGAGGTAGATGGGAGGGTGACGGCTGATGGTGAGTAGGCGAGCAGCTACCTGCAACTGACACCTCAAGATGAGGGCAGGCGTCCGAGTCTCGCTCTCATCCGCAAACTTTTGGTCGCACCACCGCCCACTTCACTCCACCAGCTTGTTCAGCTTGTCCGGATTAAACTTATCCAGTTCGGGCACGGCCTCGACGGCAATGCCAGCGGCCCTCAATGCCGCGACGATCTTCACCAGCTGCAGCTCTTGTGACGCTGCATTATCAATCAGGCCGTGCAGCGCCTTCGATAGCGGATCGTCACCGTTAGGTGTGAGGCCGTAGGCCGCGAACATTCTTGCAGCAGCATCATCGCGCGCCGAAGGCGCCTCTTTTTCGATGATTCGTGCTGGGTTACCGACCGCCGTCGCGCCAGGAGGCACCTCCTTGACCACCACGGCATTCGAGCCCACCTTCGCGCCCTCGCCCACGGTAAACGAGCCCAATACCTTCGCACCCGCACCGATGATGGCTCCACGGCCTAGCGTCGGATGGCGCTTCTTGCCCTTCGTCAGTGACGTGCCGCCAAGGGTGACGCCCTGATAGATCGTGCAGTCGTCGCCCACCTCGGCGGTTTCGCCGATCACCACACCGAAACCGTGATCGATGAACACGCGACGTCCCATCGTCGCACCGGGGTGAATTTCGATACCCGTCAGGCCACGCGCAATGTGAGAGATAAATCGGCCCAGCCAGCGAAAACCATGGCGCCAGCAGGCATTAGCCCACCGGTGCATCACGATCGCATGCAGGCCCGGGTAACACGTCAGCACCTCCCACCGGCTGCGAGCCGCAGGGTCACGTTCCATGATGCTGGCGATGTCTTCATTGATTCGGGTGAACATGCAATGTCTCCGGGTTCGATATCCCGATTTTATTGAAATGGATGGAGGGCGGCAGAAGACCGAGGGATACGCCGGTGATCATTGTCTATGCGACGCTTCATCGGCCACTGAGCAGACCAACAAGCGACTGCTCAGCATCAGACTAAAAACGATTATCCCCGCATCACGCTACCTAGGCCGTCGGCATCTTCAGGCGCTGTCGGCGCGCCTCGTAAAGACAAATGCCCGAAGCTACCGATACATTCAGGCTTTCGACCGATCCCAACATTGGCAGACTCACGAGTCGGTCACAATTTTCGCGGGTCAGCCGGCGCATACCCTCGCCCTCCGATCCCATCACGAATGCAGTGCCGCCCGTATAGTCGACGTCGTAAAGGCTCTGCTCCGCTTCGTCGGCAGTACCTGTGAGCCAGATGTCATGTTCCTGCAGTTCTCGCATTGCGCGTGCCAGATTCGTCACGGTAATGTAAGGCACCGTGTCGGCTGCACCGCTGGCGACTTTGGCCGCTGTAGCATTCAGCCCGACTGCCCGGTCCTTTGGCGCAATCACCGCGTGAGCGCCAGCACCATCGGCGACACGCAGACACGCGCCGAGGTTGTGCGGATCCGTCACGCCATCCAGTACCAGAATCAGCGGCGGCCCTTGAATACCGTCCAGTAGCTCGGACAAATTTCGCGCCAGCGAAAGCTCACCGGCGCGCGCCACGACCCCTTGATGACGGCGCGTACCCACCATGGAATCAAGGCGCTCGTCATCCGCCTGAATGATCCGCACGTTTGCGCCCTTTGCCGCACGCAGCAGATCGCCCATGCGTCGATCATGCCGACCAGCGTCCACATAAATTTCCTCCACCGAGGCAGCGTCATGCCGCAAACGCGCTGTCACGGCGTGGAAGCCAAAGATCATTTTCGATTTCATATACTTTTTCTGCGCTTTATTTGCGCTTTATTTGCGCTTTATTTGCGCTTTATTTGCGCTTTATTTGCGCTTTATTTGCGCATCGCTCACGCATTAATTGCATTAACTGAATTACTGGCGTTGCTTGGATTATTTTTTATTTGCGCTTCTTGCGCACGCTACGCGGTGCTGGTGCCGGAGCCTTGTCCGTCCTCGGTGCCTTTGCTGCCTTTCGCGCTTTGACACTTGCCGGCTTGGCGGGCGCCGCCTTCCTCGCAGCTTTCTTGGCAGCCTTCTTTGCGCCAAACATGCCACTACGGGCATGCTCAGCATCGGCGCGGCGCGCTTCGTTTTTCATCTGCGTGCGGATACCCGGCTCATGCACCAGTCGCAAGTCGATCCGGCGCGCATCCAGATCAACGCGGCTTACCTGCACCGTCACCCGATCGGTCAGTTGATAGCGAATGCCGGTACGCTCGCCTCGCAGTTCATGTCGCGCCTCGTCATACTGAAAATAATCGGCACCAAGATCCGTCACGTGCACCATGCCTTCGATGAACAACGCATCGAGCTGCACGAAAATGCCAAACGATGCCACGCCAGAGATGGTGCCGGTGAATTCTTCGCCGAGTTTGTCGCGTACAAAATAGCATTTGAGCCAGGCCTCGACGTCGCGCGACGCCTCGTCCGCACGTCGCTCATTGGCAGAGCAATGAATACCCAACGCTTCCCAGATCGCCAGATCGCCCTCTGCCCGCTTCTTGCCAGCTGCGCGATCCTTCGCCTGCATCTTGCGCGCCGCCGGCGAGAGATTGGTGTTCAGTGACTCGGTCACGATGCCCTTGGGGTGATATTGCTTGCCTTGCAGGATCGCCTTGATCACGCGATGCGTCAGCAGATCGGGGTAACGCCGAATCGGGCTAGTGAAGTGGGCGTAGGCCTCGAACGACAAGCCAAAATGACCGATGTTGTCCGGGCTATAGACCGCCTGCTGCATCGATCGCAACAGCATCGTCTGCAGCAGCACGGCATCGGGACGCTCCCTGATCTTTTCCATCAGCGCCGCGTAATCAGATGCTGAGGGCGAGGTGCCACCACCGAGTGACAAACCCAGCTGCTTAAGGAAGGTCCTCAGCTGGTTCAGCTTCTCTTCAGTCGGACCCGCATGGATGCGGAACATGCCCGGATGCTTGTGACGCTCCATGAAATCCGCCGCACAAACGTTCGCGGCGAGCATGCATTCTTCGATCAGACGATGGGCATCATTACGCGTGCGCGGCAGAATTTGCTCGATCTTGCCCGCAGCATTAACAACGATATAGGTCTCGGTTGTATCGAAATCGATGGCGCCCCGCTCCTTGCGTGCTGCGAGCAATACCTGGAACAGTTCATACAGGTGCTGCAGATGCGGTAGCAAGCCTGGTCGCCGTAGTGCCTCCGGCCCGCGTGTGTTGGCAAGGATCGCTGCGACCTCGGTATACGTCAGCCGCGCTGCCGAGTGAATGACGGCGGGATAAAACTGATACGCCTTGACCTCGCCTTTGGCCGTAATGACAGCATCGCAAACCAGCGTCAGACGATCGACGTCCGGGTTCAGCGAACACAACCCATTCGACAGCTTCTCCGGGAGCATCGGAATCACGCGCCGGGGGAAATACACTGACGTGCTGCGCTCGAGTGCGTCCACATCCAGCGCATCGTTTGGCTTCACGTAATGACTGACGTCGGCAATCGCGACGATCAGTCGATAGCCTTTGCTACGGCCAATCTTCACCGGCTCGCAATAGACAGCATCGTCAAAGTCGCGTGCGTCTTCTCCGTCGATGGTTACCAGAGGCACGTCACGCAGGTCGACGCGGTCGTTCAGATCTGACGGCTGCACTTCCGGTGGCAGCTTGGCAGCGAGCTTCTGCGCCGCGTCAGAGAACTCATGAGGTACGCCGTACTTGCGTACCGCGATCTCGATCTCCATGCCGGGGTCATCAATGTCGCCCAGCACCTCGACGATCTTGCCCACAGGCTGGGAGTAGCGCGACGGCTGCTCGGTCAGTTCGACGCTGACCACCTGCCCGGCCTTAGCCTTACCCGGCGTCCCCGCCAACAGGATGTCGTGGCTGATGCGTTTATCCTCGGGCACCACTAGCCAAACGCCATTCTCGCTAACCAGCCGACCAATCACGTGCGTATTGGCCCGCTGCGTTACCTCGACGATCGTACCCTCTGGCCGGCCACGACGGTCGGTGCCAGTGATGCGAACCTGCACGCGATCACCATGCATGACCTTCTGCATCTCTCGATCAGACAGGAAGACATCTTCGCCGTCGTCCGGAATAAGGAATCCGTAGCCATCGCGATGGGCTGATACGCGGCCCTCAATAAAGCTGGAGGTATTCGCGAGTTGAAGTCGGCCTTTGCGGTCGGGCTTGATCTGACCATCGCGTTCCATCGCTGCCAGCCGGCGGGTTAGGCCATCGAGCTCCTCGTTCTTGACGGACAAGACCTGCGCGATCGAGGCCACAGTCTGTGGCTCAGACGCGGTGCGCAGGATGCCGAGGATCTCCTCCCGGCTGGGAATGCTGTAGGGGTATTGACTCAAAAGATATCGGGATAGGTTGGAGAACGAACAACGCTAGTGTAGCGGACACGCGAAGGCTTTGGCCGGACGTTAACGAACCCCAGGAAAAAATCTTCACGAAGACGTTTGACATTTTCCGCAGGCCATCTATAATCTTGCCTTCTTCAAGCCCACGTGGCGGAATTGGTAGACGCGCATGGTTCAGGTCCATGTGCCGCGAGGTGTGGGGGTTCGAGTCCCTCCGTGGGCACCAAATCCGGAAAGGGAGTTCGTGAAAACGAACTCCCTTTTTGTTTTTAGCAGATCCTTCTGAGTTGAGCCTGCTGAAAACCTCGCCAGCGAAGACGCCCGATGGCGAGCCCCATTCGGTGTGGGGCCTCGGCAATAACCGACGTCCGTAAACAATTCAGCAGTTCACATCGACCGTGACGCAGCCAACGCTAACCAGCATCGATCGACATCAGGTCAAGGACGATGAATCTTGAGTCATCGACCGATACATCAGTCGATGACAGCTCGCAGTAGTCCTTGATCTATCCGACGTGAAAGCGCCGCCAGCGACCGAAGCACTGTCGACCGTGTCTCCCGGATCAGGCATGGCAAAGTTCAGCAAAGCACCTGTGATCACGTTCATAACCTAGAATCATGCGGCGCTCTCAGTAGTCATGCCAAATATTTTGAATCGCCCGGTATTGGTCTAACGTGCGCCGCGCTTCGCAATAAAATCAGCTCACAGAGCAGTCGCTTCGACTCAGCATGAAATCCCGTTAAATAAATACCTACGCGACACCCTGGCTCATGAAGCGCATGATTTCTTGTGAAATGAAATTATCAGCCGCCGCAATAAGCTGCCAAGCATCAGGTGTTAATTCATAGCGGATCACGCGTCGATCATTATCGTCGCGCCGTCGGTTCACCAGACCATGGGATTCCAGCGCTTTCAACGATTTCGACAGATTCTCGTGTGAACAGTCAATTGAAAGCTTGATCTCCTTGTAAGAGACCCCTACCTCCCTGCCGCCACCGTCGCTCAAGGCAATACAACGAATGGCTGACAATACTGAAAGTTCCATACTGCTACGGAGTCCGACTTCGCGGACAACCCGATTCTCAAGCCCGATAAAAAAATAGGTTGGGTAATTTCTGTTTAACATCCTTGAACCTTGCCTGTCCGACCGGTCAGGCTGACCGGATCTAAAAAGTCGAAGGACACTTTTTTGCCCGGAAAGAACGTTATTAGGCATGATATTTGAAATAATTTGTGAATACGTTCACTCTGGATCCGGCATGAATTTCAACATTGAAACCATTGCATTAACCTGAACTTCGTGACTTCTGGTTGCACACGACGAGTCATTGTGACTGGACGCTGGCTCAAATAACGAGCCAGATCTCTGAATCGCTCAAAAAATCGAAATTAATCTCTGGAAACAACCGAAAGGTAATGAACACGATTCACGGAAAAGACGATGGTCACCGTGCGTGTTTGGGGCCGCAAAATGCGGCCGGACCCGGTAGTCAACGTGAGACAGTGATTTCCACCGGTCATCGCTCCGACCAATGCAAGGTGCGTTGCCGGACTTAACGCGTTTGGAATAAGCATTCCGGAGATTTCCCGGACGGATGAAGGAGCGCAACCATGCGTTTCCTGATCGCTTGATTCAGAAGACGCAGGCAGAAACTGCGTTCACAGCCTGAAATCGTCGTAGACCTCAAAAGGCTGATGTATCCAGGGGTTATCGGCAAGGTAGTCGACATAGTAATCGGGTCGCACTACCGAACAGGCCTTGTACCACAGTACCGCGGTGCGAATTTCCGTCACGGCTGGACATGATGAAGCCAGATGCGCCTGGACGCGCAGCAGTGTGGTGCCGGAATCCACAAGATCATCGACCAACAACACCCGCCCGGACAGCGAGCCGTCCGTCGACGTGATGTGCTCGGCAATGCGAAACTCGCCTTGCTGTGTGCCTGCCCGCTCGCGGTAAGAGCTGGTCGCGAGGATGTGCAGGGGCACGCTGAAAATCCGGGAGAATACGTCACCGACGCGCAAGCCGCCGCGTGCGAGGCAGAGAACATGGTCCAACGCGTAGCCTGACGAGTGAACGCTGCGGGCCAACTGCTCAATGTGCTGGTGATATGACGCCCAGCTGATGTGCAGATGCCCCGCCATCACCAACTCTGCAGCCTGTCAGGCGTGATTTGTACGGCTCAGTTGAAAGGATGCCGGAGTACGATGGTCTCTTCGCGGTCCGGCCCCGTCGATACCATGTCGACGGGAACACCAACCAGCTCTTCAATCCGCTTGATATACGCGCGCGCCGCACTTGGCAGGGCATCCATGGTCTTGGCCCCGACGCTCGGCTCAGTCCAGCCTGGCATCTCTTCGTAGATGGGCTCGCAGGCTGCGGCTTCCTCAGCACCGACCGGGAAGATATCGACAACCTTGCCATTGAGTTTGTAGCCCGTGCACAGCTTCAAAGTCTCGAGGCCATCCAGCACATCGAGCTTGGTGAGGCACATGCCAGAGACACCGTTGATCTGTACTGAGCGACGCAACAGGGCAGCATCGAACCAGCCGCAGCGGCGCGCACGACCAGTGACGGTGCCGAACTCATGCCCCACTGAAGCAAGGTGTTTACCGATGCCGGCATCGGTCGGCAGTTCGGACGGGAAGGGTCCCGAGCCAACGCGGGTCGTGTACGCCTTGGTAATACCAAGCACGTAATGCAGCATGTTCGGGCCCACGCCCGAACCTGCGGCCGCATTGCCAGCCACGCAGTTACTGGAGGTAACGAAGGGATAAGTACCATGGTCGACGTCGAGCAGGCTGCCCTGCGCACCTTCGAACAGCAGGTTGGCACCGGCCTTGTGCGCAGCATACAGTGCGCTTGACACGTCGGTGACCATGGGACGCAGGCGCGGAACGATGGTCATTGCATCGTCGAATGTCTTGTTGAAGTCGACGGCTGCCGCCTTCAAATAATTGACGAGCACGAAGTTGTGGTAGTCCAGGTTTTCGCGCAGCTTTTCTTCCAGACGTTTTTCATTCAGCAGGTCGGCGACACGAATCGCACGGCGCGCGACTTTGTCCTCATACGCCGGGCCAATGCCCTTGCCTGTCGTGCCGATTTTGGCAGCGCCTCGCGCAGCCTCCCGAGCGGCATCGAGGGCCGTGTGATAAGGCAGAATGACCGGACATGCCTCGGACACCTTCAAACGAGACGTCACCTCGACACCGGACGCCTCCAGCTTGTCGATCTCACGCAGCAAATCAGGCACCGACAGCACGACGCCATTGCCAATGTAACAGGCAACGCCGGCACGCATGATGCCCGACGGGATCAGCTGCAGCGCCGTTTTCTGGCCGCCAATCACCAGTGTGTGACCAGCGTTATGACCGCCCTGGAAGCGTACGACACCCTGCGAATGATCAGTCAGCCAGTCGACCACTTTACCTTTACCTTCGTCGCCCCATTGGGTGCCGATGACAACTACGTTTCTAGCCATGATGATTGGATTTCGGTTATGTGCTGCACTCAGCGCAGCGGCTTGATGATGAATTTTCCGTGATCAGCAACGATTTCGCGATCGCAGTCGAACTCTTGCTGGTCGTGCTCATGTCCCGGCAAGTTCTGGATCACGATTTCACCGTTCGCGCGCAGCGACGAGATCAGCAATTGGAGTGCTGGATCCAGACCCCATGGCGCACGGATCGCCGATGCCGGTGCCGCGGCAGGCAACAAGCGAGCGATCTCGCGCAAGTCCATCGAGAATCCGGTTGCCGGACGGGCCCGGCCAAAGGCCTCGCCCACTTGGTCATAACGCCCTCCCCGCGCCACAGCGTTGGGCAAACCCGGCACATACAACGCGAAGGTCACGCCGCTTTCGTACTGATAGCCCGACAGGTCAGCCAGATCGATATTGACACGTACGGAGCCCGCCGCACGCGCGAGGTGATCGAGGTCATCCAGCGCCTGCCGGATCGCCGGCTGTGCGGGCAGCACGTCGCGGGCACGAGCAATGACCTCAACACCGCCGTTCAGCGACGCCAGCGACAGTACCGCTTCGCAAATCGGCGCGGACAAGCTCGACGCCAGCGTTTGCAGGCCCGGCAGATCTTTCGCACGGAGCAACGCGATCAGCTCAGCCGACTTCCGCATAGCAACGGCATCTTCGTCAATGATCGCGCGCAGAATTCCTGCATGCGACAAGTCGAGGGTAATGTCTGCCAGACCAGCCAGCTTCAGCGACGCCAGCGCAAGCGACTGAATTTCGATATCGGCTTCAAGTCCCGCGTGGCCGTAAAGCTCGGCCCCGATCTGCAAGGGCTCGCGCGTCGTATGGAAGCCAGACGGACGCGTGTGCAGTACCGTGCCGACATAGCACAGGCGAGCCACGGAAGGGCGATTCAGCAAATGCGCGTCAATACGAGCGACCTGAGTCGTCATGTCGGCACGGACACCCATGGTGCGGCCAGACAACTGGTCGATCAGCTTGAACATTCGCAGGTCGAGGTCATCATCGGCAACCGGCATCAACGACTCGATATATTCGAGCATCGGTGGCGCGACCAACTCGTAGCCATAGCGCCGGAAGTGATCGAGCAGCGAGCGACGCAATTCTTCGGTCTTGCGCGCTTCGGAAGGCAGCACGTCGGCGACGTTCTCAGGAAGCAGCCAGTTGGGCATGAAAATCGGGCGTTGAACGGTTAATTGGTGAAAAGATTAAACGCGAGCAGGAGGATACCAAAGAGGACAGCGACCAGTCCGAAAAACCGGATCTGGCCGTCCGAAAATTGCGCAATTTGCAGGAAGGTAGCGCGCCACCTGTCAGGACTGAGAAAAGGTAACAGCCCTTCCAGTATGAAAAACAGACCAACTGCCGCCAGCAAAGAACAGGCCACCCGCAGGCCTTACTTTTTCGCGTTGCCCGGCGCCTTGAAGTACTTCAGGTACTCAGAGTTCGGGTCGATGAGCAATACATCATTGCGAGTTTTGAAACTTTCCTTGTAAGCGTCAAGACTGCGCATGAATTTGTAGAACTCGGGATTTTTACCGAAAGCCTCTGCGTAGATACGTGCCGCTTTCGCATCGCCCTCGCCGCGGACCACCTCAGCCTGCCGATACGCTTCCGCCAAGATCACCGTACGCTGGCGATCAGCGTCAGCGCGGATTTTTTCAGATTCAGCGGCGCCGGTCGAACGCAATTCGTTCGCCACACGCGCCCGCTCTGACTTCATTCGCTCATAGACGGAGTTGTTGATCTGTTCGACATAGTCGACCCGCTTCAGACGTACGTCGACGATCTGGGCGCCAATCTGCTTGGCTTCGTTGGCCACCTTGGTGCGGATAGCGTCCATCACCTTGCCGCGCTCGCCCGAAATCACCTCGCGGACGGTGCGCTTGGTGATCTCGTCATTCAAGGCAGCCTTCACAATCTGCGCCATCCGGTCCTGCGCCCGGCGTTCGTCACCACTGAACGACACGAAATACAAGCGCGGATCGACGATCTGCCACTTCACGAAGGCGTCGACCAGGATGTTCTTCTTTTCAGCAGTAATAAATCGATCCGGCTCTGGCGTATCCAGGGTGAGGATGCGCTTGTCCAGGAACATCACGTTCTGGAAAGGTGGCGGCAGTTTGAAATGCAGGCCCGGTTCCTTGATCACCTCTTTGACCTCGCCGAGCGCGAAGACGATTGCATATTGGCGTTGGTCGACCACAAACAACGTGGACATCAAGATCACCAGTGCGATCAGGCTCGCAATTACATAAGAGAAGATACGGCTCATTAGCGGGCCTCCCGATCACGTGAACGGTCGCGGTCGCGCGGCGATGGCCGGACCTCCGCGGGCGGCACCACATCATTCAGTGCCGGCGGCGTCTGCAGAGCCTGGGACTGGGGCGTACCAGCGGACGCTTCGGCAGCGGTCTGAGCGATCAGCTTGTCAAGCGGCAGGTAGATCATGCTGTTGTTGGATTTCGTGTCGACCATGATCTTGGTCGTGTTCGCAAAGATCTGCTGCATGGCGTCGATGTAGAGCCGGTCACGCATGACGCCCGGCGCTTTTTGGTACTCCACCAGAACTTTGCTGAAGCGTGCGGCTTCACCCTCGGCATTGGCGACCACGCGCGCACGGTAGCCCTCGGATTCCTGCAACAGCCGCGAGGCCGCGCCGCGCGCCTTCGGCACGACGTCGTTTGCATAAGCCTGACCTTCGTTCTTCTGGCGCTCACGGTCCTGGCCCGCCTTCACGGCGTCATCAAATGCGGCCTGCACCTGCTCCGGAGGCTGTACGGCCTGCATCGTAACGTTGGTGACCAGGACGCCGGTTTTATAGCGGTCAAGGATTTGCTGCATCAACGCGCTCGTATCGAAAGCAACCTTCTCTCGACCTTCATACAGAACAAAATCCATCTTGGCCTTGCCAACAATTTCGCGGATGGCCGTTTCGGCGACCTGTTTGACGGTTTCTTCCTGATCGCGGTTGTTGAACACCCAGTCCGAAGCATCTTTCAACCGGTATTGCACAGCGAACTGAATGTCGATGATGTTCTCGTCGTCCGTCAGCATCAAGGATTCACGCGCCAGCTTGTTGCGCACGTTGCTCCGGTATCCAACTTCAACGGTTCGGACCTGCGACAGGTTGACGGCCTCATGCGACTGAATCGGGTACGGCCAGCGCCAGTTGAATCCGGGCTGTGCCGAGTGGCTGTACTTGCCGAAAGTGAGCACGATGCCGGTTTGGCCTTCCTGCACGATGAAGAAACCGCTCACCAGCCAGAGAAATAGAACTACGGCGCCGACAACGCCGGCACTGATGCCCGCGCCGCGCGCATCGCCTGGGCCGCCAGAGCCACCGTCACCACGGCCACCGCGACCGCCCAACAGGCGATTGAGGCGCTGATTGAAATCACGCCACATCTGATCCAGATCAGGGGGACCATCGCCCTGTCGGCCACCGTTCGGCCGTGACCCTTCACCTTGGTTATCCTGGGACCCGCGCCCCCAACGAGGATCGTTCAGGGAGAACATCAGGCCGAGCTTTTTACGAATCGATTCGAGCATGCAGTCGCGTTCCGCGGTCAGGTCTTTTTGTACGCAAATTCAGCAATCGCACTGCGCAGCAGATCGATGCCGGCACCAGTTTGGGCACTGACAAAAACGCG
>JACCDS010535117.1_pt1 | contig 15385 bp, 16 predicted proteins | sample 7446441 | NCBI WGS metagenome assembly JACCDS01 (sample SAMN15323445, study PRJNA562643) | freshwater metagenome | isolation source: river surface water | place: USA:Blue River Watershed | collected 2017-08-17 | reverse complement strand
GTCGGCCAGCAGCATGCCGCACATCGGCCCGGGGCCGATGCCCGCGAACTCCACCACCTTCCTGCCGGCCAGCGGTCCCTTGCCCATCGAAGCGTCTTCCTGTGCCAGCGAGATCACAGCCGCAGCGACGAGGCACGTCCCCGGTTCTGCCATGGCGGTTCAAAGTCCGAAATTGGTTAGCATACCGCCAATGGCTCACCTAACGGTCAACCGTTCGATCAATTCGCCGTACTGCCCGACCCCGCTTGGGCGTGACAGGCGGCACCGCGCCCCGCCGCCCTGCGCCACGCCGCGGCGTCGTTTCCATCAGGAGTGACCGATGCGCGCCACCCACGCCCTCTGGCTCGACGATGTCCGCCCCGGCATGCGCCTCGATCTGCCGGCCTTCGACTGCAGCGCCGAGCTCGTCGCGGGCTACGCCGAGCTGCTCGATGCCCGCCATCCGATCCATGTCGACGCCGAATACGCCAAGACCACCCGCTACGGCCGCCTCATCGCCCATGGCCCGCTGGTCGTCGCCAAACTGCTGGCGATGCTCGGCGGCGTTTTCGGCGACGGGCTCCAGGTGCTGCTGGGCGTGGGGGGCTGGCGCTTCTACGCGCCCGTGTTCGTCGGTGACCACGTCGCCGTTGAGTGCACGGTGCTCGATGTGAGCGCCGCCACGGGCAGCAGCGCCGGTGCGGTGGAACTGGAGTTCCGCGTGCTTGCTGCCGACGGCTCGCTCACGCAGCGCGGCACCGCCAGCGTGCTCGTTGCCCGCGCGCCGTCTGCCAGCCCGGCCTGAATCACCTCTGTCTCCCCGCATCGAATGAGCAACACCGACCGCCGCACCCCAGCCAACAGCGTCGATCGCGATGCCTTCCGCGACATGGCCCGCAAGTTCGCCGAGCGCGAGATCAAGCCGCGCTGGCAGCAGGCCGACCGTGACGCAAAGTTCCCGCGCGAGTTCTACGTCGCCGCGGCGAAGGCCGGCCTGATCGGCCTGCACATCCCCGAGTCGCTTGGCGGCGCCGACCTCGGCGTCACCGAGGAGGCGATCTCGATCGAGGAGCAGGCCAAGGCCAACCCCAACCTGGCGATCGTCGCGCTGATCCAGGGCGTGGCCGGCTCGCTGCTGGCCGAGCACGGCCACGAACTGCACCACACGATGGTGCGGGAGAACATTGCGGGCGAGCGCCTGCTCGCCCTGGCCGTCACCGAGCCCGAGGCGGGCAGCGACGTCCAGAATCTCAAGACCACCGCGCGGCGCGACGGCGACGACTGGGTGCTCGACGGCATCAAGTCCTTCATCACGCTGGGCGGCGACTGTGACACGATGGCCGTGCTGGCGCGCACCGACCCGGCCAAGGGCCGCCACGGCATGCACTTCTTCGCCGTCGACCGCAACACGCCGGGGCTCGAGACCTCGCAGATCAAGACCTACGCGAACCGGCCGGTGCCGACCTACCGCGTGATGCTCAACGAGGTGCGCGTGCCCGAGTCGCGGCGGCTGACGGCCGGTTTCGGCGCGATCATGGAAGGCTTCAACCGCGAGCGAGTGATGGTGGCCGCGCGCTGGCTCGGCCACATGCAGACCGCGCTGGCCTGGGCGATGGACTACGCCCGGGTACGCCAGCAGTTCGGCAAGCCGATCGGCGCCAACCAGAGCATCGCCTTCAAGCTGGCGCAGGGCCATGTCGACGTGGAGGCCTCGCGCCACCTCACCTACCACGCCGCCGCGCGCTGGGACAGCGGCGCGCCGGTGAAGGACATCATCCTCGACGTCTCTTCGGCCAAGCTGTTCGTCACGCAGGCCGTCTACCGCGTGACGCAGGACGCGCTGCACATCGGCGGCGGCTGGGGCATCACCGAGGAGCTGCCGGCGATGCGCATGGCGCTGGATGCGCTCGTCGCACCGGTCACGGTGGGCTCCTACGAGATCCAGCTGCGCGTGATCGCCAAGCAGCTCGGGCTGCCGTGCGACTGATCGACTCCCGCTGACACCCCAACTTTCACTTCGACCTGCTGGAGAACCCCCGACATGGACTTCGACCCGAGCCCCGAGCAGCGCGCCATCGCCGAGACGACGCGCCGTTTCGTCGAGAAGGAGATGCCGCGCCACAAGGTGCTGCAATGGGCACGCGACAAGGTCGAGCCGCCTCAGGAGCTGTTCATGAAGCTCGGCGCGCTCGGCTACTACGGCTTCCTGCTGCCCGAGGCCTACAGCGGCCTGGAGAAGCCCGACCCGATGGGCATGCTCGCCTTCGTCGAGCAGTTCGCGCGGGCGTCGTCGGCCATCACCACCGCCTGGGGCCGCGCGGCGGTGATCCTGGCCCCGCTGGTCGCCCGCTTCGGCACCCAGGCGCAGAAGGACCTGGTGCTGCCGCGCGTGATGCGCGGCGAGGTCTTCATGGCTCTGGGTCTCACCGAGCCCGGCTCGGGCAGCGACGCCGCGTCGCTGCGCACCACCGCCGTGCGCCGCGCCGACGGCCACTGGGTGATCAACGGCGAGAAGCTGTACTGCTCGCAGGTGAAGTCCGCCGGCTTCCTGATCCTGGCTGCGCGCACCGACCCGAGCGCCGTGAAGCAGGAAGGCATCACCACCTTCCTGATCCCCGACCCGGGCCGCAACCCGGCCATCAAGCTGACGCGCATCGAGACCATGGGCCTCGGCCCGGTGCCGACCTTCGCCGCGCACTTCGACGAACTGGTGCTGCCGCCCGATGCGGTGATCGGCCAGGTCAACAAGGGCTGGCAGTGTGTGCTGGGCGGGCTGGACAACGAGCGCCTGTACCACGGCGCCATCGGTGTGGGCGCCTCGCAGGCCATCATCGACGAGGTCAGTGCCTACCTGAAGCAGCGCGTGCAGTTCGGCAAGCCGTTGTCCAAGCTGCAGTCGGTGCGGCACAAGATCGTCGACATGCAGCTGCGCGTGGAGGCGGCGCGGCTGCTCGTCTACCGCGGCGGCAGCGTGCTCGAAAGGACGGGCGCCTGCCACAACGAGGCCTCGTTCGCCAAGGTGGCCGGCGCCGAGTGCTACATGCACTGCGCCACCACCGGGCTGCACCTGCTGGGCGGCTACGGCTACACCGTGGACTCGGGCATGCCGATGCACTTCCAGGACGCCAAGCTGTTCGAGATCGGCGGCGGCGCGATGGAAGTACAACGCGACATCATCGCCCGCGGGCTCGGCCTCTAGCGTGGTGCGGCGCGGTCAGCCCGGCATGCCTGCCGGGCTGACCGGAAACCGTGCATGACACTGCCCGCCTCGCTGGCATAGGGCCTGCGCCTGCCGCTGATCGCCGCGCCGATGCTGCAAGTCTCGGGCGTGGATCTGGTGTCGGCGGCCTGCTGTGCCGGCGTGATCGGCGCCTTCCCCACCGTCAATGCGCGTTCGTCACAGGAGCTGGACGCCAGGCTCGCACGCATCTCGGCCGACCGCGCCGCCCTGCCCCATCCTCATCATGCGGCGCGGCCCCGACGCCATCGCCGAGGACCTGCGCGTGCTGATGCGCCACCGTGTTGCGATGGTGATCGTCAGCGTCGGCTCGCCGGCGACGGTGAGGCCGCTGCATGACGCCGGCTGCCGGGTGTTCGCCGACATGGCCTCGCTGCGCCACGCCGAGAAGGCGCTCGCGGCCGGGGTCGACGGCCTGGTGCTGCTCAGCGCGGGTGCCGGCGGCCAGATCTGCCGGGTCAACGGCATGTCCTTCGTGCGTGCGGAGCGCGGTTTCCATGACGGGCCGCTGGTGCCGGTCGGCGGCATCCACGATGGCGCGGCACTGTGGGCGGCGCGCGTGCTCGGCCGCGATCTCGGGATGATGGTCACCCGCTTCATCGCCACACCCGACAGCCTGGAGGCCGGCGGCCGAACTCGTCGAGCGCATCGATGCCGAGTACGCCGCGTTGCAGCGCGAGACGGCGGCCCTGCTAGCCAGGCCGCCACAGCCACGTCCGTGATGCGCGCTCGGGCACTTCACACCACCGTCTGCAACGGAACGTACGCAAAGTAGCCGAAGGTCGACGCCCAGCAGCGCGGCGCCCACTATGTGTCTAACGTTTGTTTGTTTTATGGTGGGCGTGCACACATCGACCGAGCACCTGTGCGAGCGACACCAGCCGCAAACGCGGCGCCCTTTAGACGAGGCAGGGGCGCATGGGCGCCCTCGGGTGGGTTTTCCGCATTGACGTCTGATCGAACGCTTGTTAGAAACGCACTCCAGATTGACTAGTATCGGCAACCCTGAGTGGCGCCTCCGCGTGCGACCCGCTCGAATCACCGAAGCCGCCCGAAACCGCAGCCGACCGTACCGCATGCAACAGAACCACAGCAACGCCGAACCTGGGGCACCCCGATGAACGCCACCGCCGTGCCCGTCCTGGAGTGCAGCGGCCTCGAGCGTCGTTTCGGCGGCCTCGTGGCTGTCACCGGCGTGGACCTGCGCATCGATCGCGGCGAGATCTTCGGCCTCGTCGGCCCCAATGGCAGCGGCAAGACCACGCTAGTGAACGCGATCACCGGCTTCTACCCGCCGCAGAAGGGGCGCATCGTGCTCGAAGGCGCCGACATCACCGCGTTGAAGCCGCATCTGGTGGCCAAGCGCAAGGTCGCGCGCACCTTCCAGAACCTGGCGCTGTTCAACGGCATGTCGGTGCTGGACAACATCCTGCTTGGCCGGCACGTGCACTTGAAGCCCAGCGTGGCCAAGACGGCGCTGTACTGGTGGCTGGGGCAGCCGCAGGAGATCGCCCACCGCCGCGTGTGCGAGGAGATCATCGAGTTCCTCCAACTGCAGGGCGTGCGCGACGAGCCAGTGGAATCGCTGTCGATCGGACTGAAGAAGCGCGTCGAGCTGGCGCGCGCGCTGGTGGCCGAACCCACCTTCCTGATCCTCGACGAACCGATGGCGGGCATGAACCAGGAGGAGAAGGAGTACATGGCGCGCTTCGTTCTCGACGCGCGCGACGAGCGCGGCATCACGGTGCTGCTGATCGAACATCACATGGACATCGTCACCGGCATCTGCGACCGCATCATGGCGCTCAACTACGGCGAGGTCATCGGCACCGGGCTGCCGCGCGAGGTGGTGGCCAACCCGCGCGTGGTCGAGGCCTATCTCGGAAAGGGCCATCAGCATGCAGCGTGAAGACCGCGCGCTGGCGGCGTCTCCGGCCTCACCGGCGCCCACCGGCGCTGACGCGGCCGGCCAGTGGGATCTCGACCCGAACACCACGCTGACCCGGCTGCTGGCGCTGAACGCGCGCAGCCACGGGCCGAGGGTGGCAATGCGCGAGAAGGCGCTGGGCATCTGGCAGGAGTTCACCTGGGCCCAGGTGCTCGACGAGGTGCTGGCCGTGGCGGCGGGGCTAGAGCACTTGGGCTTCACGGCCGGCGATTCGCTGCTGGTCCTGGGCGACAACCGGGCGCGGCTGTACATGGGCATGCTGGCCGCCGGCGCGCTCGGCGGCTACGCGATGCCGGTGTACCCGGACGCCACGCCCGCGGAGGTGCTGCACTTCGCCAGCGAGGCACAGGCACGTTTCGCTCTGGCCGAGGACCAGGAGCAGGTCGACAAGGTGCTCGAGCTGCGCGAGAAGGCGCCGGGCCTGGCCCACGTGGTGTTCGACGATCCGCGCGGGCTGAACCACTACGAGGTCGCGGGCCTGACCGGCTGGGACAAGCTGCGCGACACCGGGGCCGCGCGGCTGCGCGAGCAGCCGGGCCTGCGCGACGAGATTGTCCAGCGCTCGCGGCCCGACGGTCCCGCGGTGTTCGTGCACTCCTCCGGCACCACCGGCAAACCCAAGGGGGTGGTGCTGCTGCAGCGCAACGTGCTGGCCGGCGTGAGCAATGCCTTCAAGGGCAAGGTCTTCAGCTTCGAGGAAACCATCCTCGCCTACCTGCCGATGGCCTGGATCGGCGACTTCGCGGTGACCATGGCCGCCGGCGTTGCGCTTCGCTTCACCATCAACATCCCCGAGCGCTCGGAGACGGTGCTGCGCAACCTGCGCGAGATCGCCCCCACGCTGTACCTCGCCGCACCGCGCAGCTGGGACAACATGCTGACGACGATCCGCGTGCGCATGGAAGACTCCACGCCGCTGAAGAAGCGCATCTTCGACCGCTTCGTCGCGCTGGGCATCGCGGTCGAGCGCCTCAAACTCGAGGGCAAGGCGCCATCGGCGGCGCAGCGCGTCCTGCTGCGTCTGGGTGAATGGATGGTGTTCGGCCCGGTGAAGGACCAGCTCGGCCTGAGCCGCATGCGCGTGGCGCTGACCGGCGGCGAGGCCATGGGCGAGGACACCTTTCTCTTCTACCGTGCGCTGGGCATCAACCTGCGCCAGCTCTACGGCCAGACCGAGAGCAGCGCCTTCAACGCCGTGCAGGCTGCCGACGAGGTGCGCCTGCACACCGTGGGCCGCCCGTTGCCCGGCGTGGACTGCCGAATCGCCGACGACGGCGAAATCCTGCTGCGCTCGGGCAGCATCTTCAGCGGCTACTTCCAGAACGAGGAAGCGACCAGCAAGACGCTGGTCGACGGCTGGCTGCACACCGGCGACGCCGGCTACGTCGAAAAGGACGGGCATCTGGTGGTACTGGGCCGCGTGTCCGAGGTCGTGCACACGGCCAAGGGCGAGCGCTACATTCCCGGCTACATCGAGAACCGCATCAAGTTCAGCCCCTACGTTCGCGACGTGGCCGTGCTGGGCACGGGCCGCGACCACCTCTGTGCGATGGTCTGCATCGACAGCGAAGCGGTCGGGCACTGGGCCGAGGTGCGCGGCATTCCCTACATCTCGTATGCCGACCTGTCGCAGAAGCCCGAAGTCAGCGAGCTCGTGGCCGGCGTGATCCGGCACGTCAACCTGGCTCAGCCGGAGGGCTTGCGCATCCGGCGCTTCGTCAACCTGCACAAGGAGTTCGATGCCGACGATGGCGAGATCACCCGCACGCGCAAGCTGCGGCGCAGCGTGATCGACGAGCACTACGCGGCCGTCATCCAGGCGCTCTATTCCGACGCCCGTTCCGTGCGGATGAAGGCGCAGATCACCTACGACACCGGCGAAACCGGCGTCATCGAGCGTGAGCTCGCGCTGAAGGATCTCTGAACATGGATTGGGCCTTTTTCCTCGAACTGGCGATCAACGGCGCGCTGTCCGGGCTGATGTACTCGCTGGTGGCGCTGGGCATCGTGCTCATCTATAAGTCCTCGTCGGTGCCCAACCTGGCGCAAGGCGCGCTCGCCATGCTCGGCGCCTACGTGGTGCTGGCGCTGTTCGAGACCCTGAAGCTGCCCGTCTGGGCGGCGCTGCCCGTGGGCATGCTGGTCATGTTCGGCATCGGGATGGGCATCGAGCGCGTGGCACTGCGCCGCCTGGCGGGCCGCCCGTTGATCATGATCCTCATGATGACGCTGGCGCTGGACATCTTCGTGCGCGCCGCGGCGCTCGTCGCCTGGGGCGGCACGAACCGCCCGCTGCCGCTGCCGATCTCGTCGGACCCGCTGTTCATCGGGCCGGTGCTCATCAACCGCAGCTACGTCGCCGGCGGCGCGGTGGCGCTCGGCCTGTTCGGCTTCTTCCTGCTGTTCTTCCGCACGCGCATGGGCATCGTGCTGCGCGCCATCTCCGACGACTACACCGCCTCGTGGTCGGTGGGCATCTCGGTGGAGCGCGGCGTGGCGCTGTCGTGGGCGATGTCGGCCGTGGTGGCGACGTTGGCTGGCGCGCTGTGGGGCTCGATCCAGGGCGTGGACCAGTCGCTGTCGCTGCTGCTGCTGATGGGCATCACCGTCGCGGTGCTGGGCGGCCTGGACAGCATCGGCGGCACCATCGTCGCGGGCCTGCTGCTGGGCATGTTCCAGGGCGTCGCCTCGGGCTACCTCGACCGCCTGGTCGGCGGCGGCAGCCGCGAGCTGGTGGTGGCCGCCACGCTCGTGCTCACCATCCTGATCCGCCCCCACGGCCTGTTCGGCCGCGAAGACATCCAGAGGATCTGATCACCATGTTCTTTCGTCAGGCCGGCATCCACCACAGCACCTACCGCGGCGACCGGCAGCTGTTTCCCATTCCCTTCGACCGCTGGCAGCTCACCGTGCTGATGGTGCTGGCGGTCGCTGCACCGGTCCTGCTGAGCCCGCTGTACATGAAGAGCTACATGCTGCCGTGGCTCATCTGGACGGCCGCCGCACTGGGCCTGAACCTGATCCTCGGCTGGGCCGGGCAGTTCCACTTCGGCTACGCCGCCATCATGGGCATCGGCGCCTACACCGCGGTGCATGCCACGCTGAAGGGAATTCCGTTCGAGATCGCCTTGCTCCTGGCCGGTGCCGTGTCCACCCTCATCGGCAGCGCGTTCGCGATCACCGCGCTGCGCGTGAGAGGTCTGTATCTCGCGCTGAGCACGCTCGCGCTGCAATTCGTGATGGACTGGGTGATCAACAAGGTGCCGGCCGTCAGCGGCGGTACGCAGGCCACGATTCAGGCGCCGCCGCTGCGGCTGCTGGGCATGGAGGTGGCTTCCGATGCCGGGCTCTACTACGTGGCGCTGGTGTGGTGCGTGCTGGTCACCGTGTTCATGCTCAACCTGCGCCGCTCCGGGCTGGGCCGCGCGCTGGTGGCCGTGCGCGAGAAAGACTTCGCCGCCGCGGTGATCGGGGTCAACAGCTTCTACTACAAGCTGGTGGCCTTCGCGATGTCGTCGTTCATCGGCGGCGTCACTGGCGCGATCCTCATCTTCACCTTCTACCGCGCAGTCACGCCCGAGCAGTTCGCCGTGAACGTGTCGATCCAGGTGCTGGCGATGGTGATCGTCGGTGGCCTGGGCAGCATCATCGGCTGCTACTTCGGCGTCGCCTTCATCCTGCTGCTGCCGGGCATCGTGGCCAACCTGATCTTCGCCGCCGCGCAGGCTGCCGACCTGAAGATCGGCATCGAGCTGCTGGCTCACATCCCGGCGTTCCTCTATGGGGTGCTGATCATCGGGTTTCTCCTGTTCGAGCCGCTGGGCCTGGCCAAGATCTACAGCAACCTGCGCAACTACTTCATCTTCTGGCCTTTCGGTTACGCCCGCCGCTGAGCGAACCCCATCCCACTGCAACCTCAACCCTGACGAGGAATGTCTCCATGAATCGACGACTCAAACTGCTGATCGGCGCCGCCGCGTTCGCGGTGGGGGCGCAAGCCTCGTTCGCCGCCGAACCGATCCGCTTCGCGCTGTGCTACGACCTGACCAAGGCCTACACCTTCGTCACCCCCCAGTTCGCCCAGGCTGCCAAGGACTACGCAGCGCTGACCAATCTGCGGGGTGGCATCGAAGGCAATCCGGTCGAGATCATCGTGCAGGACCACGGCAACGAGCCGCAGCGCGGCATCGAGTGCTACGAGCGGGTGAAGGGCCAGGCGCTCACGGTTGACCTGTTGTCCACACCGGTGTCGCGTGCCGTCCTTCCGCGCGCCATGAAGGACGATGAGGTCATGATCCAGGCCATGGTCGGCCGCGGCGACGCCGTTGACGGCGAAGTCTTCAAGTGGGTCTTCCCCTTGGGCCCGACCTACTGGGGCCAGGCGGCCAACATCGTCGGTCATTTCAAGAAGCAGTCCGGCGGCAATCTGAAGGGCAAGAAGATCGCCTTCCTGTACATCGACTACCCGTTCGGCCAGGAGCCCATTCCCGTCATGCAGGAGTTGCAGAAGCGGGAAGGCTTCGAGCTCCAGCTGTTCCCCTACCCGCTTCCCGGCAACGACCAGACTTCGGCATGGTCGCAGTTGCGGCGGTTCCAGCCCGACCTGATCGTGCACTGGGCCTTCTCGGCCATGCACGTGGTGGCGGCCAAGGAAGCCAAGCGCAACGGCATCCCGCTGGACCGGGTGGTCAGCGTGAACTGGCTGAACGATGTGGACATCGCCAATATCGGCGCAGAGGCGGCCAAGGGAATCCGGCGCGCCACGCCGGTGGTCAGTGGCACCGATCACCCGACCATCAAAGCCATCCTCCAGGAGCTCTACGACAAGGGCAAGGGCAATGGCGATCGGAAACTCGTGTCTGACATCTACTACGGGCTGGGATTGGCGACCTATGCCACGATCTTCGAAGGTGCCCGGCTGGCCCTGAAGAGCGAAAAGGCCCCGCTGACGGCGGAGAAGATGCGCAAGGGGCTCGAGAGCATTCGCAACTTCGACGCCGGCGGGCTGCAACCCGCCCTGACCGTGACAGCCAAGGATCATGGCGGTGGCGGCAAGACGCGCATCGAGATGTGGGACGGCAGCAAGTGGGTCCCGCAGAGCGACTGGTCGGCCGACTACGCCGACCTGGTATGGAGCACCGTCAAGCAGCACTCGGGCGACTTCGCCAAGTCAGCTGGCAAGTAAACACAAATCCTGCAGCGGCGGCCCAGCTTCCGGGCGCCGCTCCTTCACGAGGAGACCGCCCATGCGCGCCCGCTTGATTCGAACATTCGCCGCTGCCCTCTTCGCAGCCGCCTCGGCGGCAGCGCAAGCACAGGCCGCCGATCCGGTGCGCTTCGGGCTGTGCTACGACCTCACCAAGATCTACGTCGCCGCGGTGCCGCAGGTGGCACAGGCGGCCAAGGACTACGCCGATCTGCTCAACCTGCGCGGGGGGCTCGAAGGGCGGCCCATCCAGGTGATCGTGCAGGACCACGGCAACGAACCCCAGCGCGGCATCGACTGCTACGAGCGCCTCAAGCGCGAGGGCGTGATGATCTTCGACTTCTTCTCCACGCCGGTGTCGCGCGCCGCGCTGCCGCGCATCATGCAGGACGGCAACATCCTCGTGCAGCCGCTGGTGGGGCGTGGCGACGCGGTGGACGGCGAGGTGTTCAAGAACGTCTTCGTGCTGGCGCCCACGTACTGGGGCCAGGCCGCCAACATCATCAGTTACTTCAAGAAGCAGGCGGGCGGCAACCTGAAAGGCAAGAAGGTCGCGTTCCTCTACCTGGATACCCCGTTCGGACGCGAGCCGATGCCGGTCTTCGAAGCGCTCAAGCGCCTGGAGGGCTACGACTTCCAGACCTTCCCGTTCCCGGTGCCTGGCAACGACCAGAGCGCCGCCTTCGCGCAGATCCGTCGCTTCCAGCCCGACTGGGTGGTGCTGTGGTCCTTCTCGCCGCTGAACCCGATCTCGTTCCGCGAGATGCAGCGCAACGGCATCCCCATCGACAGGATGGTGACCGGCAACTGGATCAACGAGGTCGACATCAATAACTTCGGCGCCGCTGCCGCCAAGGGACTGAAACGTTCTGCCGTGGTGAGCGGCGGCGCCGAACACCCGCTGGTGCAGGACATCCTGCGCGAGCTTTACGACAAGGGCAAGGGCAACGGCGACCGCAAGCTGGTGGCCGATTCCTACTACAACACCGGGCTGGCCGTGTACTCCTCGGTGTTCGAAGGCGTGCGTCTGGCGATCAAGACTCAGGGCTGGCCACTCACGCCGGAAAAGATCCGCCAAGGCATGCATGGCCTGAAGAACTTCGACGCCAAGGGCTTCATGGCGCCGATCACGGTGACGCCGCAAGACCACGGCGGCGGCGGCAAGACCCGCATCGACATGTGGGACGGTACGAAGTGGGTGCCGCAGACGCCCTGGTTCGCGGACTACACCGGTCTGGTGAACACGCTCATCAAGGCCAATTCGGCCGACTTCGCCAAAGCGAACAAGTGATCGCAACCTCTACGCGCTCGACCCTCCGATGACCCACGCGCTGACGCTCAACAACATCGAGGTCATCTATGACCACGTCTTCCTCGCCATCAAGGGCGTCTCGATCGAGGTGCCACAGGGTGGGATGGTGGCGCTGCTGGGCGCCAACGGCGCCGGCAAGAGCACGACCCTGAAGTCCATCAGCGGACTGCTCAAGTCCGAGCGCGGCGAGATCACCCGCGGCAGCGTGCAGTTCATGGGCCAGGACATCGGCAAGCTCGCCCCTCAAGACCGCGTGAAGCTCGGCATCGCGCAGGTGCTCGAGGGCCGCCGGGTCTTCGAGCACCTGACGCCCGACGAGAATCTGATCGCCGCCTCGGCGGTGCGCGGCGGGCGCACCGAGATGCAGCGCAACCGCGACCGCGTGTACAGCTATTTCCCCCGCCTGCAGCAGCGCCGCACCGCCAAATCGGGCTACCTCCCGGGCGGCGAGCAGCAGATGCTGGCGATCGGCCGCGCGCTGATGACCCAGCCCAAGTTGTTGATGCTCGACGAGCCCAGCCTCGGCCTGGCGCCGGTGATCGTGGCCGAGATCTTCGACATCCTGCGCCGCATCAACCGCGAGGACGGCATGTCGATCCTGCTCGTCGAGCAGAACGCGATCGCCGCGCTCGACGTGGTCTCGCACGGCTACCTCATCGAAAACGGCCGCGTGGTGATGCACGACGAGGCCGAGGTTCTGCGCAACAACCCCGACATCCGCGAGGCCTACCTCGGCGGCGCCGAGGGCCGCGACTTCAAGGACATCAAGCACTACCGGCGGCGCAAGCGCTGGCTGGCTTGAGCCCAACGCGGTACGCGAGCCTTGCTGGCCGCCGGGTCACACCGGCGCGAACACCGGCAGCGGCGGCCCGCCCTCGCTCGGTTGGAACCTCACCGCCACGCGCTGGCCGATGCGGATCGCGTCGGCATCGGCATCGACGATGTTGGTCATCATCGACGGGCCTTCGTCCAAGGTCACGTAGGCGACAACGTAGGGCACCTCGCCACGGCGCATGACGCTGAAGCTGTAGATCGTGCCCTGCCCACCCGCCTGCCGCCACTCGGTGTTGACGCTGCCGCAGAACGGGCAGCCGTCGCGCGGGTAGTGGTGGTGCTCGCCGCAGTCGCGGCAGCGCTTGACGAGCAGCCGGCCCTCGGCGGCGGCGTCCCAGAACGGCTTGGCGTCGGGGTAGACGGTGGGTGCCGGCATCTGGCGCCGGCCGATGTTCAGACTCATGCGCGCTCCAGGATGAGTGTGGCACTGCCGTGCCGGGTGCCGAGCGAGCCGCCGGTGCCGTGCGCCAGCGCGAGCCTGCAGTTCGGCACCTGCACCTTGGGGTGGGCCTCGCCGCGCAACTGGCGCACGGCCTCGATGACCTTGGTCATGCCGCCGCGGTTGCCCGGGTGGTTGTTGCACAGGCCGCCGCCGTCGGTGTTGAACGGCAGCTTGCCGGCGCCGGCGATCAGGTTGCCGTCGCTGACGAAGCGGCCGCCCTGCCCCTTGGCGCAGAAGCCCAGGTCCTCCAGCGTGAGCAGCACGGTGATCGTGAAGCTGTCGTAGATCGAGGCGTACTGGATGTCGGCCGGCTTCACGCCCGCTTCTTCGAACGCGGCCTTGCCGGTCCACGCCGCGCCGGTGGTCAGCAGATCGACCTTGCCGCCGCTCTGTGCGCGCTGGTATTCGCCGGTGCCGATGATGTTGACGACCGGCCGCTTCAGGCTGCGCGCGATCTCGGGCCGCACCACCACCAGCGCGCCGCCACCGTCGCTGATGACGCAGCAGTCCAGCCGGTGCAGCGGGTCGGCGATCATCGGCGAGCCGACCACGTCCTTCACCGTGACCACCTCGCGCACCATCGCGTGCGGGTTGTGCTGCGCGTGGTGCGACGCGGCGACGCGGATCCACGCCAGCTGCTCGCTCGTCGTGCCGTGCTCGTGCATGTGGCGCATGGCCGCCATCGCGTACATGTTCACCGTGGTCGGCGCGTAGGGCAGCTCGAAGGGCACGTCGGGCGCCGGGCCGTAGTTGCGCGGCGCGGTGCCGATGGCCATGCCCTCGGCCTTGGGCCGGCCGGCGAGCGTGATCAGCGCGACGTTGCAGCGCCCGGCCGCGATGGCCGCCGCGGCGTGCGCCACGTGCACGACGTAAGACGAGCCGCCGGTCTCGGTGGTGTCCACGTGGCGCAGCTTCAGCCCGAGGTAGTCGACCATCGACAGGGCGCCCAGACCCGGCGCGTCGCCGGCGCAGAAATAACCGTCGACGTCCTGCAGCGTCAGTCCGGCGTCGGCCAGCGCGCCGCGCGCCACGTCGGCATGCAGCTGCGCGACCGATTTGTCATCGGCGCGGCGGATCGGGTGCTCGTAGGCGCCGGCGATGCAGGCGGAGTTCTTCAGGCTCATGCCGGCGCCCCCACGGGCTTCACGGTGGCAGTGCCCTTGATCACGTCCTGCCCCTTGGCGTTGCGCACCCACACGTCGTAGACGGGCGGCTCGCTGCCGGGGCGCAACTCGCCGCCGCCGGTGACGTCGTCGTCGATGCGCACCGGCTGCACGAACTTGATCTCGAGGAGGATGCGGTTCAGCGCCTGCACGCCGAGCGTGTTCTTCAACGCCTGCCAGATCAGCGCCACCGACATCGTGCCGTGGGCGATGATGCCGCCCATCGGGCTCTTGGCGGCGAATTCCTTGTCGACGTGGATCGGGTTGTAGTCGTTCGTCACCGCCGCGTACTTCAGGATGGTGTCGAAGTCGACACGCTTGGTCGACGGGGTCAATTGCGCCTGCACGGGCACTCCTCCTCTACTGCGTCTACTGCGCCACCAGCGTCGTCATGACCCCGGTGAACAGCAGCTCGTTCGATCCGACGGCGCGCGTCTCGCTGCGCACACGCACCCACTTGCGGTCCTTCTTGACCTCCTTGTCAAGGCACCACACGTCGGTGCGGAGCGTCTCGCCGATGCGCGGCATGCGCCGGATGTCGAAGGTTTGGCCGCCGTGCACGCCGCCGGGCGGGCGCGGGGAGTTCAGCGTAAGCACCGCGTCGATGATGATCATCGCCAGCATGCCGGCGGGCATCACGCCCGGGTCGTCGTCATTCGGGTAGACGCTGCGCCACTTCGCGACGGTCGATTCGTCGACCGAAAAATTGCGCGCGCCGTAGTGCTTGCCCGGCTCGTAGTGGGCGTAGTCGAAGACAGGTCCATCACTCATGCGGGCTCCACTTGCGGAATCTGCTGCGCACTGCCTGGGCGCGACTCGAAGCACACGCGCACCGCCATGCCGATGCGCACCTGCGCCGGGTCGCAGCGCAGCACGTTGCACATGAAGCGCAAGCCTTCGTCCAGGTCCACCAGTGCCAGCACGTAGGGCGTGTCGCCCGCGAACGACGCGATCGGCGCGCGGTGGATGACCGAGCAGCTTGCGATGCGCCCGCCGCCCGCGGCCTTGTGCCATTGCAGATCGGTGGCGTGGCAGTGCACGCAGGCGTTGCGTGCATAGAACTGCGCCTTGCCGCAGGCACCGCAGCGCTGGTAGCGGAACTCGCCGAGGTTGGCGCCTTCCCAGTAGGTGCGGCTGATGCCATCGGGCACCGGCACCGGCTTGGCTTGCGTTTCGGCCATCGTCAGGCCCTCCCCAGCAGGATCGAGCAGTGGCCCGAGAAGATGCCGCCGAGCGTGTGCGCGAGCGCGACTTCGGCGCCCT
>JACCDS010079082.1_pt1 | contig 15385 bp, 13 predicted proteins | sample 7446441 | NCBI WGS metagenome assembly JACCDS01 (sample SAMN15323445, study PRJNA562643) | freshwater metagenome | isolation source: river surface water | place: USA:Blue River Watershed | collected 2017-08-17 | reverse complement strand
GGCGAGACCGGCGGGCCGGATGAATTTGCGGCGCCGCCGCCGGCGGCCCCGGCGCACGATTTGCCGGGCTCGCGGAGCGGTCCGGCCCGGCACGAATTGAAAGTCTGCGGCCTCACGGCGGTGCGCGCGCGTTTCGCGAAGGACCCGGATTCGATCCAGCGGCTGTTTTTCGACTACGCGACGGGGCGGCAGGTCGGCGTGATCAGCAAGGTGCTGGCGCAGAAGAAAAAGATCTACCGCTGCGTCGAGCCGGCCGAATTGGAAAAGGTGGCGGGCACGGTGCACCACGGCGGGATTGTCGCGGTGGTGACGCCGCCGGCGCTGCGGTCCGCGACGGCGGAGGACGCCGCGAAATGGGGGCGGCGCGGCGAGGCGCTGCTGGTGCTCGATCGGATCGGCAACGCGCACAATCTCGGGGCCATCGCGCGCACGGCGGCGTTTTTCGGCGTGCCGCGGATCGTGATTCCGGACGACCCGGCGGCGGCGCGGCCGACGGATGCGGCGTTCCGCGTGGCGGAAGGCGGACTCGACCACGTCGAAGTGTGGACGGTGCCGGCGCTGGTGCCGTTTGCCGCGGCGTTGAAGGCGGCGGGTTTCGAGGTGGTCGGGGCGGCGACGCGCGGCGGGCGGCCGGAGGCCGCGGGCAAGCGCGGGGCGGAGACGAAGCCGGTGGCGTTGATTTTGGGCAACGAGGAGCACGGCTTGGCGCCGGAGCTGACGGCGGCGTGCAGCCGGCTGGTGACGATTCCGGGCGGCGGCGCGGTCGAGTCGCTCAATGTGTCGGTCGCGGCCGCGGTGCTGATGTGGGAATTGGTGGCGAAGGCCGCGGCGCGCGGCGCGGCGCGGCCGGTTGAAAGCTGAAGGTTGAAAGTTGAAAGATCGGAACCGGCGAATCCGGGCCGCGTTGCCGAAAGGGCAATTCGAGGTGCGGCGGGTTTCCGAAACTCCAATTTCAAATTTCCGAAACTCCGAACTCCGAACTCCAAACTTCGAAAACGCGGCGGTTAACGCCGCGTTTTCAGTAGTGGTCCATGACGAACCACATGATCCACGTCAGGCCGACGGTGAAGACGACGAGGCCGGCGGCGCCGAAGATCACGGTCATGGGATTCAGCCCGAGGAGAAACACGAGGCCGGCGATGCTGCCGTTGCCGGCGCAGAGCAAAAACCAGTAGTCGCGTTTGCGACGCGAGGACGGGGGCGGGGGGAGGACGACGTCGTTGAGGCCGGCGGCGTTGGCGCGGGCGAGGTTTTCCTGGAGGACGCCTTGAATATCGTTGAGGCCGGCGGGCGGTTCGCGGCGGGGCGAGAGGGCGGGATGGCCGGTGGCGGCGAGCCGGGCGAGATCGCGGACATCGATGGGGCCGGAATCGGGCTGACCCGGGGGCAAAGCGGCGGCCGGGCCGGAGGCGTCGGCGGCGGCCGGCGCGGCGTTCATCCGTTCGAATTCGCGCGGCTTCAGCTGGTAGTGTTTCCGCGGCGGGTCGTCGGTGTCGGCCATCGGCGGGGAAGAAAGGCGATCGCGGTCCCGGCGTAAAGGCCGCGCCGCGTCCGGGGCCGCAATTCGCAGGGAATTCAGGCGGGGCCGAGGTCCGCGAGGGCGGCGCGGGCGCGGGCCTTGGCGGGTTCGTCGTGGATGCCTTTCGACGGGAGACCGAGGCCGTGTTTCCAGGCGTCGCGGGCACCGGCTAGATCGCCGGCGGCGAGGAGGGCGAAGCCGAGCTCGAGGTGGTGCTGCAATTCGCCGGGCTCGAGTTCGAGGGCGCGGCGGAGATGGCGGACGGCGGTGGCGACGGACGCTTCGGGCAGGCCGCCGTAGAAGAGACGGACGAAGAAGCGGGCGGTGGCGCCGAGGGTGGCGACCTCGTAGTTCCAGCGGCCGACGACGTGGTGGGCCCAGGCGTAGGCCGGGTCGAGGGCGAGGGCGCGTTCGGCGTTTTCGAGGACGAAGCGGGAGTAGCGGACCTTGTCGCGGGTGTCGCTGTAGACGGCGAGTTTGCCGTAGGAGACGGCGACGGAGAGGACGTTGACGGCGTTCTTCGGATCGGCGGCGACGGCGCGCTGGGAGTAGGCGAGAGCGCGTTCGGCGGAGGTGCGTTTCTCCTCCTTGGTCGGGAGCTCGGGCGTGAGGTCGGAGTATTGCTGGGCGATTTTCTGGAGGAGAAAGCTGTCGGGCGGGGCGGCTTTTTCGGCGGCGAGAAACAGGTCCAACGCGCGGCGGACCTCGCGGTTGGTTTCGGCGGCGAGGCCGGCGCGGACGAGGTCGGCGGCGGATTCGGAGTGCGACGGGAGGACCGTGGCGAGTCCGAGCAGGCAGAGGGACACGAGACGGCGGATCATACGAAAGAGATACGGACGACGGCGGGCCGCGGGTGCAAGGATCGCGGTTTGCAGCGGCGAAGGTTTTGGCCATGGTGGCGGACCGTGCGCAAGCGTCCCGACATTCCCCGGCTCGACGGCGGGCCGCAGACCGTGCTGCTGGTGGACGACGTGGCGCGGGCGGCGGCGTTTTACGGCGGGAGCGTGCGGCTGCAGGCGCGCGACGGCGACGCGGGGCGCTATGCGGAATTCGATACCGGCGACGGCGGCGTGCTGGTGTTGGTGAAACGCGAAGGGTCGATCGCGCCGATGGCGACGGCGGCCGCGGAGGAAGCGCCGGCGACGTTGACGTTCACGATCGAGCCCGACGGCTACGAGCTGTGGAAGAAGTGGTTCGCGAAATGCAACGTGCCGGTGGAGCGGGAAACGACGTGGGTGCACGGCGGCCGCAGCCTTTTTGTGCGGGATCCGGACCGGCGGCGGCTGGAGTTCAAGACGCCCGCGGCGGTGGCGCCGCCGAAACCGGCGCCCTTGCCGGAGCGGGAAAAGGACGAGTGAGGTCAAGCGCCCCGAGCTTTCGGAGTTTGACCACAGATTTCACGGATGGGCACGGATGAGGCATTCGTCTCCCGTGAATTTCCGCAAAGGTCGTGGTGTGGAATTCCGTTTTGTTAAGTCCAAGAGCGAAGGGACGGCGATGTGGTGCCGATGGGCTCAAGCTTTCGGATTTTGACCACAGATTTCACGGATGGGCACGGATGAGGCGTTTTCCGCGTGTGAGTTTCCGGGAAATCCGTGGTTCGGAATTCCGTTTCGTTAAGTTTAAGAGCGAAGGGACGGTGGTGTGGTGCCGATGGGCTCAAGCTTTCGGAGTTTGACCACAGATTTCACAGATGGGCACGGATGAGGCGTTTTTCTGCCCGTGGGTTTTCGTGAATTCCGTTTCGTGAACTCCGGAAGCCGAGGGGCGTTGGGGGAGGCCGCAGACGGGTCTGGGGTTCAGGACGCGAGGCAGCGGACGGACATTTCGCGGAGCACGTCTTCCTGCTCGTGGGAGCGGCGGACGATTTCCTCGAAGGCGGCGATGAATTCCTGCTGGTTGTCGATCAGGCGTTTCAGGGCGGGCAGCTTGGCGCTGCCGGCGAGTTTGCCGACGTACCAGGCGTTCTGGCTGAAGAGATTGTAGGAGCTCTTCTCGGTCGCGCCGACGAAGTGCGTGCCGTACAGCGAGGCGGCGCGGGGCAGGCCGTCGAGCCCGCGCGGGCCGAGGCGGGCGGCGCCGGCGTCGACGAGGGCGCGGACCTGGAGCAAGATCCGGTTGCGATTTTGCAGGGCGCTGAGGATCGGGCGGGCATCGCCGCCGGAGAAGAAATGCCGGTGGAGCGCGGCGAGCGTCCACTTCAGGTCGCCGCTGAAGAAGGCTTCCGCCGCCTCGAAGAAATCGCCTTCGGCGACGTTGGGCGTGAGCTCGGCGACATGCGCTTCCTCGATGCGCGCGCCTTCGCCGGCGTACATCGCAAGCTTGCGCGTTTCCTCGACGATGAGGCGGGTGTTGGCGCCGACTTTCGCGAGCATCAGCTCGACGGCGCCGGGGGCGAAGGCGGCGCCGAGGGATTTCGCCTCGGCGAGCGCGACTCCGGCCAGGGCTTCGCCGGCGCTGTCGGCGTCGCCACCCACGAGGGTGAAGTCGGCGTTTTTCTCGCACCACTTGGGGAACGAGCGGCGGCGGTCGACGGGCGCGGCCGTGATGAGAATCGCGGTGTCGGCGGGATTGGCGGCGGCGAGCAGGGCCTGCAGATCCTCGACCAACCGGAGCGTGCTTTCGGCGCGGCCGGTGACGGAGTCGGCGAGGAAGTTGACGTCCTTCAGCCAGACGAGCCGGCGGCCGCCGAACATCGAGACGGTCTGGACGGCGTCGCGGAAGCGATTGATCGCGGATTCGACCTCGCCGACATTGGCGGCGAAGCCGTTGACGGTCTCGCGGGCGAATTCGTCGGTGATTTCGGCGGCGAGGGCCTCGTAACGTTCCTTGCCGAGCCGGCCGACGAGAAAATCGTCCGCGCCGCCGATGAACGTGAAGGATTTCGCCGGAGCCATGGGGCGGCGGTTATGGCCCCGGGGCCGCGGCGGCGGCGACAATATTTTCCGCGGGCGGCGATGAACGGATGTTCATGCCGGGTTCACGGCGGATTCATGTCCGGGGCGCAGGGTGGGCGCCGTGATTGCCCAGCGCCCCGCCGTCGAAGCCGCTCCCGGACGCATTATCGCCTTGGCGGCGGTGCCGCGGGCGGTAGCTGATTCGGAGCGCATGACGACGGCGAACGACCCCGGCCCCGCCCCGAGTGCCGCCCGCGATATTCGCTGGCTGCTGCTCGGCTTCGGCCTGCTCTATCTTTTCCTGCTCGGCCGGCTGCCGCTGGCGAATCCCGACGAATCGCGCTACGCGGAGATTCCGCGCGAGATGCTGGCGCGCGGGGACTGGGTGAGGCCGTACCTGAACGACGTCCCCTATTTCGAGAAACCGCCGCTGGTGTATTGGACGGTGGGGTTGGCGCGGACGCTGTTCGGTCCGGGGGAATTCGCGGCGCGGCTGACGCCGGCATTGTTCGGCCTCGGCGGCGTGCTGCTGCTGTATGCGGCCGGCCGGAGTTTCGCGGGCCGGCGGGCAGGCCTGTTGGCGGCGGCGGTGCTGGGCACCTCGTTGCTGTACTTCGGCCTCGCGCGGATTCTGCTGCTGGACATGGCGGTGTCGGTGCTGATGAGCGCGACGCTCGTCTGTTTCTGGCTGGGCGTGCGCGAACCGGCGGGGCGGAAACGGCGGCTGCTGTTTCTCGGCCTGTACGCGAGCGCCGCGTTGGCGACGTTGGCGAAAGGGCTGATCGGGGTTTTGATCCCGGGGGCGGTGATGTTTCTCTGGCTGCTGATCTTCAACCAATGGTCGCGGCTGCGGCCGCTGCATTTGCCGACGGGCATCGCGCTGTTTCTGGCGCTGGCGGCGCCGTGGCACGTGCTGGCGGCGTTGCGGCACCCGGAGTGGGCGCAGTTCTATTTTGTGCAGGAGCATTGGGAGCGGTTCACGTCGACGGGCCATCTGCGCGAGGAGCCAGTGTGGTTTTTCGGGCCGGTGCTGCTGCTGGGATTGATGCCGTGGACGGGGTTTCTGCCGGCGGCGTTGCGGGAATCGCTGGCCGGGGGCTGGGCGCGGCGGAAAGCCAACGCGGACGCATGGTTCTTCGTCACGTGGGCGGCCTTCATTGTGCTCTTCTTCACGAAGTCGCAGTCGAAACTGATCCCGTACATTCTGCCCGCGCTGCCGCCGCTCGCGCTGTTGGTCGGCGCGTGGCTGGCGCGGCGGTGGGACGAAGGCGCGGCAGCGCGGACGCGGCTGCGGTTCGGTTTCGGCGCGTGGGCATTTTTCGCCGGGCTGCTCGCGGTGGCGCTGATTTTCGCGGTGCTGAAGCCGGGGTTGATCCGCGACCCGGCGCAGGCCGCGGCGCTGCGGCCGTACGCGTTCGCGCTGGCGGCGGTGCTGGCGGCGGGCGGCGTCTTTGCGCCGTGGGCGGCGAAGTTGCGCGGCGCGGCCGCGGGCGTGGGCGCGCTGCTGTTCACGATGGCGATATTCTACGGCGGCCTCGTCTTGGCTTCGCCGCATTTCGCGCGGGCGGGAGCGAAGGAACTCGGGCTCCTCGCCCGCGAACGCATCCCGGCCGGCGAGCCCGTTTTCCACTACTGGATGTTTTTGCACGACTTTGTGTACTACAGCGAAAGGCCGGTCGGGCTCGTGGGCTACAAAGACGAATTGCAGATCCAGTTTCTCGACGCGGAGGAACGCGCGCGCCGCTTCGTCACGGACGCGGAGTTGCGGCGCCGCTGGGCCGGTCCGGAGCGGCTCTGGCTCGTCGTGCGCAAACGCGACCAGCGGCACGCGGAATCGGTCTTCGCGGACGCGGCGTTCCGTTATCATTTGATTGCGGATACGCCGGTTTACAGCCTCCTCAGCAACCGCCCCTGACATGTCCGCGCCCTTTTTGCCGCTCACGCGGCCCACGATCGACGATGCGACCATTGCCGGTGTCGCCGAGGTGCTGCGTTCCGGCTGGATCACGTCCGGGCCGAAGGTGAAGGAATTCGAGGCGCAGCTCTCCGCGGCCTGCGGCGGCCGGCCGGTGCGCGCCTTCAATTCCGGCACCTGCACGATGGAGATCGCGCTGCGCATCGCGGGCATCGGGCCGGGGCACGAGGTGATCACGACGCCGATGTCGTGGGTCGCGACGAGCAACGTCATTCTCGCGGTCGGCGCGCGGCCCGTCTTCGTCGATATCGATCCGGTGACGCGGAATCTCGACCTCGACCGCGTGGAGGCCGCGATCACGCCGGCGACGCGCGCGCTGCTGCCCGTGGACCTCGCCGGGTTGCCGGTCGACCGCGACCGCCTTTACGCGATCGCGCGCCGGCACGGCCTGCGCGTCGTCGAGGACGCGGCCCAGGCCTTTGGCAGCAATTGGCGGGGCCGCCGCATCGGGACGGAGGGCGATTTCGTTTCCTTCAGTTTCCATCCGAACAAAAACATCACGACGATCGAGGGCGGCGCCCTCGTGCTGAACGACGAGCGCGAGGCGAAATTGGCGGAGCAGTATCGCCTGCAGGGTGTGGTGCGTTCGGGCACGGACGGGATGGAAGTCGAGGTCGTCGGCGGGAAATTCAACCTCACCGACGTCGCCGCGCGCGTGGGCCTCGGGCAGTTGCCGCATCTGGAAACCTTCAACGCCCGCCGCCGCGAATTGGCGCGGGCGTATTTCGCCGCGCTGGCCGCGCCGGAGGTGGCCGCGCTGGGCCTGGGCCTGCCGCCGGCCGATTTCACCCAGACCAATTGGCACATGTTCCAGGTCGTACTGCCGGAGGAGCGGCTGACCGTGCGCCGGGCCGACGTGATGGTGCAGTTGCAGGCGGCGGGCATCGGCAGCGGCGTGCACTATCCGCCGATCCATCTGTTCGCGGTGTACCGCCGGCTGGGCTGGAAGGAAGGCGACTGCCCGGTCGCGGAGAAAACCGGCCGCACCATCCTGACGTTGCCGCTGTTCCCGGCGATGACGGAGGCCGACGTCGCGCGCGTCGTCGCGACGCTGGCGGACACCCTGCGGCGCCACGCGAAGCCATGAGCGAGCCCGCCGCGCCGACCGTCGACCTCTCGGTCGTGATCCCCGTCTACAACGAGGCGGCGAACCTGCCCCTGCTCTTCGCCCGGCTGTATCCGGTTCTGGATGCGCTGGGCCGCAGCTACGAGGTGATCTTCACCAACGACGGCAGCGCGGACGGCTCGCTCGCGCTGCTGCGGGCGCAGCATGCGGCGCGGCCGGACACGACGCGGGTGATCGATTTCAACGCGAACTACGGCCAGCACATGGCGATCATGGCGGCCTTCGAGCGGGTGCGCGGGGCGGCGATCGTGACGCTCGACGCCGATCTGCAGAATCCGCCCGAGGAAATCCCGGCACTGCTCGCGGCGATGGCGGCGGGGCACGACTATGTCGGCGGGTACCGCCTCGACCGGCAGGATTCGTTTTTCCGCACCTGGGCGTCGCGGCTGATCAACCTCGTGCGCGAGCGCACGACCAATATCCGGATGACGGACCAGGGCTGCATGCTGCGCGCGTATTCGCGCGCGATTGTCGACGCGATCGTGGGCAGCGGGGCGGCGAACACCTTCGTCCCGGCGCTGGCGTACACGTTTGCGGCGAAGCCGACGGAGGTGGGCGTGAAGCACGAGGAGCGGCACGCGGGCGTTTCGAACTATTCGCTGTACCGGCTGATCCGGCTGAACTTCGACCTGATCACGGGCTTCTCGCTGGCGCCGCTGCAGCTGTTCACGATGTTCGCGCTGGCGAGCGCGGCGGGCAGTTTCCTGCTCGTGCTGGTGCTGGCGGCGCGGCGGATTTTCATCGGGCCGGAGGAAGGCGGGCTGTTCACCCTCTTCGGTATTTTGTTTTTCCTGATCAGCGTGACGATGGTCGGCATCGGGCTGATCGGCGAGTACGTCGGCCGCGCCTACCAGGTGCTGCGGGCGCGGCAGCGCTACCACGTGCGCGAATTGCTCGAGGTGAAACGGTGAAACGCCCGCGATTCCGGCGCCGATGAAACGCGTCCTCATTGTCTCGCCGCATTTCCCGCCGGTGAACGCGCCCGACATGCAGCGCGTGCGGCTGGCGTTGCCGCACCTCCGGGCGCACGGCTGGGAGCCGACGGTGCTCGCGGTCGAGCCCGGCCTGGTCGAGGGCGGCGTGCGGGAGCCGCGGCTGGAAGCGACGTATCCGGCCGACATCCGCGTGGTCCGCAGCGGCGGCGTATCCGCCGGGTGGACGCGCTGGGCCGGCGTGGGCAATCTGTGGTGGCGCTGCGGGCGGGCGCTGGCGGCGGCCGGGGCGGCGGAGCTGGCGGCGCGGCGGCACGACGCGGTGTTGTTCAGCACGACGCAGTTTTCCGCCTTCGGTCTGGGGCCGGGGTGGCGGGAAAAATTCGGCGTGCCCTACGTGCTCGATTACCAGGATCCTTGGGTGAACGACTACTACGCGCGCACGGGCACGCGGCCGCCGGGCGGACCCTGGAAATACGCGCTCAGCCAGCGCGGGGCGAAACGCCTCGAGCCGGGGGCGTTGCGCGGGGCGGCCGGCGTGGTCGCCGTGTCCGCGGCGTACGCGGAGATGCTCGGGCGCCTTTACCCGTGGTTCGATCCGGCGCGGGTGGAGGTGCTGCCGTTCGGGGCGTCGGCCGCGGATTTCGCGGCGCTCGAGGGCTACCGCCCGGCGCAGCCGCTGATCGATTTCGACGACGGCAACGTCCACCATGTCTACACGGGCCGCTGCGGTCCGGACATGGCCGGGGCGCTGACGATCGTGTTTCGGGCCCTGGCCCGGTTTCGGCGCGAGCAGCCGGCGGCCGCCGCGCGGCTGCGCCTCCACTTCATCGGGACCGGCTATGCGCCGCCGCCGCTCGGGGAGGACAGCGTGCTGCCGCTGGCGCGGGCGGAGGGCGTCGCCGACCAGGTGCGCGAACACCGGTACCGGGTGCCGTACTTCGATACGCTGCATTACCTGCGGCACGCGCACGCGCTGATGGCGGTCGGTTCCGACGACGCGACGTACGCGGCGTCCAAGATTTTCCCCTACGTGCTGGCCGGCCGGCCGCTGCTGCTGGTGTACCGGCGCGGGAGCGCGGTGGCGCGGTTCGCGGCGGAGGTCGGCGCGGGCTTCCGGGCGGATTTCGACGGGGCTGCGGACGAGGACGCCGTCGTGCGCGTGGCGCAGGGCTGGTACGGCGGTGCCTGCAATTGCGCGGTGCCGGTGGCGGCCGCGGCGTTTGCGCCGTACACGGCGGAGGTGCTGACGGCCCGGTTGGCGCGCGTGCTCGAGGCCGCGGCGGGCGGGCTACGGACGAATTGAAGCTCCCGGACATGGCCTCTCCCCGCGTGCTTTTGTTCGGATACAGCGAAGTCGGCGCCGAGGCGCTGGCGCTGCTGCTGGAACGCGGGGTGAACGTCGTCGCGCTCGTGACGCACGAGGACAATCCGAACGAGAAAATCTGGTTCCGGACGCCGGCGGCGGCGGCGCGCGAGCGGGCGATCCCGGTGTACACGCCCGAGAACGTGAACACGCCGGAATGGCGGACGCGTTTCGCGGCGCTGCAACCGGACCTGATCCTGTCGGTCTACTATCGCCACATGATCGGCACGAAGATTCTGGGGCTGGCGCGGCTCGGGGCGTTCAATTTGCACGGCTCGCTGTTGCCGAAGTACCGCGGGCGGGCGCCGATCAACTGGGCGGTGCTGCACGGGGAAACGCGCATCGGCATGACGCTGCACCGCATGGTGGCGAAGGCGGATGCGGGCGCCGTGGTCGACCACGAGGGCGTCGAGATCGGCCCGCGGGATACGGCGGAGCAGGCTTTCCGCAAAGTCCTGCCCTGCGGCCGGCGCGTGCTCGCGCGGCAATTGGACGCGTTGCTGGCGGGCAACGCACCGGAGACCCCGCAGGACGAGACGCAGGCGACGTATTTTTCCGGCCGCAAGCCCGAGGATGGCCGCATCGATTGGACGCAGGGCTCGCGGCGGATTTTCAACCTGATCCGGGCCGTAACCGATCCGTATCCCGGCGCGTTCACCGAAGTTGGCGGCGGGCGGCTGATGGTGTGGTGGGCGGAACCGGATTCGCCGGCGACGGCCGGGCGGCGGGGCCGGCCGGGCGAGGTACTCGGCGTCGATCCGCTCACGGTGGCGACCGGCGACGGCGCCCTCGAATTGACGCGCACCGAGTGGCGCGGTCCGGGCGCCGCCCCGGTCCTCTCCGCCGGCATGAACCTTTGAAGACAAAACCATGACCCGTTCCCCGTTCCCGACCCCGCCGCTCCGCATCCTGATTCTCGGCGCCAACGGTTTCATCGGCAGCTCGCTCACGCGGGCGATCTTGGCGCAGAAGGATTGGGAAGTCTTCGGCATGGATGTCGGGTCGCACAAACTCGCGGACAGCCTCGGCCACAGCCGGTTCTCGTTTCTTGAAGGCGACATCACGATCAACCGCGAGTGGATCGAGTACCACATCAAGAAATGCGACGTCGTGATCCCGCTCGTCGCGATCGCGAACCCGATCCAGTACGTGCGCGATCCGCTGCGGGTCTTCGAATTGGATTTCGAGGCCAACCTCGAGATCGTGCGGAAGTGCGCGAAGTACCGGAAGCGGATCATCTTTCCGTCGACCTCCGAGGTTTACGGAATGAGTCCCGACGACGTGCTCGACGAGAATTCGAGCCCCTTGGTTTACGGGCCGATCGAGCGGCAGCGTTGGATCTACGCCTGTTCGAAGCAGCTGCTCGACCGCGTGATCTATGCCTACGGCGTGCGCGACAGCGTGGACTACACGCTGTTCCGGCCCTTCAACTGGATCGGGCCGCAGCTCGACGAAGTGATGGAGCCGAAGGAAGGCAGTTCGCGGCTGTTCACGCAGTTCATCTCCAACGTGATCTTCAAGAAACCGCTGCAGCTCGTCGACGGCGGCAGCCAGAGCCGGTCGTTCACCTACATCGACGACGGCATCGATGCGCTCCTGCGCATCATCGAGAACCAAGGCGGCTGCGCCTCGCGGCAGATCTTCAATCTGGGCAATCCGGCGAACAACGTGAGCGTGGCCGATCTCGCGCAGCTGATCATCGCGGCGTTTGCGGAATTCCCGGATTACCGCGAGCACGCGGCGGCGGCGCGGACCGTCGAGGTGCCGGCGGAGGCGTATTTCGGCAAGTACTACCAGGACATCCGGCATCGCGTGCCGTCGATCGCGGCGGCGGAGGCGCGGCTCGGTTGGGAGCCGAAGGTGAATCTGAAGGATGCGATCCGGCGCACGCTCGAGTACCACCTCGCGCACAAAGATTACCGGCTGGTCTGAGCGAAAACCGTGCAACTCGCGCTCAAGGTCGACGTCGACACGGACCGCGGCACCCGCGAGGGCGTGCCGAATCTGGTCGCGGATTGCCGCGCGGCGGGCGTGCCGGCGGCGTTTCTGTTTTCACTGGGGCCGGACCAGACCGGGCGCGCGATCACGCGCGTGCTGCGGCCGGGGTTTTTCCGGAAAGTCAGCCGCACGAGCGTGCTGGAACTGTACGGGCTGCGCACCTTGCTCAACGGCACGCTGCTGCCGGCGCCGCACATCGGGCGGCGCAACGCCGCGACGCTGCGCGCCGTGCGCGACGCGGGTTTCGAAATCGGGATCCATGGTTTCAACCATTACCGGTGGCAGGATCACCTCGCGCGGATGACGCCGGCGGAGACGGCGGCGGAGTTCGGCGCGGCGCGGGCGGAGTTTCGCCGGATCTTCGGGAACGAGGCGCGGACGGCGGGGGCGGCGGGTTGGCAGAGCAACGCGGCCAGCCGGGCGGCCTACGACGATGCGGATTTGCTCTACGGCAGCGATACGCGGGGCGGGGTCCCGTTTTTCCCGCGGTTGGGCGGGCGGGTTTTCCGCACGCTCGAGATTCCGACGACGTTGCCGACTTTGGACGAATTGATGGGGCGGCCGGAATTTCCCGACACGGCCATCGTGCCGCACCTTTTGGCGAGCCTGCGGGCGGATCGGCTGAACGTGTTTACGTTGCACGCGGAAATCGAAGGCATGGGGAGGCGGCAGCTGTTCCGCGACTTCTTGGCTGGGGCGAAGGCAGGCGGCGTGGAGTTCGTGCGGCTCGACGAGGCGGCGCGGCGAATCTTGGAAAAACGGGATTCGGTGCCGGTGATCGATCAGGGTTACGCCGAGATCGATGGCCGCTCCGGCACCGTGGCCGTGCCGGTGCCGGCGCCGCGCGGCGCCGGCAGCGGCGGTTGAAAGACTGAAGTTGAAAGTTGAAAGATCGGAATCGAGCGACCGAACAGGAATACGGATCGGTCTTTCAACTTTCACCTTTCAACTTTCAACGGCCGAAAGGCCGCCGCGGCCTTCCGGCTAGCGGCGGTCGATGCGCGAGAAGAGCCAGAGGCCGAGGCCGATGAAGGCGAGGTTGGGCAGCCAGAGCAGCAGCTCGGGATGGAGCGCGGGCCGTTCGTCGAGGGCCTTGATCATGACGGTGAGCAGGTAGAAACCGAGGACGAGGCCGAGGGCGAGGCCGAGGTTGGCGGAGGTTTCGCGGCGCGAGACCTTGATGCCGAGGGGCACGCCGATGAGGGCGAAGGAGAGGACGGCGAGGGACAGGTTGAAGCGTTCCTGCAGAATCAATTTCGATTCCGTGATTTTTCGGAAATGCTCTTTCTGCTCGGCGGGCGGGGGCAGCGGGGCGGCGGCGAGGCGGGCCTGTTCGGCGCGCAGGTCCTCGAGCGGCATCCAGTCGATTTTCATCCGGTAGTTTTTCCGGCTGAGATAGCCGTCGAGCGGGATGCGGAGGTCGGCGGCTTTGTCCACGGAGGGAGCGCGGGGCGATTTCGAGAAATCCTCGGGGTTGTCGGAATCGCGTTCCTCGGTCTTCGCGCGCAGCAAGGTCGGCACGAGGCTGTTCGTGGCTTCGTCGTAATCGATGCGGCCGGATTCGGCGCGGACGAGGCGTTGCACGCGGCGCTGGCTGTCGAGTTCCCAAAGCCAAATGTCGCGGAGCACGTTGCCCTGTTTTTCGCCGACGTAGATGACGCTGTCCTTGAAATCCCGGATGAAGGTTTTCGGCACGATGAAGTTGAGGGGATTGGCGCGGACGGCGGCGGCGAGTTCGCGCTGGAATTCCATGCGGGCGCGGGGGCTGGCCTCGAGGTTGATGTAGAGGGCGAGAGCGGCGCCGGCGCCGCCGAGCAGAAACACCGGCCGCGCGATGCGGAAGAGGCTGAGGCCGGCGGAGCGCATCGCGGTGATCTCGGAGTCGGCGGAGAGGCGGCCGAGCGTGAGCAGCACGCCGGTGAGCATCCCGGAGGGAAGCGCGTAGCAGATGCCGAAAACAAAGATGAGCCAGACGAGGTGGGCGAAGGTGCCGAAGCTGATGGTGCCGGCGAGCAGCGGGCCGAGCAGTTCCTTCACGACGCTCGGCAGCGCCACGACGAAGGCGAACAGGCCGACGGCCGCCGCGCAGGTGGCGAGCACGCTGACGAAGAGGTGGCGGTCGAGGAGGTTCAAACGGACGGAGCGGACATCGGCGGAAAGGCGGGGGTGTGATCGCAGACCGCTCCCTCGCGCACAAGGTTTCAGTCCAAGCCGAGCGCGAGTTGCGGTCCGGCGTCGGATGCGGGCGGCGGCGCGAGATTTTCCGGTCCGTCGTGGCGCACGGAATTGACGCGGGGGGAAACCGCGCGGACGGACATCGGGGCGGCGGCTGGGACGAGCAAGGGTTCGAGGGCGGCGGGTGCCGTGACGGCGGGGTCGAGCCAACGCGCGACGGCGGCGGGTGGCAAAATCACGGGCATGCGATCGTGAAACGCGGCGACGACGGCGTTGGCGCGCGTGGTCACGATCGTGCAGCTCTGGAGTTCGACGCCGTCGGCGCTGCGCCACGTTTCCCAGAGACCGGCGAGCAGGCAGGGTGCCTCGTCGGCGAGCTGGAAATACTGCGGCAGCTTCGCGCGGCCGCGCGTTTCCCATTCGTAGAAGCCGGAGGCGGGCAAAACGCAGCGGCGGCGGCGGAAGGCGTCGCGGAACGCCGGCTTGGTCGCAATGCCTTCGGCGCGGGCGTTGTTCAGCGGGGCGCCGGCGGCGTCCTTGGCCCACGCCGGCACGAGGCCCCAGCGCAGGGCGGCCGCTTCACGGGCGCCGTCGGTAGCGACGCGGATGGCGGGGACAACGGTGGTCGGGGCGATGTTGTAGCGGCTGACGAAGTCGCGGGGATCCTTGACGCCGAGTTGCGCCATGAGGGCCTCGAGATCCTGGCGTTTGAGCACGTAGCGGCCGCACATGGCGGAAGGAGTTGAGAGTTGAGAGCTGAGAGTTGAGAGCCGGATCGGAGAGCAGCATTCGTTGTCCCGGCGGCCGGTCTTTCAACGTTCAACTTGAGACTTTCAACCGCAGGCCGCGGGCGCGCCCGCGGCCTTCAGGCAAAGAGCTGCAGTTGTTCTCCTGGGCGGCGGAAGTGGGCGGTCGAAAGTTCGAGGGGCGCGGTGTTCAGGCCGAGGCGGCGCGTGGTGACGGCGAAGAGCGTGCGCAGGTGCTCCGCGAAGATGCCCTGGCCTTTCATGCGCGTGGCCCAGTCGGCGTCGTAGAGGCGGCCGCCGCGCAGATCGCGCAGGCGCGAGAGCACGCGTTCTTTTTTTCCCGGCGCGTGGACGTCGAGCCAGTTGAGAAACACGTCTTTCACCGTGTGAGGCAGACGGAGGACGACGTAGCCGGCGCGCTTCGCCCCGGCCGCAGCGGCGGCGGCGAGGATGGCGGGGAGTTCGTGATCGGTGAGGCCGGGGATGACGGGGGCGACCATGACGCCGACGGGGATGCCGGCGGCGGAGAGATCGCGGATGGCGCGCAGGCGGGCGGCGGGGCGGGAGGCGCGGGGTTCGAGGCGGCCGGCGAGATCGGAGTCGAGCGTGGTGAGGGAAACGTGCACGCCGCTGCCGTGGTGGCGGGCGAGG
>JACCDS010545312.1_pt1 | contig 15388 bp, 12 predicted proteins | sample 7446441 | NCBI WGS metagenome assembly JACCDS01 (sample SAMN15323445, study PRJNA562643) | freshwater metagenome | isolation source: river surface water | place: USA:Blue River Watershed | collected 2017-08-17 | reverse complement strand
TGCAGCAAGCCGGCTGCCAGCTCGCGGATTTCCGGCGAGAAGGTGGCCGAGAACATCAGGTTCTGGCGCTCCTTGGGCAGCAAGGCAATGATCTTGCGAATATCGCGGATGAAGCCCATGTCGAGCATACGGTCGGCTTCGTCGAGGACGAAAATCTCGATGGCCGACAGGTCGACCGTGCGTTGCTGCACATGGTCGAGCAGGCGACCCGGCGTGGCCACCAGGATATCGACGCCGCGGCGCAGGTTGGCAATCTGCGGGTTGATGCCGACGCCGCCGAAGACGGCCAGCGAGTTGATCGGCAGGTGCTTGCCGTAGGTACGCACGCTTTCCTCGACCTGGATGGCCAGTTCGCGGGTCGGCGTCAGGACCAGGACGCGCGGTTTTTTGGCGACGCGGGTCAAACGGTCATTGGGGCCGCTGGACAGCAAGTGCAGGATGGGCAGCGTAAAGCCGGCAGTCTTGCCGGTGCCGGTTTGCGCCGTAGCCATCAGGTCGTGACCGGCCAGCACGGCAGGAATAGCCTGCTGCTGGATGGGGGTCGGCGTGTCGTAGCCTTGTTCGGCGACGGCGCGCTGGATATCGGCGTGCAGGCCGAGGTCGGAAAAATGCATGGGAATCCTTGTTTCAGACGCGGCCGGAATCGGCCATTGTCAGCGGGAGAGCGAGGGAATGGGAAGAACCGGCGTCAGGTGTTCGGGCATTTCCCCGGGTTAACCGTAGTGATGCCCAAAGCCGGTGGTTTGCGCGCCCCTCGCTGTCGGCGCGCGTCTTGTTCGATTAAATCAGGCCGAAACCGCGCTCAAGGTCGGCCTGCAGGTCTTCCACCGCTTCGAGGCCGACCGCGATGCGCAGCAGGCCTTCGTTGATGCCGGCTGCGGCCCGGGCTTCCGGGCTGATACGGCCATGGGTGGTAGAGGCGGGATGGGTGATGGTGGTCTTGGTATCGCCGAGATTGGCGGTGATGGACAGCAGCTGGCAGTGATCGACGACGCTCCACGCCTGTTCGCGCCCGCCCTTGACCTCGAAAGAGACGATGCCGCCCCCGTTTTTCTGCTGCGCCTTGGCCAATTCATGCTGCGGATGCGACGGCAGGCCGGGATAGAAAACGCGCGCCACCTTCGGGTGTGCTTCCAGCCAGGCGGCCAGCTTGGCGGCGTTGGCGGCTTGCGCCTCGACGCGCAGCTTGAGCGTTTCCAGCCCCTTAAGCAGCACCCAGGCATTGAAGGCCGACAAGGTCGGGCCAGCCGTACGCAGGTACTTGAAGACTTCCTCGGTCAGCTTCTTCGGGCCGCATACGGCACCGCCCAGGACGCGGCCCTGGCCGTCGATGTACTTGGTGGCTGAATGGATGACCAGATCGGCGCCCAGTTCCAGCGGTTTTTGCAGGATGGGCGTGCAGAAGCAGTTGTCGACCGCAACCAGGATGCCCTTGGCGTGGGCGATGGCGGCCAGCGTGCGAATGTCGGCGATTTCAGTCAGCGGGTTGGACGGCGTTTCCAGGAAAAACAATTTCGTTTCCGGCCGGATCGCCGCTTCCCAGGCCGCCGGATCGGTATGCGACACGAAGGTCGTCGTGATTCCGGTGCGCGACAGGATGTTGTTGAACAGCTGCACCGTGGCGCCGAACAGGCTGTTCGAGGCAACGATGTGATCGCCCTGCTTCAGATGCGCCAGCACGGTAGCCATGATGGCTGCCATGCCGCTGGCCGTGGCCACGCAGTCCTCGGCCCCTTCGAGGGCGGCGAGGCGCTCCTCGAACATGGTGACGGTCGGGTTGGAGAAACGGGCGTAGACGTTGCCCTCTTCCTCGCCGGAGAAGCGCTTGGCGGCCTGCGCCGCGCTCTCGAAGACGAAGCTGGAGGTCAGGTACAGCGCCTCGGCATGCTCGCCGAACTGGCTGCGCTCCTGGCCGGCACGCACGGCCAGCGTTTCCTGGCGATAGCCCGAGGCGGCGTCAAACTTGGCCATTACTCTTGCCCGCCATTCGACAGGCCGAGCACCATCTGCTCAGAGGAGCGGCTATCGCCATCGTCATCGTTCTTGGCCGGCTTGCCGCCGCGCTTGCCCTCGACGGCATCGAGGTAGTAACTGTCGATGTCACCGGTGATGTAGCAACCGTCGAAGCAGGACGCATCAAACACCGTCAGGTCGGAACGCAGGGTGGTGATCGACTGCTTCAGCGCCTCGATATCCTGATAGACCAGCGCATCGGCGCCAATCTCGGCGGCGATCTGGGCATCGGTACGACCGGTGGCGATCAGCTCGGCACGGGTCGGCATGTCGATGCCGTACACGTTGGGGAAACGCACCGGTGGCGCCGCGGAGGCAAAATACACCTTGACCGCGCCGGCAGCGCGCGCCATCTCGACAATCTCGTGGCTGGTCGTGCCGCGCACGATGGAGTCATCGACGAGCAACACGCGCTTGCCCTTGAACTCCTGGCCGACGGTGTTCAACTTCTGGCGCACCGACTTCTTGCGCATGGCCTGGCCCGGCATGATGAAGGTGCGGCCGACGTAGCGGTTCTTGACGAAGCCTTCGCGGAAGGGAATGCCGAGGGTCTGCGCCAGTTGCATGGCGGATGGGCGACTGGAATCGGGAATCGGAATGACGACATCGATTTCCTCGACCGGGATCTGCGTCTTGACCTTCTCGGCCAGCAGTTCGCCCATGGCCAGACGGGCTTCATAAACGGAAACGCCGTCAATCACGGTATCCGGACGGGCCAGGTAGACGTATTCGAAAATGCACGGGGCGTACATCGGCTGCTGGGCGCATTGGCGGGCATGCAACTGATGGTTGAGGTCGACGAAAATCGCCTCACCCGGCTCGATGTCACGCACCACCTGGAAGCCCAGCGTATCGAGTGCAACCGATTCCGAGGAAACCAGATATTCCATGCCTTCCGGCGTTTCGTTCTGGCCATCGACCAGCGGGCGGATGCCGTGCGGGACGCGGAAGGCGAGCAGACCATAGCCGGCGATGAGCACGACCACGGCATAGGCACCACGGCAGCGGCGATGCACGCCGGCCACCGCCTGGAAAATGCTGTCGACGTCGAGTTCGTAGCCATGCGAAGCTGCCTGCAGCTCATGTGCCAGCACATTGAGCAGGACTTCCGAGTCGGAATTGGTGTTGATGTGCCGGCGATCCATCCGGAACATCTCTTCCTTCAGCTGTTCGGCATTGGTCAGGTTGCCGTTGTGGCCGAGCACGATGCCGAAGGGTGAATTGACGTAGAACGGCTGCGCCTCGGCAAAGTTGTAGGCGGAACCGGCCGTCGGGTAGCGGACATGGCCGATGCCCCAGTTACCCGGCAGGGCACGCATGTTGCGGGTGCGGAAGACGTCGCGCACCAGCCCCGGCCCCTTGTGCAGATGGAAGGTATTGCCTTCCACCGTGGCAATGCCCGCTGCATCCTGGCCGCGGTGCTGGAGCACCATCAGGCCATCGTAAAGCAGCTGGTTGACCGGCGTTGTCGCCATTACACCGAGAATCCCGCACATATCGTTTTCCTGCCTAACTAAATCGAATTCGTTTTGCCAAATCGTCCGGCAACCAGGACCTGGTCGCCAGTACGGCTGTTTCCAGAGGTGCCGACAGCGTTGCCTGCCGCCACCAGGGTTGAGTCGGTGCCGAGGTCATACCACCGAGACCGACCAGCACCATGCACACCAGCACACCACGCACCAGACCGAAGAGCATGCCCAGTATCCGATCCGAGACGGACAGCCCCAAGGCCTTGACCATGCTACTGACCAGCATCCTGAACAGCGCCATCACCACCAGCACGCCAACAAAAATCACCACGCAACCGGCCAGCGTCCGCAACGCCGGATCAGACAAGCCGGCGAACACCGAGGTTCCAACCCATGCGCCAAACTCGACCGCCGCGAAGATCGCCACAATCCAGGCAACCAGCGCGATGATCTCGCCAACCACGCCGCGCCACAAACCGAAAACCAGGGAGACGCCGACGATGCCGATGGCAACGTAGTCGAATCCGGTCATGGCTTGGCCGAGACGACCCCGGAAACGCCGATACGCTGCATCTTTTCCAGCGCCTTGTCGGCCGTTTCGCGATTCGGGAAGGGACCGGCCCGCACCCGGGTTTTCTTGCCCTGCGGCGTATCGAGCGGCTCGCTGAAGGTCTTGATGCCCTGCTCGGACAACTTGGCTTTCAGGGTTTTGACATTGGCCTCGTTGGAAAATGCCCCGATCAGCACCAGGTATTCGCCTGCCTTGGCGACCGGCTTGCTGTCGGCAGCTTTGGCATCCGCCGCCTGGCCGGCCAGGATGGCCGCAGCGCGCTTGGCATCGTCGGCCTTGGGTTTGTCAGCCGGTTTTTCCACAGCTTTCTCGGCCGCCTTGGCCGCAGGCTTTTCCGGCGCCTTCTCGGGAGCCTTCTCCGGCTTCGGGGCTGGCTTTTCGTTAGGTTTGTCGGCTGGCTTGTCAGCCACCTTGCTGTCCTTGACCACCTCCAGCACGCGCGCGGTCGGCTTGGCCTCGGGCGTAACCGGCACAGCCGGAGCCGGCTTATCCGCAGGCATCACCACAGGCTTCTCGATTACCTTTTCCACAGCCTTGTCGACCGGGGCGACGGCGAATTTGGGGGCAAAGGGTTTCTCGTCCTGCCCGGGAATGCGAATCTCGACATCCTGAACCGCCTGGCGCGGCTCGTGATCCATCACCATCGGCAAAACCACGGCTACCACGGAGACGAAGAAAATCGCCCCGACCAGACGGCGGCGGGCGCGTTTCTTGATGTGCAGCTGAGCGTCGTTGTCGTCCATGATCAGGCTTTTTTCCCGAGCGCTTCGAGCGCACCGGCTACCGTGTAGAAGGATCCAAAGGCCAGAATTCTATCACTTTCAGAGGCTTGCCCCTTGGCCGCCTGCATTGCTTCGCGCGGTGAAGCGTGGCAAACCACTTCTCCACCAAGGCGGGCTTCAGCGATGATTCCGGCCAGCGTTTGGGCTGGCGTACCACGTGGCCCAGCCAGCGTCGCGACATGCCAGACATCGACCTTCCCCCTCAAGGGCGCCAGCGCACCGGCGATATCCTTGTCGCTCAACATGCCGACGACAGCCAGCGTACGATCGAAAAAACCCATGCTCGACAGGTTGTCGGCCAGCACCTTGACGGCCTGTGGATTGTGCCCGACATCCAGGACAATCGCGGGCAGACCCGGAACAACCTGGAAGCGACCGGCCAGCTCGGTCTCGATCAGGCCGGGACGGATGGCCTGCATGGTCACCGGCAACTTGGTGGAAATGGCCTCCAACGCGGCCAGCACGACAGCCGCGTTGAACAGTTGGGTCGGTCCGCGCAAGCCGGGGTAAGCCAGCGCCCGCTTGATCAACTGCCCGCCGGAACGGCACCACCAGCGCCATTGCAGACGGTTCTCGTTGCTTTCCGCCGCCGGGCGCTCGAAGCCGAAGTCGCGTCCGATCAGGCGGAGGTCGGCACCGATGGCTGTCGCGTGATCGAGCAGGCGTTGGGGCGGGTTCGGGTCGGCACAGAAAGCCGGCTTTCCGTTGCGGTAAATGCCCGCCTTTTCGAAGCCAATTGATTCGCGGTCCGGACCCAGCCAGTCGGTGTGATCGAGCGCTACCGTGGTGACGATGGAAACATCCGGCTCGTAGGCATTCACGGCATCAAGGCGACCGCCCAGTCCAACCTCGAGAATTGCCGCTTCCACACCAGCTTCGACAAACACTTCCCAGGCGGCCAGCGTACCGAATTCAAAATAGGTCAGCGCAATATCGCCGGCCTGCTGCCGTGCCGCTTCGACCCGCGAAAAAGCTGCGCACAAGGCCTCGTCGCTGACCGACCGCCCATTCAGACGCACCCGTTCGTTGTAGGCGAGCAGGTGCGGCGAGGTGTAGCAACCAACCTTGTAGCCAGCCCGGTCGATGATGTTTTCGAGGTAGGCGCAGGTCGAGCCCTTGCCATTGGTGCCGCCGACGATGATCACCGGGCAGTGCTGCGCCTGCCCGAGCGTATCCTTGACGAGGCGGATGCGGTCCAGCCCCAGTTCGATGCCGGCCTGCCCTTTCGGATGCAGGCCTTCGAGGTGTTGCAGCCAGTCTTCGAGAGTTTTCAAGCGGCAGCCGGCAGTTTTTGCAGAAGGGCCAGTACACGGGCCACCTGGTCGCGCATCTCGCGACGGTCGACGATCATGTCGATGGCGCCCTTTTCGAGGATGAACTCTGAACGCTGGAAGCCTTCCGGCAGTTTCTCGCGCACCGTCTGCTCGATCACACGCGGACCGGCAAAGCCAATCAGAGCCTTGGGTTCGGCGATCACCACGTCGCCGACGAAGGCGAAGGAGGCGGAGACGCCCCCCATGGTCGGATCGGTCAGGATGGAAATGAAAGGCAGGCCAGCTTCCGACAGCTTGGTCAGGGCAGCCGTCGTCTTTGCCATCTGCATCAGCGAGAACAGACCTTCCTGCATGCGCGCACCGCCGGAAGCGGTGATGCAGATGAAAGGCATCTTCTGCTCCACGGCATTCTGCACGCCGCGTACGAAACGCTCGCCGAGCACGGAGCCCATCGAACCGCCCATGAAATCGAATTCGAAGGCGGCGGCGACGACCGGCATGGTTTTGATGGCGCCTTGCAGAACGACCAGCGAATCGCTTTCGCCGGTGGACTCGTTGGCTTCCATCAGGCGATCCGGGTATTTCTTGGAATCCTTGAACTTCAGGCTGTCCACCGGCACGACTTCGGCGCCGATCTCGAAACGGCCTTCCGCATCGAGCAGCATGTCGAGCCGCTGGCGGGAATTCAGGCGATTGTGGTGGCCGCACTTGGGGCAGACCTGCATGTTGTTTTCGAGATCGGTCGCGTAGAGCACAGCCTCGCAGGAAGGGCACTTGCTCCACAGTCCTTCCGGCAGGTTGCCGCGGCGTTGCGGACCTTGTTCGCGCTTGATCTTCGGGGGCAGCAGTTTAGTCAGCCAGCTCATTTCTTCACCTCATCGACACCACGACGAATATCCGCCACCAGCGCCTTGACGTTAGCGCAGGCCGTTTCCGGCGTGGATTTTTCAATTTCTTCAATAATCCGGCTGCCGACAACGACGGCATCGGCAAAGGCGGCGATGCGCGAGGCGGTGGCGGCATCGCGAATGCCAAAACCCACACCGACCGGCAAACCGGTCTTCTCGCGAATGGCCGGCAGTCGTTCGGAGACGGCCTCGACATTCAGCGCACCGGACCCGGTTACCCCGGCCAGCGACACGTAATAGACATAACCGCTGGCGATGGTCGCCACCTGCGCGATGCGCTCGGGGCTGGAAGTCGGCGCAATCAGGAAGATCGGATCCAGGCCATGCGCCTTCATCGCCGCGCCGAAGTTCTCGGCTTCCTCGGGCGGGTAATCGACAACCAGGACGCCATCGACACCTGACTGGGCGGCCTTTTCGGCGAAACGCTCCAGCCCCATGGCCTCGATCGGATTGGCATAACCCATCAGAACGACCGGCGTCTTGTCATCGACCGTACGGAAGGTGGTGACCAACTGCAGCACCTTGCGCAGCGTCATGCCGCGCGCCAAGGCTCGCTCGGAAGCGCGCTGGATGGTCGGCCCGTCGGCCATCGGATCGGAGAACGGAACACCCAGTTCAATTACGTCGACTCCGGCTTCAACCAGGGCGTGCATCAGGGGCACGGTCAGGTCTGCGCTGGGATCGCCCGCTGTGATGAAAGGGATCAGTGCCTTGCGGCCCTCGCCATTCAGGCGTTCGAAAGCTTTTTGAATGCGCGACATCAGAACGTGATCCCCGACTTTTCGGCCACGGTATGCATGTCCTTGTCACCTCGACCGGAGAGGTTGACCAGCAGAATCTTGTCCTTGCCCAGCGTCGGTGCCAGCTTGGCAGCGTAGGCCAGGGCATGGCTCGACTCCAGCGCCGGGATGATGCCTTCCAGGCGGCACAGGTTGTGGAAGGCTTCCAGGGCTTCCGCATCGTTGATCGGCTGGTATTCGGCACGGCCGAGATCCTTCAGCCAGGCATGTTCAGGTCCGACGCCCGGGTAATCGAGGCCAGCTGAAATTGAGTGCGTCTCGATAATCTGGCCATCCTCATCCTGCAGCAGGTAAGTACGGTTGCCGTGCAGCACGCCGGGCACGCCGGCGGTCAGCGAAGCGGCATGGTGGCCAGTTTCAATACCGGAGCCCGCCGCTTCAACACCGATCAGGCGAACACCTTCGACGTCGATATAGGGGTAGAAGATGCCCATCGCGTTGGAACCACCGCCAACGGCAGCGATCACCGCATCCGGCTGCCGCCCGGCCATTTCCGGCATCTGGGTCAGGCATTCCTCGCCGATGATTTTCTGGAAATCGCGGACCAGCATCGGATAGGGGTGCGGACCTGCCACCGTGCCAATGATGTAGAAGGTGTTGTGGATGTTGGTCACCCAGTCGCGCATCGCCTCGTTCAGCGCGTCCTTCAGTGTCTTCGAGCCACTTTCCACCGGCACGACCGTGGCACCGAGCAGTTTCATGCGATAGACGTTGGCGGCCTGACGCTTGACGTCCTCGCTGCCCATGTACACCACGCATTCCATGCCGTAGCGGGCGGCAACCGTCGCCGTGGCGACGCCGTGCTGGCCGGCGCCGGTTTCGGCGATGACGCGCGGCTTGCCCATGCGCTTGGCGAGCATGGCCTGGCCAATGCAGTTGTTCACCTTGTGGGCACCGGTGTGATTGAGGTCTTCCCGCTTGAGGTAGATCTGCGCCCCGCCGAGCAGGTCGGACCAGCGCTTGGCGTGGTAGATCGGCGATGGACGGCCGACGAAGTGCTTCAGCTCGTAGTCGTATTCGGCACGGAAGGCCGGGTCGGCCTGGGCGGCTGCATAGGCAGCCTTCAACTCGTCGAGGGCACCAAACAGCGTCTCGGCGACGAACACACCACCATAGGGACCAAAATGACCCTTGGCGTCGGGGAAGTTATATTGACTCATCGGCTTTCCGTACTGCCGCCACGAAGGCAGCGATTTTTGCGTGATCCTTGATGCCCTTGCCCACTTCCACACCAGACGACACATCAACCGCAACTGGCCGCACGCGCCGGATGGCATCGCCGACATTGTCTGCGGTCAAGCCGCCGGAAAGCACCAGATAACCGGGCAAGGCCGGCGGAATCAGGGTCCAGTCGAAGACATGGCCGCCGCCACCGTAACCCTCAACGAAGGCATCCAGCAACAATCCCCGGGCGTCGGGAAAGGAACGGGCGAATTCTACCAGATCAAGGCCCGGCCTCACCCTTGCCGCCCGCAGCCAAGGTCTTGAAAACTGACGGCAATAATCACCATCCTCGTCGCCGTGGAACTGCAGGATGTTGATCGGCAGCGCATCGCAGGCGGCTCGCACCACGCCCGGCGCCTCGTTGACGAAGAGGCCGACGACATCGACGAAAGGCGGAATCCGCTTGGCCAGCTCGGCTGCCCGCTGCGGCGTGACATAGCGCGGACTGGGCGGATACAGTACGAAACCGATCGCATCGGCCCCCGCCTCAACGGCCGCGTCGACATCCGCCTCGCGGGTCAGGCCGCAAATCTTGATTCGGGTTCTCATTTCAGCCCCCCATCGAGAAAATCATCCGCTGAGTCCGGCAAGCCCCACTGCGACTCATAGATTGGGCCGCGAAAATACAGCCCGTCGGGAGAAAAAGTCGGGGCAGCCAGTTTGCGATCCTTCATGCCCAGCAATTCGTCAACCCAGCATGCTTGCTGCGCACCTTTACCGATATAGACCAGTGTTCCGACAAGATTGCGCACCATGTGATGCAGGAAAGCACTGGCCTCGAAGTCAAAGATGAACAAGCCACCGCACTGCCGAACCGAGGCATGCGTCATGGTTTTGACCGGTGACTTGGCTTGACAGCCAGCCGCCCGAAAAGCAGAAAAGTCATGCTCCCCCATCAGGCGAGCCGCAGCTTGCTGCATGGCCGGCAGATTCAACGATCCGTGAAACCAGCCGACCTGCCCCTGCCACAATCCAGGCCGCTGGGGCCGATTGAGCAATAAATAACGGTAGCGCCGACCGCGCGCACTGAAGCGGGCGTGGAATTCATCGGTTACGGGTACTGCCCAGAGCACAGAAACACCACCTGGCAAATGCGCATTGACCCCGCGCACCCAAGCCGTGACCGGCCGCTCGACGGCGGTATCGAAATGCACGACCTGCTGCGTTGCATGTACGCCGGCATCCGTTCTGCCGGCACACAAAACCCCCGTTGGCACACCCGCAATTTTATACAAGGCAGCCTCGAGAACATCCTGCACCGTACCGCCGCCAGCCTGACTTTGCCAGCCTCGAAAGCTGGTTCCACAGTACTCGATCCCCAGGGCAATCCTCACCGCACCAACACTCCCAATAAACAGGCCACACAGGCCATGACCACCAAAGTGTCCCAAACAGACCAAGGCACAGCAATCAGACTCAAGCTGCCCGGCCCCACCGTTGCCCGCGCATCCGCATCCAGCACACGCCGCCATGCACCAGCTTCCTGCTGCGTTTGCAGATTTTCGAGAACCAGAGTCAAGCGAACAACCAAGCGCTCCACTTCCAGCCCCATGAAAGCAAATGGTTGCAGCAAACCCCACAAACCACTAACCAGCCTTGAGCGCCCCTGAGCTGCAAATAGCCAAGCCAGCCACATCAACATCACCAGCAAACGTGCTGCATGGAGGGTACCTTCACCGATACCTTCGTATGTCGGCGCCCAAGGCTGGTCCAGCCACGCCTCACCTGGAGCGTTGTATGCCAGTATCAGCCACAAGGTCAGCAATAGCCACTTGGCCCTGAAAATATAGACCAGCCAGGTTTTTATCACTGTCGGCATCAGTAGCAAGGGAATCCCTGCCAGAACCACCAAGCCAATATTGCCAACGAACTGCGTGTCAAGCACGGCAGCAAGCCAGACAATCAGTGCGCAGGATGGATGCAAATCAGGCCCCTAAAATGCAGAAGGCCCCTTGCGGGGCCATCTGCCAATCGCAGTTTCGAATTCTACTCGCCGATACGGCCAAGAATCGTTTTAGCTTGCTCGACCAAATCGACCGGTCCTTCACCAAGGACCTCCTGGAGCAACTCGCGAGCACCTTCCAAGTCCCCCATTTCCTCATAGGCCTTGGCGAGGTCAAGCTTGGTGTTGACCTCTTCCCACTGCGCGTCGTGAGCCGACGACGCTTCGAGTGGAGCAGGAACCGATTCGACAACCGGCTCTTCCGTCATTTCAACGGGTGCCGCCGGAGCCGGCTCAGCAGCGAGATCGAGATTGATCGATCCTATATCGAACTCGGAGGTCGCCATGGGTTGCCCCAGGAAGACGGAATCCGTCAGCTTGACATCGAACTCAAGCGAATCGCTATCGACAAGCCCCGTATTGACGACCGTACTGGTCAGGCTAGGCTCTTGCTCCTCCTTGCTGGAGCCGAAATCAAGCAAATCAGCTCCACCGACAAATGTGTCGGTTCCTGCCAGCGTATTGACGACAGTTTGCGTAAACGAGGGATCTGCAGAGGGCTCAGGATTGGCTGCGGTATCAATGGAAACCCCTTGTCCCTCGGCGCCAACCCAGGTACCCAAGCCAACATCGAAATCCTCGGACACAGAAGCAGACGGCATGACCAGCGTACCTTCCGGCGAAAAATCTGGCGAAGCAGCCGTAGCACTGGCCTGATCAAGCAAAGGCTCCTCGGGGATGTTCATATCGAAGTCGATGGCACCGCTTTCAGATTCCTCGACCGGAGAAGGCGCAGGCTCAACAGCCTGTATCTGCTCCGGTTCAGCCACTTCAGCAGCCAGATCGAAATCCAAAGCATCCGCACTTGCCTGCACCACCATATTAGCAAAGTCGTCGGTGTTTTCAGCAGCAGCTTCCTTGAACTCGGGGGCTATAGTCTGCTCGCCCAAATCGAAATCGAGAGTCATGCCATCAGCAATATTGTCGGCACTCTCCGCTGGCTCAGCCTGCTCGCTTTCCACGGCCGGCTCGACAGGCTCTTTCGGCAATACCATCGTATCCCGGTCAACCCCGTCGGCAAATCCGACAGCTGCAAGCTGCTGCACTGATTCCTCAACCGCCAACACCTGCTCAACCTCAGGTTCAGCAACAACTGCCTCTGGCAGCGTAGGCATTTCTGCCGGCACCTCAGCATCGATAAGCGGCGCAGCCGATGCTCCTTGTACAGCAGAGCTGTTGTAAAGCGGATTGCCGGGATCCAAACTTGCACCCAAAACGGCCACTTTTTCCCAATCCGGCCCCATGCCGGCAGTCTGGGCATACAACTCACTGGCCAGTGTCTCGAACTGTTTCAGGCTGCGGCGATTGGCATAGATTTCCAGCAACTTGGCATGTATCGCGGTACGTTGCGGATCTTTCTGTAGCGCTTCGAGAAGAATCTCCTCAGCCTGGGTATCACGGCCATAGGCCATGTAAACATCGGCCTCTGCAACCGGGTCCACTTCGTCCGTATCAATAGTGCCCGGGCCTGTCTGGCTGAAATCGCCAGTCTGCGGAGGGGTATTGCCAGTATCGACACTTTGCCCTCCCGTCATCCGGAATACCGAGTTTGGACCGAGGCTGGATGGCATGGGTGCAGCCGTCGTTTCCAGCGAAGCAGTTTGCGAGCGACGGCGCTTGAGCATGAAATATCCAGCCAGCAAGGCCAGAACACCACCACCGCCAACGAGCGGCAACGGGTCTTCCATCAGCGAATCGACAAAACCCTGCTCTTCAGCGAGGGCTGGAGGCGGCACAACCGCCTTCGGCGGCTCGACTGGCTTGGGAGCCTCAACCTTGGGTGCCTCTGCGGGTTTCACATCGACCGGCTTGGGTGGCTCGACGGGCTTCGGCTCTTCCGCCTTGGGCGGCTCAACCGGTTTGGGAGCCTCTTCGACCTTGGGAGGCGGTTTGGGCGGCTCGACTGGCTTAACGGCCTCAACCGGCTTAGGCTCTTCTTTTTTGACCGGTTGCTGCAACTCAGCCAGTTTCTGGCTCTTCATTTCCAGAAGCTTTTGTAGCTCATTGACGTTCTTCTCAAGAACAGCCATGCGCTCCTGTGCATCCTTGAGTGCCTTGTCCTTGGCAACCTGCTCCGCCGTCTCGGCGGCCTTGGCTGCAGCAGCCCCCTTCGCCGCTGCATCGGTACGCGCAACCTTGACCTGATCCTTCGACTGTTCGACCGGGGCAGTTTTTTCCTCGACCTTGGCGGTAATCTTGCCGGAACTCGCCTGGGCATTGCCCTCATCAACCTTGGCCGGGGTCTTGGCTGTCGACGCCGCCAATTTTTGGCGATAGCTGTTCCAATCCCCGGTCTGGGCAACGTAAATCTTCTTCGCCTCCGCAGGAGAAACCGATTCCACAGCGGATTTCTCAGGGACATTCAGAATTGCCCCCGCCTTGAGGCGATTGACGTTCTGACCGATAAAGGCATCGGGATTCCTTTGAAACAGGCCGACCAGCATCTGCTCAAGGGAAACACCGTCATACTTGGTTTCGTCAGCAATCTTGCGCAGCGTCTCTCCTTGCTGCACAACACGTTCATTCCCGCCGTCCGCTTTAGGCTTCGACTCTCCAGCAAGCTTTGGGGCGGGTGCCGAGCGGGGTGCAGCCTTGACCGGCACCGAACGCTCTTCCGCTGCACCGCCGCCACGCACCGTTTCCACAATCCGCGCCTCAGCGACCGGCCGTGCAGTCTGTTTGGCAGCGATTTCCGGCGGGTCGAGCAGGAACGTATATTCACGAACCAAGCGACCGGCCGGCCAATTCAATTCGACGAGAAAATCGAGAAAAGGCTCATTGATCGGTTTCGATGAGCTCACCTTGACTACAGCCTGCCCACCCGGCCGTTTCTCGACCGTAAAACGCAAATCCAGCAACACGCTGGCGAAGTCCACCCCAGCCTGCCGGAAGGCATCCTGCGGTGCAAGTCGGGCGGTCATACCAGCATATTCTTCTTTCGCCGCACCGATCTCCAGTTCTGCTCGCAACGGCTGCCCCAGACCGGACAATACCGTCAACTTACCTAGTCCGGCAGCCTCGGCAAACAACGGCGCAAACGACATGCACGAAGCGACTGCCAGTGCTGCCGCACGCTTTTTAAATTTGGTGTGTTTAGTTTCGGTCACGGCGAAACCCTGAGTGTGGAATTTGGGACTTTCAAATTAACATCATGCACTTAGCAATGCAAGCTAAACCCGCTTCTAATTTATCGCCTTTTGGCATATTCCCAACAAATAAAAAAACCGGGGTCGGACCCCGGTTTTTTTTGACGCAATCGCGAACGGATCAGGCGTCGAGCAGGATGCGCAGCATACGACGCAGCGGCTCTGCAGCCCCCCACAACAGTTGGTCGCCGCAGGTGAAGGCAGCCAGGTATTCCGGGCCCATCGCCATCTTGTGCAGACGACCGACCGGCACAGTCAGCGTGCCAGTGACAGCGGCCGGGGTCAGTTCACGCTCGGAAATCTCGCGATCGTTCGGCACGACCTTGGCCCACGGGTTGGCCTTGGCCAGCATGTCGCTGATTTCATCGAGCGGCACATCCTTCTTCAGCTTGATGGTCAGCGCCTGGCTATGGCAACGCATGGCGCCGATACGTACGCACAAGCCGTCGATAGGGATCGAACCGGCCGTACGGAAAGCCGGCTTGCCGAGAATCTTGTTGCATTCGGCGCCGCCCTTCCACTCCTCCTTGGACTGACCGCCTTCAACCGGCACGTCGATCCACGGAATCAGCGAACCGGCGAGCGGGGTGTTGCGGAAGTTCTTCTTCGGGAAGGCATCCGAACGAATGGTCTCGGCAACCTTGCGGTCGATGTCGAGAATGGCGGAAGCCGGGTCGGCCAGTAGATCGGCAACAGAGGCGTGGATGGTCCCCATCTGGGCGATCAACTCGCGCATGTTCTGGGCTCCGGCACCGGAGGCGGCCTGATAGGTCATCGAGGTGGCCCATTCGATCAGGTCGTTCTGGAACAGGCCGCCGAGGCCCATCAGCATCAGCGATACAGTGCAGTTGCCGCCGATCCAGTTCTTGCCGCCCTTGGCCAGCGAATCCTTGATCACGTTCATGTTGACCGGGTCGAGGATGATCACTGCGCCATCGGCCATGCGCAACGCCGAAGCAGCATCGATCCAGTGACCGTTCCAGCCGGTGGCACGCAGCTTGGGGAAGACTTCCTTGGTGTAGTCGCCACCCTGGCAGGTAATGATGATTTCGCGAGCCTTCAGCGCATCGATGTTGGATGCATCCTGCAGCGGCAGCGAAGCCTCCTTGCCGCCGAACACCGGCGCCTTGCCACCAGCGGCAGAAGTCGAAAAATACACCGGATCGATATGGGCGAAGTCGCCCTCTTCCACCATGCGC
>JACCDS011056279.1_pt1 | contig 15392 bp, 13 predicted proteins | sample 7446441 | NCBI WGS metagenome assembly JACCDS01 (sample SAMN15323445, study PRJNA562643) | freshwater metagenome | isolation source: river surface water | place: USA:Blue River Watershed | collected 2017-08-17 | reverse complement strand
GCTTCAATCATTTGGCCAAACTGCTTGTCGTGCTTGTCGCCCTTGCCCACGTTGCCGGGGTTGATGCGGTACTTCGACAAGGCCTGCGCACAATCCGGAAACTCAGTAAGCAAGCGGTGGCCGTTGTAGTGAAAGTCGCCAACAAGCGGGACGTTGATGCCCATCTTGTCGAGCTGCTCACGCACATACGGCACGGCAGCGGCGGCTTCGGGGGTGTTGACCGTGATGCGCACCAGCTCAGAACCCGCCAGGGCCAGTTCTTTGATTTGAATCGCAGTGCCAATGGCATCAACCGTGTCAGTGTTGGTCATGGACTGCACGCGCACCGGCGCGTCACCGCCCACTGTCACCACATGGTCGCCCCACGCCACGCGCGCTTGCAAGCTGCGGCGGGCCTTTGGCTGCGACAAGGCAATACCTTGAGACTGTGGGTTATTTGCCATCGTTGACTCCTGCAGTACTCGCTGGTGAATGTGCACTGCCAGCCTGCGCGGCTTGTGCCGCCACAGCAGCAGAGTGCACCGTTGTCACCACCACGTTGCTGGACATGTTGTCAATCGCCGAGGCTGGTGCCTCTGTGGATGGCAAAGCTGTCGCCGAGGATTGCACAGGCACCACCACCTCGCCCGAGACGGGCTCTTCTTTGAAAACCAGCAAACTATGAATTTCAGGCCAAAAACCAATCACCAAAGCCGCAGCCAAGATCATCAACGCTGCCCAACGCATGGGGGTGAGCAAGCGCACGACCACCACAAAGCTGGATTGAGGCAAGAAAGAAGGACGGTTTAAGGGGAAGTCCAAACCACGTTCATTTTTGGCCGCCAAACGCGACACATCTTGGCCGGGCAGCAAAGCCAGCACAGGCGCAGCATCGGTTTTGAGTTGACGACAAACCGCCAAGCTCAACGCGCGGGCAAACATGGCATCGGGCAACTCGTTTAAGCGGTCGTTTTCCAACGCATCCAGTTTGGCAGGTGACACACGCAGGGCTTGCGCCAACACATCCAGCTTGAAGCCATGGGCCTCGCGGTATTGGCGCAGCAAAGCCCCCGCTGTCTTGCTCGGGCTGGTCGATGTGAGGGTGTCTTCAGTCATTCGTAGTTAAAAAGAAGGTGATGTCAATCGTTGCGCTTAGGTGCCAAGGCCTGTACCAACGCACGTTGCTGGCACAAAGCCACGGCTTTGGCGGTTTTGTCAGCGTATCGGTAGTTGGCTTGCGATAAAGCGCTGTCGAACTGCACTTGGGCTTTGGCAAATTGGTTTTGTTCACACAAAAACCAACCGTAGTTGTGTTGAATCTCAGCCAGCTCAGCCCTGCGCACAGGCGTCATCGAAGCGAGTTGCAGCGCTTGCTCAAAGCTTTGCTGGGCCAACTGTGGGGCGTTGTCACGTTGGTGAATCAAACCCAACAAGCTGTAGGCTTGCGCAAACTGTGGATCAATTTGCAGTGCTGAGCGCACCTCTTGCGCCGCAAATGTGTTTTGGTTTTGCTCGTAATACGCCGTGGCCAAGCTCAAACGACGCATGGCGCGTTCGCGTGTGGCACTGGGCTCAGCAGGTGTGAGTGCGTCTAGCTGAAAAGTCGCGGAGCCGCATGCACTCAAAACACACAAGGCGGCCATGCAGGCTGAAAAACGCCAACGCTTGATACTCATGACGCCACCTGTGTGAGTGGGATCACGCGTTGCTTGGCCATACGCTCGTCAACCTTGGTGCGGTCTTTCACATCCCCCGCGAGTTGGCCGCAAGCGGCATCAATGTCGTCACCGCGCGTCTTGCGCACGGTGGTGATGATGCCGGCTTCGCTGAGTTGAGCCGCAAAGGCTTTGACCGTCGCCGCGTTGGAACGCGTGAGGCCCGAGGCAGGAAATGGGTTGAATGGAATCAGGTTGAACTTGCAGGGCACACCCTCGCCCTGCCCGCGCTTGGGCTTGACCAAGTCGATCAAAGCTTGCGCGTGCTCAGGTTGGTCATTCACGCCATCCAACATGCAGTATTCAAAGGTGATGAAGTCACGTGGCGCGTGCGCCAAGTAACGGCGGCAAGCGTCCATCAACTCGTGCAAGGGATATTTGCGGTTGAGCGGCACCAAGTTGTCACGCAGCGCATCGGTGGGCGCATGCAGCGACACCGCCAAAGCCACAGGGCAATCGTCGCCTAAACGGTCCATCATGGGCACCACACCGGAGGTGGACACCGTTACACGACGACGTGACAAACCGTAGCCATGATCGTCCAACATCGAACGCAACGCAGGCACCAAAGCGCTGTAGTTTTGCAGCGGCTCGCCCATGCCCATCATCACCACATTGGAGATGACGCGCTCGGTGGTGTTGAACTGCTTGCGCAACGTGTGCTCGGCAAACCACAGCTGAGACAAAATTTCGCCTGTGGTCAGGTTACGGCTAAAGCCTTGGTGGCCCGTGGAGCAAAAACGGCAGCCCACAGCGCAACCCGCTTGTGACGAGACACACAAAGTGCCTCGGTCATCTTCGGGAATGAACACGGTTTCAACCGCATTGCCGTCACCCACATCAAACAACCATTTGATGGTGCCGTCGGCGGAGTCGTGTCTGGAAATGGGATTGAGTGGCTGGACCTGCGCGCAGGTTTTCAGCTTCTCGCGCAACGACTTGGCCAGATCAGACATCTGATCAAAGTCTTGTGCGCCTTTTTGGTGGATCCACCGAAACAGCTGTGTGGCGCGAAAGCGTTTTTCGCCCAAGCGCTCACAAAAAACGGCCAAACCGTCGAGATCAAAATCAAGCAGGTTGGCCGTCATTGTTTTGCGTCGGCATCGCTGTGACCAGCGACGCCAATTGCCTCTTAGTGACCGTAAACGTTCATGCCAGCAAAGAAGAAACCGATTTCCACTTTGGCTGTGTCAGGACCGTCAGAACCGTGCACGGCATTGGCATCGATGCTGTCAGCGAAGTCAGCGCGGATGGTGCCAGGAGCAGCTTCTTTAGGGTTGGTCGCGCCCATCAGGTCACGGTTTTTCAAAATCGCGTTTTCGCCTTCCAACACTTGGATCATGACGGGGCCAGAGACCATGAAGTCAACCAAGTCTTTGAAGAAAGGACGTGCTTTGTGCACAGCGTAGAACTGTTCAGCTTCAGCGCGAGACAGGTGAGCCATGCGTGCGGCCACAACTTTCAAGCCAGCGGCTTCGAAACGTGCGTAGATTTGGCCGATGACGTTCTTAGCAACTGCGTCAGGCTTGATGATGGAGAGAGTACGTTCGGTCATTTGGAGTTTCCCTGTTTTGACTGTGATTGAAATTGTTGTACGCGTGATGCGAAGCCCACTATTTTAACTGTTTCGAGGGATTTCCCTCGACGCAACACGCGTTTTTGGTGCATCTTCAGCCTGATTTATCGGCCACCGCGGCCGCCTTGGCCACGATTGCCACCACCTGAGCGACCGCCACCAAAGCTGCCACCGGCTGAGCCGCCTCGGCGCGGCGTGCCACTGGAACTGCGCGGACCGCCCACCAAGCCAGCTTTGAAGGCTTTTTGACCGTCTTTTTTGCGTTGGCGTTCGATGGCGTAGCTGTCAGCACCGATGTAGCCCACCGAGGTTTGCATCGGGTCAGGCTGCTGGGTACGTTCTTGCGGTTTACCACCGCGGCGACGCTCGGTGCGCACTAAACGCTCAGGGCCGCTACGCTCTTCGGGGGCGCGCGGGGTCGATGGGCGTGGGCCTACGCTGTTACCGCGACGGCGGCTATTGGCGCGCTCGTTGCGGTCGTGACGTGAAGGGCCGCTTTGCAGCGGCGCTTCGGCACCCGCAGCCTCCATCAAGGCGCGAATGTCGCGCTCGCCGAGCTCGACAAACGCACCGCGCTTCAAGCCGCGTGGCAAGACCATAGCGCCGTAGCGGATGCGAATCAAACGGCTCACGGCATGGCCCACCGCTTCGAACATGCGGCGCACTTCGCGGTTGCGGCCTTCTGAGATGGTCACGCGGTACCAGCAGTTAGAGCCTTCGCCACCGCCCTCTTCAATCGAACCAAATTGAGCGGGGCCATCATCGAGTTGAATGCCGGTGATGAGTTGTTCTTTTTGGTCTTTGCTGAGTTTGCCCAGTGAGCGAACAGCGTATTCGCGTTGCAAACCAAAGCGCGGGTGCATCAGCTGGTTGGCCAACTCGCCAGAGCTGGTGAACAGCAACAGGCCTTCGGTGTTCAAGTCCAAACGGCCCACCGATTGCCATTTGCCTTGGTACAGACGAGGCAAGCGGCGAAACACGGTGGGACGGTTTTGTGGGTCATCGGTGGTCACCACTTCGCCCGCAGGCTTGTGGTACGCAATCACGCGCGGTGGCGGCGGTGCAATGCGCACCTTGAGCTGGCGGCCATTGACCTTGATTTGGTCGCCAAACTGCACGCGTTGGCCGACGTGGGCCACTTCGTTATTGACTGACACATGGCCTTCAGCAATCAGGCGCTCCATCTCGATGCGTGAGCCCAGACCGGATTGAGCCAAGACTTTGTGCAACTTGGGCGATTCGGGTTGTGGCAACAGCACCCGTTTTTCGGGGGCAGATTCGGCGCGAATGAGCTCGGCATCGAACTCGCCAGAGACCACATCGTCGAAATCGAAGGCGGTGTCGTCGTCTTCTAAAAATTCGTCGTGCGTCGTTTGGTTTGGTTTGCCACCCAGGCCGTGGGGTTTAGTGTTCATGTGTCTGGTCGCCGTTTGGGGCGGGGTCTCTGGGTGAGGAAAGTTCAAAAACAGGCGCATCCGCGTTGTCGGCGGCGGGCACCTCAATCACCACGGCGTCGCCGTCGGTGGGTTCGAGCGCCATGTCCATTTGCAAGGACGGATCATCTTCACCCAAGCGGGCAAAGGCATTGGCTTGGGCTTGCGCGCTGTCAAACACGGGCAATTGGTCGAGCGAGGCCAAGCCCAGATCATCCAAAAACTGGCGCGTGGTCGCGTACAAGGAAGGACGGCCCACGGTTTCGCGGTGGCCAATGACCTCCACCCAACCACGGTCTTCGAGTTGCTTGATGACGAGTGAGTTAACTGTCACGCCACGGATGTCTTCCATGTCGCCACGGGTGACGGGCTGGCGGTAGGCAATGATGGCCAAAGTTTCCATCACCGCACGTGAGTATTTGGGCGGCTTCTCAGGGTTCAAGCGGTCCAAAAACTCACGCATTTCTGGGCGACTTTGAAAGCGCCACCCCGTAGCCACTTGCACCAGCTCGACGCCGCGCTGCGCCCAATCGAGCTGCAACTCTTCGAGCAAAGTGCGAATGGTGTCTGCGCCCAAGGCGTCAGCAAACAGCACGCGCAAATCGCGAATTTGGATCGGTTGGTGCGAACAAATCAGGGCGGTCTCAAGTACGCGCTTGGCATCCACGGTGTTCATCGTGCGAGTTCCGGGTCAAGGGTCGGGAAAAGAGTGGGCGGATGCGGGGCATCGCCGAAGTCGGAGCCAACGGGCTCAACGCTTTCACAAGCGTGAGATCGTATTGTACCGGAGGCAGGTATTAGACTGACTCTGGGCGCTTGAGCCCCAAGACAGCCAGCAAATGGACCATATCGTCTGGCAACGGCGCCTCAAAGCTGAGCGGCTCGCCCGTGATGGGATGGTCAAAGCTCAACCGAAAAGCGTGCAAGGCTTGGCGGTCAATGCCCATGTTCATGGGGCCAGCATACAAAGCATCGCCCACCAACGGGTGGCCAAAGTGCGCCATGTGCACACGAATTTGGTGTGTACGCCCTGTGTGCAACGTGCATTGCACGAGGCAAGCCTCTTCTTGGCTACTCAAGCACTCAAAGGTGGTGTGCGCTTCTTTGCCAGGCAGGCGTTCAAGATCGACCACGGCCATGCGCAAGCGGTTTTTATAGTCACGACCAATGGCAGCCACCACATCACGCACGGGATTCCCCACCCATTTGCGGTAGGCCACAGCCAAATATTCGCGATGCACATGGCGCTCAGCAATCATCGCAACCAAAGCATCCATGGCACGGCGGGTACGCGCCACAATCATCAAGCCGCTGGTATCTTTGTCTAAGCGGTGCACGATGCCCGCACGCGGCAGCATGACAGCCTGCGAGTCCATGGCTAATAAGCCATTGAGCAGCGTGCCGCTCCAATTTCCAGGCGCGGGATGCACCACCAAGCCTGCGGGCTTGAAGAGCACGCGCAGATCATCATCCTCGTAAATCACATTCAACGGAATGTTTTCAGGCTTGAAGGCTTGGCTTTGTGGGGTGGGCTTTAAGGTGAGTTGGTAACGCTCGCCCATACGCACCTTGCCCGAGGCCTTGGACATCAGTCGCGGTGTGGGGCTGAGGCAGTTCACGCAACCTTCGCTGAGCAGCTGCTGCGAATAGCTGCGCGAAAACTCGGGCAATAAGACGGCCAAGGCGCGATCCAATCGTTCGCCATGCAAATCACTGGGAATCGAGATTTCGCGGGCCTCCACCTCAGGCCCGTCCATCAGGTCGACTTGCTCGTCCATCAAAACATGCTCTTGAATAAACAAGGCGGGTGCTGGCTGAGCCGATAGAATGGATTTACTTTGCTTCAAGAGGATGACCTGTGGTGTTACGACTCAAATTATCGACGGTGTGGATGGCGATTGGCCTATCAACGGCCATTCTTTTCATAGGATGTGCCGACAGTAACTACGATCCCACCAAAGATTGGAGCAATGACAAGCTCTACAACGAAGCAAAAGACGAAATGGCGGCTGGCGGCTATGACAAAGCCATAGGCATGTACGAAAAGCTCGAAGGCCGTGCAGCCGGCACCGCCCTGGCACAACAAGCACAGCTAGACAAAGCGTGGGCCCAGTACAAAACCAACGAGCCTGTACAAGCCGTAGCAACGCTGGATCGATTCATCAAGCTCCACCCTGCCAGTCCAGCCCTGGACTATGCGCTGTACCTCAAGGGCTTGGTCAACTTCAACGATAACCTTGGTCTCTTCTCAACACTGGCCGAACAAGACTTAGCGGAGCGCGACCCAAAGCAAGCCAAGGAATCGTTTGAAGCTTTCCGTGAACTGGTGACGCGCTTCCCTTCTTCAAAGTATTCAGAAGATGCACGCCTACGCATGGCGTTCATCAAGAACTCACTCGCTCGCTCAGATGTGCATGTGGCACGCTTTTACTATCAACGTGGTGCCTATGTTGCTGCCATTGCACGTGCACAAACCACCGTACAAGAATACCGAGATGTGCCAGCCGTCGAGGAGGCTTTGTTCATCATGTACCAAAGCTACGACAAGCTAGGCTTGGTGCAACTGCGCGATGATACGAAGCGTGTGTTAGAGAAGTCCTACCCCAACACGCCGTTTCTTTACCCCGAACGCGCTGCGACTAAAAAGTCGTGGTGGAAGTTCTGGAAATAAAGTCGAGGTTGAGCGCGTCTAGCGACTGCGCCAACGCTTGCGCCGTGTGCAGCTGGCACATAGGCGGCAAGGCTGATATCAGGCGACGCCCATAGCCAGTAGTCACCAAACGGTTGTCACACAGCACCAACACCCCTTGGTCTGACTCGGTACGAATCAATCGCCCAGCGCCCTGCTTCAAAGCCACCACAGCCTCAGGAACAAAATAATCATTGAACGGGCTACGGCCCTGTGACTCTAGGCGCTTGCTACGCGCCTCCACCAATGGGTCGTTCGGTGGTGGGAATGGCAACTTGTCAATGATGACCAGCTGCAGCGCATCACCCGGCACGTCAAAGCCTTCCCAAAATGTAGCCGAGGCTACCAGCACGCAACCGCCCTCGCCCACTTTGGCTCCGTCGCGAAACTGCTCCATCAAATGGCGCTTAGGCCACTCGCCTTGAACGAGCACCTCAATCCCTGAGCCATCAAGCCTTTGCTTCATCACATCACCAATCGCGCGTAAAGCACGCAAGGTGGTGGTCAGCACCAAAGTTCGCCCACCCAAGCGACGCACCGCATCACTGGCAAGGGCTGCAACTTGCGCACTGTGTGCAGGATCATTCGGACGCACGATATCGCGCGGCACATACAACGAAGCTTGCGCTGGGTAGTCAAATGGACTGCTCACGCGCAGCACGCTGGCGGACTCCAAGCCGCAGGGCTCTGTGAACCAACGCAAACGGGGGTCATCGCCTAAGGTGGCAGAGGTGAACACCCAAGCGCGTGGTCGCGTCTCTTCTGAGGGGCGTCCAGGAAAGTCATTGCCCAAAGAAGCCCCAATAAGCTCATGATGCACAGCACCTTCCAACGCAGGCTCATCGTGCCATGGCGGCAGATCTTGGTTGGGCGCATCGTCTGTGACGACAGTCGATGGTTTCATCAAACGTTCACGCACAGTCTCGGCGATATCCAAAGGCGCTTCCATCAAACGCATTTGCGACGCACTCACGTCGACCCAACGAACTGCATCGGGTGCACAGGGATTTAAAAAGGCATCGACCCGCTTTGCCACCTCACCTACACGGTCATGCAAGCGCATAAAGTCTGGCGCAATTTCACTGACCGTATCGAGTGCTTGCAAGGCCTGCACGCATGCAGCGCCCACGTCTTGCAATGACTGTTCCCATGCACCGGGGTGAATGCCTTCTGGCGCGTGCTCGGTCCAGCGCAGCTTGACAGCACCGGTGCGCTTACCGCCGATCAAGCGCAGTTCGCGCGCCGCTTTCTCTAGCCCCGAACACACGCTTTGCCAATCCGCCAAACCACGCGCCAATTGCAAACCTGTAGCCAATATGTCTCGCGTCACATCGAGCAATTGGGCCGTGCCCAACTGATGGCCCAAGAAATTCACACCGACTTCGTTGAGTTGGTGCGCCTCATCAAAAATCACCACGCGCACGCTGGGCAGCAACTCGGCCATGCCGGTTTCGCGTACAGCCATATCGGCAAAGAACAAATGGTGGTTGATCACCACCACATCCGCACCCAGCGCCTCTCGACGGGCGGCATTGACGTGGCAAGTTTTGAACTTAGGGCATTGCGAGCCCAAGCAGTTTTCACGGTTAGACGTGATCAGCGGTATCAAGGGCGAACGTTCATCCAAGCCGGGCAGCTCAGCCAAGTCGCCTGTGCGTGTGCTGAGCGACCATGTTTCCACACGAGATAACAAATGGACGGTATGGCGATCAGGAATCTGGGTGTCCCGCCGAGCCATCTCCATGCGATGGGTGCACAGATAGCTCGAACGCCCTTTCAGCAAGGCCAATCGAATGGGCAAATTGAGTGCTTGCACCAAGCGCGGTAAATCGCGCGAAAACAATTGATCCTGCAATGCTTTGGTGGCAGTCGAAAGCAAGACGCGTTCACGGCTGAGTAATGCGGGCACCAAATAAGCAAAGGTCTTTCCTACGCCTGTCCCCGCCTCCACTACCAAACTTCCACCGTGGGCTACCACATCGGCGACAGCCAATGCCATGTCGGTTTGACCTTGACGAGGACTGAATTGATCGGTGGTCCGCGCTAACACCCCCAGCGGGGCAAACGCCTCTTGCACCAAGTCACGCAAGGGGTGACTCATCGGCCGGGCACTGGCAGCGGTGCTGCGGGCTCTTTGTTGCGCTCGCGCAGTTTCTTGGCAACGTCTTCACGATGTTGAGCCGCATCCAATTGCTTTTGCTCGTAATCGCCACGCTTGGTTCCCTTGAGTGCATGGTCGATTTGTTTTTGCGCATTGCGATCCGCTCGATCCTTGGCGGCCGCAATGGCCTCTGCACGATCAGCCTCATCCTTTTTCATTTTGGCTTCACTTTGACGTTCAGCCAATCGCTGTTTGGCCTCTTCGGTCTTGATTTGCCGCTCCATGGCCTTGAACGGCAATTCCTCTTTGCGCAAAGCAGCCTTCGCTTCTATGCGACGGTCACGGGCTTTTATCTTGCAGCTGACCACATCAAACTGTTGATAGCACTGCTGCATGTCTTGCTTGTATTGATCTTCAATTTTTTGACCCATCGCATCTAAGCGTTGACGCTCTCGTGCACGCTCTTCTTCTGATGGAAAAACCAAAGCGTCCGACTCAGCCTTCGTATCAATGTCCGCAGCAGATGCTGCAATACAAACGAAGAAATGCAAAACAATGAATAACTTTTTCATGTCAACCCCGTATCCACGGTACGGCGCTCCAAGGCCAAAAACTCTGCCGATTGCATCTCGTTCAAACGCGACACCGTGCGTGGAAATTCATGCGACATCGGGCCCTCTGTGTAAAGCTCCTCGGGCGATACAGCAGCAGACATCATGAGCTTGACACGACGGTCATACAACACATCCACCAGCCAGGTGAAACGACGCGCTTCTGACGCTCGGCTCACTGGCATGTACGGCACATCACTCAGGAGCACCGTGTGAAACTGACTTGCAATTTCGAGGTAATCGTTTTGCGAGCGAGGTCCACCGCACAAGGCTTTGAAATCAAACCACACCACGCCACCGGCACGACGACGGGCTTTGATCTGGCGAGCCTCGATGTGCAAAACGGGGTCTTCGTCTTGGCACTCAGCTAAGCGATTGAACGCATCCGTCATCTTGGCGTCCGTCGCTTCGCCCAGAGGCTGCAAATACAAATCCACTTGCTCTAAAGTACGACGTCGGTAGTCTGTGCCGTTATCGACGTTGAGCACTTGCATACGTTCGTTGAGCAAATCAATCGCTGGCAAGATGCGGTCACGGTGCAATCCATTGGGATACAAGCCACTGGGTTCGAAGTTGGACGTGGTCACAAAGCCCACGCCGTTGTCAAACAAGGAAACCAATAGGCGGTGCAAGATCATGGCATCGGTGATGTCGGCCACATGGAACTCATCAAAGCAAATCAGCTTGTAACGTTTGGAAATCTTCTTCCCCAACACATCCAGCGGATTCACCGTACCTTGCAACTCACGCAACTCGCGGTGTACTTCCCGCATGAACTCGTGAAAGTGCAAACGGGTTTTTCGCTTGATGGACACCGCTTCAAAAAAGCAATCCATCAAAAAGCTTTTACCGCGCCCCACCCCGCCAAACATATAGACGCCTTTTGGAATCTCAGATCGATTGACGAGCTTTTTCAATGCGTTCGAACGCTTGGCACGATACGCATCCCAATCGGCCGCGCAACGCTCAAGTGCCTCAATGGCGCGCAATTGCGCGGGGTCGCTTTGGAAGCCTCTTGCCTCAAGTTCTTTGAGGTAATTTTGGTAAACGGGTTTGTGCTCTGACATAGGGCTCTATTGTGCCTTGCCCATGAAAAAAGCCCGCTGTTGAGAGCGGGCTTTTCAGACGCAAAGCGATGAAGCTTGTTAGAAGTTCAAAGTGCGCTTGTCCACGGCCAGAGCCGCTTCTTTGGTGGCTTCACTCAAGCTGGGGTGAGCATGACAAATGCGTGCGATGTCTTCGGCCGAGGCCTTGAATTCCATCGCCACCACAGCTTCAGAGATCAACTCAGATGCCATGGGGCCCACAATGTGCACACCCAAGATTTCGTCGGTCGTGGCGTCGGCCAAAAACTTCACCATACCAGTGGTGTCGCCCAAAGCGCGTGCACGACCGTTCGCGAGGAACGGGAATGTGCCGGCCTTGTACGCCACGCCGTCGGCCTTGAGCTGCTGCTCAGTGCGACCGACCCAAGCGATTTCGGGGCTGGTGTAGATGACCCAAGGGATGGTGTTGAAGTTGACGTGACCGTGTTGGCCAGCGATGCGCTCGGCCACAGCAACGCCTTCTTCTTCGGCTTTGTGCGCGAGCATGGGGCCACGCACCACGTCGCCCACCGCCCACACGCCGGGTACGTTGGTTTTGCAGTCGCCATCCACCACAATCGCGCCGCGCTCGTCGAGCTGCAAGCCAATGGCTTCTGGGTTCAAACCAATCGTGTTTGGCACGCGACCGATCGACACAATGAGCTTGTCAACCACCAACTTCACCGCTTCGCCCTTGGCGTTGGTGTAGTTGACGGTGACATCTTTTTTGCCGTTGACGATTTCGCCAACTTTCACGCCGAGCTCGATCTTCAAGCCTTGCTTGTCGAATGCTTTCTTGGCTTCCTTGGCGATTTGCTCGTCCACAGCACCGAGGAATGTGGGCAAGCCTTCGAGGATGGTCACCTCAGCGCCGAGGCGACGCCACACAGAGCCCATCTCCAAACCGATCACACCTGAGCCGATCAAGGCCAACTTCTTTGGCACAGCGCCCACGCGCAATGCGCCGTCGTTGGACAACACATTGACTTCGTCAAAAGGCACGCCAGGCAACGCTCGGGCGTTCGAGCCTGTGGCGATGATGACTTGCTTGGCCGTGATGGCCTCTTCGGTCTTGCCAGCCACATTGATGGTGTAGCCGCCTTCAGCCTTGCCAGCAAAGCTGCCACGGCCGTGGAAGAACGTGACCTTGTTTTTCTTGAAGAGGTACAAGATGCCGTCATTGTTTTGCTTCACAACGTTGTCCTTGCGGGCAATCATCTTGGCCACATCCATCTTCACGTCCTTGGCTGTGATGCCGTGCTCTTCGAAATGATGGTTGGCATGCTCAAAGTGTTCGCTGGACTGCAGCAAAGCCTTAGAAGGAATGCAACCCACGTTGGTACAGGTGCCGCCGGGTGCGGGGCCACCGGCTGCGTTTTTCCACTCGTCGATACAAGCGACTTGGAAACCGAGTTGTGCAGCGCGAATGGCTGCGATGTAGCCACCGGGGCCACCACCAATGACGACGACGTCGAATTGTTTGCTCATAAAAATTTCTCTTGAAATGAACAACGCCCCCAAACTGGGGGCATTGAATGAAGATGAATTAGATGTCGAATAAGAGGCGAGCTGGATCTTCCAGCGCTTCTTTCATCGCCACCAAGCCCAAGACAGCTTCACGGCCGTCAATGATGCGGTGGTCGTAAGACATTGCGAAGTAGTTCATGGGGCGAACCACGACTTGGCCGTTTTCCACCATGGCGCGGTCTTTGGTCGCGTGCACGCCCAAAATCGCAGATTGTGGTGGGTTGATGATCGGGGTCGACATCATCGAACCAAAGGTACCGCCGTTGGAGATCGAGAACGTACCGCCAGTCATCTCTTCGATGCCCAACTTGCCGTCACGGGCTTTCACGCCGAATTCAGCAATCTTCTTCTCGATTTCAGCAAAGCTCATCTGGTCGGCATTGCGCAGAATTGGCACCACCAAACCGCGTGGTGAGCCCACAGCGATACCGATGTCGAAGTAGCCGTGGTACACGATGTCGTTGCCATCCACAGAAGCGTTCAACACGGGGAACTTCTTCAAGGCGTGCACAGCCGCTTTGACGAAGAAGCTCATGAAGCCAAGCTTGACGCCGTGCTCTTTTTCGAACTTCTCTTGCATGCGCTTGCGCATATCCATGACGGGGGCCATGTTGATTTCGTTGAACGTGGTCAAGATGGCATTGGTCGATTGCGATTGCAACAAACGCTCGGCAACGCGAGCACGCAGACGTGTCATCGGCACGCGTTGCTCTGGGCGATCACCCAAGTTCACCGCAGGTGCGGCCACTTGTGGCAATGCTTTGGTTGGGGCGCCTGTGGGAATCACGCCAGCAGTGGACTGAACGCCACCGGCCACAGCGGACAACACATCACCTTTGGTGACGCGGCCGTCTTTGCCTGTGCCAGCCACAGAGCCAGCGGCCAAGTTGTTGTCAGCCATCAGCTTGGCGGCAGCTGGCATGGCCACGCCAGCTTTGCTGGTGGATGCAGCAGCTGCGGCTGCAGGTGCAGCAGCGGCGGGCGCGGCAGCAGCAGGTGCGGCGGCTGGAGCTGCAGCAACTGCGCCCACTTTGCCGTCGGTGTCGATCTTGGCTATGAGTTGCTCTGCGGTCACGGTACCACCGTCAGCGACCACGATTTCGCACAACACGCCAGCAGCAGGCGCTGGCACTTCGAGCACAACCTTGTCGGTTTCGATGTCGATCAAGATTTCGTCTGCAGCGACAGACTCGCCCACTTTCTTTTTCCATTGCAGCATGGTGGCTTCGGCCACAGATTCGGACAGCTGAGGAACTTTGACTTCAATGATTGCCATATCAATTCTTTCTGTATCTGGTATTTCGTTTCAACGATTTATTTGGTCAGCACAAAGCCCTTGAGCTTGGCGAATGCACCTTCGACGAGCGACTTTTGTTGCTCTTGGTGCAAGTGTGAGTAACCCACAGCTGGCGACGCAGAAGCGGCGCGACCTGAGTAGCCGAGCTTTTGGCCAGGCAACATGTTTTCGTGGATGTAGTGCTGCACGAAGAACCATGCGCCTTGGTTTTGTGGCTCGTCTTGCGTCCACACCAATTCAGTGGCGTTGGGGTACTTCTTGAGCTCAGCCGCGAAAGCTTTGTGTGGGAATGGATAGAGCTGTTCGACGCGCAAAATTGCCACGTCGTCAGCGCCCAACTCTTCTCGCTTTTTGACCAAGTCATAGTAAACCTTGCCAGAACACACCAGCACGCGCTTGACCTTGTCAGCCTTGAGTGCTTTGTTTTCTGGGATGACGGTTTGGAAGCCACCTTTGGTGAACTCAGACACAGGCGATGTCGCGTCTTTGTTACGCAGCAAGGACTTCGGCGTGAAGATGATCAAAGGCTTACGCAAGTCGCGCACCATTTGGCGACGCAACACGTGGAAGATCTGGCTGGCCGTGGTGGGCTGCACGATTTGCATGTTGGTGTCAGCAGCCAATTGCATGAAGCGCTCAAGGCGTGCAGAGCTGTGCTCTGGGCCTTGGCCTTCGTAGCCGTGAGGCAACATGACGGTCAAGCCATTCACACGGCCCCACTTCACTTCGCCCGAGGCGATGAACTGGTCGATCACCACTTGCGCGCCGTTGGCGAAGTCGCCGAACTGGGCTTCCCAAATCACCAAGGTATTGGGATCGTTAGAGGCGTAGCCGTATTCAAAACCGAGCACCGCTTCTTCAGACAAGATCGAGTCGATCACGGTGAATGGGGCTTGGTTTTCAGTCACGTGTTGCAAAGCAACGTAAGTACCTGTGTCCCACTTTTCACGCTTTTGGTCGTGAATCACAGCGTGGCGGTGTGTGAACGTGCCACGGCCGCAATCTTCACCTGACAAACGCACGGGGTAGCCGCTGGCCACCAAGGATGCGAAAGCCATGTGCTCGCCCATGCCCCAGTCGACATTGATCTCGCCACGGCCCATGGCTGCGCGGTCGTCGTACACCTTCTTCACCAAAGCGTGAGGCGTCACAGAGTCTGGGATGGTGGTGATTCTTTCGGCCAAGCGCTTCCACTCGGTCATCGGAATGGCGGTGTCACCAGCGTCTGTCCACTTCTTGCCCATGAAGGGAGACCAGTCCACGGTGTACTTGGTCTTGAAGTTGGTCAAAACGGGATCGTCCAAGTGCTTGCCGGCGTCCAAAGCGGCGCGGTAGGCCTTGACCATCTCGTCGCCCAGCGTCTCGCCCAAGCCTTGCGT
>JACCDS012202619.1_pt1 | contig 15397 bp, 12 predicted proteins | sample 7446441 | NCBI WGS metagenome assembly JACCDS01 (sample SAMN15323445, study PRJNA562643) | freshwater metagenome | isolation source: river surface water | place: USA:Blue River Watershed | collected 2017-08-17 | reverse complement strand
GATTTTATCTGTTCATAGTTAGATTTTTAATCCATCCTAATAACAATAAAATTTGTATGTCTTTAAAAGAATATTTGTCCGCCTTTCTTAAAGGCGATTGGAAATCGGGTATTGCCGTATTTCTTGTGGCCTTACCTTTATGCCTAGGAATTGCCTTGGCATCTGGTGCCCCACTCCTTTCTGGTATAATTGCTGGAATAATCGGGGGAACCATCGTTTCACTACTATCCGGATCGGAACTTTCTGTTAGTGGTCCTGCAGCAGGACTAACCATTATTGTTGCCAATTCCATTTCAAGTTTAGGTTCCTATTCAGGGTTTTTAATTGCTGTAATCCTAGCTGGGATCATTCAAATCATTTTAGGTTTATTTAAACTTGGAAAAATCGGGAGTTTTTTCCCCTCCTCTGTCATTAGAGGAATGCTTGTTGCCATTGGAATAGTAATTATTTTAAAACAAATTCCACATGCATTGGGAGACGACTTGGATTTTATCGGAGAATTTGAATTCTTCCAATCGGATGGTGAAAATACGTTTAGTGAATTACTTACTTCTATTAGTATTTTAAAACCAGGAGCAATTCTTATTTCTTTGATCGGATTACTGATCTTATTTTCCTGGACAGCTATTTCTCAAAAAATCGCTTTTTTGAAAGCCCTCCCGGCCTCATTAATAGTTGTTTTGGTTGGGATTGGCATCAACCAATTATTGTTGACCATTGAGCCTTCTTGGTTTTTAGGAAATTCCAAAGACCACATGGTTAATTTGCCCATATTTAACGATTGGTCTGAAATAAAAAATGGAATGATGATTCCTGATTTTAGCTTTTTGAGTAATCCGAAAATCTATACCATTGCTATTACTTTGGCAATTGTTGCTAGTTTAGAATCATTGTTGTCTTTGGAAGCAACAGAATCCTTAGACCCATTGAAACGTATCGCTTCTGCAGATAAGGAATTAATTGCCCAAGGAATTGGCAATCTAAGTAGTGGATTATTAGGTGGTTTGCCTATCACTTCTGTAATTGTACGTTCTTCCACCAATATTTATGCAGGAGGTAAAACTAGAATGTCAGGGTTTTTCCACGGAATATTATTGTTGTGTGCCATCTTAGCGATCCCTTTATATCTCAACAAAATACCACTATCTTGTTTAGCGAGTATCCTTTTGTATACAGGCTATAAATTGGCGCATCCAAAAGAAATTAAGAAGGTATTTAATGAAGGTTGGAAGCAATGGATACCCTTCGTCATCACGATTTTGGTGGTGGTAGGTATAGATTTACTTTGGGGAATTTTTATAGGAACCGTAGTAGGTTTAATTTTTGTGATTTTTACCAATTACAGCTCTGTATTTTCCATTTTTGAAAAGGATAATGAAATATTAATCAAATTCCAAAAAGACGTTACTTTTCTCCATAAACTCGCTTTAAAAGAAACTTTAAGAAAAATCGAAATGGGAAAAACAGTCTACATAGATGTCTCAAAAGCACATTTTATGGACCACGATATCAATCTTTTAATTCAAGAATTCATCACTACTGCACCTGAGAGGGGAATTGAAGTAGATTACAAAAAATAAGAACATGAAAGAGTATAAAAAATTATTATTGAATAATAAAGCCTGGGCAAGTGAAAGGTTAGAAGTAAATGAACACTATTTTGACAACCTTTCGAAAGACCAAAATCCATTGTTTCTTTGGATTGGTTGTGCAGATAGTCGAGTTCCTGCAGAGGAAATCACACATGCTGATCCAGGAGATATATTTGTTCACAGAAATGTGGCAAACTTAGTAGTTCATACGGATATTAATTTATTGTCTGTTTTACAATACGCCGTTGAAGTGTTGAAAGTAAAGCACATCATTGTTTGTGGGCATTACAATTGTGGGGGAGTAAAAGCAGCGATGACCAATCAAGATTACGGCTTGATAAATAAATGGCTACGCAATATCAAGGAAGTGTATGAAAAAAATTATGATATGCTTCAAACCATCCCAGATGAACAAGATCGATTCAATAATTTAGTTGAATTGAATGTTCAGGAACAAGTAAGAAATTTAGCTAAAACAAGTATTGTTCAAAAAGCTTGGGGGAATGAAAAATACCCACACTTACACGGGTGGGTATTTGACATTCACTGTGGTGAAATAAAAGAAGTTTTAAACATCTCTGCAGGTGAATGGACGAATCCAGTGTTCACCTACGATTTTTAAAACAATTACAAATTTGTTTTGATTTTCAACTCATCCAATTGTGCTTGTGCCAAAGGTGAAGGAGAATCAATCATCACATCTCGGCCGGCATTGTTCTTAGGGAAAGCGATAAAATCACGAATAGATTCAGATCCGCCAAACAAAGAACAAAGTCGGTCGAAACCAAAGGCTAAGCCACCATGTGGAGGAGCACCATATTCAAATGCATCCAATAAGAATCCAAATTGGGCTTTTGCTTCTTCTTCTGTAAATCCAAGTACTTGGAACATTTTCGATTGTAAATCTTTTTGGAAAATACGAATCGAACCGCCCCCTACCTCTACGCCATTCACCACTAAATCATAGGCATTAGCTCTTACATTAGCTAAATCACCCGCTTCCATAGCTGCAATATCTTCCGGCTTTGGACTTGTAAATGGATGATGCATAGCAAACCAACGATTTTCTTCCTCGCTATATTCTAAAAGAGGAAAATCTACAACCCAATGTACCTTGTAATTGTTTGGATCACGTAAACCCATGCGATTACCCATTTCCAAACGTAATTCGTTCAATTGCTTACGAACTTTGTCTCCTTCGCCGGGTAAAATTAGCATCAAATCACCTTTTTCTGCACCAAAAGCCTCCGCCCACTTTTTCAAATCATCTTCAGAATAAAATTTATCCACCGATGATTTCAAGGCGCCATCTGCTTGGTAACGTAAATTAATAAGTCCTTTGGCCCCAATTTGAGGACGACGAACGAAATCTGTTAATTCATCAATTTGTTTACGTGTGTATTCAGCAGCACCTTTCACACAAATACCAACCACCAAACTTGCTGCATCAAAAACAGGAAAATCTTTGCCAGAAGTCAAATCCACTCCATCCCCCTTCAACTCCACAAACTTCATATCAAAACGAATATCTGGCTTATCTGAACCGTAATATTTCATGGCATGCGCGTAGGTCATTCTAGAAACTTCCCCGATGTCTAAACCCTTAACTTGAGTAAACAAATGACGAATTAGACCTTCAAACATATTCAAAATATCTTCTTGCTGAACAAAAGACATCTCGCAGTCGATTTGTGTAAATTCGGGCTGACGGTCAGCTCTCAAATCTTCATCTCTAAAACATTTCACAATTTGATAATATCGATCAAATCCAGAAACCATCAATAATTGTTTAAATGTTTGTGGCGATTGTGGTAAAGCATAAAACTCACCTGGATTCATCCTAGAAGGAACTACAAAGTCGCGTGCACCCTCTGGTGTTGATTTAATTAATACGGGAGTTTCAACTTCAATAAAATTCTGTGCGTCAAGGTAATTTCTAACCTCTTTCCCCACTTTGTGTCTCAATTGCAAACTTTCTCGAATTGGATTTCGTCTCAAATCCAAATAACGATATTTCATTCGGATATCATCCCCTCCATCCGTTTCATCCTCGATCATAAAAGGAGGTAATTTCGCAGGATTTAGCACTTTTAGCTCCTTAACTTTTAATTCGACATCGCCCGTCGGCAATTTATCATTCTTAGCTAAACGCTCCACTAAAGTACCCGTAGCCTCAATCACAAATTCTCTACCTAATGTACGCGCCAAAGCCAAAGCTTCTGGAGTGGATTTGCCTTCCTCCAACATCAATTGTGTTATTCCATAACGGTCACGAAGATCAATCCAAATCATTCCTCCTTTATCTCTTGACCGCTGAACCCAGCCACATAAAGTAACTTCTTGTCCAACATGTTCTAATCTTAATTCGCCGTTTGTATGTGTACGTAGCATATTAAATTGATGGTATTTTAAAATTTTGCACAAAATTACAGAAATAGTATGGGAGAAGCAAAAATGAGGTATTTGAGAGGAGAGGAAACTGTAAAAAAGGAAACTGGGAAAACAGCCTCTCTTTTTTCGACTTTTTTTTGAAAATCAGTTGATTGATCAGAATTATCAAGAAGCTGTTAAGAAATTACAACAAAATTGATTTCTGGGGAATGGGTCCCCTTACCCCCTGCAATTTATGTATTTAAAAGTTCAGTTGACTGATATTTTTAGGACCGATCGACCAATAAATAAAACATATTTTGTAGATCTGAGAAAAGGAAAAACGGAGTTAGTGGAAAACAAGAAAGAGCAAAAAAAGACCGACACTCATAATTCATCATTGATTCGAAAGTGGTCCGAGTGATATCAATGTTAAAAAACAAAAAAGTGCCCGATGTATCATCGAACACTTTTAGTAATAAATTTTAGGGTTAGGATTTGATTATGGGTTAGGTTAATTTAAGGGTTTGGTTAGGTTTTTAGGGGTGGGTTAGGTAAGTTACTAACAAATAATTTTTAGGGTTAGGCTATGTTTTAAAATTGGGTTAGGTATTAAAGGGTTGGTTAGGTATAAGTAATCAAACAATTTAAATTCTTAGTGGTTTTGTTCCTAATTGTGATACAAATGTACAAGGTGTTAGAATTTGTCAACTTGACATTTTGCAACTTTTTGAAAAATAATTGATTTTTTTTCAAGTGATTTAAAAATGATAAAAATGAATGAAAATGCTAGCGTAGCAGTGATAGGAGCAGGAATTGGAGGATTAGCCATTGCCATTCGTTTGGCATGTCAAAATCAAAAAGTAGAAATTTTTGAAAAAAATGCATTTCCTGGTGGAAAATTAAGTTCCATTGAAAAAGAGGGATTTCGTTTCGATGCAGGCCCCTCTCTTTTTACTTTACCTACGCTAATTGATGAACTGTTTGAATTAGCTGGGAAAAATCCAAGAGAATACTTTAATTATCAGCGACTACCTGAAATCTGTAAATATTTTTGGGAAGATGGAACACATTTATCGACTTTATCATCGGTGGAAGATACTGCAAGAGCCATTGCCAAGGAATTAGGAGAAGATGAAGGTACTATTTTGAAATTTCTGCTAGGATTAAATAAGAAATACAACATCATAAGTGATTTATTTTTAGGAAGTTCATTGCACGAAATGAGTACATGGATGAGTAAAAAAGCCCTGAAAGGTTATCTAAATATTCCTCAATTGGGTTTATTTTCTAAAATGCATCAGTACCATACTTCCCTTTTTAAAAATCCAAAAACAGTTCAATTATTTGATAGATATGCGACCTATAATGGCTCTAATCCTTATCAAACACCCGCTACTTTATCCATCATTCCACATTTAGAATACAACATAGGCGCTTACTTCCCTTCAGGGGGAATGATTGCTATAACAAATGCATTATACCAATTAGCGCTTGATTTAGGTGTTGTTTTTCATTTCAATACAGGTGTTGAACGGATACTAATAAACGAATCAACGGCGGTGGGCATTTGTACCGCAAAAGGGGATTTTCATTTTGATAACGTGGTTAGTAATTCAGATATTCGGCCGACATACCTTCAGTTACTCGCTGATGTGGAGGCACCAAAAAGACTTTTGAACCAAGAAAAATCAAGTTCTGGTATTATCTTTTATTGGGGGATGAATAAAATTTTTGATGAATTAGGTGTGCATAACATCTTTTTTTCAGACAATTACCAATCCGAATTTGAGGCCATTTTCAATCAAAAAAACCTATTTAATGATCCTACGGTCTATATTCATATTTCGAGCAAATTAGAAAAAAATGACGCACCTGAAAATTCAGAAAATTGGTTTGTATTGATCAATGCCCCTGCAAATGAAGGGCAAAATTGGGAGGAACTTGTGCATTTGACCAAAGAAAGAGTGCTGGATAAAGTATCAAGAATTTTAGGCTATTCCATCAGAGAATTTTTAATCGCTGAGGATATTCTAGACCCCATCAAGATTGAGCACAGAACCTCATCTTCGGGAGGAGCATTGTATGGGAATGCTTCAAACAACCAATTTGCGGCCTTTTTAAGACATCCCAATTATAGGCCCGCCATTAAAAACTTATATTGGGTAGGTGGAAGCGTTCATCCGGGTGGTGGAATTCCACTCTGTTTATCTTCCGCAAAAATTGCTGCTGATTTGTATCAAAAAAATGCTTATTTTCGCAAAAAATAAAGAAATAACATGATTCAACGCCCACAGTCCATCTTTTTACTCATCGTCATTATTGCTGAAATTCTTGTTTGCACAGGCTTACCCATATGGGCTAAAGAAGGCACGCAAGGACAATCTGTTCAACTGTTCATTACTCAATGGTCGCAAAGCATGAATGGTAAAGAAATCGCTACTCACCCTCACTATGTTTTGTTAGGTATTGTCATTGCATCTAGCTTATTGAGTATAGCTATATTATTTTCTTTCAAAAACAGAATCAAACAAATGACCTTGGGATTGATTAATTCTGTTTTGATTGCTATAACAATGGCCTATACCTTTTACATCATTTTTAAACAAACCATTCCATTGTTTGATCCAACGATAAATGGAAACTATGACTTAGGTTTTTATGCATTGGTTGCGGCACTTTTAGCCAATATGATTGCTAATCGATTAATCCGTAAAGATGAAATGCTTGTTCAATCCTCCAATCGCATGCGATAAAAAAATTAAACAATTCCCTCTCTTAAAAGGTCGTGTAGATGTATGAATCCCACGGCCTTTTTATTTTCTATCACTACCAATTGAGTAATGTTCTTGGATTGCATTAAGGCCAGCGCTTCGGTTGCAAAAGACTCCGCATCAATGGTTTTAGGATTGGGATTCATCATTTGTTGAATTTGAATATTTGCCCAGTCCGATTTTGATTCAAGCATTCTTCGCACATCTCCATCAGTAATAATTCCAATTAAATTCTCTTGATCGATCACGGCAGTTGCACCTAATCGTTTGGATGAAATCTCATGAATTGCCTCTTGAATGCTAGCATTTGGGGAAATTTGAGGAAATTCATGTTGAGGATAAATATCTGCAACCTTAAGATAGAGTCGTTTCCCTAATGCACCTCCAGGATGATATTTAGCAAAATCTTGAGCCGTAAAACCTTTGCATTCTAATAAACAAACAGCCAAAGCATCTCCCAAGGCAAGCGCTACCGTAGTAGAAGTTGTCGGTGCCAAATTAATTAAATCAGCCTCTGATTCAGCCAAAGCATGTAAAACAAAATCGGATTGCTGGCCTAAATAGGAATTTCTATTGGAGACCATAGCAATTAAACAAACTCCCAAACGCTTGATCAGAGGGACAAGGACTTTAATTTCAGGTGTGTCTCCTGATTTCGAAATACAAATCACTGAATCACCTTCTTGGATCATGCCTAAATCGCCGTGAATGGCATCTGCTGCGTGCATAAATAAGGCGGGCGTTCCTGTAGAATTCATGGTTGCCACTATCTTTTGAGCTATAATGGCAGACTTCCCAATTCCAGTAAAAACAATTCGTCCATTTTGTACTAACAGATGTTCCACGCAAGCTTCAAATTCAGAATCAATTAATCTACTTACTTGTAAAATTGCTTCTGCCTCTTGACTTAAAACTTTTTTTGCTGTGGATTGGATATTTTTGCTTAATTTCAATTTAAGATTGTTTTTTGACTTCAAAGATAACCAAGACAAATTACATTTTATTCATTTTTGAAACAGCCAATAAGTATTTATAGATATGTATAGTTCAATTTCCAGCGATGTTTTAAAGGAGCAACTCAAAAAGACTTTTGGATTCAGTCAATTCAGAGGAGAGCAAGAACTCATCATTCAAAATACCCTAAAAGGAAACAATAGTTTCGTCCTAATGCCAACAGGGGCAGGAAAATCACTTTGTTACCAATTGCCAGCCATTGTGATGGAAGGGACAGCCATTGTCATTTCCCCTTTGATTGCCTTGATGAAAAACCAAGTAGATCAATTGATTGCCTTTGGAGTTAACGCCCAGTTTCTAAATTCTTCTTTGACCAAAGCTGAAATAAATAAGGTAAAAAGTGAAGTCTTAAAAGGCGAAGTTAAATTGTTATACATCGCACCTGAATCGCTAAATAAACAGGATAATTTAAATTTTCTTCAGCAAGCTAAAATTTCTTTTGTTGCCATAGATGAGGCACATTGTATCTCCGAATGGGGGCATGATTTTAGACCAGAGTATCGGAAAATAAGAGGAATCATTGAGTCTATCAATGAAAAATTACCCATCATCGCTTTAACAGCTACGGCTACCCCGAAAGTACAGCAAGACATTCAAAAGACACTCAATTTAGAGGATGCACATGTATTCAAGTCATCGTTTAATCGTAAAAATCTTTATTATGAAATTCGGTCAAAGAATGATATTGACAAACAGTTGATTCGTTTTATTAAATCACATGCTGGGAAAGCGGGGATTATCTATTGTTTGAGTAGAAAAAGAGTAGAAGAAATTGCTGAACTTTTGCACGTCAATGGAATCAAAGCTTTACCCTATCATGCGGGCTTAGAGCCTCAAGTAAGAATGTTCAATCAAGAAGCTTTTCTGAATGAAGAAGTGGAGGTGATGGTAGCTACGATTGCATTTGGAATGGGAATCGACAAACCAGATGTTCGTTTTGTTATTCACTATGATGCCCCGAAATCTTTGGAAGGGTATTATCAAGAAACAGGACGTGCAGGAAGAGATGGATTAGATGGAACTTGTATCCTATTTTACACCTACGACGATATTTTAAAACTAGATAAATTCAATAAAGATAAAGCTTTTACAGAAAAAGAAAATGCCAAATTGCTTTTGAACGAAATGGTTTTTTACACCAATTTGGGGGTTTGTAGAAGAAAACAATTATTGAATTATTTCGGAGAGTACATGGCTGACAATTGTGGGTTTTGCGACAATTGTTTACATCCAACGCCAACATACAAATCAGAGGATGAGGTATCCTTGGTTTTACAAGCTGTCAGAGAAACGGGTGGTAAATTTGATGCAGAACACATTGCAGACATTTTAGAAGGCAAAAAGAATCAATACATAGAAAGCTATGGACATGATCAATTAGCTATTTACGGCAAGGGAAAAATTCCATTTTGGAGTATCGTAAAAGAGGATGAAGATGATGAAGACGAGGATGACTTATTGAACGAAGAGGAAAACGAGGTCCCTAAAAAGAAAAAATTAAAAGCGAAAGCCAAAAAAGAAAACCCTGAAGATGAGGTTAAATCCCCTTGGATTTCATTCATTAAACAGGTTTGTATTTATGGATTGTTAGATAAAGACGTCGAAAACTATGGTGTTCTTTTATTAAGTGCCAAAGGTGAGGAATACTTAAAAGATTCCTATCCTTTGACTTTTTCTAAAGACCATGATTACGAGCAGGAAGGCAAAGCCCTTGAATCCGATGATGAATCAGGCGGAATCACAGCAAAAGCTTATGATGATGCTTTATTTGAATTGCTTAAAAACCTTCGTAAAAAAATAGCTAAGGAGAAAAATTTACCCCCTTACGTTATTTTCCAAGACCCTTCTTTGGAAGAAATGGCCACCACCTACCCAAGTACACAAGAGGAAATGGCACAAATCAATGGTGTTGGAATGGGTAAGGTTGTCAAATTCGGTAAGCCATTTTTAGATGTCATCAATCGATACGTAGATGAAAACGAAATAGAAACGGCCAGAGAAGTTGTTGTTAAATCGACCGTAAATAAATCAAAAATCAAAATATTCATCATTCAACAGGTTGATAGAAAAATTGATTTGGACATAATTGCCGAACAAAAAGAACTAGGCATGGCTGAGTTGATTCAAGAAATTGAAGCAATTTGTTATTCTGGAACAAAATTAAATCTCGATTATTTCATTAATCAAGTCATTGAGCCAGATAAACAAGAGGAAATATACGAGTACTTCATGTCTGCCGATACTGACAATATTGCAGAGGCCCTAGACAACTGTAATATAGAAGATGTAAGCGAAGAGGAACTTCGTTTAATGAGAATTAAATTTTTAAGTGAATTAGCAAATTAGAATATCCATTTATGAACGTTTTATTATTGGGATCAGGAGGTAGAGAGCACGCTTTTGCTTGGAAAATATCCCAAAGTCAATTATTAGATCATTTATTTATTGCCCCAGGAAATCCAGGAACCTCCCAAATTGGCACGAATTTGGCTTTTGGTGTAAACGATTTTGAGGCGATTGTGCAAACTATTCGTGAAAAAAATATTGAATTAGTGATTGTTGGTCCAGAGGAACCTTTGGTTAGAGGAGTTAGAGATTTCATCGAAACTCAAGAAGATTTAAAGCATGTAGGAATAGTAGGTCCAGGAAAAGAAGGGGCTCAGATAGAAGGAAGTAAAGATTTTTCTAAAAAATTCATGCACAAATATGGTGTTCCAACCGCCGCATCACAGACATTTACTCTAGCCAATGCAGAGGAAGGCTTGGATTATTTGAGCAAACAATCATTCCCTATCGTACTTAAGGCAGATGGTCTAGCAGCAGGGAAAGGAGTTATCATTGCTCAAAATTTAAAAGAGGCACAGGATTCTTTTAAGGAAATGATTTATGATTCAAAATTTGGTGCAGCTAGCGAAAAGGTCGTTATTGAACAATTTTTAAGGGGCATCGAATTGTCGGTTTTTGTGTTAAGTGATGGGGAAAATTATGTTGTTCTTCCCGAAGCAAAAGATTACAAAAGAATCGGAGAAAATGATGAAGGATTGAATACTGGAGGCATGGGGGCTGTTTCACCTGTACCTTTTGCCACAGAAAAATTCATGAGTTTGGTAAGAACGAAAGTTATTGAGCCAACCATTCAAGGTTTAAAATCAGAAGGAATTACTTATAAAGGATTTATCTTCATAGGATTGATGAATCACGAAGGTGAACCATACGTGATCGAATACAATGCACGAATGGGAGATCCCGAAACAGAAGTAGTTTTGCCAAGAATCAAATCAGATTTCCTATCTTTGTTGGTTGATTCTGCTCATGGCCGTTTAGCGGGACAGTCTTTAGAAATAAATGATCAATTTGCTGTTACCACAATGTTGGTTGCAGGTGGTTATCCTGAAGAATACCGAAAAGGCGATGAAATGTCAGGTATGGAAAATGTAAAAGATGCATTAATCTTCCATGCTGGCACAAAAGATGAAAACGGTAAAATTATTACCCAAGGAGGCCGTGTAATGGCTTTAACGGGAACTTCAAATACCTTAGAAAATGCGATACAAAAGTCTCAAAAGGCTGCACTTTCTATACAGTTTGAAGGTAAAAACTTTAGAAGAGATATTGGATTGGATGTTTTAAGATATCAATCTTAAGCACCGATTGAATTTCCATACATAAATTATGGCATGTAAATCGTGTTCAACGGGATCTTGTGGTTCCAAAGCATTAGTTGAAGGAGAAGTAGCTGTTTCAGGCTGTCAAAGTAATGGCGGTTGCGGATCAGGCGGCTGCAATAAAATGAATGTTTTTGATTGGCTTTCTGACCTTGATGTCCCTCAATTTCAACGTTACAATGTTGTCGAAGTAAAATTCAAAGGAGGTCGTAAGGAATATCTGCGCAATACACATCAGCTGGTCTTGCATACAGGAGATTCTGTCATGGTCGAATCGACCAGCGGAGTACATTTGGGTGTCGTTTCTTTACAAGGGGAATTGGTTCGTTTACAATTGTTGAAGAAGAGCATAAAAGACGACGATAACCTGAAAAGTATTGTTCGTTTAGCAAGCGATAAAGATATCGAAAAACATGAGCAAGTCTTAGCGAGGGATTTGCCCACATTGTATCGTTCTAGGCAGATTATAGGCGACTTAAAATTAAACATGAAGCTTTCTGATGTGGAGTTTCAATCAGACGGCACAAAAGCTGTTTTTTATTATTCCTCGGATGATCGTGTGGATTTCCGAGAATTAATCAAATTACTAGCGAATGAATTTAAAATTCGTGTGGAAATGAAACAAATATCGCTTCGTCAAGAAGCGGGAAGATTAGGTGGAATTGGAATTTGTGGTAGAGAATTATGTTGTTCTACTTGGTTGAGTGATTTCAAAAATGTCACAACATCTGCAGCAAGGTATCAAAATTTATCTTTGAATCCAGTGAAATTAAGCGGACAATGTGGCCGTTTAAAATGTTGCTTGAATTATGAATTAGAAACCTATATGGATGCACTAAAAGGCATTCCAACCATAGAGGGTAGACTAAAAACAAAAAAGGGAGATGCCATTCTCCAAAAAACAGATATTTTCAAAAGAATGATGTGGTTTGGTATTGTGGGAGAAGAGAGTATTTGGATTCCAGTTACTTGCGACAGAGTGGCTGAAATTATTGAGTTAAACAAAAAAGGAATTATTCCAGAATCTTTCGAGAATTTAAACCCTGATGCGCCGGTAGTTGAAAAATTAAAGGCCTCTGAATTAAATTCTGATTTGGACCGAATGGATAAAAAATACGGGAAATCAAAACCTAGCGGTAATTTCAAAAAAGGTAATTTTGAGAATAGAAACAAGGAAAATCCTAACAAAGGACCCAAAACTAATCCATCTAATAATCCGAATAAAAATCAACAAGCCAATAGGAACAATAAACCCCTTAACCCGAATCAACAAAAAGAAAACGCTCCTAACATAGCGAATGAAAATTCGAGTAGTTCAATGCATGCAGAAGGGGCTAGCCCGAAGCCTTTTAAAAAGAAATTTAAGAAGAAATTTAAACCAAGGCCAGGGGGAGGAAATTCTGAAGGATCCAATAATCCAACTACTTAACTTGTTGCTATTCAATGAAAAATTGGAATTTCACTTTTTATTTATTCGCTTTAATCACGCTATTTAGTTCTTGTGAGGAAGAATTTATAATCAATGAAACTTATTCATTCTCATCCAATGGTTGGCCAATGACTCAAAAGGTTATTTTCCCTTTTGAAATAAAAGATGCTTCGAAAGCATTGGATTTGTCAATATCCATACGACAATCGAACGATTATCCTTTTCATAATTTTTATTTTTTAACAAAAATCATGGACTCAAAGGGACAAATAATTAAACAAGGGCTTGCGGAAGCATTTTTTTATGATCCCAAAACCGGGAAATCCATTGGAAAAAGCGCGGGATCAATAATCGGACATAAATACGTAATTTTAAAGAATATTACCTTTCCCAAAAACGAAAAATACATTGTTCAACTAGAGCAATATATGCGAAAAGACACAATAGCTGGTATTGTTTCTATTGGCGCATCTATCGCCCCTATCGATTTAAAAGATGGCAAAAATAGATGACATTGATAAACAAATTTTAGCCTTTTTACACGAGGATGCCTTTATGTCCAATAAAGAAATGGCCTTGCGCTTAGGAATGAGTGCCACCCCAGTTCATGAACGGATCAAGCGAATGGAAAAGGAAGGGGTAATTACGGGCTACAAAGCCATTTTAAATTCCAATAAATTAGGCAAGTCCTTAACTGTATTTTGCGACATATCCTTAAAGGAGCATGCTGCAGATTATTTAAAACAATTTGAAGAAGATGTCATGTCTTTAAGCGAAGTCCAAGAATGTTATTGTGTTTCTGGGCATAGTGATTTCCTTTTGAAAATCGTGGTGGAAGACATGGATGAGTATAGAAATTTTATTTTACACAAATTAGCAAGTATAAAAAACATCGGTAATGCACAAAGCCATTTTGTTATGAATCAAATTCAAAATGAGCATTTTTTACCTTGGAAAAGCAAATAATATAAAACTTACCTGTACATTAGGACACAAGCGTCAAAAATAAATTATAACTTGAAAAATTGATCAACCGTTTGACATTGAAAATATGAATAAGATTACAAAAACAATCATCAGCCTATTAGTCATCATTTTTGTTTTAGGGCTAGCATTTTATCCTAAAATCAAAAAATCGCTTTCAAAAGATGAAAAAGAAGGCTCTAAAAAAGAGAAAGAAAAAGGACCAGGTGGAAAAGGTGGAAAAACAGCTGTGGTAGTAAGTGTTGTTAAATCCACAAGATTGGATGACATGATTACATCTACTGGCACTATTCTTCCGAATGAGGAAGTAGAAATTCATTCAGAAATTGCGGGAAGAATCATTCTCTTGAATATCCATGAAGGTGATAATGTTCAAAAGGGAACAGTTTTGTTTAAAATCAATGATGATGATTTACAAGCTCGCTTGAAGAAATTGGGTTTTAATAAGAAATTAGCAGAAGATAATGAGGCACGTCAAAAAGTCTTATTACAAAAAGAAGCTATTTCTCAAAGAGAATATGATATTGCTGTCAATTCTGTCAACACCATTTCTGCTGACATAGAAGATTTAAAAGCACAAATATTAAAAACGACAGTTCGAGCACCTTTTTCTGGAACAGTTGGCTTTAGATATGTGAGTATGGGTAGTTATATTTCTCCTTCGACCAAAATTGCGACATTAACAAATACCAATCCAGCAAAAATAGAGTTTTCAATCCCAGCAAAATATGCGAGTGCAATCAAAAAAGGAAATACAATCGAGTTTGAAACAGAAAACGAGGCTAAAACCTTTTTAGGAAAGGTATATGCCATTGACCCAAAAATAGATGCCCAAACAAGGACTTTGCAAATAAGAGCTTTGAGTCCAAACCCTGGCAACAAATTAGTGGCTGGAGCATTTGCAAAAGTAAATTTAATTTTAAAATCGAAAGGATCTGCCATTTTAATCCCAACTGAAGCCGTTATTCCTGAATCAAAAGGTAGTAAGGTCTTTATAGTTAAAAATGGAAAATCAGTTCCTGTAAAAGTTGATCTAGGTACAAGAGGCGAGAGAACAGTTGAGATTTTATCTGGATTAAAATTGGGAGATACATTAATTACCAACGGAATTATTCAAGTAAAACCTGATGGTGAAGTTGAAATTAAAGAAGTGGTACAATAGGTAAAAAATGGCAAGCATTTATTTTAAGCAATCACTTTGGGAATATAAATTCAAAAAGTTGAGCCACTTAATTTTGGCCTTAAAATACTATGTTCAAATTTATTTTTCTATTGTAAAATGCAAATTAATTTATCCACAATCGAAAGTCATTGGGATTTTATTGGCCGAACATTTTGGAGATATCATTGCATCTGAACCCATTTTACCATCTTTGCTACAAAAATATCCGGGTGCCAAAATTTTTTGGATCATCAAACCAAGTTTCAAAGCTGTAATGGAACACCATCCATTGGTGCATCAAATAATCGAAGAAAAGAACTTACTGACAAGTATATTATTAAGTCGACACAACCCTTTCCATTTTTTTTACAATCTACATTTGAATCAATTACGAAAAGATGAATTTT
>JACCDS011000376.1_pt1 | contig 15400 bp, 13 predicted proteins | sample 7446441 | NCBI WGS metagenome assembly JACCDS01 (sample SAMN15323445, study PRJNA562643) | freshwater metagenome | isolation source: river surface water | place: USA:Blue River Watershed | collected 2017-08-17 | reverse complement strand
TTTTATTTTAAAGAAGACTTTAGACCTAGAAAATATAACTTATGAGTAATTCAAAATTGCGTTCCCAACAATGGTTTGGCAAAACGGGTAAAGATGGTTTTATCTACCGTGCCTGGATGAAAAATCAGGGTATTCCGGATGATTATTTTCAGGGGAAACCTGTCATTGGAATTTGTAATACATGGTCTGAATTGACGCCATGTAATGCCCATTTTAGAGAATTAGCCGAATTTGTAAAAAAAGGAATTATTGAGGCCGGCGGATTTCCAGTTGAATTTCCTGTCATGTCATTGGGGGAAACCTTGATAAAGCCTACTGCCATGCTTTACCGAAATTTGGCAAGTATGGATGTAGAGGAATCTATTCGTGCTAATCCGATTGATGGTGTCGTTTTAATGTGTGGTTGTGATAAGACAACTCCTTCCCTCGTGATGGGTGCTTGCAGTGTCGATTTGCCAACTTTAGTTATATCGGGTGGTCCGATGATGAAAGGTAAATTTAAAGGCAAAGAAATCGGTACATCAGATGTTTGGCGTTTTGCTGAGGCCTATAAATTAGGTGAATTGTCTCAAAAAGAATTTATCGAAGCTGAGGCTTGTATGGCGCGTACGCCTGGACATTGTGCTGTCATGGGAACGGCTTCTACGATGGCCACTATGGTGGAAGCCTTAGGTTTGAGTTTACCACAAAATGCTGCCATTCCTGCAGCTGATGTGCGCCGTAAAGTATTGGCACAGCATTCTGGACGTAGAATTGTTGAGATGGTGAATGAGGATTTGAAAATGTCAAAGGTTTTAACCCGACAAGCATTTGAAAATGCGATTCGTGTGAATGCTGCCACAGGTGGTTCTACTAATTTTGTTATCCACTTATTGGCCATTGCAGGTCGAATTGGCGTGGATTTACATTTAGATGACTTTGATAAATTCTCGTTGAATATTCCATTATTAGCTAATATTCAGCCTTCAGGAGCTCATTTCATGGAGGATTTATACTATGCGGGAGGATTGCCTGCCTTGATGAATCAAATGAAGGAACATTTACATACGTCAAGCATTACCGTTAATGGTAAGACGGTAGGTGAAAACATTACGGATACGCCCATTTACGATTCAACGATCATCTCATCCTTTGCGGAGCCATTTAAGCCTGATTCCGGTATAGCTGTTGTACGGGGAAATTTAGCGCCACAAGGTGCTGTATTGAAGCCATCTGCCGCATCTCCTGAATTATTTAAACACCGTGGTCGAGCAGTAGTATTCGAAAATATTGAGGATTATCATGCACGTATCGATACTCCGGAATTGGAAATTGATGAAACCTCTGTGATGGTATTAAAGAATGTAGGACCTAAAGGTTATCCAGGAATGGCTGAAGTTGGTAATATGGGCATTCCTAAAAAACTGTTGGAGAAAGGTGTGAAAGATATGGTTCGAATTTCTGATGGACGTATGAGCGGTACTGGATTTGGAACAGTCGTATTACATATTTCACCTGAATCTGCTGCTGGAGGACCATTGAATTGGGTACAAAATGGTGATTATATTTCATTGGATGTGGAGAATCGTACGATTAATTGGGAAGTTTCAGAAGAGGAATTAGCTGCTCGCCAATTAGCGCAACCATTTACCCCTCCTTCGATGCCTCGAGGATATGTTGGTTTATTTATTGATCATGTTGAGCAAGCAGATCAAGGTGCAGATTTCGACTTTTTAAAGGGTGGTTCTGGTTCAATTGTTACTCGTGATTCTCATTAATGAAATTATACGTCATCACAGGTGCTGGTCAAGGAATTGGATTTGAGTTAGTGAAACAACTCTTATCGGATGGACATTTTGTTGTTTGGAATGAAATAGATTCAAGCATTATGGAAATGGCTATTCAGCATTTGAATTATTTAAGTTTTCATAATCACGTGAGTATTTTGGGCGATGCTAGTTCTGATGCGTTTTTGACGGAATTAAATCAAGTGTTAGATCAAACGGAGCATGAATTAGCGGGTGTTGTTTGCAATGCGGGTATTACTACTTTCGGTGACTTTTGGTCATATCAGCGGTCTTCCATGAATCACATACTTCAAGTGAATTTGATTGGGACTTTTTTTCTTATCCAGTCAATGGCGTTACGTTTTCGTGAAAATAAGACGGCTGGATCTATCGTCATCATGTCTTCTGTCACAGGACATCAGGCACATCCCGATTTAGCGGCGTATGGAATGACTAAAGCCGCCTTAAATCAGTTGGTGAAGAATTTAGTAATTGATTTATCCCCGTTTAATATTCGTATTAATGCGGTCTCCCCTGGTGCCACAATTACTGAACGTACGTTAAAGAATACAGAGTATCAGTCAGATTGGGCGGAAATTACACCTTTGGGAAAGGCAGCTGAGGTATCTGATATATCAGCTGCTACGATATTTTTCTTATCAGAGCAAGCTAAACACATTACAGGCCAAACCTTAGTTGTAGATGGAGGCTGGACTTCGATCAGTCCTGCTCCCAAACATTAGGCCCATGCTTTTTCTAAGAAATTCAACCAGTTTTGATGACAGATTTTTTTGATGTCATCTTCAGAAAATCCTCGTTTTGATAATAATTCGGGGATTTTTTGGAGATCTGCAATGGTCTCCAAATCATAAGGACATTGTTCTTTTCCAAACCCACCATCTAAATCGGTTCCCATTCCCACATGATTTGTGTTTCCAGCCAGTTCACAAATATGAGTTAAATGATCGATCATCGTATTCAAATTCACGCCCATGGATTTCGGCGTAGATATACCTCGTTCCCAATTTGGTACCATCATCCAAGTATCCATCGGCATGCCAATGACCGCTCCTCGACGAATTAACTCTTTAAACTGAGCATCTGAAAATTGACGGTTATGATCTACGAGTGCCCTGCAATTATGATGACTAGCCCAAATATGGCCGCCAAAGTGCTCCATGGCTTCGTCAAAACTATCATCGCATAAATGTGTGGCATCTAAAATTATGTTCAATTGCTGCATTTTTTGCAGTAATTCACGCCCTTTTGGACCGATACCACCCGTGGCATTTGTTCCTTGTGCATATCTTCCAGGTCCGTAATGAGCTGGGCCTAAAGCACGTAATCCTGCTTCGTGGGCTATTTCTAAATATTCCAACGACACAATTGAATCAGCACCTTCTAAACTCAGGATATATCCAATGGTGTGCTGATCCGTTGGCCATGTATTTAAATGTGCATACAATTCGGGTAAATTTCGGATTGGACGCAGATCATTACTTCTTTCTAGGGCTTTATAATAGGCTAATTGGCCTTGTGTTTGAGCCCACGCTTGTTCTGGTGAGTTCCAGCCTGGAAGCGTTGAGTCTCGGTCCACATACCGAGCAATTTGTGTAGCAACGACTAATCCGATGTTGCCTTTGCGTAATTCTTCAAGGGAAACGGTAGCTAATCCTCGATCAGGTTTATCTGTTAAGTTTTTTTCACGATCATTGATCTCTTGAATGGAAGACCTTAAATCCCGATTCCACTCTAAAGCATTCATGCTTAAATCTAGGTGTGCGTCTACTATAAACATCTTAAATCGTTATTTTACGGTCTCTAGCCAAGACTTTCCACGTGGATCCGTCGGTGACTTGTAATGTTTGGTGCAAGGCAACCGTCGGACAAATATGATAAGGATACATATAAATGACATCTCCGATGGCGTAGCTGGTGTTATCGCCAACTTCCACAATGCCATGTTCTTCGCTTTGACTTAGTAATTTCCAATCGGGATGATTGATGAAGGTAAGTCGGTTTTCAATGGTATTTTCCGGAGCAACAGATTTGTGTCCTATATCAATGCATATGGTGTGATTCGTAGGCTTTGAAATTATTCGTCCAATAATTTGAACTGCTAATTGAATACTGTCATGGGGATATAATTTCGCATAACCAGTATCAAAAAATACAAAAGTACCTGGACTGCAAACAAAATTTGGATTAAGATGATGTACCAAGAAACTTGGCGTCCCTCCCACAACCAATTCTAAATTGGAATCCAATTGATTAACTAAATCAAAAAAGTGTTCAAAATCCTTCTCCACATGTTTCTTGCGATCTTCGATATTCTCATCGCGTATATGACCGTCGTATGCATGCAGGCCTACAAATTGAAGATTCTCTAATTGTTGGATGTGTTGAATCAGCGGTAATGCTTCCTCTGGGAGTATACCTGTCCGATTCATGCCCATGTTTAAATCAACAAAAACGCGTTGGTTATTAGCTACATCCGCCAATTGCGATGCAGCTACTCGGTCGTCTAAAAGGCATGAAAACGTGGTTTTGGGGTATTTTTTCTGTAGTTCAATAAATCGACTCAGCGTTGTGCCTGTGGGTTGCATGGATAACAACACATCTGGTGCCTCATCTAATGCTAATAATTCAGCTTCAGCGATGGTTGCAGCTTTGAACTTGTAAATTCCTGCTTCTAAAAGCATTAGATTTACTTCCCGCGTTTTATGTGTTTTAATATGTGGCCTTAATCGATGTGGATTATCGTCTATTTGTTTTAAAATCCAAGCAATGTTGGCGCGTACAATGTTGGGATCTACGAGTAATCCAGGACTAACTAAATTATGTTCTTGAATCATAATGCACGATCTAAGTGGACATAGCCGCCATCCACATGAATTAGTTGACCTGTGGTATGACTTGATTTAGGTGACAATAAGAAAGTTACCATGGCGCCTAGCTCATCCGATGTAGTCATTCGTTGGCCCAAAGGAATCTTAGATTCGATTTCAGCTAATTTTTCTTTCGGGTTTGGTAACGTTTGAATCCATTTTTCATAGAGTGGCGTATAACATTCGGCAACGATTACGGCATTTACCCGAATGTTGAATGGTAAGAGTTCTACGGCCCATTCACGAGTTAATGCATTTCTGCCTCCATTGGCAGCTGCATATGCTGATGTTCCTCCCTGCCCTGTTTCTGCGGTTTTAGATCCTATATTAACGATGGCACCTTTTGATTTTTTCAAATATGGTAAACAAGCTTGAGCCAATAGATAGTAATGAACAAGATTAGCATGTAGCGATTGCATAAAACGCTCATATGTGCCATTTTCGAGTCCTACCCCATCATTTACCCCTGCATTATTGACTAATCCATCTATTCTTCCGAACATGTTTACGATCTCTTGAACGACACGTGTACATTCTTCGGGTCTAGTAAGTTCTGCTAGAAATGAAAAAGCTTGTCCTCCGGTTGCTTGGATGATGTTGATGCATGCTTGGTTATCGGCTTCGTTTCGGCCCACAATAACAACCATAGCAGATTCTAACCCTAGGGCTTGACTGATTCCAGCGCCTATTCCTTTTGCTCCACCGGTTACAATGATTACTTTTTCTTTGAGTCCTAGATTCATATTAGTCTAACGTGTAAAAGTTGATGCAATTTGCTTGATTCATTATTTCTTGCTCTGAAATACTTAGCGATTGAATTTTTGACGTATAAACGTCTATCCATGTATCTAATTCTGCGGCTACTTTGACAACGGGATAATCAGTACCAAACATCAATCTATTGGGCCCAAATATGTCTAGAGCCGTATCGATGACTTCATTAATTTGATCCTTTGTCCATTTTTGCCAATCAGCTTCTGTCACTAAGCCAGAAATTTTAGCTGAAACATGGTCTAACGTTTTAAACGCTTGTAATTCTTTTTTCCAATTCTCTAAATCACCCGATTTGATAGGTGGTTTAGCTAAGTGATCTAAAACGATTTTCTGTTCAAGACTTTGACAAAATTCAATACCAGATTGTAATTGGTGCGGTAAAATCAGTAAATCATATGTGTAATCGAAGGCATCAAGCGCACGAACTCCTTTTAAAAATTCGGGTCTTTTTAGAAAATTCGGATCTTTCTCACCTTGAACGATATGCCTAAATCCCTTAATTGTTTCAAATTGTGAGAAATAAGCAAGTCGGTCTTCAATGTTAGGTTGTTGTAAATCTACCCAGCCAACTACCCCTAAAATAAAATTTGATTGTTCTGCTAAAGCTAGTAGAAATAAGGTTTCTTCCTCGGAAGAGGCGGCTTGAACAGCGACACAACCTTGAATATTTTTTGATCTAAATGTTTCTTGGTCTGGATAGAAATCAGTACGAATGATAGACATTTCAGGAGTTATCCAGGAGTCTCGTTCTTCATCATAGTTCCAGAAATGCTGATGTGAATCAATCATTTTGAATAGGCTACTGCTGTCTGTTTTTGTTCTCCTAGACCTTCCATTCCTAAAGTTACAACGTCACCAGGTTGTAAATAAATGGGTGGTTTGAAACCTAATCCAACCCCATGTGGTGTGCCTGTTGAAATGACATCACCTGGTAAAAGTGTCATGAATTGGGAGATATATGACACGACTTGCGGAACATTAAATATCAGTTGGTCTGTGTTAGAAGTCTGAAAACGTTTGCCATTCACATCGAGCCACATAGATAAATTATGGACATCTTTAATTTCATCCTTCGTTACTAATGTAGGTCCTAAAGGAGCAAATGTGTCACATCCCTTTCCTTTGGACCAGTTACCTCCTCGTTCTAATTGGTATTCTCTTTCTGAATAATCATTGTGTAGGCAATAACCGGCAACATAGTCATACGCTTCTGATTCAGATACATATTGGGCTTTTTTGCCAATTACAATAGCTAATTCTACTTCCCAATCCGTTTTTGTAGACCCCTTAGGAATAACAACTTGATCGAATGGACCGCATAAAGCGGTAGTAGATTTAAAAAATAGAATAGGTTCGGATGGAATATCGGCGCCCGTTTCTCGTGCGTGATCTGCATAGTTTAATCCAACGCAAATAATTTTGGACGGACGAGCCACACATGACCCAATGCGCTTAGGTTCCTTTATTTCAGGTAAGTCTATCGTAGCAAGAATATGCGCTAATTTAGATAATCCATCTGCTGCAAAAAATGCTTCGTTATAATCTTGAACATGTTCTGAAACATCTAAATATTTACCGTCGACCAAGATCGCAGGTTTTTCATTCTCAAAATCTCCTATTCTTACTAGTTGCATTGACTATAAATTTTTGATTGTTTCCCACATGGTTTCAGCTAAGAACTGATTACCAGTCTCATTTAGATGTACGCGATCAGTTGTTAAAATGCCTGATGCCTTATTTTCAATGTTGTTTTTCTCTTCGTAGCTCAAAAATGCCTTACGTAAATCAATTAATTTACACTGATTGTCCGTGGCAATTTTACGAATGATATTTGAATAAGCATTAAGGTCACCGTCATTCTCATTGGTCGCATCAAACTTCTCTCCAATGACAGTTGGTGTACAGATAACTACCTGAATATTAGATTTTTGCAGTCGCTTAATTAAAGCACTGTAGAACCTTTCAAATTTGTCTGCATCCGTTCCTGTACGAGATGATGTCTTATGCCAAATGTCATTAATTCCTACGTAAATGATAACAATGTTTGGTTTCTTAGCAATGACATCATCTTCGTGACGTAGATATAAATCATAGATTTTATTTCCTCCTATACCCGCTCCGATTAGTTCATATTTACTGGCAAGACCTTGTGTGCCTAGCATTTCTGCCATTTTGGTAATGTAACCAGTTTTACCTACTCCAGCTTGTGTGATTGAGTCACCAAAAAATACGATGCGTGTAGGATTTTCTAATGTTTTGTATGAGCTAAGGCTCATGCTGAGTAAACAAATGATGCTTAAAATTTTAGTTTTCATAGGTTTTAATTGTTTAGATAAATGAATCCACCGTCGATTGGGTAATCACATCCTGTAATGAATGCGGCTTCATCAGAACATAAATATAAGGCTAAATTGGCAATTTCATCGGGTTTTGCCATTCGACCTAGTGGTTGAGTTTTTGATAATTTTTCAAACATTTCTGCTTGATTATCTGGGTAGTTTTTGGCGATAAATCCATCAACAAACGGTGTATGAACACGTCCTGGAGAAATGCAATTGCAACGAATACCTTGATTAATATAATCTTTAGCTACGGATTGCGTCATTGATTTGATGGCACCTTTGGTCATGGAATATCCAAAACGGTCCGGAATCCCTACCGAGGCTGCTACGGAAGCCATATTTAAAATGACTCCGGATTTTTGTTTAACCATATTGGGTATAAAGGCGTACATACAATGATATGCGCCTTTTACATTGACATCAAAAATCCGTTGGAAGTCCGCAGGGCTCGTTTTTTCTAAATTACCAATCTGTGGAATTCCAGCATTATTAACTAAAATGTCTATGGAAGTTAAACGCGTGGCGATTTGTTCTACTACTTCAAGGTCTGTAATGTCGGCTTGATGAAAATGGATTTTAGATGGTAGAGGTTCCGTAGATTCATGTAAATCAATTACGTGTACTTCCGCACCTTGTTGCATAAATGTTAAAGCAATCGATTTACCGATACCCGAACATCCTCCCGTTACCACTACTTTTTTTCCTTTTAATGAAAATAGCATCGTTTATTTATTTAGTTACTAGTCCCCAGTCCCCAGTCACTAGTAAATTATTAATTTCCTCTTACCTCTTACATTTTACCTCTTACCTCTCACCTCTCACCTCTGCCAACGTCTAACGTCTAACGTCTAACGTCTAAAGTCTAAAGTCTAAAGTCTAAAGTCTAAAGTCTAAAGTCTAACGTCTAAAGAGATACCCCTCTTCTCCAGAACATAAAGTCATCTTGTCCCAAATCCATTGCTTTCGTAGTAATCTCTCCTGAAGCCAGTTTAATTACGTACTCCAATACTTCTTCACCCATTTCTTCAACTGATTTTTCGCCGCGAATGATTGGGCCACAATCAATATCAATGATTTCAGGTAATTTTTCAGCCAGTCGCGTATTCGTAGATATTTTGACCATTGGACTTATCGGATTGCCTGTTGGCGTTCCCAATCCTGTCGTAAATAATTGTACTGTTGCTCCTGCGCCAGCCATTCCCGTTGTTGCAAGCACATCGTTTCCTGGTGTGCAAACTAAATTAAGACCTTTTTGAGTGGCATATTGGCCATAACCTAACGCGTCAACGATCGGGGAAGATCCTGCTTTTTTAGCAGCACCTGCTGATTTAATGGCATCTGTTATTAAACCATCTTTAATATTTCCTGGAGATGGATTCATGTCGAAGCCCGCTCCTACTGCGGCAGCTCGTTTTGCATATTCGCGCATCATTTTTCCAAAATTATCAGCTACTTCTGTCGTTACTGAACGATTTTGTAATTCTTGTTCGACACCACACAACTCTGGAAATTCAGCAATCATGACGGTACCTCCTAGGCCTACTAGCAAGTCGGCCGTATGACCGATGGCAGGGTTTGCGGAAATACCGGAGAATCCATCTGACCCTCCACATTTAACACCTAAGCGCAAGGCAGATAATGGTGCAGGTTTACGTTCAATTTTATTGATTTCAATTAAACCTTCGAAGGTTTTAATTATGACGTCATTCAGTAGGTTTTCTACGCCGCTTCCTTCATCTTGTTGTTGTTCAAAAAAATGAATAGGCTTTTGGAAATTGGAGTCTTTGGCTTGTAAACGCTGTTTGAATACTTCAATTTGAGAATGTTGGCATCCTAAACTTAATATACTAATACCGCCTACATTTGGATTAACACAATAACCAGCCAATAATGAACATAGATTTTCAGAATCATCTTTGTTCTCTCCACAACCGCTCTCATGAGTTAGAAATTTAATTCCATCAACATTCGGAAAAAGTGGGCTTTTGGCAATAATGGCTTCATTCGAACTTGAACCTAATGATAAGGTTTTACCTGCTTCAAATTGCTTACGCAAGTGAATCACTTGCTCAGTCACTGAATCATTTTTTTGAAACCCTAATCCTTGAATAAAAGCATTTTTAAGCAATTCTATGTTTCGATTTTCACAGAAAACTAAAGGGATAACCAACCAATAGTTTTGAGTACCTACTTGTCCATCTGCACGATGATAACCATTAAAAGTTCTTTTTTTGAATTTACTAACATCTGGACTCGTCCAGGTGTACTCTTTTTGTTTCCCTGCAAAATCTTGTGAGGCATGATGTAAGTTAAACGTATGGATTAAACCACCTTTGGGGATATCTTGGCTTGCATGTCCTACAAGTACACCGTACATATAGGCATTCCCATCTTTAGCAATAGCTTCAGTTGTGAACTTATGTTTGGCTGCGATATCATCTTGTAAGGTAATTTCATTGCCTTCATGATTAACTACAGTTCCTTTTTTAAGATCTTGTAAGGCTACAAGTAAATTATCAGATGAATTAATTTGTAAATAAGTACGCGACATAATATTAATTTAGGCTAAAAATACGATTGGTTAATACCCATTTTTCATGGGGTTTAGATCCAGGGATACGTGACTGAAATTGATTCATTAAATTCTCCCAAGCTTGAACTTTTTCATTTTCCTGATCAGCTTTTGCTTTGGCTTCAAAAGAAAACGAATTATCCGTTATCATTTCCATGACAAGTCGATTGGCATATCGGTAAATTTCCATGGAAGTGATTCCAGCTTCTCGGATACTCTGTTCTATTTCTGTAGGAATTCGCTCATGATATGCTTCATATTGCTTAATCGATGATGCTTCATCCACTAGATCTAAGATTAAAATATATTTATTCATTTGTGGCAATTCTTGATCCTTTATATGCAAAGAATACGATATAGCTAAAGCAAATTAATGGGATTGCTAAGGCCATATTGGTATTAATTTTAAATAATGATGCTGCGAATGGAGGAACAATAGATCCACCAACGATCGACATGATAATTAAAGATGATGCTAGTTTTGAGCCTTCTCCTAGATTTTTGCAAGAGAGTGCAAATATCGTCGGGAACATGATTGATTGGCAAAAATAAACCATCATTAACGCAACTACTGCGATTATTCCACCACCCATCATAGCAACGATTAATGACACAACCGCTCCAATGGCATAAATTCCAAGTATTTGGTTAGACTTAAATTTGCCCATTAAAAATGTTCCTAAAAAGCGACCAATTAAGAATAAAATAAAGGCAAAAGATGCATGAAAACTCGCCATTTGCGTGGCCGACATATCTGTTGTGATTTGATAGATTTTCTCCACAATCCATAGGTTTGTTTCAGGCGCGTAATCCAATTTTATGTCGACAAAATTTCCCCACAAGGTAACTTGAGCTCCAACGTTTAAAAATTGTGCAATGATACCTAGCAAAAGATGTTTATGTTTTAAAAGTTGCTTGATGGTAACATTCGATTCTTTTTGTTCAGCCGATTTCAATTCAGGCATTTTAGTAATAGCAAACAAAATGGCCACAAATGCGACGACACAACCGATCAATAAATAGGGTGTTTGAACAGAAGCTGCATGAGCAGAACGAATGGCTTCTGATTCAGCTAAAGGCATGGCAGCTAAAGCTTCACTACTATACTCTTTATCGGAGAAGATGAAAAAACCTCCTATAACAGGGCCTAATATAATACTCATGCCATTAAAGGATTGTGCAAAATTCAATCGGTAATCACCTTTGGCAGGATCTCCTAAAACGGTAACATATAAATTCGCTGCTGTTTCTAAGAATGCAATTCCACTGGCAATCATAAATAAAGCCACCAAAAAAAAGGAATATGAACGCACATCAGCCGCTGGATAAAATAAAAAGGCACCTGCTGCATATAAGATCAATCCGAATAAGATTCCCATTTTATAACCATACTTGCGCATGACAACACCAGCTGGCAACGCCATGACAAAATAACCTGCGTAAAATGCAGTTTCTACGATGTTTGCTTGCCAACGTTGTAAGTCTAGTGCGGTTTGAAATTGCTTAACTAGGGTTCCATTTAAACTATTCGCTAAACCCCATAAAAAGAATAAACTTGTTACTAAAATTAACGGTATCGTGTAATTGGCCTTTTCGGTAGAATCTACCTGAATCGAATCATTATCTAGTTGTGGTAAAGCCATGAGAAATTGTTTTAAGTGAAAGTCAAAAGTTCTTTCAATTTACCTTCTTTTTTATTTAATTTTAATTTTTTCAGCAAACTAAATACGATGAAATTACTTTTAAGCCTTCTGTTATTTTCTGTTACTTTTTGTTCCATGGGCCAACTCAAAAGCCCCGATGAATTTTTAGGTTACTCCTTAGGCACTCGTTTTACCTATCATTATCAATTAGTCAACTATTGTAAGTATGTGGCCGCGCAGAAGCCTTCCATGGCAGAATGGGTGTCATATGGCCAAACAAATGAAAATCGAGAATTAGGCATACTGATATTGACGAAACCTTCCTTGAAAGGTAAATTAAATGCTATAAAAGAGCAGCATCAACAAGTTATTCAAGGACAAAAGTCCCCTTCAGTGGATTTGCCTGTAATCATCAATCTTTCATTTAATGTGCATGGAAATGAAGCGGCTGGTTCCGAGGCGGCTTTAGGAGCTATATATGATTTAGTAAAAGACGGAGGTTTATTGGCTAGTTCAACAAAAGATTTTGTGGTACTCATGGATCCATGTATAAATCCAGATGGTCGTGATGCCTATGTGACTCAATATAATCGACGAAATTTTACTCCTGGTGGAAATGCTGATCCGAATGACCAAGAACATTTTGAAGGAACAACCTCGGGTCGTTATAATCATTTTTCATTTGATTTAAATCGAGATTGGGTTTGGCAAACACAAGTAGAAACGAAACAACGATTAGCGTTTTTTCAATCCTGGTTACCCATGGTTCATGCTGATTTTCACGAACAGAGTTACCAGCATTCATATTACTTCCCTCCTGCTGCCAAACCTTATTTAAACTTCATTTCGTCTAACACAAAGGACTTGCAGATAAGTGTTGGCAAATCATTTGCTCAATTATTTGATCAACAAAAATGGCCATATTTCACGTCTGAGGTATATGATTTGTTTTATCCTGGTTATGGAGATACCTATCCAGTGTTGAACGGAGCCTTAGGTATGACGCTTGAACAAGGCGGAATTCGAGGTGGATTGCAAGCTAAAAAATCTAATTCGGATACGATTCGATTTACTGATCGTGTTAATCATCACCGCCAGCTTGCTGTCAATTTAGTTAGTTGGTCTTTAACGAATAGTGAAGCTGTCAAATATTCTTTTTATCAGAATCATGCAACTGCGCGTACCAATCCATCCAATTTGTATAAAAGTTATTTGATTCCCAAAGCTGAGATTAGCAAATCGTCTGCTTTGATACAATTACTTCAACGTAATCGAATTGTGATCGGTCAATTAGATAAAGACTTCCAATCCAATGCATTTTCGTATATGGATCAAAAAAATGTGCCGATTAAAGCAATTACTGGTGATTTGCTTATATCTGCATACCAGTCGGCAGCACCCATGATCCAAGCTTTATTAGATCCAACTCCTGTGTTGGAGGATTCAGTTACCTATGATATTACGGCTTGGAATTTATTTCAGATTCATGGTATCCGCGCATATGGATTGAAGGAAAAAGTAACTTCCGTAGCATATAGCGAACCTCAGTTTGTCGAAAATCAGGTTAATGATAAGCACGTGGCCTATGTTTTTAAACCTACGCAATTAGCACCCTCTTTCGTTAATTCAGTACTTGAAGCCGGATATTTAGTTGTATATAATGATAAGCTTGTTGGCTTTGATGGATTAAGTTATGAACCAGGGCATCTTTGGATTATTAAAAAGCATGGAACATGGGATCAATTAAAGCAAATATCAAATGGTGCTCAAGTAAAACTTGTAGGAATAAATTCATTCAGATCTGATCAGGGAGCAGATCTTGGTTCAGAACATTTTATTCACGTAAAATCGAGTAAAATAGCGGTGATTATGGATGGCGCTTTTGACGTAAACCAACAAGGTGAATTGGCTTATTATTTAACTAAGCAGATGCAATTGAATCCTAGTTTTATTCCTTTGAATCAGCTGTTTAGAGCGAATTTTTCGGCTTACTCCCACCTTATTTTCCCGAATTCTAAATCGATTGACTTATCAAAATCACAAAAAATCTTATTGGATGATTATGTTCGCAAAGGCGGTCAAGTTTTACTTTTTGAAAAATCTGGGAATTTGATTTCGGATAAAGATTTAGCTCTTAATGTTAAGAATTTAGAAGATTCCACCGAAGTTCAGGTGGCTTATGAGGATTCTGAAAGACACGAGATTTCTAAAACATTAACAGGAAATTTAGTAGATGTACATGTTGAAAAATCTAATCCATTAGGTTTTCGACTAGGACAAAATCATATGCTTATTATTAATCAAGCAGAACAATTAGTTAATCCGAATAACAAGTGGAAATCAATTGTTAAAACAACTGATAAACCATTAATTTATGGTTTTATAGGTAATTTGGTTAAACCCAAAGTGGCAAATAGTTTGTTTTTAGCTAGCTATTCTATTGGAGCAGGGAATTTCATTTGGTTTGGATTTAATCCTTTATTTAGAGCAATTCCTAATCAATCAATGGTTTTACTTGAAAATGCAATTTTATACCATGGTAACTAATCGAGTTTATTTATTCGTTTTTGTATTTTTTGTTGGTACTGTTTATGGCCAACAAATTAAACCGATATTTCCTGTTCCTTCAGCCAAACAATTAGCTTGGCAAGATTTAGAGTATTATGGATTTATTCATTTTAATATGAATACGTTCACGAATGTGGAATGGGGTGAAGGAAAAGAAGACCCCCAATTATTTAATCCAACGCAATTGGATTGTAATCAATGGGCTCGAATTGCACGAGCGGCCGGAATGAAAGGTTTGATTTTAACGGCTAAACATCACGATGGATTTTCATTATATCCCTCTAAATATACAAGTCATTCGGTCGTAAAATCTCCATGGAAAAATGGTCAAGGCGATGTGGTACGTGAACTGTCGAATGCGTGCAAAAAGTATGGCTTAATATTAGGTATCTATCTTTCACCTTGGGATCGTTTTCATCCTGCTTATGGTACAGAAACGTATAATCAGGTTTATGCAAATATGCAAAAAGAGCTTTTGACTCAATATGGTCCAATTTTTGAATTTTGGTATGATGGAGCGAATGGAGAAGGTCCGAATGGGAAGAAGCAGGTTTATGATTGGCCTTTATTCCATTCTATGGTTAATAAATATCAACCACAGGCGGTTCAATTTTCTGATAGTGGTCCAGATATTCGTTGGGTTGGTAATGAAAGAGGCTATGCCTATGAAACCACCTGGTCGCCTTTAAATCGTGATGAAATTTATCCAGGATATCCAAAGTTTGACGATTATCGAAATGGGCAGGAAAATGGAAAGCACTGGGTTGCAGCAGAAGTTGATGTAAGTATTCGTCCTGGATGGTATTATCATCCCGAGCAAGATAATAAAGTTAAAAGCCCGGATTCG
>JACCDS011277587.1_pt1 | contig 15403 bp, 17 predicted proteins | sample 7446441 | NCBI WGS metagenome assembly JACCDS01 (sample SAMN15323445, study PRJNA562643) | freshwater metagenome | isolation source: river surface water | place: USA:Blue River Watershed | collected 2017-08-17 | reverse complement strand
TGCCGTCGAAATACCTGCGTGGCGAAGATTCGCTGCTCTCCATTGTGCAAATGCCGAAGGGCATACCGGTCGCGACCTATGCCATCGGCGAGGCGGGCGCAGCGAATGCAGCGCTGTCGGCAATTGCCATGATTGCCGTCGATGATGAGGCGCTGGCCGATGAACTCCTGAAATTCCGCATGCAGCAAACCGAAGCTGCAAAGGCGATGACACTTCCCGCATGAAATCCCGTTCTTCACAACCCGTCTTCCTGCCCACTGCAACCCCGGCCACCTGGCTCGGCGTGATGGGCGGCGGCCAGTTGGGCCGCATGTTTGCCCACGCGGCGCAGGCCATGGGCTACAAGGTGGCAGTGCTTGAGCCGGCCAGAGACTGTCCGGCGGGACATGCTGCCGACCATCTGCTTTCGGCCGGCTATACCGATGCGGCGGCCTTGAAAGAACTCGGTGCACAGTGCGTGGCCGTGACCACGGAATTCGAGAATGTGCCGGCCGACAGTCTGGCGCTGCTTGCCGCCGATGCCTTCGTTGCGCCGTCAGCCGCGTGCGTGTCGGTGGCGCAGGACCGTCTCGCCGAGAAGCAGTTTTTCACGGCGTGCGCCGAGCAGTCTGGCGTGCTGCCTGCGCCGCATCGCGCGATCCACTCGGCCGCCGATATTGAGACGCTGCCCGACGAGCTGTTCCCCGGCATCCTGAAGACAGTACGCATGGGCTATGACGGCAAGGGCCAGGTGCGCGTGAGCTCGCGCGAAGATACCCGCGCTGCGTTCGACCAGATGAACGGCGTCGCTTGCGTGCTTGAGAAAATGCTGCCGCTGGCGTACGAGGTCTCGGTGCTGGCCGCGCGTGGCGCGGACGGGCAGGCGGTGGTTTATCCGATTGCGGAGAACGTCCATCGCGATGGCATCCTGTTCACCACGACGGTGCCGGGACCGAATGTCAGTGCCGATTGTGCTGCGCGCGCGCAGGCAGCGGCGCTGGAGATCATCGCCCGGCTCGATTACGTGGGCGTGCTCTGCGTTGAATTTTTCGTGCTGAAGGATGGCACGCTGGTGGTGAATGAAATGGCACCGCGGCCGCACAACAGTGGCCACTACACCATCGATGCGTGCATCACCAGCCAGTTCGCGCAGCAGGTGCGCGCCATGGCGAAACTGCCGCTCGGTGACGCGCGCCAGCATTCGCCGGCTGTCATGCTGAACATCCTCGGCGATCTCTGGTTTGCCGATGACAGCGATACGCCGCGTGAGCCTGCCTGGGAACGCGTGCTTGCGCTGCCCGGTGCGAACCTGCATCTGTATGGCAAGGATGATCCGCGCCGTGGCCGCAAGATGGGACATGTCACCTTCGTCGCGCCGACGATGGAGCAAGCACAGCAGCATTTCGCCCAGGCCTGCGGCATTCTCGGCATTACTGGTTAAACCAATGACGTCCAGCACCGAGGACATCCGTGCCGCCGCTCGTCTGCTGGAGGCGGGCAAGCTGGTTGCGATACCGACCGAGACCGTCTACGGGCTGGCCGCTGATGCAGGCAATCCGGACGCGGTCGCTGCGATTTTCGCTGCGAAAGGACGGCCGTCAAACCATCCCGTGATCGTGCACGTTGCACGTGATGCCGACCTGTCGCGCTGGGCCGGCGAAATTCCGCAGGAGGCACACCGACTGATCGACGCATTCTGGCCAGGCCCGCTGACGCTGATCCTGCCGCGCGCCGTGAACGTGCCGCTGGCGGTCACCGGCGGACAAGACTCAGTCGGGCTGCGTTGCCCATCGCATCCGATCGCCCAGGCCTTGCTGAAGGAATTCCGCGGCGGGCAGGGCGGACTGGCCGCGCCGTCGGCGAACCGGTTTGGCCGCGTCAGCCCGACGACCGCGCAGCATGTCATTGACGAATTTGGTGTCCCCGGCACGGGACCGCTGGCGGCGGTGCTCGACGGCGGGCAGAGTGATGTCGGCATTGAGTCGACCATCGTCGACCTCACCCGGTTGGCCACGCACGGTCCGGTGTTGTTGCGGCCCGGTGGCATCGGCATTGCCGAGCTTGAGCAGGTCCTTGAGCGTGCAGTCAATACACCGGATGCGGCAGCGCCCCGCGCCTCAGGCACGCTCGACGCGCACTATGCGCCGCATACGCCGGTAGCCCTGGTGGCGTCCACCATGCTGGATGAAGTGCTTGGTCAGTTGGCGCAGAAAGATCGCCACGTTGCGCTGATGGCGTGGTCGGCATCATCAGCGACAGTGTCAGCGTCAGCGTCGTTGCGCATGCCCGCTGATCCGCAAACGTACGCGCACGCGCTGTATGCAGGCTTGCGAGCGCTGGATGCGAAGGCGGCAGACATCATCGTGGTCGAGCAGCCGCCCGCTGACGATGCCTGGCAAGGGGTGAATGACCGCCTGCGCCGCGCTGCTTTCGATTCGACGGGCGTGCTCGACAAACTACTCGCCTGACCACGGGGCCGCGGTAGTCCCCGCCCCGGCATTCGCAACGCGCGGCATTGGTCTTACGCGCCGTTGCCAACCAGCTGTACAAAGCGGCTGCCGTGAAAGACCAGCGCCGATTTTTTTTCGAACGCGCAGCGCTCGACCTCGCCGACGAAAATCACGTGGTCACCTTCCGGGTAACGGCTGCGGTTGTGGCATTCGAACCAGGCAGACACACCGCGCAGAATAGGCAGCCCGGTTTGCGACAGCTCGTAATCGACTCCCTGAAAACGATCATCAATGCGGCTGGCGAAGCGCTCTGCCAGCCACGCTTGGTCACCCGCCAGCACATTGATCACGTAATGCGAATTCTCCGTGAACAGCGGCAGGCTGCGCGAGCGACCACCCAGGCTCCACAGCACCAGTGGCGGCTCGAGTGACACAGAGTTGAACGAGCTGGCCGTCAGCCCGATGAAGCCGCCATCGGCGTCGCGGGTGGTGATAATGGTGACGCCCGTCGCGAATTGCGACAGGGCCGCCCGCAGGTGGGTACTGTCGAATTCGGGGTCGGCGGCGCGCTTGGTAGAGGTGAGCATGCTGATGTTTTCGTATCGGTCCCCGAATTATGCCCAAATTGCGGAGCGCCTGCGGGAGGCCTCCCCATCTTGCGTAGAATCACGGCATGGAGACAGAACAACCATCAATGCTGGCGCTACTGCAAACGCAGGCGACCCTGCATACCGAGCGTCTGGCGCATGTGCTGCCGGACCGTGACATTACCTATCGCAGGCTGTGGTCGCGCATCGAGCGCGGTTCGGCGCGGCTGCAGGGCGAATGGGGAGTGCGGCCGGGCGATACGGTCGCTTACATCGGCGCTGGTCATCCGGATGCCATCGTGCTGTATTTTTCCTTGCTGCGCATTGGCGCATCGCTGCTGCCGCTGGAGCGGCTTTCACCCGCGGTCATCGCCGCGCAGTGTGATCATCATCGGGTAGCGCTGGTCGTGCATGATGACGGTGTCGCGGTCCCTGACCTGCCGACGCGTCGGCTCGAGGACTTGCTCGCCGTCTGGTGCCATTACGATCCCCTGGTAGTCGACAACGATGCCTCGCGACGTGCGCTGTGGCTACCGATGGCCGAGGGACAATGGCAGGCAATCAGCCTGACCGAATTATGCGAGGGCCTGCCGCCCGCCCCGCAGACTGACTTTGTCGGCGATCAGATTTTCACCCTTCAAATCTTGCGCCAGGTCGTGTTGCCATCGCTGGCATCGGCGACATTGATGCGATTCTCTGCCGCTGAGCCGGCGTTGCGAACCGGCTCGTGATCGTGCTGCTTCGCCGATGGTGTGACGCATTGCGCCACCGTCTGCAGCGTCGCAGGAGTTGCGCTACAGTTGACGCCGCTCGCAACAACGCAATGGAATGTGTCATGTCGACGGAAATCGCAACGCTGGGTGGTGGCTGCTTCTGGTGCTTGGAAGCCGTCTATCAGGAGCTCAAGGGCATCACGCTGGTGGAGTCAGGCTACAGCGGTGGCCACGTGGTCGACCCGGTGTATGAGCAGGTCTGCGATGGCAATACGGGCCATGCCGAAGTGGTGCGCGTGCATTTCGATCCGGCGCAGGTCAGCTACCGCGACATTCTCGAAATTTTCTTCACCATCCATGATCCGACCACGCTGAACCGGCAGGGCAATGATGTTGGCACGCAGTATCGCTCGGTGATTTTTACTCACAGCGACGAGCAGATGGCGATGGCAAAACAGGTGATCGCCGAGATGGCGCATGTCTGGGATGCGCCCATTGTCACCGAACTGGCGGAGGCGCCGGTTTTCTACCGTGCCGAGGATTACCACCAGAATTACTTCGTCAACCATCCGCTGCAATCGTATTGCGCGTTCGTGGTTGCGCCAAAGGTCGCGAAATTCCGCAAGACCTTCGGCGACAAGCTGCGCCGCTGACGCAGCTACAACGTGTGGCTCAGGGTTGCAGTCGCTCCCGAGTCCAGCGGCCGTCGGGCTGCAGCGTGTAGGCGATGCGGTCATGCAAGCGCGAACGACGGCCCTGCCAGAACTCCATCCAGTCCGGCTTCAGCCGGTAACCTCCCCAGTGGGCCGGGCGCGGCGGGTTGTCGCCGAAGGCCGCCTCGGCATCGTGAAATTGCTGCTCCAGTTGTTCGCGGCTGCCGATGGTCTGGCTCTGCATCGATGCATGCGCGCCCAGCCGGCTTTTAACGGGACGGATGGCGTAGTAGGCGTCGCTCTCCTCAGCCGCCACGCGTTCGACACGCCCCTCGATGCGGACCTGGCGCTCCAGCTCATGCCAGTGGAAGGTCAGGGCTGCGTGCGGATTGTGCAGCAGGTTGTCGCCCTTGCGGCTCTGGTAGTTGGTATAAAACGTAAAGCCGCGTTCGTCGAAATCCTTCAGCAGCACAATGCGCAGCGATGGCCGGCTGTTGGCATCGACAGTGGCCAGACTCATCGCGTTAGGTTCATGGAGCTGTGCCTCGAGCGCCTGATGGAACCAGCTGCCGAATTGCCGGATCGGGTCCGCATCAACGTCATGTTCGGACAGCGTGGCATGGCTGTAGTCGCGGCGCAGGTCAGCGATAGAAATGTGCTTGCTCATGGTGGTGGTTGATTTATCGGTGAGAAGTGGTTTTCGCACGGCGCATCAGTGCACGGCGCGCGGCGACGGGTATGCCAAATGCAATGATCGCACCCAGCCCCCAGAATACGGCAAACAGCCCTAGCGTGGCGCCGGCGGCACCAAAGGCGAGCGGTAATGACACCGCCGACAGGTTGCCGATGCTGGCGCGGATGGCAATCGCTTCGGCGCCCCGTCCGGGTGGCGCGCCCAGATGCAGCAATGCGAGCACATTCGGTTGCCCGCTGCCCAGCGCCAGGCCGAGCGCAAATGCGGTGGCGGCCATCGTCAGTGGTTGCTGCATGAACGGCAGTAGCACATAGCACAGTGATGCTGCACCTAGCGCGCCGCTCAGCACTTGCCATTCGTGAAAGCGGCGCACGATGCCGGGCATGGCCATCCGCACCACAAACGTCGCCACCGAGAATGACGCGAGGATCATGCCGATGGTCGATGCTGAGAAGCCAAGCTGAGTGCCGCGGATCGGCGTGACGAAAGTGAACAGATCCCAGGCGGCCGCCAGCAAGATGCCAACGACATACACGCCGCGCAGCTCGCGGTCGCGCAGAAGCTGCAAGGGACTGCCCTTCTGTCGATGCGGGCCAGCGGCTTGCACCGGCAGTTCACGCAGTGCGCGGCCGGAGGCAATCACGAAGGCCAGCAGCGTAAATGCGCCACAGGCCAGGAACGCCATTGCGTGACTGCCATGATCAATCGTAACGCCCGCCAGCAGCGGGCCAACGAATGCCGAGATCGAGAAGCCGACCGACAGTTTGCTGAAGCCGGCAGCCTTCTGGTCGGGCGCCGCCAACGTGCCAACGGCATGCTGAGCGGCGATGAAGATGGCCATGAAGCCAGTGCCGATCAGGATGGCGGCGATGTAGAGCGCAGCAATGGCTTTCACCGAAGCTGCGACTGCGACACCGATCGACGCGATCACGCAGCCGGCCATCAACGGACGGCGCACCCCGCCGCGATCGATCACGCGGCCCATCGGCACCGCGAGCAACATCGGGAATACGGCGAACAGCGCAATCAATGTGCCCACCGTGAATTCCGACGCATGCAGCGATAGCGCATACAGCGACGTGGTCACGCGCGCCGCGCCGAGCGCAACATGCGCGGCGACAGCAACGGCGATCAGCGACAGCAACGGAGACAGGCGACGCACGACAAGGCTGAGCCGTCATCAGGACGGCTCTTGAAAAACTGAACAGATATGAAGTTTAAAGCGGGCAAGCAATTTACGTCCGTTAAAATGCACGGATGTCCACTGCTTTGTCCAACGCCACGCTGGCGAATGATATCGATGTTGAACGCCGCTTCGGTGGCATCGCGCGCGTCTACGGCGCAGCCGCGCTGGCAGCCTTTCGCGCAGCCCACGTGTGCGTGATCGGCGTCGGGGGCGTCGGCTCGTGGGCTGTCGAGGCGCTGGCGCGCAGTGCGATCGGCCGCATCACCATGATCGATCTCGATCACCTGGCTGAGTCCAACGTCAACCGTCAGATCCACGCGCTGACCGATACGCTCGGGCAGGCCAAGGTCGCAGCGCTGGCGGAGCGTATTGCGCAGATCAATCCTGAATGCGAAGTCACTGAGGTCGAGGAATTCATCGATGCAGACAACGTTGCTGCGATAGTGCCACCCGGCCGCTTCGATTACGTGATTGATGCCATTGATGACGCGCGTGCCAAAACGGCATTGATCGTGCATTGCCGGGCTCACCAGATTCCACTGCTCACCATCGGCAGCGCCGGCGGACAGACCGACCCGACCCGGATTGCCGTCGCCGATCTTGCGCGCACCGAGCAGGAACCGCTGCTCAAGCGCGTGCGCAAGAACCTGCGACTGCGTCATGGCTTTCCGCGTGGCGCCAAGAACAAATTTGGCATCGATGCCGTTTTTTCGATGGAGCCGCTCAGGCTTCCGGATGTCTGCGACGTCGATGATGCCGAGGCCAGTGAAGACGCCGCGGGTGTGACGGGGCTCAACTGTGCAGGCTATGGTTCGGCGATGGTTGTGACGGCAAGTTTTGGCATGGTGGCCGCGGCGCAGGTGCTGCAAAAGATTGCTGCCCGCGCCACTATCTGACCGCAGCACGGTTCAGCACAGTACTTTTTCGATCACAGGTGAATAAATCACGCCGCCCTTCACCTGAATGGACTGGATCAGCATGATTTTGCTGACGCGCCAGGGAATGGCCGGAGCGAACGGCTCGCCCAAGCTGTTGGCATCGCGGGCCAGGGTCACGTGAGGCTTGAATTTTGCGTCGTGATCGAACTGGACGCCGAGATCGCCGAGTCCCTTCATCAATGACTGTCGCAATTCAAGCAAAGGCTGGGGCGCGTCCGAGGGGCCGGCCCAGGCGATCCGAGGCTTGCTGAAATAGCCATAGCGATCAATGCCGAGTGTGAAGCTTTGGCCGGGTAATTTGTCCAGCAATCTCGCTAGAGATGGCAACAACGACTTGGCCTGATTGCCAAGAAAGGCAAGCGTCATGTGCAGATGATCGGGACTGACTCGGCGGCCGATGACGGACTATTGCAGGCGTTTCAAATGGGTGCGTGTAGCGTCGTCTGGCCACAGCGCATAAAACAAGCGGGCGTATTCGTTCATACGGTTCTAAATAACGACGGAATAACCGAGCTTGCGGCAGGTGAACGTCGCTTGGACATGTAAACCAGCATCGGATGCGCTGCTCATGACGCGAATACGGGCACGGCAGACCCTTATTTATTGTCGCTGGGAAACATTATTTTGGGCGGTTTGGGATTGCCTTAAATCAAATTTTCCAGAAATTAAGTTGCTGGAAGTAGGTATCTGCTATCATCAAACGTGGAAAAGCAGAATTTTCTGTTGCGAAAATCCTACATAAAATAGGATGTTTGCACTATTCCGATTTTTGCCGTGAGGCATAACACTGTCCCGAATGACAATCAGGCAACACTGTCAGGTCGTTCGCTGACCACGTTTTGATGCGAATGCGAGCGGGATTGAAACCAGCAGGCGGTCTTTGAGGCCTTTCTGCGTTTGTGCGTGCGGATTCCCCGTGCCACTTTTTCATCAAGGAGTCTTCAATGAAAGCACTGATACAAAAAGTTAAATCGTTTTTCGCGGACGAGCAGGGCGCGACGGCTGTTGAATACGGTCTGTTCGTTGCTGCGATTGCGGCGGTCATCATCACGGCGGTGGTTAGCATCGGTAACAAGGTCAGCACGGCCTTCAACACGGTAAACAGCACGCTTCCGGGGGCCTGATCCGTGAATATCGCGCTTGAGGGAATGGATTGTCCTTTCCCTTCAAGTGCGGGCAGCGGTCGTCTGTGTTTTTTCGCGGGCATTGCTCCGATATCGGACAGCAGCTGACCAGAACTTTATTGAGTGATGTTTGAATTGACCCAATCCGGCATTGGCTTGGTTGCGATGGTCTGTACCCTTGCGCTTGCAGCTTGGAGCGACTGGCGTCGATGGCGAATCTCGAATTTATTGCTGGGTTCAAGCGCGTTGATGGCGCTGGGTCTAGCTCTTTTCATTGCGCCGGGCATTGGAGTGCTCGGCTGTTTGCTCGGTGGATTGACTGGAATCGCGCTGTTTCTTCCGCACTACCTGATGCGAGGAATGGCTGCCGGAGATGTGAAGCTGCTCGGCGTCATCGGCATGTATGCCGGACCACGAATGACCGTCGAAATCGCGTTGGTATCTGCACTCGTTGGCGGGCTCTGGGCTTGTGTGGTCATCGCCCGGCGGAAAATCTCTGTGCTGGCGCCGACGGATGCGCGCCGGGAGTCAGGCCAAGGTGGTCGGCATACCCAGACCGCACTTCAACATTATCTGGGAGAGCCGTTAACCGAGGAAGTGCCGGGGCGCCTTCAGGCAATCCCCTACGGTGTTGTGATGGCGATTGGTGCCTCGATCGTGATGCTTGCGGCTGAGGTTTGGCCGAGTGGATGATTTACAAGAACAACGAACACCATTGTCCTTCCTGATTTGAACTGCGGGGGTGCCCATGAATAAGGCAGGCATGCGATCCGTGCGAATCGCTTCGGTGTGATCGGCATGGCGCCTTTATTGTCTTTGCTGGCTACCATGGCGTCGCGGTCCAGGCCGCCGGTAAAGCGAGATTCGCCCTCGATGGCGGAAAAGCCTGTCCCGAGTTGGCCGGACGCTCCTTGAATGGCATGGCCGATTCAATGATTACAAATATTAAACATATAACAATGGCTAATCCGGATGCTCGATTTATGGCCGTCTCGTCGTGGCCGGAATTTCAGGAGGGGAGATGAAAAACACGCGGGCCTTAATCATTCTGGCCATCGCAGTGCTCGCAGGCCTGGGGGCAGTCTTGTTGGCATTCCGGTGGTTGAGTGACCAGGGCGCCAGCAAGGTGGCGCGCGTGGCCGTGGCTGCTGTCGAAATCAACCTCGGGCAGCGTATCTCGTCCGATATGGTGAAGCTGGTCGACTGGCCCACCGGCAGTGTCCCGCAGGGATCCTACGCTGAAGCTGAGAAGCTGGAAGGGCGCGTCGCACAGGCCAGTTTGCAGCGTGGCGAGCCCATCCTCGAGGCCAAGCTGGCACCGGTCGGCAGCCAGGGTGGCTTGTCCGCCGTGATAGGCAAGGGCCATCGTGCCATTACCGTGCGCGTCAACGACGTGATCGGCGTGGCCGGCTTTGCCTTGCCAGGCAACTTCGTCGACATCATCGTCAACACGAACCGGGAGGCTGGCAACGGCAACGGCCGCGATCAGGCAATTTCGAAGATCGTTCTGGAAAAAATCATGGTGCTGGCAGTCGCCCAGGAAGTGAACCGGGACGATACCAAGCCTCGCGTGGTCAACGCCGTGACCCTGGAGGTCACGCCGGAGCAGGCCGAGAAAATTGACCTGGCACGAAGCGTCGGCACGCTTTCGCTTGTACTGCGCAATCAGGTGGATCCGGGTGAGTCGCTGACGGCAGGCATGACGAAGGAAGACTTGCTTGAACTGAGTGCAAATGCCACCAAGGCGCGCGCTAAGGAAGCCGACAAAGCAGCGTTCGCCGAGGCAAAGCCCAAGCCAGCGCCAACGGTCGCGCGCAAGTCAGTGGCAACGCGGCCTGCGCAGGGGCAAGCTGCACCGATGCGGCAGGCTACCGCGCCCAAGCCGCCGATGCCCGAGGTCTCGGAGGTTGACTGTGTCGGCGTACTGAACGGTCTGCGCGGTTCGCGCGAGTGCTACTAAACGCTTCGGATAAAAAGAGCATAGGGAAACGTACATGAAGAAGCCGAAGATTCCGGGCGAAGCAAGGTCGGCACGACGAGCGTTGGCATTGTCGGCAGGGGTGCTGGCACTGCTGGGAAGCGTGGCAAACGCACAGCAGATGGCACTGCCGCCGGGCGCAGGCAACGACCCGCGGCAGAGCATGATCCCGAACATGAACTGCAATGGCGAGGTAGCGGCGCCGGCAAAGATCGAGGTTGCCATCGGCAAATCGACGATGCTGAAGTTGCCCGAGCCGGTGATCAACCGTACGCTGGGCAACCCCAATGTCGCGCAGGCGATGCTGGTTGCACCGGACACGCTCTACCTGCTGGGCGTGACGGTCGGCACGACCAACATGATCGTGCAGGGCAAGAGCAAGCGCTGCAATGTGATCGACGTGGCCGTCGCGATGGATGCGACCGGGCTGGCCAATACTTTGCGCGAACTGATGCCGGAAGAGAAGGACATCCGCGTCAGCGCTGCCGCAGACAGCCTCGTGTTGTCAGGAACCGTGTCGGACTCTATTGCCATGCAGCGTGCCTACGAACTCGCGATGGCTTATGTCCGGCGCCCGGCAATCATGAGCAATGGCGCGCTTCAGGAAGGCATGGCGACCGCGACCGGTGCCGGTGCTCAGGCCATGGGCGGCGTCGGCGGAACGGGACAGCAACAGCAACAGCAGCGCATCGTCAACATGCTGTCAATCGCAGCTGCGCAGCAGGTTATGCTGGAGGTGAAGATTGCCGAGATTTCAAAGTCTTTGATCGACAAGCTGGGCGCACGGGTCAATGGTTCACTTTCCAGCGGCATGTGGAGCTACCAGCTGCTGAGTAATTTCCTCAGCGGCACGCTGGGCGGTTCCGTGACAGGAACGCGGTCTTCAACCACCAACTTTGGCATTGAAGCAGAGAAGCGCGACGGTTTGGTCAAGGTGCTGGCGGAGCCAACGGTGATGGCCATCAGTGGACAGGAAGGCAGTTTCCTCGCTGGGGGAAAGATCCTCATCCCAGTCGCGCAGGCATCGGCAAGTGGTACGCCTGTCGTCACCTTGCAGGAGAAAGATTTCGGCGTCGGCCTGCGGTTTACGCCAACGGTCTTGTCCGGCGGACGCATCAATCTGCAGGTCGCGCCTGAAGTTTCCGAGCTGTCGCGTGAAGGTGCCTCGGTCAGCAGCACGAACAACGCCGCGCAGATTTTCCCGGTGATTACCACCCGACGCGCATCGACCACGGTGCAGCTGGCCGACGGCCAGAGCTTTGCCATCGGCGGCCTGATCAAGAACAACACGACCAGCAACATCCGTGCGCTGCCGATTCTCGGCGAGATTCCGATCCTTGGCGCGCTATTTCGTAGTACTGATTTCCAGAACGATAAAACGGAGCTGGTTTTCGTCGTGACCCCAAGGCTGGTGAAGCCGATGTCGACCGACGCTGCGCTGCCGACCGATGCCTATCGTGATCCTTCGCGAACCGAACTTTTCCTTGGTGGCAAACTCGAAGGCAAGCCGTCGCCGCAGACCCAACAGCGCGGCACCCAGCAGGGCAAAGACGGGTCCGGGTTTGAAATGAAATAACTGAAGAAATAGCTAAAGAAACAGCTGAAGAAACAGCTGAAGAAACAACCGAAGAAATAACGATGGCCGTGTCGGCATAAGCAAGGCACGGTACAGGAGAGGCAGATGAATAAGCCGTTTTTCAGGTCAACCATGGCAGTCGTCATCAGCGTGCTTGGGTTGGTTGCCTGTGCGCCGACGACGCCGCGCCTCGATAGTCAGTTTGGCGCAAGCACACGCACCACCCTTGCGCAGCAAATTATTGATCCGGCTGCGGCCACCAAGAATGTGCCCGAGTCGGTGGAGGGCGCCGTCGCGCGTGAGAGCGTTGAGCGTTACCGTAATTCTTACCGCGAGACGCCGGCGGCTGGCGATGCGTTTGCGATCGGTCTGGGTAGCGGCCGGGGTCGCTGAACGAGTGTGACGACCATGCTGACGTCTGAACGGTCGAAATCCATCCGGCAGCCCCTGCGGCGAAGCTCACAGCGGGGTGTGGTCGCCGTCATCGTCGCAATTATCATCGTTGTGATGGTGGGCATGGTTGGGCTGGCCATCGACCTTGGACAGATGTTTGTCGCCAAGACCGAAGTGCAGAACAGTGCCGACGCCTGTGCACTGGCAGCCGTGCGCGACATGTATTCAGGCATGCCGACGCCGACCGTCAAGGCGGAGGCGAGCGGGCGAACCGTGGCGACCCAGCACCGCGTGGGCTTCCAGGCACGCGCTATTGGCGGCACGGCAACCCCGGTGACGATCACTTTCGCGCAGACGGCCGCCGGCCCCTTCGTCAGCGGATCAGGCCTCAGCACGGCCCAAGGCGCAGCGATGAAGTATGTTCGCTGTGATGTGTCCAATACGGGCATCAAGACATTTTTCATCCAGGTGCTTAACGCCCTTCCTGGTGTCTCTATCGGTGACCAGTCGGTGTCCGCATTTGCTGTGGCGACGCTTATTCCTTCCCAAAGCTCGTGCGCAGTCCCCATCGCCGTGTGTGTGGCTGACGCCGTCACGACCAACATTGGCGCATGGCTTCCTGGTCCGCTTCAGGCGGGCAACGATGCGAATCAAGGGGAATTTGGTTGGGTCGATTTGACCGCCGGTGGTAAGGGTACAGCCGACATTGGTCAACAGTTAATCAGTGATGGGGTGTGTACTTTGCCGGATATCGGTACAACTATTTCCGCCTCAGGCAACAAGACCGCACTTGGCGCGTACTTCAACAGTCGTTTCGGTATTTATTCTGGATCGGTCAAGGTTGGCGATGGTGCGCCCGACATGACTGGCCATGCCTATACTTATCGGACCTGGCCTTCCGGTAAAGGCGCTTTCTCTGATCTTGCGAACACGCGTGCGGTGTACGCGCCCTACCAGAACGACGCGCTGATCACTGGCATTGATGTCAAGGCAGATGGTCAGCCTAGCAGCTATTTGCAGGCTAATGGCCGTGATCGCCGCGTCGTCACCGTGCCAATCGTCCAGTGCGGCGCTGACGGCAAGATTCCTAAAAACCCGGTACTGGCAGACTGGGGCTGCGTATTCTTACTGCAGCCGGCAGCGGATAATGATCCGAAAGGCCCCGATTGCAAGGGCAATACCAGTGCTACTGGAACGAAGCTTTGTATCGAATACCGTGGCAAGGCGAATGATCCCTCCAGTCCTTGCGGCTCGAGCGGTATGCCTGGCTCGTCGACCAGTTCCGGTCCGCTGGTACCCGCTTTGGTGAAATAACGGATGAGAACACTGAAACGCTCCCATCCGCCGACCCATCGACTGTGCCAACGTGCGCAGCGCGGCGTCGCTGCCGTCGAATTCTCACTGGTATTGTTGCCGATGTTGCTGCTCGCGTTTGGCGTGGTTGAATATGGTCGGGCGATTTACCAGTACAACACGCTGGTGAAGTCTGTTCGCTCGGCGGTGCGTCTGCTGTCGATGAGCAGTCCGGATGGCACGTCGTATCGCACGGATACGGTGGTGCGTGCGAAATGCCTCGCTGTTTTTGGTAATGAAAGCTGTACCGGTACCGCATTGGCACCGTCGCTGACGACAGCGCAGGTAAAAGTCTGCGATAGCGTGAGCTGGTCCGAATGCGCGGGTGCCGTCCAAACCGACTTCAAGGCCGTCGCGAGTGGTCAGGGGCCAATCAATCTGGTCAAGGTTCAGATCACTGGTTACCAGCATCCGTTTCTCGGCCTGCCAATCGTCACAAGCTCGCCAACGACGACGTTCTCAACCATTTCCGCCATCATGAGGCAAGGATGAGCAACCCGATCAGACAGGTCCGTCGCCTGGCCCACAACGCGGGTGCGGTGGCCGTCGAATTTGCATTGGTGGCGTCGGTGGGTGGTTTCATGATTCTGCTCTTCGGCGTACTGGAATTGGCGCGTGTGCTGTACTTCATGAACTCGGCCAACGAAGCCACCGAACTCGGTGCGAGGGTGGCCATCGTCTGCGACGCGAATTCAGCGCTGATCAAGCAGCGCATGCAACAAATTTTTCCAGCATTGCAACCGGAAAACATTACCATCACTTATTATCCGCAGAACTGTGCGTCGACCGCGGCGGCTGCGCGTAGCGGTTGCACCGGCGTCATGGTGTCGATTGCGCCGGGCATGCGTATCAACACCGTGATCCCTTTCGTGAGCTTTGGCTTTGACATGCCCAGTTTCGCAACGTACAAGACGCGCGAGGCCATGGACTCTTCCAGTTGCACATAACTATACAAAATTGAAAGAATTTCCCGCTTCGGGAAATAGCCAATGATGAACGCATTCATTCTTTCCAACGATGATGAGCTTCGCGCTCTGATTACACGAATCTGCTCGAACCGTAATCCGTCCATCGCCGTGCTGCCGGCGGTGCCCGGCGCGCCGAAAGATAGTCTGCCGACCACGGCGGGCAAACCTGATCTCATTTTTGTTGACGCCAACAGCTTTCCCGATGCGTCGGGTGGCCTGTTGCAGCGCACGGCGGAGCGCTATCCCCAGGCGGTGATGATCCTGCTGTCATCCGACCGCTCACCCGAATACCTGATTTCAGCGATACGCGCCGGTGTGCGTGAGGTGCTGCCATCCCCGGTGTCCGCCAACGAACTCGATGCGGCACTGGATCGCCTCAGCAGCAAGATGTCGACGTCGCAGCAATCCGAGGGCAAGGTCATGTCGTTCGTGTCTGCCAAGGGCGGGGCGGGTACCACGTTCGTTTCGGCCAACCTCAGTCATGCACTGGCAACGCTCGGACGTAAACGCGTCCTTCTGATTGACCTCAACACCGCGTTCGGCGACGCGACCTTGTATGTGTCCGATATCAAACCCGAGCCCACGCTCGCCGATGTTTGTCGCGAGATCAACCGGCTCGACATTAATTTGCTTGACTCCAGCGTGGTGAGCGTCTCGCCGCTGTTCAGCATCCTCGCGGCGCCAGCGGAGCCTGATCCGGGCGGTGACCTCAGCGGCGACCACCTTGAGACCATCGTCAACCTCGCCCGCCGCCATTACGATTTTGTCATCATCGACTTGGGTCGCCAGGTTAACTCGGCGAGCGTGCGCG
>JACCDS011044112.1_pt1 | contig 15415 bp, 14 predicted proteins | sample 7446441 | NCBI WGS metagenome assembly JACCDS01 (sample SAMN15323445, study PRJNA562643) | freshwater metagenome | isolation source: river surface water | place: USA:Blue River Watershed | collected 2017-08-17 | reverse complement strand
TTCCAGTTTGCACAGCGACACCGCCTAAAGACCTGTCAACGTTTCGACTAGGCAGGTCAATGCGATGGCGCTGTCAAGCAGCGTCGCAAGGCGTAAATGTGACAAAGCCCAGCTCGATGTCTGGGCTGGCGAGTCTGTGCAGCTTTGGCGAACTCCGGAGCGATGTGGTAATCCTCCCTCAGGTTAGCGGGCGACTTTCTCAACCATTTCTAAGGAGTTCGAGTCGACATGCTAACATTTGGACAACGCAATGCTGTATCAACTTGAGCGAAGGTATTGGTTTGACAATTAAATCTATGGTTCTTAGTAGTGAGATTTTCAGGATTTCTCCAAAGCAATTCTCTCCAATTAAAATAGCCACGATCGGGAAAATTGCTAATCATCCATTTCATTCGAAGTGGGCAATTTTCCAAATATCGTGGTTTGAGAAACTACGAGCACTTTGAAAAAGTTAGATCTAATATTTACAGCCATTCTCAATAAATAAATTAAAAAATGAAATCAAGCATTTTAGGAATTATCTTTGTTCTATTAGTACCTTTTTCTCAAGCAGCATGTCCGAAAAAGGTTGCTGCAGGAGCATATTCAGGAGTTGCCGAGACTGTAGATTACACTTCTAACAACGCTAGTAGTACATGGCTTGTTCAAGAGCACGTAGTTGGTCTTATAACCATAACGCTTGACGGCAAAGGAACGGCAACCACCGCAGGTAAGGCCACTTTGGCTGGATATCTAAAAAAAATGAGCCAATCCAGCACGGAGCTGATTTCTCCCGAAAATTGGTCTTACAAGTTTTACCCGCAAAGTTGCCAATTGTATTTAGAGCCCCCATCGGATTCACCTGACAACAATCCGGTTTATGTCCTTGTGACTGATTCTGGAGCTGAGTTGGTTTTTATTACTAATTTCTTATCGAATTCAACCGGGCTGGTTGATAAGGGGCGCCTTAGAAAGCATTAATAAAATTATCATTGGCGATTTTAGGGTTGAAAAACTATTAAAAATTACAACAAGATGAAAGAATGGTTTAACTCATTAATGGGGGTAATTCTTCTTGTTGTTTGATAATTAAGTGCTGAACCAGCAAAAAAATTAAACCGTTAAACATCGCATAAGCAAGGACGGGGAATCGTTTTTTGCAAGCTAAATGATGATTATTTGGCAAGCCGCACTGTGGCTGGCTATCAGGGTAGTAGCAAAATTTTAACCTGTTAGAACTGTCCCAATTACAGCTAGCAATGCACCCAATTTAATCTTGTACGAGAAGTGGGTAGTTGAAGTGGCGACTCAAATACTCATGAGTCCTTTTGGAGTACAGGTTGGGTACAGAAATTTTCTGAGTGCCAGAAAATGAAAAAGGGTTAGCACCTACTTAGGCGCTAACCCTTTAATTTTCTGGTGCCGGCTGCAGGACTCGAACCCGCCACCCCATGATTACAAAGGCAAATCGTCAACCCGCGAAGCTATTGTTTTCAAAGTACTTCCGAATTTTCCTGCCTGATTTTGCTGTCTGGTCGGGGTGAAATCAGATCGTATTTTCTGCTCGTCACCCATAGCATCAGTGCATGAAATCTGCACCCCTGCGTCATCCCTGCTCGTCCATCACGCCCGTCGAAACTATCCCTGGCTATCCATCGACGCTTCGCATTTTCAGAATCGGCTGTAGTCCGTACTGGTATGCGCGAGTCTTTGTCCAAGGCAGATACCGTAAAGCGAGTCTGAAGACACGATCCAAGTCCGAAGCCATCGAGCGAGCCAAGCTGTTTTATTTAGAACAATTTGGCATTCAAGCCAACGTCCAGCAGCAATTCACTCAGCATCTGTTTTCATCAGTTGCAGCATCGATGATGGCAGCCGACGAGCGCAAAGTAAAACGTGGTGAGCGTAGCGCGTCACTTGCTTCTGGCAACCGCTACACCTATGACCGACATGTCAAACCCGTCTTCGGCAATCTCGATATACGCGAAGTCAACTACGCTGCGCTCGAGCGATTCACCAATGATCTGGAAGATCGCGAGCTTTCCGCTTCATCGATTCGTAACTATGTGGGTTTTGTCGGCAAGGTGCTGAAGTACGCTCACAAGCTAGATCTCATTGATCGACTGCCGCAGATACCGACAGTCAAGCTGAAAGATGGCATTCGCGGTTGGTTCACCGATGCGGAATATCGCCGACTACTCGCTGGTATCGATGACGCCATTCGCACTTGTATGACCGTCCGTCACGTCACCGTCCAATCTGATCTGCGCTTGCTCGCTGAGATGATGGTGGAAACCATGCTGCGTCCCAGCGACGCCAAGCTCTTGCAACACAAGCATATCGAGATCATCGAGGGTAAGCGGACTTATCTGCGAATCACGACCAACTTCAGTAAGACCGTCAATTCACCAGTCATCTCCACTGCCGAAGGTGTCGCCGTCTACCGCCGATTACTGGCATATCAAGCCACTCGAGGCATGGTCAATGCTGATGACTTTCTGTTTCTGCCAGAGCTACCGCATCGACCCTATGCTGGTGAGATGCTGCGTCGACAGTTTGCAGCTGTCCTCGACAGCATCGGCATGCGCCAAAGTCCCCAAGGCGAACCTCGAACGCTCTACAGTCTGCGCCATTCCAGCATCATGTTTGCCATTCTTCGCGGCGACACCAATTTGCTCAAAATCGCCCGCAATGCTCGTACCAGTCCTGACATGATCGACCGCTTCTATGCTCGGCATTTGACGGCTGAGATGGGCGATTAACCAACCGCTAAACGAATTCGCCCTTCGCCGTATTCGCAATCATCTCTCTTGCCTTCTTCAGATAGCGATTTGCCGCTGCCGAAAGAGCCCGTCTTTTATCTTGCCCCGTAGCCGCCGTATCCGTTGCTCTCAATTTCTGCTTCGGCAAGACACCTGGGACTTGATTGGCTAGCCACCATTGCGGCTTGTCTGGATTGGCGATGTGCAAGTCATATATCGCCATCGTTATCTCAATGCTCTTGATATTCGGCGGATGCTTAACCTTGTAGGTTGCCTGACTTTCCCTTGCGGTCAATTGACCACGCTTTCGCACATGTGTTTTTGACAGTATTTCTCTGACACGCTTACTCAGAAAGCGTTTCGGCAAATTCAATGGCAGAGACACCGTCAAGATGTCCGCGTCATCTTCCACAAGCTCACCCGCCCGCATCACCCTCACTGTTCGATTGACGACTGGCTCTGCGAATAATCGCGCACCACGGTCGTTATCTGACCACCATTCCTTAAAGCTATCGCCACGCACATCGCCAAAGTCGCCATAAAGCTTTGCCAGCGGTCCAACACCGTCACTCTCGCAGCAAGCCAAGTAGTCGGCATTTCTCTTTAAGCAATACCACCACCAGTAATACACGGTAGATCGCCAGCTCGATATGGCGGCTGGTTTGTCTTTTGTCCCAAAGCGCGGGTGCTGGTAGGGGAAATGACGCTTGGCAGTGGGTGTTGTCATGGCGACATGTTAACAAGCCAAATTGAAGGCTTGGTAAGGCAGAAAGTTAAGACAAAACATCTTAACAAACTAAATGTGCAATTTAGTCGTTCTCTGTGAGAAAGATGCACAAAATTCTACAATGTTTTCACCTTAAATAGTTAAGGCTTTTTAAATAGGAGACGAGATGGACAAAGCTAAATTTGTTGAGTGCGCGACTTTGCTTGATAAAGCACAAAAAGATTATTTTGAAAAAATAACGCAAGCTAAAGAGGAGTTTATAAAAAATACGAAAAAAATTGAGAAGCAGTTTGAATTAAATATTTTTACATACGAGGAAATGAATGAAGAGAGAAAATATATATTTTGCAACGAGGCACATGACATTGTTTTGGAATACGTGCATGACGATGCAAACATAATAAATGCAATTATTAGCGCCTTTACTTGCGAAGGGGAAGATATATACAACACAAGATTTTATTAAATATACATATAGCGCGAGTGTACTTTTGCTCGCGCTTTTTATTTACTTAACAAATTTACATAAAGACAATGACAGTATTTTTAGACATCGAGGGCTGCAAAAATGAGCTAATTGATAGTGTTGCAGGTTTACAAAGCGGCTACTGGGTAGCGCTTAATGTATTACACAAAAGCGAAGTAACGCTTAACGCCAGTCTGCTAGAGCTATCAAAACGACTAAACGTCTTCTGTTACGGCAACAACTATAAGAAAGGCGTTAAGAGACTAGAGATAAGAGGCGCTTTACAGCGAGGCAACGTGTATGAAGGCTTGCACGCACACTTAATAATTATGCAAAACGGCGATACTGATCGCAGCTTTAATGAATTTGAGCATTACACAAGACGGCAGTGGTATCGGCTAAACAACGCCAAAGGCAACATTTACGGTGGTTTGGTCGATGTGCAGCCTGTAGCTGACGTTGCAACACGTATCAGCTATGCACTCAGAGACTTTAGTCCGCTGTTCGACCAGCGCGATCAGATAGTTTATCTCTGATAAATATGACTTGCTCAGAGGCTTTCGCAAGGCGAGGCAACCCAAAGTAATTTGGCTTTATCTGGGCAACCATAACAACTTAAACATTGCCATAGCTCTTGAAGCTATAGGGATTATTGCATCTTCAAGTTTCATCAATCCACAGCAAGTAAAACAATAAGAAGAACCAAGAAACATCAAGACATCGAAGAAACACTAGCCAGAATCGATATCACTCTAGACATCATCTAGACGAAATAAGACGATAAGACGTACTAATACATGACATATCAACAATATATCGCTAAGACGATTCTAGTCAACAAGACAAGAAAACATCTAAGTCATGAGCGAAGCGAATGAATCGAACGTAGTGAGATTCGACAGTGCTGATGGTGGCAAATATGTTTCCTCTAATGCTTCTACCACGTTCTTATCGTCTTCTAGCTTGATAACAATAGAACAAATGATGCGACATCAAGCCATATTTGAGTCTTTCTTGATATCAATTTCTGCTTAAATGCGCATCTTGATCCGCTATTAAGTCATTAGCTACATCATCAAGCCGCAAATCTAATCCAATCGTGAATTGGTTGTGAAATAATGCGATACCGACACATATTTCATCAGAGTTTGCTTGTTCCAACATCATGAATTTAATGATGTTTTTGATGTTAACAACATGTCGGACTTTTGATCGAATAAATACATGAGTCAGTGAGCCAACCGACCGATCTGAGCGATAGCGAAGATCATACGTAGCGACTCACTATCTTCCATCATGTAATTCGAAAGCCGATCATGAACAAGCAACGTCTCAAGCAAGCCATAGATGCCAGCAATGACCAATCCATCATCGAAGCCGACATCAATCTCTATCAGTCCGACATCAAGCAACAAGCTGCCTCAGTACTAGCCAAGATTGCTGCTGAGTCAAAGCGTCTGAAGCGACCGAAAGTGAAGATCATCGCCATTTTGCAAGAATGATCTTTTGCGACCGATGCTTCTTCTATCAAGCCAATTCGACAGCTAGCTTCTTCATGTTGTCGGTGACATCAATGTAGCGTTGCGTCGTTGCCAGATTCCGATGTCCAGCGAGTTCTTGCAATACTCTGGCTGACACACCAGCACTCGCCAGCTTGGTGATGAATGATCGGCGACCAGTGTGGCTGCTGCAACCAGCAAAGCCAGCGCGTCGGTACAAGTCCGTGATCACGGCTTGAAGCGTGTTGGCAGTAAAGTGGTCGCGTTTCTGCGTCCGAAACAAATAGCCAGTCTTGCCGATCTGCCGAATGTAGTCCTGGAGCTCGATTTTCAGTTTCTCATTCAGCCAGACGACTCGCCCCCGATGTCCTTTGGTCTGTTCGGCTTTGAGCATGATTTGGTCGCGAATGCTGCCATCGACGTTCACGACATCCGACACTCGCAAAGCCGCCAACTCACCGACTCGCAATCCCGAGCCATGCAAAAGCTTCAGCATCAGTGAATTGCGCTCAGCATGTGGTCGATTGGCAACTCGCTCCAGAAGCAGAGTAAATTCCAGATCGGTCAACGTTCTCGCTTGTGCCATCGCGCATCTCCAAAAAACCACGGAATTGGTGTTCGCCGCGATAGTAATTTCGTGGTTTTTTGCTGTCGATCGATAACCGATTTTCTATCGCCTGCGAAATCAATGGCTTAGCAAATAACCACGATTTCTGTGTAAAAGTCGGGGTCTTTGGCATTCGCGAAAACAGCCGAGCTAGGCTTGAATTTCTCTTCAATACCCCAGATAGCCAATTCGCGATTCCTCACGTTGTCGGCTGTTCTCGTGTGTCAACGCCCAAATTCTCAGCAAATTCCCAGCCAATACTGCCGTCGACACATTGAGACTCACGACAGCTAGCACTTGCTAACTAAAAACCATCGACATCTCGAATCGTCAATACAGACTCCGCATCGTTATCCACAACGTGCAGGAGATCGCCATGAATGTCATCAGCAGCCTCAAAGTCGTTGCCGCCAAGCGTCCGAATCAGCAACCGCAGATCGTCCGACGCCGTAACAAGCTCATCAATGCATTGCACGATCAATTGCAGCTAGCGACGGCGGAAGCCGAAGGTCGCGAGTATCTGAAAACTCGTCGCCGTCACATCAAGAATCCCGCCACTGGTGAGTATGCCGAGTCGATCATTAGCAGAAAACCAAGAGCGTGGTATTGGACAGGAGAAGATGGTAAGGTGTACATTGCTCTGAAATATGGAACCAAAACCATCGAAATCACCAAGGGTAAATCAGCTATCGAGATTGGCGATGCTAAGCAGTTAGTGCCGATGATTGAAGCGCTGAAGCGCGCAGTTGCTGCTGGTGAACTGGATACGCAGCTTGATGCGGCGGGGAGTGAGGTCGGAAAGCGATTTCTGCGGCAGGTGAAGTGATGATTGATTTCACCTACAGTCACTCAACTCAAACTTTACGCATGATTTGCAGTATCCAACATGATTTACTTAACGTAAATCTTATCCTGGTTCTCGCTTATATTCATATTCCGACTTATGACCGAAATGCAACTTTGATTAATGGTTAAGTAGGTAAATGAAATTAAATTTTGGAGTTTTTTATGACAGTCTCAGCACTGCCTATTTTTGTTGCGACTAAAATTCTTGGCGGATTAGGCACCGATCGATCCAACTCAATTCAAGTATCCCAAGATGGTTCAGTGTATTTGGCTGGCGAAGCAAGTGCTTCTTTTGACAGTCAAGTCTTTGCGGGTGGATGGGATGGATTTTTGTCTAAATATTCTGAAGATGGCACTAAACTATGGACTAAATTTCTAGGCGGATCTGGTTCTGAATTTATTCGCTGCATAAGCATTGGAACAAGTGGTTCAGTTTATGCTGCTGGCTATACAGACGGATCATTTCAAGGCGAAAGTAATCTTGGCAGTTATGATGCATTTCTCACTAAATATTTAGAAACAGGAGAGATTGCTTGGACAAAATTTATTGGCTCAAGCCAGTCAGATCTCGCATACTCAGTCTTCTCAGATGCTAATGAGTCGGTTTACACAGCTGGACCAAGCAATGGATCATTTGACGGAAACGTTAATAGCGGTGGGGCTGATGGATTTTTATCTAAATATGATGAAAATGGCACAAAAATATGGTCTACCTTCATTGGCGGAGTCGGCGATGAGACGCCTAGATCTTTAACAGGTGACTCTGATGGAAACATTTATTTAGTTGGCTATACCACTGGATCGCTTGATGTAAACACCAACTCAGGCAACAGAGATAGTTTTATAACGAAGGTCTCCTCGTCCGGAGAAAAGATTTGGACAAAGTGCTTTGGCGGAGCTGGCGATGATGATGCTATTGGAGTTGCCATAGGCTTTGATGGGTCACTATATGTTGTAGGTGGCACAAGAAGCGATTTTGACTCCCAAATCAATAATGGCGATTACGATGCATTTCTTACAAAATATTCTGCTGATGGCGAGTTGATATGGACCAGATTTGTTGGTGGAACTGGCAGAGAAATTGCTCAGTCGTTAACCATTTCCGCAGACGAATCAATAATCATTTCTGGCGAAGCTTCGAGTTCTTTTGGCGGACAAGTTAATTCAGGCGGAACTGACTCATTCGTTTCAAAAATAGGCGAAGACGGCACAATAATTTGGACAAAATTTATAGGCACCAATCCTGACGAAGATTTAGGCACTTCCTCTGTAACGGCTTCAAATGGCAGTATTTACATTAGTGGTTATTCGAACGGAAGTTTCGCGGGAGCGCCTACCACTGGCGGTACCGACTCGTACATTACGCAATTTCTTGATAGTTTAAGTAGCGACAATGCAAGTGATGATTTGGTAGGTGGGGCTTATAACGATTTGCTGATAGGCAATGGAGGAGATGACACACTTAAAGGCGGGAGCGGCAGCGACACATTAGAGGGTGGAGAAGGCAACGATACAGCTGATTATTCCGATAAATCATCTGCAGTTTCCATTGTTTTAAATGGAACGACGCTTGTCACTGTTAACGTTAACGACGTTGCCGAAGACTCAATCAAAGACATCGAAAACATCATCGGTGGCTCGGGCAATGACTCCTTAACTGGAGACAATGCGGATAACAAGCTAGAAGGCAAATCGGGAAACGACACGCTTAAAGGTGGTAACGGCGATGACGTTTTAGATGGTGGTGACGACCTGGACACCGCCGACTACAGCGACAAAACAACTGCAGTAGTGGCTACGCTCAACGGCTCAACTTCCATTACCGTTACGGTCAATAGTGTCGCTGAAGACTCCATCAAAAACATCGAAAATCTGATCGGTGGTTCGGGCAATGACTCTTTAACTGGGGACAGTCACAATAACAAGCTAGACGGCGGAGCTGGTGACGACAGTTTAAAGGGCGCGAATGGTACTGACACTTTGAATGGCGGTGAGGGCACCGATACAGCTGATTACTCCGACAGTGAGACTTCAGTTGTCGTCACTTTGATTGGTTCAACAGCTGCCACAGTGACCGTCAATAATGTCGCTGAAGACTCCATCAAAAACATCGAAAATCTGATCGGTGGTTCGGGGAATGACTCTCTTACTGGTGACGTCGAAGATAACAAGCTTGACGGTGGTGCTGGTAAAGATAATTTGAAGGGTGCTGAAGGCGTTGACGCTCTTGATGGTGGTGATGGGAACGATTCCGCCGACTACTCCGACAAAACAACCGCAGTCGTGGCTACGCTCAACGGCTCAACTTCCGCCACTGTATCCATCAACGGCGTCGCAGAAGATACGATCAAAAACATCGAAAATCCCATCGGTGGCTCGGGTAACGACTCGTTTACTGGTGACGGTCTCTCGAATACTTTTGTAGGTGGTGCGGGAAAAGACACCCTTAACGGTGGAAATGGTGTTGATATCGCCGATTACTCAGAAAAATCGCTCGCCGTAGTAGTTACGTTAAATGGTGCAACTGCAGTCAATGTCAGCGTAGGCGGTATCGTTGAGGATAGCATTCGCAATATCGAAAACATCTTTGGCGGTCTAGGTCGCGACACGTTGACTGGCGATGCCCTTTCAAACGTTTTCAGAGGCGGGGCTGGAAACGACACTTTGAACGGAAACAGTGGTAGCGACACTGCCGACTATTCAGAAAAATCCAGCGCTGTTGCGGTAACTCTGAACGGCTCCAATTCTGTTTCGGTTCGAGTTGGTGGCATAGTTGAAGATGGCATTCGCAATATCGAGAACATCGTCGGTGGCTCAGGCAACGACACGTTTACGGGCGATAGCTTGGCAAACGTCTTCAAAGGCGGCGCTGGCAACGACACGCTCAACGGTGGAACTGGTATCGATACCGCCGACTATTCAGACAAGACCGATGCTGTTCGCGTCACACTGAACACATCCACCGCTGCTTCTGTTTACGTCAACGAAGTCGTCGAAGACAGCGTTCGCAATATCGAAAACATCATCGGTGGCTCCGCTGCCGACACGTTAACGGGCGATAGCTTGGCAAACGTCTTCAAAGGCGGCGCTGGCAACGACACGCTCAACGGTGGAACTGGCGTCGATACCGCGGACTATACGGACAAAACTGATGCAGTTCGCGTGACGCTCAACGGCTCGACTACAGCTATCGTTTACGTCAACGAGAATGCTCAAGATTCGATCAACAATATTGAAAATATTATCGGTGGCTCGGGTAATGACACTCTGACTGGTGACAGTCTTGGTAACTCACTGACGGGCGGCGATGGAAACGATACGTTAAAAGGCGCTGGCGGCGTTGACACATTGAATGGCGGCGCTGGGGTCGATACCGCCGACTTCTCAGATCAGACTGCGGCAGTTGTTGCCACACTCAATGGTTCAACACAGATCACTGTCACCATCGGCGGCTCTAGCAACGACCGTCTCTCCAACATTGAAAATCTTATCGGTGGCTCGGGCGCTGACACGCTGACGGGCGATTCCCTGGCGAATATTCTGTCTGGCGGCAATGGCGCTGATAGGCTAAGCGGCGGTGCTGGAAATGACGTGTTGAATGGTGGTGCGGGCGCAGATCGTTTCAGCTTCACGACTACACTGAACGCATCGACCAATCTGGACACCATCGAAGATTTTGTGTCGCTTACAGATAAGATTGGCTTGCGGTCTACGATCTTTGCCAGATTCTCAACCAGTGTTGGCAGTGGCAATCTGGTCGTTAATTCAACAGGCAATGCCGTAGACAGTAACGATTATCTTATTTTCAACACCAGCAACAGTACGCTCTATTACGACGCTGACGGCAATGGTGCTGGCGCCAAGATCGCCTTCGCTGTCCTGACAGGCGTAACGACGCTAACCAATACGGACTTTGTGATCGTCTAATCACGCTGTTCCATTTTGCACAGCGACGCAAAGCAGTTGATACCCGTGATTGAAGCGTTGAAGCGAGCCGTGGCTGCTGGAGAGCTGGATGCTCAGATTGATGCGGCGGGGAATGAAGTCGGACGACGATTTCTGCGACAGGTGAAGTGATCGGCAGTTATGGCTATTTTTTATCCCGCCACATATCAAGCTGAGAACTCCACCCGATCGGCATTGCGAAAAAACGGATATCGGCTCTTGCGTTTTTATGTTGCTGATCATTGCCAATGAGACTCGAGTCACTTCAGGCACGCGCCATAGGTCGATTTATCTACAAGACTCCTCTCATCAGCTAACGGAATTTCACCCAGCAACAGTTTTCAAGGGGGAATTAATTTTCACCAATCCCTAATTAGCACTTATTGATATTTTTACGCAAGCAGAGGGAAATAATATGGGTTTGTTTGACATGTTTAGATTTAAAGATCCAGTTGAAAAACTGGTGCACGACGTTGCAAAGATATTTGAAGCGCAAAGATCAACCACTGATTCGGACCTCTGCGCCGCCTTTATTTGTATGTATCGAAGATATAAGGATGAAGATATAAGGCGAAAAATAATTGAAAAGCTTGAAGAAAAATGCAGGGGCGGAAATACGATTGGGTTGTGGCATGTTTGCACAGATTTTGCTCTTGTGGAATTTTCAGATTACAAAAAATCTGACTTCGAAATTATGCAGGCAACCGCACACGATCTGCAAAAAATGGGCATTAGCACAAAAATACTTGATGGAAGGGTCTATTCAATTTCCGAATTCAAATCCGCATTAAACTGCGGAAAAAATGCGTAAAACTATGGAGTTGATATCATGCAAGGAAAAATGGTTCCTCTTATTTGGGGAGTTGTGGTTGGGGGTATTGGCATATGGTCTATTTTTGGAATGGACAGCGGCTTCAAATATGTAGTTGGTCCGCTATGCTTGTTTTTTGGATGGCATTCACTTAAAGCTGCCGTTTTTATGACAGATAGCGAAATTGAAGAAATCTCGCGTACCGGCGGAAATCCAAGCACAAAAACCAAAAAGAAGTTTGAAGATCTTTAAAAGAAGCTTTTGAAAAATATTCGCGAATTATTTCAAATCGCATCAAAGGCGCGCCAAGTCAACTTAGAAAGCTGTAATTTATATCCAAATTAGCCTGCCAAATCTTTAGGAAATTTAATGAAGCAGCAGCGCTACGCTATCTGTATTGTGGCTCCCCCCGCTTCTTTAGCCGCCCCCGTTTTACAGGCGATATAAACTCCGAATGAATTAATACATCGCGACATCAGCCAGTGTCGATGAGAAAACAAATAATCAACATCCAAACTCGTCTACTAAAATATGGTTTTGCAATGCGCGCCCCGTTGAAATTTCATTCCCATTATTTTAGATTTCAACAACCCAAAGCTCGAAAAAATATTCTTACCTGGGAAATCCGCACTGTTTTACAGTAACGAGTCCTAAAAAATTTTCGTCACCATAGGCAATAGATAAGTACATTCGCCCATCAGATTTGTCTTTTATTACCCCAATGCCTTGGTCGATGTTTTGGATGTACTCAAATTTCTTTATAACCCGACCGCCATTTCTTTCGCACTCTTGATCAGTTGTTGAAGCCTTACGAGCAATACTCCAAAATTTGTATGCAGGATCACTTGATCTCAATGTCGCACCATACGCCGAATTCAATCCCAAACACAATACTAAAGCCAATTGGATGCGCGACAAATTTTTTAGCGCACTCATAATAAAATTTATATCCAAGATGTTCATCGCGCCCCTTATTTCCGCCAAAAATCTACGTTCATAATACCCAAGGAAGTCTTATTTTTCTTTTTTTCGTTTACTATCAGTTAATCCTGTCCTTCTTAATCCATGCGCGGTCACTCCTAAAGCACCAATCCCCACATCCGAACCTTTATTATCTGGCGCGGATTTGGAAACCAAATGTATTTGGTCGTTTTCCCAGGCTACTCCTGATGTGATCGGAATACTGAGCAATCCTGGCATCGAATTCGAGCTAACTGTGGCAGATAAAGAATTTCTGTTGAGCAAAGCAAGTTGGTGCTGGATTGATGTAACCGAGTCATTCAAGCGGTTCAGATATTCAAATAGTAAATTTTCTGTGGGATTAGCGCTTTCCTTGAAAGCCTTTGCGTGTGCAGCCCTAGAAATTGGATTATCTGCCTCGAATTCTTTTAAATGAGATTCAACAAACTGCATAAGCTGCGATTTTAACTCAAGCACTCCTGCCATATCATTTGTATAGAATATTGTCCTTTCACTAGTTATATCGAAAGGCAACGTGGTCCCGTGCTCGGCAATCGTAATTATTGGCTTTCTGGCGCCATGCCTGACCGCAAGTTCATACATGACGTTCGGATTTAATCCAGTTAAATTGGCTATCACCAAATCATCATCATTCAATCGCTGGATAATTTGATTAGTAATTGATCCAGCCAATGAGATTTCATGAGCTACGCATACTGAATAACCCTTTTTATCCATCACTGGCTTAATAACGCTATCAATCACTCCGTCAGCATATCGCCTAGTTGAAGAATTCACCTCACCAATCGGGGTTATCACGAAACAGGTTTTGTTCACAATGGCTCCCAATTACTGCTTTCTGAATAATTTTTAGGGGATATCTTGATATATTTTCAGGCTCGTGCACATGAAGAGGCAATTCGCACTCGCATAGCTTACGTCAAATCTGATAGTCCAGGATAAAGCTATGATCCAAACCTACAGCAAACAATGCCGTTATCCGTGCGATCAGCTCACGAGTGTCGTCGCAATTTTTCGAATTTATCGGAATCCCAGTGTTCCATTTTGCACACTGCCCTCGCCTAAAGACCTGTCAACGTTTCGACTAGGCAGGTCGCTGCGATGGCGCTGTCAAGCAGCGTTGCAAGGTGCAGATGTGACAAAGCCCAGCTCTATGTCTGGGCTTTCTTTTTGGCGCTGCTATGGTGAACAGCAGTGACGATGTCTGCCGATTTCTAGTTCAAGATGTGAACTTCGAACAACACATCAGCTCACTATTTAGCTGCAAAGCTCGTCGGCGTGCAGGAAGTGCACGTCGCGTATCGGAAATTAATGCTCTGTTCGAAATGAAAAAAGGTTAGCGCCCGTTAAGATGCTAACCCTTTGAATTTACTGGTGCCGGCTGCAGGACTCGAACCCGCCACCCCATGATTACAAATCTCGGCAAGTAGCCATTTCTCAGCGTTGACCGCAGTTCCAGAAATTCCCTATAAACTTGCAATACCAATGGTTTTTAGCGAATTCCATCATTTGCTTGATTGATGCTTGTTGATTGATATACTTCGTTTTGGGGTACAGGTTGGGTACAGGTTCGTTGATGAAGCCTTACTAGGCGGTCAAATGGCAAAGATTGAATTCACTGCAAAGCGCATCGCAGACCACAAATGCGAACTTGGCAAAACTGCCTCGTTTCTGTGGGATGCCTCTTGCCCCAGCCTGGGAATACGAACTGCCGCACCAAGCAGCAAGAAGCCACAAGGCGCTAAGTCATTCATATTTCAGGCCAAGCTAACCGGGGAAGTTATCCGTATAACAATCGGGCGCACTTCTGACTGGTCTATCACTGACGCACGAACTGAGGCGCGTCGTTTGATGACATTGGTAGATAGTGGGCAGAACCCGCGCCAAGTAAAAGCCGATGCACTTGCCGCCGACCAAGCTGAACGGAATGCGAAAGCTGCCGAAGTAGCTGCCGCTGAAGAAGAAGAACGTCGTGCCTCCGTGGTTTTGGCCGACGCATGGCCTCTATATATAGAGTACGGTCGTACAAAGCGGAACAAGCGAACAGGCGATATCGGATGGAGCGCCGCGCACATGCTGGCGCATGTCGAACTATCGTCCCCAGGTGGTGAGCAAATGAAAAAGGGGGGAGGAATTACGAAAGCCCGCCCGCTTGCCGCGCTGATGCCGCTGCGTATGACAGAACTCACCAGCGACCGCATTGCAGCTTGGCTGAATGAAGAAACTAAAACCCGCCCCACCGCTGCCGCACTCTCGTTCCGTTTGCTCCGAGCTTTTGCAGGATGGGCCGCTGACCATCCGGGTTATTCGGGGTTAATTCCCACCGATGCGTTCACTGCTCGCAAGGTCCGCGATTCAGTACCGAAGTCAGAGACGAAAGACGGTGACAGCCTGCAGCGCGAACAATTGGTACTCTGGTTCGAGCACGTTCGCAGAATCAGAAATCCCGTTATCGCCGCTTACCTGCAGGGACTATTGCTCACTGGCGCACGTCGACGTGAACTGAGTTCTCTGCAATGGTCTGATGTGGATTTTCAGTGGAGAAGCTTGATACTGCGTGACAAAACCGAGGGGACCCGCACTATTCCAATGCCCCCCTATCTCGCCCATTTACTGCAAGCCCTTCCCAGACGTAATCAATGGGTATTCAGTTCTCCTGCGTCGGCCGATGGAAAAATTGCCGAACCAAGGTACGCGCATAGCGAAGCCCTGAATGCGGCTGGATTGGCGCATATCTCACTGCATGGCCTGCGCCGCTCTTTTGGCACTCTATGCGAATGGGTTGAATGTCC
>JACCDS010790103.1_pt1 | contig 15415 bp, 12 predicted proteins | sample 7446441 | NCBI WGS metagenome assembly JACCDS01 (sample SAMN15323445, study PRJNA562643) | freshwater metagenome | isolation source: river surface water | place: USA:Blue River Watershed | collected 2017-08-17 | reverse complement strand
GTACCGCATGAACGGCCTCAAATTGGGCCGCCTGCTGTACCAGGGCCGCTGGTTCGACCCACAAGCCATCATGCTGCGCGAAACCGCCCAGCGCTGGGTGGCCCGCGCCATCACTGGCGAAGTAACGCTGGAACTGCGCCGCGGCAACGACTACAGCATCCTGAACACCGAGTCACCCAACCTGACCTACGCGCCCGAGCGCCTGAGCATGGAAAAGGTGGAAGACGCGCCTTTTACGCCACTGGACCGCATTGGACAGTTGACGATGCGCAACCTGGACATTGTGGACACGCGCGCCAAACTCGGCGTGTACTCCAACGCCGGGTTGTTGTCACTGGGTCAGGGTGACGACTTCCTGAAACTGGGCCAGTAATACCGGCCCTCAGCACAAAGGCCGGGCAACCGGCCTTTGTTTTGGATGACCCACGACAGCGCTACCAAAGTCATGTTAACCCGGCTCATCGTGGGCCAGGTGTCGATTCATTCCTGCATGACCGGACTGCGACTGGCGTTACCGCTGTACCTGCTGAAGCAAGGCCACAGCGCCGCACAGGCCGGGATTCTGGTGGCGCTGTTCGCAGCCAGTAACGTGCTGCTGGCCCTGCCTTGGGGGCGGCTGACCGACCGCTACGGGCTGCAGCGCCCGTGGTACCTGGCGATGGCGATGACCGGGGTGGGTGCGACTTTGGCCGCACTGGGGAGCAGCTACTGGGCCTTTGGCGCGGCCGCGCTGCTGACGGGCGGCGCGATGGGTTTGGCCCAGGTGGCCGTGCACCGACGCGCTGGCACGGTGCACTTGGAAGCCCAGGCCCGTCGCGAACTTTGGGGCTGGCTGTCGCTGGCGCCTCCGGCGTCCAACCTGCTGGGGCCTGTGCTGGCGGGGCTGTTGCTGGACCATGCCGGCCAGACCGCGCTGGACGAAGTTGCCTTGCGATGGACCTGTGTGGTTTTGGGTGTGCTCGCACTGTCCAGCTGGTGCTGGATACGGGGCGTGCCAGAAAAGGTGGCTGACCCCAGCGTCGAAACACCGGCCGCAGGCGCCAAGCGGGAGTTGCTGGGTGACCACCGCATACGGGGATTGCTTGTTGTTGCCTGGGCCGTGGCCACCTGTTGGGACGTGCACGCCTTCGTGGTCCCAATGCTGGGCCACGAGCGGGGGTTCAGCGCCTCGGTCATAGGGGTGATTTTGGGCGCGTTTGCGCTGTCGGCCGCCTTGGCGCGCCCGCTGTTGCCCCGGCTGACTGCCGGCTGGCACGAACATTCACTGATGTTGGGCTGTCTGGTGGCCACCGCCGCGCTGCTGGCTGCCTACCCGTTTTCGCCCAACCCTTGGGTAGCGGGTGGCTTGTCGCTGCTGCTGGGCTGGACTCTGGGCGCACTGCAACCGATGGTGCTGAGCCTGCTGCAGCAACTCACACCCCCGGCGCACATTGGTCAGGCCCTGGGTCTGCGCCTGATGACGGTGAGCGCGACCAGCGTGAGCATGCCTTTGCTGTTCGGCACCTCGGGCGTGGCCATCGGCATTTCAGCCATTTTCTGGGGCGCAGGCGCGATCGCGCTGGTGGGTGCGCGGGTGGTGTGGCGTTTGGGTACCGAAAGGTCGCCACCGCCGCTGGACGTGCGTTAAGGCAGCGCCTGGGCCCACCGTACCACCTCATCTGCCATGCGCCCGGTCGCCTTGGGTGCGCGCAAATCACCGGCGAGCACATGCTGGCCCACCGCGTCGCTGTAATCCACAGCCAGCAGCGATTTGCGCTCGGACCCGATGCGCGGGAACAGCGCTTTGATCTCCTGAGGATCGACCGTCTGGTCGCCTTCTGAATACATCACCAGCACAGGAGCACGCAGGCCCGACAGATCGGCCTCGCGAACCTGTTTCACCAAGGCCATCATGGGAAACAGCGCACGGGTGGGGTACACCTGCGTCCAGGCATGGTTCTCGGCCTCGGTGGGCCCGGGGCGACCGCGTGTGTCTCCCTCCAGCTGCAAGGCCAGTTCACGACCCCACGGCTGGTTGATGAGTTCGGCTTTCTTGTCTTTGGGCCCATAGTTGGGGGACAGCAAGACGTAGCCAGTCACACCCTGCCCCTCGGGCCGGGCACCCAGCCACGTCGCCAAGGTGGCGCCGGTGGACACGCCCATCACCAACACCCGGTCGCCCAGGCGCTCGCCCACGCGCACGGCTTCCACCGTATCGGCCAACCAGTCCTGTACCGTCGGCTCGCCCATGGCATGGCTGCTGCGGCCGTGGCCCGTCAACCGGGTATAGAACAGGTTGGCACCCAGCCGCTGGGCCACGGTTTCGGCCAGCGGTGCCGTCTCCAGCCGCGATGCGGTGAACCCATGTACATAGACCACCGCCCACGGCGTGCGCTGACCCGACGCACCGTGCCAAACCACTTGCTTGTGCAGGCCCGTGCGGATATCGGGGAATGCGGCCTCGGAACGTGCCAGCCAGTCGTCCAGTTGGGCCGCCACAGGCGGTGCTTCGCGGGGACTGGGCACGTCGGGGCCGAAGCTGTTTTGCGGCCCTGCAAAGTAAGCCGCCAAGGCCAACGTCACGACTGACAGCACTGAGCGCGCAGCCAGCGACCACCGCCGCCGATGTGTTGCAGAAAAACCCATGCGCGCTCCCGACCTTGATTCTCAGACCTTCAAACCACCACCGGTTCCGGCTCCAGCCGGATGCCGAAACGCTCGTACACGCTGGTCTGGATGGCTTTGGCCAGCGTCATCACCTCGCCGCCGGTGCAGGGGTGCTCGGCGTCACCCCGGTTGACCAACACCAAGGCTTGCTTGTCGTACACGCCGGCATGACCCACGGTTTTGCCCTTCCAGCCGCAAGCGTCGATCAACCAGCCCGCCGCCAGCTTGATGCTGCCATCTGGCATCGGGTAATGCACCACTTTCGGATCGCGGCCAATGATGTCGGCGCACTGCTCGGGCGTGACGGTGGGGTTCTTGAAAAAGCTGCCAGCGTTGCCAATGACGGCCGGATCGGGCAACTTGGCGCGGCGGATCTCGCAAATCCAGTCAAACACCTGCTGAGCGCTGGGGGTGGTGATGCCGGTATCCGCCATCTTGCGTTCCAGGTCGAGGTAGCCCAGCTCCGGCTTCCACGCCTTGGGCAGCCAGAACCGCACCCGGGTGATCAAGGCACGTCCAGCCAGCCCAAAGCCCCGGTCGCCCGCGCGGGTGTGCTTGAACACAGAATCGCGGTAACCAAAGCCGCACTGCGCGGCGTCGAGCGTGAACAGCTGACCACTTTCCAGGTCCACCGCATCGAGGGAATGAAAACGGTCCTGCAACTCGACGCCATACGCACCAATGTTTTGCACCGGCGACGCCCCCACGGTGCCCGGGATCAAGGCCATGTTTTCCAGGCCGGGCCAGCCCTGGGCCAAGGTCCAGGCCACGAACGCATGCCAGTTTTCGCCAGCGCCAGCCTCCACCAGCCAACCCTGTTCGGTTTCGCGCACCAGCCGGCGCCCGCCAATTTCCACCTTCAACACCAGAGGCCGCAAATCGCCCGTCAGCACGATGTTGCTGCCCCCGCCCAGCACGAACACGTCGTCCCAGCGCCAGTCCGGGTGCCGGATCAACGCCAGCAGCGCCTCTTCAGAGCCGATGCGGGCCAAGCGGTGGGCGCGCGCGGCAATGCCAAAGGTATTCAGACGCTGGAGCGCCACGTTTTTCTCGACTAACATGCGCAGATTGTCTCATTGCACATTTGAACCATGCCTTCTTTTGACACCAAGCTCGAAGCCGATTTTGTGGAAGTGAAAAATGCCGTGGAGAACACGGCCAAGGAAATCGGCACGCGGTTCGACTTCAAAGGCACCAGCGCCGCGGTGGAACTCAAAGACAAGGACATCATCCTGCACGGTGACGCGGATTTCCAGTTGCAGCAGGTGGAAGACATCTTGCGCAACAAGCTGACCAAACGCAGCGTGGATGTGCGTTTTCTGGATGTTGGCAAAGTGGAAAAGGTGGGCGGCGACAAGGTCAAGCAAACCATCAAGGTGCGTAACGGCATTGGCAGCGAAGACGCCAAGAAAATCCAGCAAGCCATCAAAGGCAGCAAGATGAAGGTGCAGGCCGCCATTCAGGGCGACGTTGTGCGCGTGACCGGCGCCAAGCGCGACGACCTGCAAGCCGCGATGGCGCTGATCCGCACCGAAATGAAAGACCTGCCGCTGTCGTTCGACAACTTCCGGGACTGATGCCTTGCAACGTGGCCACCGATACCTCATGGCGTGGCTGGCGGCTGTGGGCTGCCTGGCTTGGGGCGGTACGGCCGTTGCGCAACAGGTGAGCCTGGTGGGCTTGAGCAGCGGGCGTGCGCTGCTGGTGATCGACGGTGGGGCGCCACGCTTTGCGACGGCTGGTCAAGCCCTCGGGCCGGTGAAGGTGCTGGAGGTTGGGTCCAACCAGGCGGTGGTGGACGTTCAGGGAGAACGCCGCGTCCTCCAACTGGGGGCGGGGCCGATCGCGCCGGCCGCCACCGATCCCAGCCAGCGCATTGTGCTGCTGGCGGACGGGGGTGGCCATTTCACAGCCGAAGGTCAGATCAACGGTCAACCGGCCCGATTTCTGGTGGACACCGGCGCGACGGTGATGACCCTGAGCGAAAGCCAGGCTGCCCGCCTCGGCTTGAACTACCGCAATGGCCAGCGCGTGCGCGTGAAAACCGCCAATGGTGAAATCACCGGTCACCAGATGCTGATCAACACCGTGCGTGTGGGTGGCCACACCAGTTACGGGCTGGCCGCTGTGGTGCTGCCAGCCGATCTGCCCTACGTTCTGCTGGGCAACAGCTACCTGTCGCGCTTCCGCATGCAACGCGAGGATGGCCGCATGACGCTGGAACCCCGTCAGTGAACTCCGTGTCCGTGAACTGCCCATGAACTTCAGCCCACAATCCGACCCCGCTTACGCCGCCATGCAGCACTGGCCGCAGCAATGGTCCGACCTGGAAACCCGCTTGGCAGCGCTGCTCTTGGCGCCCCAGGCACAACCCCGGTTCACCGAAGAATTGCAACGGCTGCACAGCGAAGCCCGAGGCCTGCTCGACATGGACGCGGACAGCACGCTGTACTGGTTGTTCCAGCTCGCAGCCTCAACCACGGTGGCTTACAGCGCCTCGCACGCCATGGTCTGCTGGGCCCTGTGCCAACTGGTGGGCAAAGACCTGGGCCTGCTGCCAACCGAACGCGACAGCCTGGCCCTAGCCGCATTGACGATGAACGTCTCCATGACGCGCTTGCAAGACACTCTGGCCGAGCAGCCCGCTCCGCCTACGCCCGAGCAGCGCGAGCAGATCAACACCCACGCGGCGCGCAGTGCGCAGTGGCTGCGGGAGCTGGGTGTGACCGATCCACTCTGGCTGGACACGATCGAGCAACACCACCAGACGGAGCAGCCCTTGCCCCTGCCGGTGCGCATTTTGCAGGCCATGGACCGCTACGCCGCCATGATCAGCCCGCGTGAGACGCGCCCCGGGCGTTGCGTGACCGACTCGGCGCGGCATTCCGTGGTCAAAGCCGGCCAGACTCTCGACGAAGTGGGCCACGCCTTGCTGCGCACCGTGGGCATATGCCCGCCTGGCACTTTCGTGCGGCTGGCCGACGACCGAATTGCGGTCGTGCTGCGCCGTTCAGGTCGGCCCGGGGAACCTTGGGTAGCCACCGTGCTGGACACCCATGGCACGCCGGTGGTGGAGCCGGAGCTGATCGACACTGGCCACGATGGCCAAGGTATTGAGGCGGCGCTGATTTCTCGCACAGTTCGGGTACGGCTGAACCACGCGCGGCTGCTGCAACTGTCGCGCATGGCACTCGCCCAAAGCTGAGCGCAATGCGTGTGCGGGGTGTGCCCGCACTGCTTACTTCTTGCTGCCGATCTTCGATTCTTTGCCGGCCAGCAGGCGCTGGATGTTTTCGGCATGGCGCCAGAGCAGCAGTATCACCATGACTGCCATGGACAAGGCCACCGGCCCGGAGACGTCCCAGGCCACGCCATCGCCAAACAGGTAGTAGACCGGGGCGAACACCGCTGCAACAATGGCCGCCAGCGACGAGTAGCGCAGGAAGTACGCCACCATCAACCAACTCAGCAGCACTGCCAGACCCAGCCAGGGCTCATATCCCATCAACACCCCAGCGGCCGTGGCCACACCCTTGCCGCCCTGAAAGCGGAAAAACACGGGGAACAGGTGCCCCAAAAACGCGGCCAAGCCGACCAAGGCCAGCGTACTTTCACCCAACCCCCAGACTGCGCCCCACTGCACCACAGCCCAAACCGGCAACCAGCCCTTGAGCGCGTCCAGCAGCAGGGTCAACGCAGCGGCCTTTTTGTTGCCTGAACGCAGCACATTGGTCGCGCCCGGGTTTTTGCTGCCGTAGGTGCGCGGATCGTTCAACCCCATGATTCGGCTGACCACCACTGCAAACGACAGCGATCCCACCGCATACGCCGCCACCACAGCAAGAAGCACCGTCCATTCACCCATACACGCACTCCACATTGATGATGTACCGCATTGTGCCTGCGCCCGTCAGCCTTGGAGAGGGATGGCGCAGCTCACTGGCCGTGCGCCCAGTACCGTCACCAGGACTTGAGGCTCGATCCCCACAAGGTAACCGCGCCGGCCACCGTTGAGCCAGATGCGATCCAGCGTCAGGACGGTGTCTTCGACGTACACCGGCATGAGCTTGCGGGTACCGAACGGCGAGGTGCCACCTACCTGGTAGCCGCTGTGACGTTGCGCCACCTCGGGTTTGCACGGCTCGACCGACTTGGCGCCTATCTGCCGCGCCAGATTTTTGGTGGACACCGAGCGGTTGCCGTGCATCAGCACCACCAAAGGCTCCGCGTCCTGATCTTGCATGACCAGCGTTTTGACCACGGCGTAGGGGTCCAGTCCCAGCACCTCGGCGCTGTGGGTGGCGCCGCCGCGGTCCACGTACTCGTAAGCATGTTCGGTGTACGCCACCCGGTGAGCCTTCAGGCAGGCAGTGGCCGGCGTTTCCGAAACGTGTGCCTTTCTGGCCATCGCTGCCCTGTCACACAGCGGGGTCGCGCACTTCCCAGCGGATCGCGTCGATGGCTTGCAACACCTCGGGCGACAGTGTGGTGCCCCAGGCGTCCAGACACTCATCCAGCTGGGCCATCGAGGTGACGCCGATGATGGTGCTGGCCACCTGCCATTTGCCATAGCAAAACGCCAGCGCCAGTTGGGTCGGCGTGAGACCGTGTTCACGGGCCAGGGCGTTGTAGCGGCGCGCGGCGGCCAGCGACTCGGGGCGGCCCCACCGCTGCTTGCGCATCGATTCGTACAGGGCCATCCGGCCTTGGGCATCCGCCCCTTCAAACCCGGTGGCATCGTACTTGCCGGTGAGCAAACCGAAGCCCAGCGGCGAATACGCCAGCAGCGACACGCCCAAGCGGTGCATGGTTTCATCCAGCCCGTTCTCCACGGTGCGATTGATCAGGCCGTACGGGTTCTGCACCGTCGCCACACGAGGCAAGCCGTGCTGCTCAGCCAGACGCACGAACTCGTGTACGCCATAAGGCGTCTCGTTGGACAAGCCAATCGCCCGCACCTTGCCCACACGCACCAGCTCGGCCAGGGCCTCGAGTTGCTCGAGCATGGGGGCAACGGGCTTGTCCTTGGCGGGATCAAAATACATTTGCCCAAAAACCGGGAGGTTGCGCGCTGGCCAGTGGATCTGGTACAGGTCAATCACATCGGTCTTGAGGCGGCGCAGGCTGCCGTCGCAGGCCGCAAGAATCTCGGCCCGGGTCAGGCCGGCGTTGTCACCACGCACCCAGGGCATCCCGCGCGAAGGTCCGGCCACTTTGGTCGCGAGAATGACCCGGTCACGCACGCCAGGCCGGCTGGCAAACCACTCGCCGATGATGGTTTCCGTCGCGCCATAGGTTTCGGCCCGCGCCGGGACCGAGTACATCTCGGCCGTGTCAATGAAGTTCACCCCGCGTTCCAGCGATCGGTCCAGGATCTGGTGTGCCAGAGACTGATCGACCTGTTCACCGAACGTCATGGTGCCGAGGCAAATGGGCGTCACTTGCAGTGGGCTCTGGCCCAGCTGAATCAATTTCATTCTTCAAACTCCGTGTAGCGCAGCAGCGGCTTTGGGTGCATATCCAGTTTACCGCACAGCCACTTTGATACTTATATACCACCCTTAATTGATATTAAATGCTATAATTAACCGTATATTTGATATCGACCCCGCAGCAAAGTCGCCAATGCTTGCCCTGTCAGGGGCGAGGCGACACACTCCCCTGACAGATCGAAACAGACTGGCCACGCATGAACATCGACAACTTGGAAGAATGGACGCGGGAGGTTCCGACACCCACGCTGCAGAAATCAACGGTGCTGGTGGTGGATGACACCCGAACCAACCTGTCGATCATGGGTGACCTGCTCAGCCCGCTGTACCGGGTGAGAGTGGCCAACTCTGGGCCGCATGCGCTGCAGGCGGTTCAAACCGAGCCGCGCCCCGATCTGATTCTGCTGGACATCATGATGCCCGGTATGGACGGCTACGAGGTGATGCGTCGCCTGCGGGCCGACCCCAAGCTGAACGACATCCCGGTCATTTTTGTGACCGCCATGGGCAGCGACGACGATGAGGAACACGGTCTGCTTCTGGGCGCTGTGGACTACGTGACCAAACCCATCCGGCCAGCGATCCTGCTGGCCCGCGTCAAGGCCCACCTGGAACTCAAGCACGCGCGGACCTGGCTGCAAAACCAGAACCTCCACCTCGAAAGCGTGGTGGCGCAGCGCATGCGGGAGAACGAGCTCATCAAGAATGTGAGCATTCACGCCTTGGCCATGCTGGCCGAAAAACGCGACAACGAAACCGGCAACCATCTGGTGCGCACCCGCAGTTATGTGCAGGTGCTGATCAAGCACCTGGAAGCCCACCCGCGCTTCGCTGAAGCTCTGCAAGAACCACAGCGCTCCCTCATCATTCGGGCCGCACCATTGCACGACATAGGCAAAGTTGGCATCCCGGATCACATCCTGCTCAAGCCGGGAAAGCTGACGCCGGACGAGTTCGAAATCATGAAGCAGCACGCTCAAATCGGTGCAGATGCCTTGAACGAGGCCGTCAGCAGGGTGTTGGGCCCCAACCCCGACGCGGCCACCGAAGCCAAAGCGGGGACGTCCGCCCTGGCGTTTCTGGAAATTGCGCGGCAGATCGCGCAAAGTCATCACGAGAAGTGGGACGGCTCGGGCTATCCGCAAGGCCTGCGCGGCGAAGACATTCCGGTGGGTGCGCGGCTGATGGCCATCGCCGATGTGTATGACGCTCTGACCTGCAGACGGCACTACAAAGAGCCCTTTCCCATCGATCGGGTGGAGCAGATCATTCGGGATGGACGTGGCACCCATTTCGATCCCGACGTGGCAGACGCCTATTTCGCGTGCCGCGATCAGTTCATTGACATAGCGCAACGCTTTGCGGACGAGCAAACCACACACTGAAAAGCCATAACGCTCTGGAGCTGACGTTGCACACCACTTTCGTTCGCAATGCCCACAAACTGAAGACGCTGGCGGCCATTTGGGGGCTCGCACTGCTGGTGCTGCCAACCTCGGCAACGTGGGCACAGACGACCACCCCGCCGCCGAAAGACCCCCCGGAATTCGTCACTTCCCGGCTGACGACGGACCAGCTCAAAGCGTTGCGACAAGGTGGCCTGGTGCTGTACATGCGCCACGGCACAACCGACAGCAGCCAGCCTGACCGCATCAACCTGGACCTCAACGACTGCAGTACCCAGCGCCCGCTCAATGACGAAGGTCGCAAAGTGGCGCGAATGGTGGGTTCCGCCATCAAGCGTCTGCGCATTCCGGTGGGCGAAGTGCGCACCAGCCCCATGTGCCGTACCCGGGAGACGGCGCAGCTGGCCTTTGGAGACAAAGCGGTGGTCGACCCCCTGCTCCTGTACACCTCGCACCTCACCACGGCCCAGAAGCAACCCATTGTGGAAAACACGCGCAAGTACCTTTCCGAACCGGTGCCAACCGGTGTGAACCGGGTACTGGTGGCCCACGGCCCCAACTTGGCGGATGTGATGGGCTATTTCGTCAAACCCGAAGGCACGGTGGTGGTGCTGCAACCTCGCGGGGACGGCAAGTTCGACTACCTGGCCAGCATCACCCCGGACCAATGGGCGGGGCTGCACTGACTCGAATCTTTGACAGGACACCCTGATGCCGTTGCGCAACCTTCGTGATCGGCTGACGCTGCTCGTGATTTTTTTCGTGCCCGTGATGGTGATTTCTGGGGTGGGCGTGGCCTACCACCTGCGATCGCTGTACGCGCTCAACGAGCAACAGAACACCCTGCAAGCCAGCTACAACATGCGGCTGAACAATGTGGCCGATTCGGTGGCCATCACCAGCGAATTGCTGGTGGTGCAGCAGCAGATCCAGGGCCTGCTGGAACAGGCTCAGCACAACAACCTGTCGGAGGCGGCAGCCTACCGCGCACACTCAGGGCTGGTGGACCGCTTTGGGGCGCTCAACGCACGGGTGGAAACCCTCCTGGAAGACGCCAGAAGCACAGGCAGCCTCAGCCCGAAGGTGCAGGAGGAGCTGCGCGGTGCGAGCGCGGCTTACGCCGAATACCGGGACTTTGTGATGATGGCGACAGACATTGTGGCCATCGATCCCACACGCTCCAGCGAATACCTGGTGCAGGCGCTGACGCGATACATTCACTTTGCCAGCCACAACCAGATTCTGGTCACAGCGCACCTGACGGCCACCCAGGCACAAATGGCTCAGATCGCCGAGGAACGGGAGAACTTCTGGCGCCGGACCTGGATTTCGGGGCTGGTGGGCATACTGCTGCTGGCGTTGCTGTGGTGGATCACGGCAGGCTGGCTGACGCGCAACTTGGTCTTGATTGCGCAGACGCTGCAAGACCTGCTGCACCAGGCACACAGCCATAACGACACGGCACCGCTATCGGAGAACACACACAGCCTGCGCACCCACCTGGCGCCCGCCGCACAGTCACGCATCCGACTGATCCGTGAAGTTGCACAGGCCGTGCTTGCGTTTGACGAAGCGGTTCGTGATCGGCGGCAGGCGAATATCGTGCTGGAATACGAACACCAACGGCTGGTGGAGCGGGAGTCCGAGTTGCGCCGCTCTCAGCAACTGGCCCAGCTGGGCAGTTGGCGGCTCGAGTGGCCCAGCGGCGCACTGACCTGCTCCGACGAAACCTGCCGCATCCTGGGCCTGAACGCGCCAGACAAACTCCAGCTTGACCATCTGCGCACCCTGGTCTATCCGGACGATCAGGGGCAGATCGCAGAAGCCTGGGCAGCCCTGCAAAGCCGACAGCCCATCGACGTGACCCACCGGGTGGTGGTGGATGGGCAGACAAGGTGGCTGCGCCAGCAGGCCGAGGCGAAATGGACTGCGCAAGGCGAGCTGTGGCGGGTGGACGGCGTGGTGCAAGACATCACCCAGACCAAGCAGGCCAGCGACGCGCTTCAACACCGCGAACAGATTTTCTCCACGTTGATGGCCCAGGCAGACACGGGCATCATCGTCATGAACGTGAAAACGCTGCGGTTTCAAGAGTTCAACCGCGCTGCATACGAACTGCTGGGCTACACCCGCGAAGAGTTCGCGAAGATGCGGGTACACGACATCATGGGCAAGCTCACCGACCAGCAGGTCGAGGGCATGTTGCAGTCGATCCTGGATGCCGGTGGTGCGGAATTTGAAGATCAGCACCGTCACAAAGACGGGCACATGCTGGACGTCAGGGTGAGCCTCAAGGTGATCGAGGTCGGCGGCGAACGCTTTTTGACGGCGATTCACACCAACATCAGCCACATCAAAAACAACGAGCGGGCACTGTTGCGTTACCAGAACGAGCTCGAGAACATGGTGACCGAACGGACCGCAGAACTGCAGGCCGCCAAAGAAGCGGCTGAAGTGGCCAACCAAACCAAGAGTGCGTTTCTGGCGAACATGAGCCACGAAATCCGCACACCGATGAACGCGATCATCGGTCTGACGCACATGCTGCGGCGCGACGCACAAACCGACCGCCAGCGCAGCCACCTTGACAAGATCAACGATGCGGCCCACCACCTGCTGGGCATCATCAACGACATCCTGGACTTTTCCAAGATTGAAGCGGGCCGGATGACGCTGGACCCCAACGACTTCGATCTGGACCGGGTCATCAACAACGTGTGCAACCTGATCGTGGACCGGGCCGACGCCAAAGGACTGGAGCTGGTGGCGGACATTTCGGGCGTGCCCTCGCACCTGCACGGCGACGGGCTTCGCATCGGGCAAGTGCTGCTCAACTTCGCCTCCAACGCAGTCAAGTTCACCGAATCGGGCAAAGTGGTGCTGCGGGGCCGCGTGGTCGCTCAGACAGGCAAAGACCTCAAAGTGCGCTTTGAAGTTTGCGACAGTGGCATCGGCTTGTCTCAACAGCAACAGGACAAGCTGTTCCAGGCATTTTCGCAAGCCGACGTGTCCACCACACGACTGTTTGGTGGCACGGGTCTGGGCCTGGCCATCTCCAAGCGCCTGGCTGAAATGATGCACGGCAGCGTCGGGGTGCAGAGCGTGCTGGGTGAAGGCAGCACCTTCTGGCTGGAAGTGCCCCTGCAGCTCAGCGAGCACACCGGACACGGACATTTGCAGCCGCTGCCTGTGGGCACCCGCGTGCTGGTGGTCGACGATGTGGAAGACGCCCGCGAATCGATGACCGATACGCTCACCTCCATGAAGGCGCGGGCGGACAGCGCGTCCAGCGGCCCAGAGGCTTTGCAGCGAATCACCCAAGCCGACCAACTCGGCGACCCCTACAGCGTGGTGTTGGTGGATTGGGCCATGCCCGAGATGGACGGCATGGAGACCGGGCGCCAGATCCGTGCGCTGCCGTTGCAACGCCATCCGCTGGCAGTGCTGGTCAGTGCGGTGCGCGACGTGCCACTGGACACGCTGGAAGAAGGTGGCTTCACCGCGTTTCTGCCCAAGCCGGTCACGCCTGGCACGGTGCTGGCCGCACTGGAAGATGCCCTCGGCCAGGGGAGTGATCACTCATCGATAGAGCCTGAGCAGGCGGAATCCCTCTTGCGCCTGCTGGCAGGACGCCGGATATTGCTTGCTGAAGACAATGCCCTGAACCAGGAAGTGGCGCTGGACTTGCTGCGGCACGTGGGCTTGTCGGCCGACTTGGCACAGGATGGCGAGGAGGCCGTTGCCCGATCCCAGCAACAGGACTACGACCTGATCCTGATGGATTTGCAAATGCCCAGGATGGATGGACTGGAGGCCTCCAGACAAATCCGCCGGTTGCCTGGCTACGCGGCCACCCCGATCATCGCGATGACGGCCAACGCCTTCGAAGAAGACCGGCAGGCCTGTCTGAACGCGGGCATGAACGACCACATTGCCAAACCAGTCAACCCCAGCGTGCTGTACCAGACCATCCTGCGTTGGCTGCAACACGGCTCACCCCATGCTGAAGCCCACCGGCCGAACCATCGCGCAAGTGGCCCACCAACGGCGGCTGCACCCGATGCAGCTTTGCTTGACCAGCTCCGTGCCATCGAAGGTCTGGATCTCAAGAGTGGGCTGCGCAGTGTCAATGGCCAGGCTCACAAGTTGCAAAGCCTGTTGCAACGGTTTGCGCAGGAACACGGCCATGACGCCGAAGATGCACGGGCGGCCTTGGACCGTACCCCTCCACAGACGGCTGACGCGGTGCGCCGGCTGCACACACTCAAGGGACTCGCCGGCACTTTGGGCCTGGGCTCGGTCCAGGAGCTGGCCATGCTGGCCGAACAATCGCTGAAAGACGACGAAGCCTCGCCCAACGTACGCCGGGAAAGACTCGAGGCGCTGGCCTCGCAGATGGCGAAGACCCTGCACCAGATCGAACGGCAGTGGCCAAGCCTTGGCGCTGCCGAGGTCTCGACCACCGTGCCTGCCTCCAACCATTCACCGACCAGACCAGACAGCGCGCTACTGGATCAACTCGACGCGTTGGGCGCCTTGCTGGCCTCTGACGATCTGCAAGCCGTTGACAGGTACGCCAACCTGCGCGGTGAGCTCGCCAGATATTGGCCACCCGCCGCGCTCGCCCAAATGGACCGGTTCATCGACGACTACGCGTTGCCAGACGCCTGGGCCCAACTGGACCAGTGGTTGCGCACCCTGCCGGCACCGCCCAACACACCCTGAGCCGCGCCAAGCTCACAACTTGGCGCGATCCTCTTCCTGCAAACGCAGCACGCGCCGCTGCACCTTGCCCGTGGTGGTCATCGGCAGCGCGTCGATGAACTCGATCTCTTTTGGATACTCGTAGGGCGCCAGCCGGTCTTTCACATGCTGTTGCAAATCCGCGATCAGGGGCGGGTCGAAACTGGTCGCTGGCTGGGTACTGGCGGCACGCCGTTCGGCAAACGCCTGCGCCAATACCACGTAGGCCTTGACCACAGCCCCCCGTTCGGGGTCGGGTTTGGGTACAACCGCAGCGTTCGCCACCGCCGGGTGCTTGACCAGACAGTTCTCGATTTCGCTGGGGCCTATGCGGTAACCGGCAGACTTGAACACATCGTCAGCGCGCCCCTGGTACCAGAGGTAGCCGTCGGCGTCGCAGAGCGCCAGGTCACCTGTCCGACACCAACTGTTGCTGGGGTCACCAGTGAACTTGGCCAAGGTCGCCGTCTCGTTCTGCCAGTAGCCCAGGAAGAAGATCGGATCCAGATGGTCGTGCACGTCGCGGCGATGCACCGCCACTTCGCCCACCTCACCCGGCGCGCAAGGCCGACCTTCTTCGTCGATGACCGCCACCCGGTGACCGGGATAACCTTTGCCCATGCTGCCAGCTCGCGCGGGCCATAGGCGGCTGCAGTTGCCCACGATGTAGTTCACCTCGGTCTGCCCGAACATTTCGTTCAGGGTCACGCCCAATTGCTCTTGGGCGTAGGCGAACACCGCGTCGCCCACCGCCTCGCCCGCACTCATGATGGCCTGGAGCCGCAACTGGTAACGCCCCCGGGGCTCGGGCACCGCTTTCATCATGGCCTTGAGGGCGGTGGGAAACAGAAAGGTGTGCGTCACCCGATGCCGCTGCAGCAACTCGAACGCCACCTCGGGGCTGAAGCGGCCGTTGTAGGCGACGATCGGGCGCCCAAAGTACAACGTGGGCAGCAATGCGTCCATCAAGCCGCCGGTCCAGGCCCAATCGGCGGGGCTCCAGAACACCGCCTGCGACGGCACCCGCGCGTCGGCCGGGTCAAACCCAAACCAGTTCTGGCTGCACACAAAGCCGGTCAGGTTGCCGATCAGCGCCCGGTGCGGTATCAGCGCACCTTTGGGGTTGCC
>JACCDS011709960.1_pt1 | contig 15424 bp, 12 predicted proteins | sample 7446441 | NCBI WGS metagenome assembly JACCDS01 (sample SAMN15323445, study PRJNA562643) | freshwater metagenome | isolation source: river surface water | place: USA:Blue River Watershed | collected 2017-08-17 | reverse complement strand
GGTGCCAACCGACAGACTGTCGGCCCAGGCTTTGCGGCAGCGTTTTGCGCAGCCGCCGGCTTGGCAGTTTTTCCTTGATCCGCGCCGATTTGCCCGAACGCTCACGCAAGTAGTACAGTTTGGCCCGGCGCACATCGCCACGACGCTTGACTTCGATCGAAGCAATCAAAGGCGAGTACAACTGGAATGTACGTTCCACGCCTTCGCCGGAAGAAACTTTACGCACGATGAAATTGGAATTGAGGCCGCGGTTGCGACGTGCAATCACCACACCTTCATAGGCCTGGGCGCGCTTGCGCGTACCTTCGATGACGTTCACGTTAACGATCACGGTATCGCCGGGTGCAAACTCAGGAATGTTTTTGCCAAGGCGAGCAATTTCTTCTTGCTCAAGTTGTTGAATCAGATTCATGTTATGACTCCATAAACCATCATGCCAGCGCCAATTTTGCCTGGTAGAGGATGGGGTTAAACCCAGTGCCAGGCCCCATGCCTGACACATTCGCACCGCCTTGCGGCGGCGTTTTACAGCAACTACTTACTACAAATTTTTGCTGTAACTTTTTACGGCATGCCAACCCGCTGTGGTGAGCATTTTTAGTGATCATTTTTAGCGATCATCGTTGTCCACCGGCTTTGGCCAGCACCCTGACACCCGTACCGCATCATCCGGTCAAACCGGCTGCTGGCCCAGCGTGCTTAAAAACTGTTCATCGGCGCGTGACAACAAACCGGCAGCACGCGCCCGTTCAATCAAATCGGGCCGCTTGCGCAGACTCGCTTGCAACGACTGTTGCCGCCGCCATTTTTCAATCTCGGCATGGTGCCCGCCCAACAATACCGGCGGCACGCCCTGCCCCAAATACTGCTCGGGCCGGGTGTAATGCGGGGCATCGAGCAAGCCATCAACAAAGCTATCTTGCACTACCGAGCGGGCATCATTCAACACCCCCGGCAATTGTCGAATCACCGCATCCATCAGCGCCATGGCGGCCAACTCACCACCGGACAGCACAAAATCGCCAAGGCTAATTTCTTCATCGACACAGCGCTCAAGCAAGCGCTGATCAACTGCTTCATAGCGGCCACACAGCAATACCATACCGGCTTGTTCACGCAGCGCCATCACCTTTTGATGCGTGAGCCGCTGGCCTTGGGGCGACAGGTAAATGACGCGCGGCACGGGCAAACCCACTTCTTGCTGGCGTGCTTTGGCCGCATCAATCGCCGCTTCCAGCGGTTTGGCCAACATCACCATACCCGGTCCACCACCATACGGCCTATCATCGACGGTACGATGATTGTCCTGAGTAAAATCGCGTGGATTCCAGCACGTCAAGCGCCACAGCGCCTGCTCGCAGGCGCGGCGCGTAACACCGCATTCGGTCAGCGCAGCAAACATCTCCGGAAACAGGGTGATGACATCAAACTGCACCGCCACTCCCTTTAATAATCGAGGCCCCAGTCGACGCTGATTTTCTTGCCAGCCAAATCGACTTCGCCAATATAGTGCCCAACAAACGGAATCAGGCGTTCACTCGCCCCTTCCCAATCGCCGCGCACTTTTAATACCGGATGCGCGCCATTGTCGATCAAGTCAAGCACGCTACCCAATAACACACCCTGCAAATTCACCACCTGCAGGCCAATCAAATCCGACCAGTAATATTCGCCCTCATCGAGCACTGGAAAACGACTGCGTGGTACCGATACCACGGTACCTTTCATCGCCTCCGCTACTTCCCGGTTGGCAACACCCTGCAACTGCGCCACCACATCGCCCGCGTGCAGTTTGACCTGCAATCGTTCGACTTCATGCATTTCCGGCTTGTCAAGCCACCAAATCCGGGCACTGCGCAAGGCTTGTGCGTCGCCGGAGTAAGGGCGGATCCGTACCCAGCCATGAACGCCGTAGGAACCAAGGATGTGGCCACAGTTGACCAAATCGGTCGGTATCGAATTGTCTTTGAACGTCGCATTACTCATCATGCCTCATCAAACAGCATCGGGTGCACCGATGTCAAACACCGGCAAACACCCCATGGTGTAAAACCGCCATCAGCCTGGCTGATTAGGCAGCCGTTTTGGCGCTAGCGACCAAGCGGGCTACGGTTGGCGACATTTGTGCGCCGACGCCGATCCAGTGCGTCAAACGATCCTGAGCGATGCGGAACGGCTCTTCTTTGCCGGATGCGACCGGGTTGTAAAAACCGATACGTTCGATGAAGCGACCATCGCGACGGCTGCGCGAATCAGTTGCTACGATATTGAAAAACGGGCGCTTCTTGGCGCCTCCACGAGCTAAACGAATAACGACCATGATCTATCCAGAAAGGTTAATAGGGCGGAAAAAGTCAGCGATTATAGCCTGTTTTTGCCGCCTTTGGAGATTTTATTGATTCAAGCCGATAAATTTTCGGCAAAGGCGGCTATGATAGCGCGTTATTTGGCCACGCCCGGCGCAAAAATTGACTAATTTACAGATCAAACAACGATGAAACACTTGAACAAAACCGGTGCCACCCTGCTCGCCACCCTGTTTGGCTGCATTGGCGCACACCGGCTGTATTTGCGCGGCTGGCGCGACCCTTGGCTGTGGCTGCATCTGGCCAGCGTGCCAACCTCGCTTGCACTGTATTTGGCCAAACAAAGCGCCCTGTTCCCGTTCTGGGCCAGTCCGCTGATCGTGTCGCTCTTGCTCGGCCAGTTGCAAGCGCTGGTATTGGGCTTGACGCAGGACGAAAAATGGGACCGGCAATATAACCCGGCCTCAGGCCGCCACAGCAATTCACGCTGGCCGCTGGCGGTGCTGCTGGTGCTGACCTTCATGCTGGGTGCCACTGGCGTCATTGCGGCCATGGCACGGCTGATGGATTTGCTGCTCACCGGCGGATCATTCGGCTAAGCTGGCTACCGGCTACCGGCTACCGGCTACCAGCAAAATATTGCATCAGGATAGCGCCACTGGCCGTTTTTTATGGAACACCAGTGGCGTCGCCACCATCTCACTGACCGGCGGACTCGACTGCAACACGGCTTTTCTGGCCTTGCCGACGACATGCATCTCGCACGGTTTGCAATCGAATTTCAGGGTGAATTTTTCACCGCCATTGACCAGCGTCATCGGCTCGGCCCGCACCTGGCCCTGCACCCCGGTCACACCCTTGGCCTGTTTCGGACACAGGTTAAACGAAAAGCGCAGGCAGTGCTTGGTAATCATCAACGGCACTTCCCCGGCTTCCTCATGCGCTTCATAGGCAGCGGCAATCAGTTGCACACCATGGCGCTGGTAAAACGCACGCGCCTTGGCGTTGTACACATTGGCCAGATAAGTCAAACTGGTTTCCGGATACGGCACCGGTGGCACGACTTCCTGGGCCCGTTCCGGGCGCTGCCAACTGGCCAAGCGCACCTGTTCATGCCGCTCTACGGCCGAGCGGCGCATGCCGTTGAGCGTGCCCGCCGGAACAAACCAGGGGCGGGATAAATCGAGCTTGATATCGCGCGCAACAAACATGGTATTACCGAGCTTGGCCAGTTGCCCACCGATGGTGTCGCTACTGCCGGTGGCAGCCTGAAACGCCAACGGCAATTCGGTGCGCGAGGCAATACCGTCTTCATCAATCAAATCCAGTGCCAAGCCATGTGCCGTTTCCGTCAAGCATAAATCAAGCGCCACCTTGCGTGTAGCCGATGATTTGTTCAAAATCGATTCCCAGTGATGGTCACGGTTGCGGCTTAACACGGTGCCCGGTTTCAGGCCGGTTAGCAAATGCATCGCTTCATTCGGAAACACCCGGTAACCACCACCCACCGCCTGCACGGTATTGGCTTGCACGCCCTTCACTTCGCGCTTGTCCATGTAGTTCAGGCCATCGCCATTGGCCATCGCCTCGCCGGTTTCCAATTCAAACCAATTGGCCCCAATTTTGGTCACCGTGCCCAATTCCACCCCAACGTGTTTCGGCGAATCAAACGCGGCCACCTGCTCACCCCGGCCATGGGCAAAATAATCGGTATGGCCGCGGTGAAAGGTTTTATCGACATCGGGCACGAAGCCGATCTCGCTCTTGCCGCTCGATGCGCTCTGCCATTCGCTGCGCCGCTCCAGAATCTGGTCGAGCAGCTTGCGGTAATGGGCTGTGATATTTTTCACATACGCCATATCCTTGTACCGTCCCTCGATTTTCAGCGAACGAATCCCGGCATCAAGCAAGGCTTCCAGATTCTGGCTTTGGTCATTGTCTTTCATCGACAACAAATGCTTTTCATACGCCACTACCCGCCCGGCACTGTCGGTCAGCGTGTATGGCAGGCGGCAAGCCTGCGAACAATCACCACGGTTGGCACTGCGCCCGGTGTGCGCATGCGAGATATAGCACTGGCCGGAAAATGCCACACACAGTGCGCCATGAATAAAATATTCAAGTGGCGTACTGACTTCGGCCTTGATCGCGGCGATTTGCTTGAGCGACAACTCGCGCGCCAACACCAGTTGTGAAAACCCGGCCTGCCCCAGAAAGCGCGCCTTTTCCACACTGCGGATATCGCACTGGGTGCTGGCATGCAACTGGATCGGTGCCATGTCAAGTTCAAGCATCGCCATATCCTGCACGATCAGCGCATCGACCCCGATATCGTACAGTTGCCGCACCTGTTTCGCCGCCAGTTCCAGTTCTGCATCGTGCAAAATCGTGTTCATGGTGACGAATATTTTGGCGCGATAGCGATGGGCAAACTCCACCAGTTGCGCAATGTCGGCAATCTCGTTGCTGGCATTGTGCCGGGCACCGAAGCCCGGGCCGCCGATGTACACGGCGTCGGCACCATGCAAAATGGCTTCACGGCCAATATCAGCGGTTTTGGCCGGGGAGAGCAATTCGATTTGGTTGGCAGCAAGAGACATAGTGGGCCTGGGCAATCGTGAATGAGTGAATAAGGATGAAAAAGACCCATAAAGGGACGAAAAAGGCCTAAAAAGGTCGAAAAAAGGTCGAAAAAAGTTCGAATAAAAAGTGATGCCGGATGCAAAACCGGCAGATTATAAATCAATTGTCGGTGTGGGTAAACACCTGCTGGCCACCAACCCAGGTTTGCAGAACCCGAATTTTATGCAAATCGTAGGGCGAGATTTTGAACAAATCGGCATCGATCACAATAAAATCGGCCCACTTCCCGGCTTCAAGTGAACCGGTGCTGCGCTCTTGATGCGCGGCATATGCGGCGTCCAGCGTAAAGCAGCGCAAGGCTTCCAGCATCGACATCGCCTGCTGCGGATACCAGCCACCGACTGGCTGGCCCGCCGGATCTTGCCGCGTCACGGCGGCGTGGATGCCGAGGAACGGGTTGGGTGATTCAATCGGAAAATCCGAACCACAGGCCAGCGGCACGCCTTGCGCCAGCAGGCTGCGCCAGGCATAGGCCCCGACCATGCGCTCGCTGCCGACCCGCGCTTCGGCCATGTTTTTGTCCGACGTGGCGTGAATCGGCTGCATTGAGGGCACCACCCCGAGTTGTTTGAATCGGGTCAGATCGGCCAAATCCACCACCTGGGCATGCTCAACGCGGTGCCGTGCCGAACGCGGTGGCAGGGCCGGTGGCGGCAGATCAGGCGGCAGGCTGGCGAAGGCATCGAGCACTTGCCGGTTGCCCGCATCGCCAATCGCATGCACATTCACCTGATAGCCCTTGCCCGCTGCCAGCCGTACCTGCTGCGCCATGCCAGCCGAGTCGGTGAACAGCAAGCCATGGTTATGCCCGGCATCCGAATACGGGCGCAGCATGGCCGCACCGCGACTGCCAAGCGTACCATCGGCAAACAGTTTTACCGCGCGCAGGCTGTAGCGATCCTGAAACAGGCCGATTTGCGGCCCGTTTTGCGATAACCGGGCAAAATCCTCGCCCACGCCAGAAATCATGCCATACACGCGCAAGCTCAACTTGCCGTCTTTGCCATACTCGCGCAGCAACTCATCAAACAAGGGGTTAATCCCGGCATCATGCACCCCGGTCAGGCCATTTTTTGCCAGCAGGCGCAAGGCGGTATCGAGTGCACGGCGTGATTCTGCCACGCTGGGTTCGGGTATATGCTTGGCGACCAATTGCGTCGCCTTGTCGATCAGCACCCCGCTCGGATTACCAGCAGCATCGCGCTCGATTTTGCCGCCATCCGGGTCAGGCGTGTTGCGGTCAATGCCTGCCAGTTGCAGGGCACGGCTGTTGGCCCATGCCGCATGGCCATCAATTCGCTCCAGCAATACCGGACGATCGGCTACCACCGCATCAATTTCAGCGGCAGTTGGAAAGCGCCCAAGTTGCCACACCACCTGATTCCAGCCAAACCCGGTAATCCAGCGCAATTGCGGATGCGCGCGCGCATGCCCGGCAATCATTTTTTGCGCCTGCTTCAGGTTTTTGGCATCGCGCAATTCCAATTCATTGGCCACCCGGCCCTGGCTGAAAATGTGGCCATGGGCATCAATCAAACCGGGCACCACGGTTTTGCCCTTCAGGTCGATGCGCCGGGTGCCAGCGGGAATCTTGTCGGCCATGGCTTCTTTGCTACCAACGGCGACCAGTTTGCCATGGTCATCAATCAGCAGCGCGGAAAAGGTGTGTAATTTGCCATCTTGCGCCAGCGTATAGCCATTGGCATGTTCGATCAGGGTTGCGGCATGGCAAGCACCATGCACAACCGCTACGGCAACCAGAACCCCGGGCAAGCGAGCAAACAGCGCGCTGGCTGCGCCAACATATCGTTTCATCAATCTGGACATGATCGCTCCGATTATAAAAGCTGCATATCATGCCACATTCGTGCCACAACCTGCTCCGGCAAATGGCAAAATATCGATCCAACAATGCTAAAATGGCCGCTCAATTTGCCTTGGGAGAGCGGCTTGGAAGCCACACCAACCCCAGCTACACCGATGTTTCAGCGCATCAAGAGCTGGTTGATTGCCGAAATCAACCGTGGTCGCTGGAAGGAAGGCGAACAGATTCCGTCCGAGCCGGAATTGGTCAAGGAGTTCGGCGTCTCGCGCATGACGGTCAACCGTGCCGTGCGCGAACTCACCGCAGAACACATCCTGACCCGGCGCCAGGGCGCAGGCACCTATGTTGCCCCACAAAAATATCAGGCCACCCTGCTCGAAATCAAAAGCATTGCCGACGAGGTGCGCGCACGCGGCCACCATTACCACAGCCAATTACATCACCTGATCTGCGTCAGGATGGACGCTGTGCTGTGCCACCAGTTTGAATTGCCGGAAACGAGCGAGCTGTTTCACTCGGTAATCGTACACTTTGACAACCAGATTCCGATCCAGGTCGAACAACGCTGGGTCAATCCACAATTGGCACCCGATTATTTACAACAAGATTTTACCCGTATCACGCCCAACGAATACTTGATGCAAGTTGCCCCCTTGCAAAGCGCGCAATACCGAATCGAAGCGCTGCTACCACCCAAAGCGATTGCTGCCATGTTGCACATCGAGCCGAAACAGCCAACCTTGGTGTTGCACCGCCAAACCCGCTCTGGCGGGCAGGTCGCTTCGCTCGCCACGATGTGGCACCCCGGAGGGCGCTATCAGTTTGAAGGTCGGGTCAGTCCCGGCCAATCCGGGCCGGGAACATGAACGCCGCCCCGTGCCTACCAGCGGTGGGCACTGGCCCGCACCACCAAGGCGGGCCAACCGAAGATTGATATACAAGCCAATGCACTAGCAAATGCACCGGCAAATTCACTGCCCATCAAACTCATCAACCGTATACCGCCGCCCGTTCTCAGGCATCCGATTACACAAATCAAACAACACCCTGGCCACGCTGTCGGGCGAGCGTAACTGGCCCTGCTGCTTCAAATTGACAAAGCGCTCCAGCGCGGGAAAGTTTTGCACATCACTGGCGCGGATGGCTGCCTGCATATCGGTATCGATTACCCCGGGGCCAAAACTAAAACCGGTAATCGGCTGTTCGGCTCGTCCCTGCTCCAAGGCCAGACTATTGATGAAATTTTCCAGTCCGGCCTTGGCCGCGCAATACAGCGACCAGCCATCGTACCCCCCCTTGGCAGCACCGGACGAGATATTGACCAATATTTTCGGGGCCGCCACTGGCTGAAAATGCCGTACAAAGCAACTCATGAGCCGAATTGCCGACACCAGATTGATGTGTAGGCTGGCCACGATGTCCTCATCTGGCAAACCTGCAACCGACCCAATCGGGGTGATTTGTCCGGCATTGTTGATAAACACCACCTGTTGCCATGGCTGCTGCGCCAGAGCGCACAGGGTTTGTTCAAGCGTTGACCAGACTGCATCAAGGTTAACCAGGTCAGTGGCATGGTGGACAACCCCCGGTACGTTTGCACCGGTACGAGAAAAATCATGCACCTGCCAACCAGCAGTCAGGTAGTGTTGCACCAGTGCAGCGCCCAAGCCTCTGGAACCACCACTTATCATTAGCAATTTCATTTACCCTCCTATCATATTTTTTTAACAATATACGCCCAAAGATCCAACAAATATGAAACTTTGATAACAGAAAAAGAACCCATAATCGACCTACTCAGCGACAATATGTGGCATATTTAGTGCTACCCCCACCACTCAATACACAATCATTACAGCCAGAACCTCGTCCAGAGAGGCATCTTGGCATACAATTGGATGAACTGCCAGCGGCACACCCACCCGCGACAGGCACACGCAAAATCGGGTTACCAATAGGCATTGAATAGGCATTGGGAGCAAGTATGAATGTGAATGCATCGAGCGACACAGCCGAAGACGATTGGCTAGTCGACGAAGATGCCCCGGAACCAGCGACAGCCGCTGTTCGCGGCAATCCATGGCGTATCCTGGTCGTTGACGACGACAAGGATGTGCATTTGATGACGCAGTTTGCGTTGCTCAATGTCGTCTTCATGGATCGCACGCTTGAATTGCTCAGTGCCTACAGCGGCCATGAAGCGTTCCAGAAATTGCGCGAAGAAACCGATATCGCGCTGGTTCTGCTCGACGTGGTGATGGAAACCCCAGATGCGGGCCTGCGTCTGGCCAAACAAATTCGTGAAGAGTTGGATAACCATCTGGTACGGGTCGTGCTACGCACCGGGCAACCGGGGCAGGCTCCTGAACAGCGCGTAATCGTCGATTACGATATCAACGATTACAAGGGCAAGGCTGAACTAACCAAGCAAAAACTGTTTACCACCGTCATTGCCTCGTTACGCTCCTACGACAACCTGCTGACGATTGAGCGCAGCAAACAAGAATTACTGGCCTATACCGCAGAAAACAATGATCTGAAGCTGGCGCTTGATCAACATGCGAGCGTCAGCATTACCGACCAAATGGGCAAAATTATTTATGCAAATGATAAATTTTGCAATAATACCGGCTATTCCCGCGAACAATTGCTCGGGCAAAACCATGCCCTGCTCAATTCGCACCACCACCCGCGCAGTTTCTTCAGCCAGATGTGGCAAACCATCAGCCTGGGCAAAGTCTGGCAGGGTGAAATTCAAAACCGGGCGCATGATGGCAGCACGTTTTGGGTTGACAGCACCATCGTGCCGTTTTTGAACAACGAAGGCAAGCCCTACCAATACGTGGCAATTGACACCAATATTACCGAGCGCAAACTGGCCGAACAGGCGCTTGAATCGAATGCGGAACGGATGCGCCGCATGCTTGAAGTGAGTCCGATTGCGGTGTCGATCAAGCGGCTCTCGAATAACCAGCGGGTGTTTGGCAACCAGTGCCTGCTCGATATGTTTGGCGTCTCGCGCGAAGCAGCAATTGGGGCCGATCCGATTCACTATTACCAGAATCCGGAAGAGTACCGCGAAATTTCGTCCCGACTGGAACAGGGTGAATCGATTGTCAACCGGGAAATTGGCCTGATCAAGCTCGACCAAACCCAGATCCGGGTACTGGCCTCGTATTTTCATATGGAATACGAAGGCGAACCGGCTGTGATGGGCTGGTTTTTTGAAATCACCGAAATTTTGCATGCACGCGAGCTTGCCGAAGCAGCCAGCCGCGCCAAGTCTTCGTTTTTGTCCACCATGAGCCATGAAATTCGCACCCCGATGAATGGCATCATCGGCATGAGCGACTTGTTGATCGAAACCGAACTGTCTGGCCAGCAATCCGAATTTGCCCATATCATCAAGGATTGCGCGCAGTCGCTGATGTCGATCGTGAACGACATACTGGATTTTTCCAAAATCGAGGCTGGCAAACTGGCACTGGAGACTATCGAATTTTCCCTCTCCAATGTGCTTGAGTCGTCGGTCGAATTGCTCGCTCCCAAGGCGCGTGAAAAAGGGCTGGTGTTGATTCAATACATCGCACCGGACATTCCGTACCGGCTGATGGGTGATCCGGGTCGCCTGCGTCAGGTTTTGATCAATCTGATCAGCAATGCCATCAAATTTACCGCCCAGGGCGAAGTCCAAATCACCACGCGCCTGCTACAACAGAACGATAGCCAGTACAAAATGCGCTTTGAGGTGCAAGATAATGGCATCGGCATGAGCGAAGAAGTGACCAGCCGCTTGTTCCAGCCATTCACCCAGGCCGATGGCTCATTCACCCGCAAGTATGGCGGCACCGGATTGGGGTTGTCGATTTGCAAACGGTTGATTGAATTGATGAATGGCCAGATCGGTGTCGACAGTCAGGACGGCAAAGGTTCGCGTTTCTGGTTTGAATTGACCATGAGCAGCGGCAAAACCCCGGCCCCGGAAGTCGATACCACCGCGCTGCAACAATGCAGGATCTGGCTGGTGATGCCGCCGTCTGCACTGCGCCAGATCATGCAAACCCAATTGCAGGAACAAGGTGCCGTGATTCGTACCATCGATAACGCCGTGGCCGCCTTGCAGCAACCGGATGCACCCAATTTGATACTGGCCAGTGCCCAACTGTCCGACATGCCGATTACCGCGCTGATGGCAGCCTTAAAAGGCGTCCATCCCGCCTCTGGCCTGGTACTGTTGGCCAAGCCCGATGAAAACCGTCCGGCCAATTCGGCTCACGATACCTACCACAGCCTGCATCAACCGGTTAAACCGAATCAACTGTATGCCACCCTGATTCGCGCCCTGACCGCAGCCACAGTAGCAGTAGCACCGGCACCGGCACCGGCTCCGCTACCAACCGTGCCAACGACACCCAGACTGGCCGCCCTGCCCGCCAGCCCGGCCCCGGTTACAACCTCGGTCCCGATTCTGTTGGTCGATGATAATGCGGTTAACCAAAAGCTGGCCAAGGCCCTGCTGGCCAAACTCGGCTACAGTGAGATTGACACCGCCGACAATGGCCAGATCGCGGTTGAAGCGGTTGCCCACAAGACTTACCAAATTGTGTTCATGGATTGCCAAATGCCACTGATGGATGGCTTCGTGGCCACGCGCCTGATCCGCGCTGCCGAACTGGGTAGCGCGCGCCACGTACCGATCATTGCCATGACCGCCAATGCCATCATGGGCGACCGTGAACAATGCCTGAAAGCTGGCATGGATGACTATCTGGCGAAACCGATTGGCCCGAAAGCATTGCAAGACATGCTGACCCGCTGGTTGCCCGAGTCAGCCAAACCCGGCAAACTGGCCAAGGAAACCCTGCATGGCGCCGCACTGGCCAAGGTGTTGAATCAAGAGCGGATTGAAGAAATTTGCGGTGGCGACCAAATAATTTACCAATCAATACTTGAGGTATTTGTTGAACATGCCCCTACCCTGCTGGCCCGCATCCACCAAGCCATCTTGCAACAGAATACGCCCGAAATTCAAAGCGCCTGCCATGAACTGGCTGGCAGTGCCAGCAACATTGGTGCCGATCAAATGCATCTGCTAACCAGAAAACTCGAACGCAGTGCCAGCCTGCAAGACCATGCGCAAATGCTGTCGCTGCACGCTGCCATCGGACAGGCACTGGAAAATCTGCGCGAAACCATACGGCAGAGAAAAAATTGATGGCCGAAGGTTTTGTGCCATCACACGTTGCTTGTGTTGCTTGTGTTGCTCTGGTTCACGGGTATGCGGCTGGGAGGTAATTCCCGCTCCTGCCATGCCAAGCTGACAGCGGATTTTTTCGCCCAACACCCCTATTTCCGGGTATAATCGGCGGTTTTGATTAATCATAAGAAACCATCATGGAAGCCGAACGCGTTAATGCCTTATCCAGTTTGCTCGCTGACTTGACGCAGCGCAGCACCGAATTACGGAGGTATCTTTGACTTTACTGTCAAGTCAGAGAAACTGGAACAAGTCAACGAAGAACTAGAAGACCCCACAGTCTGGAATGACCCGAAGCGGGCGCAGGATTTGGGGCGCGAGAAAAAGGCACTCGAAGCCATTGTCAACACCTTAATTACCATCGAAAACGGCTTGAATGATTCAACCGACCTGTTTGCCATGGCCAAGGAAGAAGCTGACGACGACACGCTTGAAGCGGTGATTACCGATGTCGATCATTTACGGCATCTGGTGGAGGACATGGAATTTCGGCGCATGTTCAACAACCCGATGGATCCGAACAATTGCTTTATCGATATTCAGGCCGGTGCCGGTGGCACAGAAGCCCAGGACTGGGCCTCGATGATTTTGCGCCAATACCTGCGCTATTGCGAGCGCAAGGGTTTTAAAACCGAATTGCTGGAGGAGTCCGAGGGTGAAGTGGCTGGCATCAAAACCGCCACCATCAAGGTGGAAGGCGAGTATGCGTATGGCTTTTTGCGTACTGAAACCGGTGTCCACCGGCTGGTGCGAAAGTCGCCGTTTGATTCGGCCAATGGCCGCCATACCTCGTTTTGCAGCCTGTTTGTGTATCCGGAAGTCGATGATTCGATCGATATCGAGATCAATCCAGCCGATTTGCGGATCGATACCTACCGCGCCTCCGGGGCCGGTGGCCAGCACATCAACAAAACCGATTCGGCAGTACGCCTAACCCACGGCCCGAGCGGAATTGTAGTGCAGTGCCAAAACGACCGCAGCCAGCACCGCAACAAGGCCGAGGCGATGGAGATGCTCAAATCGCGCCTGTATGAACTCGAACTGCGCAAGCGCATGAGTGAACAGCAAAAGCTGGAAGACTCGAAAACCGATGTCGGCTGGGGCCACCAGATTCGCTCCTACGTGCTCGACCAATCGCGCATCAAGGATTTGCGCACCAACTTCGAGACCGGCAATACCAAGAGCGTGCTGGACGGTGATCTGGACGAATTTATCGCCGCATCGCTCAAACAGGGCGTCTGATTGGCCACGCACCATCGGCCCGCGCCAATGCCGGGCTGGTGGGTCGATGGGCTGGTGGGCCGGTGGCCCGATCTGGCCCCATGCTCTGTGCTCCGTGCCCAGCTTCCCCAAGTTGCAAGATTTCCCCTTATTCCAACCTGCGAGTCTTTAACATGAATACACCTGCACCAGGCAATACCGATGCCGCACCGGCAGTCGATGAAAACCATATCATGCAAGAGCGGCGGCAAAAGCTGGCTGCGATTCGCAGCATGGGCGTCGCGTTCCCGAACGATTTTCGGCCCGGCCACAAGGCCGATGCGCTGCATGCCGCCTACGGCCAAATGGAAGCAGCCGAACTGGAAGCACTGCAGTGCCAGGTATCGGTGGCCGGGCGGATGATGCTGCAGCGGGTGATGGGCAAAGCCTCGTTTGCCACCTTGCAAGATGCCTCGGGCCAACAGGCAAATGGCCAGATTCAATTGTTTTTGACCAAGGACGGGATCGGCGAAGCCAACTATGTCGCGTTCAAGGGTTATGACCTGGGCGATATTCTCGGGGCGGAAGGGGTATTATTCAAAACCAAGACTGGCGAATTGTCGGTCAAGGTGTCAAAACTGCGCCTGTTGACCAAATCACTGCGTCCGCTGCCCGACAAATTCCATGGCATTGCCGACCAGGAAATCAAGTACCGGCAGCGCTATGTCGATTTGATTACCGACGCCGATACCCGCAAGGCGTTTCGTGAGCGTAGCGCAGCACTGCGCTCGATCCGCAATTTCATGCATCAACACGATTTCATGGAAGTCGAAACACCGATGCTGCACCCGATTCCCGGTGGTGCCGCGGCCAAGCCGTTCATCACCCACCACAATGCGCTGGACATGCAAATGTATCTGCGCATTGCACCGGAACTGTATTTGAAGCGGCTGGTGGTCGGTGGCTTTGAGCGGGTGTTTGAAGTCAATCGCAATTTCAGAAACGAAGGCGTGTCGACCCGGCACAACCCGGAATTTACCATGATGGAATTCTATGCCGCGTATGTCGATTATCGCTGGCTGATGGATTTTACCGAACAGGTGATTCGTCAGGCCGTAATCGACGCGCACGGCACGGCAGTGATCAGCTATGGCGGGCGCGAGCTTGATTTGTCCAAGCCATTTCACCGCCTGACCATTACCGGAGCCATCAAGCAATATGCACCGCAATACACCGATGCCCAATTGGCCGACGCCGCATTTTTGCGCGCAACCTTACTGACATTTGGCGTCAAGCCACTGGCCGGGGCCGGTTTGGGCGCGCTGCAACTGGCCCTGTTTGAAGAAACCGCCGAGAGCTTGTTGTGGGAGCCAACCTACATCATCGATTATCCGGTCGAAGTCTCGCCACTGGCGCGTGCCTCCGATACCGTGCCCGGCATTACCGAGCGCTTTGAACTGTTCATTGTCGGGCGGGAAATTGCCAACGGTTTTTCCGAACTGAACGATGCCGAAGATCAGGCCGCGCGCTTTTTGGCGCAGGTGGCGGCCAAGGATGCCGGTGATGAAGAGGCGATGTTTTATGACGCCGATTTTATCCGCGCACTCGAATACGGCATGCCACCGACTGGCGGCTGCGGCATCGGGATTGACCGGCTGATCATGCTCATTTCTGATGCGCCGAATATCCGTGACGTGATTTTGTTCCCGCACATGCGCAAGGAAAGTTAAACCGTCGTCAAAATGGCAGCGGCACCGATTTTGCTCTCGGTGCCGCTAGTCTTGCTTTTTCTCCGGCATGCGCCAGCGGCCATGTACCAGTTGCTCGGTCCAGAGCGACTTTTCCCGCAACAACACCGCCAATTGCGCCTTCACCGTCGTGATCTCTTGCTCGGCCGTATCAAGTATTTCAGCAATGCGCTGCTGCACGCTCCATTCCGGCACCGCCAGCGTCAGCTCCGCCACATCCCCCATACTGATCGACGGGTAGGACGAGCCGGTCACCATGGCATTGATCTGGTATTGAAGATCGTGGCTGAACAGGTAATGGTATAAATATCCGGGATGAATCGCTGGTTTCGGGCGCAACACGGCAAATCCGGTTGATGCGACACAGGCGGCATGGCGCGCATCGATCCTGGCATAGCCGAGCAAATTCGGCCTAACGGTGGCGAACAACACATCATGCTCCTGC
>JACCDS010116349.1_pt1 | contig 15424 bp, 11 predicted proteins | sample 7446441 | NCBI WGS metagenome assembly JACCDS01 (sample SAMN15323445, study PRJNA562643) | freshwater metagenome | isolation source: river surface water | place: USA:Blue River Watershed | collected 2017-08-17 | reverse complement strand
TCGGCGATGGCGGTGCAGACCCGGCACATCAACCAGCTGGTGGCGCTGCGCATGGGCGAAGTGTGGCCGCCGATGCTGGCGCGGGCGATCGCGACGCTGGATCATCTCGCGCAGGGGCGGCTGGCGCTGAACATCATTTCGTCGGATCTGCCCGGGAAGAAGGAGTCGAACGAGGAGCGCTACGCGCGGAGCGACGAGATCGTGCGCATCCTGAAGGCGCTCTGGACGACGGACGGACCGCTGGAGTGGAAGGGGCGGTTCTTCGAGTTTGCGCTGCCGAACTGCGAGCCGGCCAAGCCGTTTCAGCAAAACGGCGGGCCGCTGCTGTATTTCGGCGGCATCTCGCCGCTGGCGCAGGAGCTGTGCGCGGCGCATTGCGACGTTTTCCTGATGTGGCCGGAGACGGAGGACCGGCTGGCGGCGACGATGCAGGATCTCAGCGCCAAGGCGGCGCGGCACGGGCGCACGCTCGATTTCGGGCTGCGCATCCACGTGATCGTGCGCGAGACCGAGGCGGAGGCGCGGGCGGCGGCCGACCGGCTGATCTCGCGGCTGGATTTGGCGAAAGGCGCGGAGATCAAGGCGCGCTCGATGGATGCGCGGAGCGCGGGGGTGCTGCGGCAGGACGAACTGCGCGCAAAGGCGGGGCCGGATCTTTTCATCGAGGAGCACATCTGGTCGGGCATCGGCTTGGCGCGCAGCGGCTGCGCGAGCGCGATCGTGGGCGATCCGGACCAGGTGCTGGCGAAACTGAATCGCTACATCGATATGGGCATGCGGGCGTTCATTCTGAGCGGCTACCCGCATCGCGACGAATGCGACCTGTTCGCGCGGCACGTGCTGCCGCGGCTGCCGACCTGCCAGCTGAACCGGGCGCAGGGACGGCGGGTGGCGGATCCGGTGACGCCGTTGACCACGGCGCCCCGGCGCTGAGGGCGGCGGGCGAACGCGGGAATTTTCCATGACGCAGACATCAACGAAACGGGCGCCGGTGCGGTTCGGTTTGGTCGGATTCGGGGCGTGGGGGCAATGCCATGCCCAGGCGATCGCGGAGAATCCCGACGCGGAGCTTGTCGCGATCGCGGCGCCTTCGGAGGCGTCGCGGGCGGCGGCGGCCAAGGCGCACCCGACGGCGCGCATTTTCGCCGACCACCGGACGCTGCTGCGCGAGGCGAAGGTCGACCTCGTCGACATCGTGACGCCGAGCCACACGCACCGGGAGATCGCGACGGACGCGCTCGCCGCCGGGTGCGACCTGCTTCTGGAGAAGCCGGTGGCGACGACGCTGGCGGACTGCCGGGCGATCGTCGAAACGGCGGAGCGGCTGGGGCGAAAGCTCGCGGTCGGGCACGAGCTGCGGCTCTCGGCGCAGTGGGGCGAAATCAAGCGGCAGATCGACCGCGGCACGATCGGCGAGCCGCACTACGTGCTGGTGGAACTGTCGCGGCGGCCTTACCGGCTGGGCGCGGACGGCTGGCGCTACGACGCGGCGCGCGTCGGCAGCTGGGTTTTGGAGGAACCGATTCATTTCTTCGACCTCGCGCGCTGGTATCTGGAGCGCGCGGGCGATCCGGTGGAACTGCACGCCTACGGCAAGGCCCGGGATGCCGGGCGGCCGGGGTTGTTCGATAATTTCAGCGCGATGTTTCGCTGCGCGAACGGCGCGTATGCCGTGGTGTCGCAGACGCTGGCGGCCTTCGAGCACCACCAGACGGTGAAGGTGACGGGCAGCAAAGGGGCGCTCTGGGCGGGGTGGAGCGGGGCGCTCGACCGGACGCACCAGCCCAGCTTTTTCCTGAAAGTCTTCGACGGGGAGACGTTGACGGAGTTTCCGTTCGCGCGGAAGAGCGGCGAGATCTTCGAACTCCGGGAGGAGATCGCGCGGTGCGTGCAGGTGGTGCGCGGCGAGGCGGCGCCGGCCGCGAGCGGCCGCGACGGCCTGTGGTCGGCGGGGCTGTGTCTGCTGGCGGAGGAGTCGATCCGGCAGGGCCGCGCACTGCGCGTGGCGGAGTTTCTCGCATGAGCGCGGCCACCGACACCGAGGGCGCGCGGCGCTGGTATGACGGCGTGACGCGCTACCAATGGCTGGTGCTGATCATCGCGGCGCTCGGGTGGGTGTTCGATGCGTTCGAAGGCCAGCTCTACAACATCACCCGCGGCGACATGTTGCCGGACCTGCTGACGCGGGCGAATCCGGGGGCGGACGCGGCGACGATCCGGGCGCTCACGACGCAGTGGGGCGAGCGGTTTCTCGGGATCTTTTTGATCGGCGGCACGCTGGGCGGCTGGCTGTTCAGCTCGCTGGCGGACAAATGGGGGCGAAAGCCGGTGATGGCGCTGACGATCTTGTGCTACAGCATTTTTTCCGGGCTGACCGCGGGCGCGACGGAGCTCTGGCAGGTGGGTGTGCTGCGGTTTTTGGTCGCGATGGGCGTGGGCGGGGAATGGGCGGTGGGCGCGGCGCTGGTGGCGGAGGTGTTTCCGAAGCATGCCCGCGAGCGGGCGGGCGGAATCTTTCACGCGACGAGCGTCGCGGGCGTGTGGCTCGCGGCGGCAGTGGGGCTCGCGGTGGAGTCGCACTGGCGCATCGCCTACCTGATCGGCGTCGGGCCGGCGCTGCTGGTGCTGTGGGTGCGCGTGAGTATCAAGGAGCCGGAGACGTGGGAGCAGGCGCGGCGCGAGAAGGCGGAGCGGCTCGGGAGTTTCCGGGAACTGCTGGGCGATCCGCAGTGGCGCTCGCGGGCCGTGTGGGGCGCGTTGCTGGCGATGGTGGGTTTGGCAACGTTCTGGGGTGTGGTCGTGGCGGGCCAGAACCTCGCGGAGGACTTGCTGCGCCGGCTGGGCGCGCCGGCGGAGACGATCGGGAGCCGGGCAAAGATTGCATTCGGCTTCGTGCAGGCGACGGGGGCGTTGGCGGGCATGCTCGCGATGGGCCCGCTGTGCGCGCGGTTCGGCCGGAAGCGGACCTTCGCGTGGATGCACGTGGCGGGGTTGGTTTCGACCCTGCTCGTGTGCTGGGTGCCGGGCTGGCTCGGGAGCTATACGGCGCTGCTGGTGCTGCTGCCGGTCTTCGGCTTCTGCGCGCAGGGCATCCATGCGGGTTACGCGGTGTATTTCCCGGAATTGTTCCCCACGCACCTGCGGGCGACGGGCGCGGGTTTTTGCTTCAACACCGGCCGGATCCTGGCTGCGCCGGTGCTGATCTGGCTCTCGGCCTGGGTGAAGGCGACGCTGCCGTTGCCGCAGGCGATCTCGGTGCTGGCGGGCTTGTTTCTCTTCGGGCTGATCGTGCTGCGGTTTTTGCCGGAGACGAAGGGGCGCGAGCTGCCGGAGTGAGCCCGAAAGTCGGGGAGTGGGCAGGTGGGCGCAGGGTTGAACGGCGCTATCCGGGGCGAAGCGGAACGGGGCGGATCGCGGAGATTGTGCTCTCGTTTTGCGGGCCGGGGCCTCACGGTGGGGTATGGAAAAGAAACCGTTCGACCAACTCGGCCTCACGCCGGAATTGCTGAAGGCCGTGGAAAAAATGGGCTTCGAGGAAGCGTCGCCCATCCAGACGGCGGTGATTCCGACGATTCTCGAGGGGCGCGACGTCGTCGGCATGTCCTCGACCGGCTCGGGCAAGACGGCGGCGTTTGCGATTCCGGCGATCGAGCGCGTGGACCCCAAGGTGCGCGCGGTGCAGGTGTTGATTCTGTGCCCGACCCGCGAGCTGGCGGTGCAGGTGGCGGAGGAGGCGGGCAAGCTGGCGCTGTTCAAGCGCGGCGTGATGGGCGTGCCGATTTACGGCGGGCAGAGCTACGAGCGGCAGTTCCGGGCCCTCGACGCGGGGGCGCAGGTTGTGATCGGGACGCCGGGCCGGGTGATGGACCACATGGAGCGCGGGTCGCTGAAGCTCGACCGGCTGAAACTGGTGATCCTCGACGAGGCGGACCGCATGCTCGACATGGGCTTCCGCGAAGACATTGAAAAAATTCTCTCCGGCGTGCCGGAGACGCGGCAGGTGTTGTTCTTCTCGGCGACGATGCCGCGGGCGATCCAGGACCTCATCGGCCGCTACGCGCGGGACCCGGCGTGGATCAAGATCGACTCGGTGGCGCAGAACCGTCCGCAGGTGGAACAGACGTATTTCGAGGTCGACCGGCGCTCGAAGATCGAGGCGCTGACGCGGCTGATCGACGTGAACGATTTCCGCTACGGGATCATTTTCTGCAGCACGAAGATCATGGTGGACGATCTCGAGGAGCACCTGCACTCGCGCGGCTACATGACGGACCGGCTGCACGGCGATATCACGCAGGCGCAGCGCGACCGGGTGATGGCGAAGTTCCGCGAGCGGAAGTTCGAGTTTCTCGTGGCGACGGACGTGGCGGCGCGCGGCCTGGACGTCGACGACCTCGAGGTGGTCTTCAATTTCGACCTGCCCAACGATGCGGAAGATTACACCCATCGCATCGGCCGCACCGGGCGCGCGGGGCGCAAGGGGCGGGCGTTCACGTTCGTGAGCGGCCAGGAGATCTACAAACTCCAGAGCATGGTGCGCTGGGCGAAGCTCGATATTCGCCGGGGCAAAGTGCCGTCGCTCGACGAGGTCGAGGAGGCGCGGACAAACGTGTTTTTCGAAAAAATCCGCACCACGCTCGACGAGAAGAAATTCAAGCCGCACGACCGCATGATCGACCGGCTGCTCGACCAGGGTTACGCGAGCACGGACATTTGTTCCGCGCTGATCCACCTGTTGCAGGGCGGAGCCGGGGCGGTCGAGGGGGCGACGAAATCCCCGGCGCCCGCCGCGGCGGCTCCGGCGGGTTCGTTCGGCGCACCGAAACCGCCGCCGGTGTGGGTAAAAGCGGCGGCGGCCCCGAAGGCGCCGCCGGCAGGTGCGGCCACGTCGGGCGACTCCCCGGAGACCGGGGCCGACGAGGACGACGAGCACGAGGCGCCGGCCGCGGCCGCGGCGCGGAAGCAGAAATACGATCGCCCGGCCCGGACGGGGCGCGAGGCGGGCAAGGTGACGCTGTTCATCAATGTCGGCCGCAAGCAACTCGTCACGCCGGCCGACATCGTCGGCAAGATCGCCGGTGTCACGCGCCTGCCGGCGAGCATTGTCGGTGCCATCGACATCCACCAGCGGCACACCCTGGTGGACGTCAACGAAGCCGACGCGGATTTCATCGTGCAGAAGCTGACGGGCATCAAAGTGAAGGGGATCGCGCTGGCGCCGACCCGGGCGCAGCTCGACGGCGACGGCAGCTGAGGCGGTCGCCCGGCGGGGGAGTATGCGTTTGACTCGGGCGGGCCGGCGGCGGTGAGGTCGGGGCGTCCTTCCGCCCCGCTTCCCCATGAATGATTCCCGGACCGCCCCGTCGTCGCGTCGTCGTTTTTTTGCGCAGGCCGCCACCGGCGCCGCCGCGCTCGGTTTGGCCGGACGGCCGACCGCGGCCCGGGGGGCGACGGCCGGCGGCCGGTTGCCGCCGTTACGGATGCACGCGGGGCACCAGCACGACCATTCGGAGACGACCCTGCGGGCGTTGGCGGCGTTCGGGGTGAAGAATATCTGCAGCGGCCAGATCGGGCCGGCGACGAACGAGGCGGCGTGGAGTGTCGACGGCCTGACCCGGTTGCGGAAGCACGTGGAGTCGTTCGGCATCAAGCTGGACTGCGTGCCGTTGCCGTTGAGCTCGCGCTACATCACGAAGGCCGAGCATCCGGAGATCCTGCTGGCGAAGGACCCGGAGCGGGACCGGACGCTGGAGCGGCTGCGCACGATGATCCGCAACTGCGGCAAGGCGGGCATCCCGATGGCGAAATACAACCTGACCTTCATCGGCGTGGTGCGGACGGAGCGCACGGTCGGGCGGGGCGGGGCGAGTCTGAGTGCGTTTGATTTCTCCAAGTCGAAACAGGAGCCGGCGCTGACGGAGGCCGGGCGGATCACGGACGAGATCTACTGGGACCGGATCGGCTATTTCCTGAAGAAACTCGTGCCGGTGGCGGAGGAGGCGAAGGTGAAGCTCGCCTGCCATCCGCAGGATCCCGGCATGCCGCCGGCCACCGGGTGGCGCGGGGTCAACACGGTGCTCGGCACGCCGGCGGGGCTGCGTCGCTTCGTCGAAACCGAAGCCAGCGCGTATCACGGGCTGAATTTCTGCCAGGGCACGGTGTCGGAGATGCTGGAGCGGCCGGGCGAGCAGATTTACGACGTGATCCGGGACTTCGGCCGGCGCGGCAAGATCTTCAACGTGCACTTCCGCAACATCCGCGGCGGCTACCTCAAGTTCGAGGAGACGTTTCCCGACGAGGGCGACGTGGACATGCCGCGGGCGCTGCGCGTGTATCGGGAGGTCGGCTACGAAGGCATGGTCATGCCGGACCACGTCCCGCACATCGAGGGGGATACGGGCGGCCAGAAGGCGTTCGCGTTCTGCTTCGGCTACATCCAGGCGCTGCTGCAGGGGCTGCGGGCCGAAACCTGAGATCGGCGGCCGGCGGCCCGACTGTCCGGCAGCGCGGGCGATTGCCGGTGCAAAGGGCGGTTGGGCACGGTTCGGGTCCGGTCCCACGGAGCCCCTTGCGAAACGCGCGCCGGTCCCCTTACTCGCCGCGCCCAGGGTCGCCCCCGACGGGTCGCACGATGTCCGCTTCCATCCCCTCGCCGTCCTCCCCCGCCGCCGCCGCCCGGCGCCGCTATGCCATCGTGGGCCTGGGGTCGCGCCATGAACTCTACCAGGACGGGATCGAAACGACGCATGCGGCCACGGCGTTGCTGGCGGCGGTCTGCGACACGAATGCAGGCCGCGTCGAACTGGCCCGGGAGCGTTCCCGGCGCAACGGGGCGCCGCCGCCGGCGGGCTATGCCGCCGCGGATTTCGAGCGCATGCTGCGCGAGCAACGGATCGAAACGGTCATCGTGACCTCGGTCGACGCGACGCACCACGACTACATTTGCCGCGCGATGGAGGCGGGCTGCGACGTGATCACGGAAAAACCGATGACGACGGACGCGGAGAAGTGCCGCCGCATCCTCGAGACGCGGGCGCGGACCGGCCGGAGCCTGCGGGTCACCTTCAACTACCGCTACTCCCCGCCGCGGTCCCAGGTGAAGGACCTGCTGATGCGGGGCGAGATCGGCGACGTGCTGTCGGTCGATTTCCATTGGCTGCTGAACACGCACCACGGCGCGGATTACTTCCGGCGCTGGCACGCGCAGAAGAAAAACTCGGGCGGGCTCTTCGTGCACAAGTCGACGCACCACTTCGACCTCGTGAACTGGTGGCTGGGCGCCACGCCGACCTCGGTGATGGCGACGGCGAAGCGCGAATTCTACACGCCCGAGACGGCGCGGCGCCTCGGCTTGAGCGGACCGCACGAGCGCTGCAGCACGTGCCCGGAGGCGGCCAAGTGCGGCTTCCGGCTCGACCTCGGGGCGAGCGCCGGCCTGCGGTCGCTTTACCGCGACCAGGAAAGCCACGACGGGTATTTCCGCGACCGGTGCATTTTCCGGCCGGACATCGACATCGAGGACACGATGAACGCGCTGGTGAGCTACAACACCGGCGCGACCCTCAGCTACTCGCTGAACGCGTTCAATGCGTGGGAAGGCTACACGGTGGCCTTCAACGGCACCAAGGGGCGCATCGAGCACTCCATCGTCGAGTCGGTTTACGTGAACGGCACCGAGACGGTGCAGGGCGGCGTGGCGGCGGACGGCGTGAAGATCCGGGTGATCCCGCTGCGCGGCGAAGGCCACGACCTGACCCCGTGGAGCGCGGTGGGCGACCACGGCGGCGGCGACCGGCTGATGCTCGAGGATATTTTCAGTCCGAACCCTCCGGCAGATCCTTTCCTGCGGGCCGCGGACGAGCGGGCCGGAGCCTGCTCGATCCTCGTCGGCATCGCGGCCAACCGCAGCCTCGAGACCGGAGCGGCGGTGCGCGTCGCGGACCTGTGCGGCCCGGTGCCGCAGCCGGACTATGCCCCGATGCCGACGCGCACGGCGCCCCTGCCGATGCCGGCGCGCGGCGGCTGAGCCGGGCGGCGCAACGAATTGTCCGCCGGTGCGTCTGCCGGCCGGTTCAACCCCAACAACATGATGAATACCCTACGTCGATCCTGCGCGGCCGCCTTGGCCGCTTGCCTGCTGTCGGTCGCGGCCTTCGCCGCGGATGCCTCCGGAACCTGGAAATGGACCCTGCAAGGTCGCGGAGGAGGAGGCGGCGGCGGCGCGCCCCGCGAGATGACGCTCACGCTGGTGGCCAAGGACGGCAAGGTGACCGGCAAGCTCTCGATGCCGGGCCGCGACGGCGGCACGATGGATTCCGAGATTTCCAACGGTTCGATCAAGGGCGACGTCGTGTCGTTCACGATCGAGCGCGAGTTCAACGGCAACAAGTTCGTGAGCAAATACACGGGCAAGCTCGCGGGCGACACGATCACCGGCGAGTCGGAGAGCCCCGGCCGCGACGGCGGCACCACCAAGCGCGAGTGGGTCGCCAAGCGCGCGAAGTAAATTATCCGGACGGCCGCAGGCCGCCGATCGAACCGAAGCCGGCGCGAGCGCGCCGGCTTTTTCATGCGTCGGGCCCCGCTTGCGGCGTCCGGCGAACGGGCGCACTCAGCGCAGCAGCGCGGCGAGCGGGTCCTTGATTGCGTCGGCCCAGAGGGCGTAGCCCTTTGCGCCCGGGTGCAGGAAGTCGGGCATGATCTCCTTCGGCAGCGTGCCGTCCGCGGCGAGGAAGATGCGGTTGATATCGAGGAAATGGACGTGGCGGCCGTCGTGCAGGCGGGCCAGGGCCGCGTTGATTTCGTTGATCTGGAGACGTTGCGGGTGGTCCGGCTTTTCGCCGCGCGGGAAGATCGCAAGCAGGAGGAGCTTCGCCTGCGGCTGTGCGGCACGCAGATGCTCGACGATGACGGTGACGCCGGCGATCGTCTCGGCCGGCGTGCTGCGGGGCGTGGTGCCGTCGCGCTCGAACCCGGTGTTGTTGGTGCCGATCATGAGCACGACCGCCTTGGGGCGGATGCCGTCGAGTTCGCCGTTCTGCAGGCGCCACAGGACGTGCTGCGTGCGGTCGCCGCTGATGCCGAAGTTCGCGCTGCGGAGCGGGGCGAACCGAGCGTCCCAGACGGCCTTGCCGCCTTTGACGGGGTCGGCGTTGCGCCAGGCGTCGGTGATGGAGTCGCCGACGAAGAGGACGTCGACGCCGCCCTGTTTCGCGAGGGCGACGAAGCCGTCGTGGCGCTTCACCCAGTTGGCGTCGCGGGGGACGGGTTTGACCGCGGCGTTTTTCGCGGGATCGCGCAGGGCGGGATCGAGCTTGGTCCCGGCGGGACCGGCGCAGCCGAAGCCAAGCGCGGCGAGCGCGAGGGCGGACAAGGTGAGAACGTGGCGGCGAGTGAGGGGTCGGGTCATGGGCGGGAGATGCACGCGGAGAGGATCAGCGCCGGCCGGACTTGGTGGTGCCGGTCTTGGGGTCGGCGGGCTTGGTGAGCTCGCGCATCGGGTTGGCGGGGGTATCCTCCTTGAAGAGCTGGAACTTGGTTTTGACCGGCTGGCGCGGCCAGTGGTTGTTCTCGAGGTCGGTGTCGACGAGTTCCTGCCGGGGATCAAAGGTGACGGCCTTCAGCTCTTTTTTGGTCATGATCAGCTTGGCGGCCTTCTCGGTGTTGAAGCGCCAGATCTCGGCGGGGAGTTTGAGCTCCTCGCTGGAGCCGTCGGTGTAGTCGAGCTTGAGGATCAGCGGGGTGAGCAGCCCCCCGACGTTGGTGAACTCGATGAGGTAGAAGTTGCGCTCGGTCTTGAGCAGGGCGGGATCGATTTTTTCCCGCTTCAACTCGGCGAGCAGCGTCTCGTATTTCCGCTTGTCGCTCGGGAGGACCGTGGCCTCGTCGTAGCCGTCGTAGAAGTCCTTCAGCTCGGGGAAACGGTCGACGCGCTTGGGCAGTTCGGCGTTGCGCGCGCGGGTGGCGAGCACGGGGAGCGCGTCCTTGTCGGCCTTGGTCTTCGGCTTTTCGACGGCGGGATCGCGCGAGTCGAGCTGCAGCCATTTGACGGAGTCGACCGAGACGTCGACGCGGTCGGTGCCGTAGAACCACCCGCGCCAGAACCAATCGAGGTCGATGCCGCTGGCGTCTTCCATGGTGCGGAAGAAATCGGCGGGGGCGGGCCGCTTGAACATCCAGCGCTGCGCGTAGGTGCGGAAGGCGTGGTCGAAAAGCTCGCGGCCCATGACGTGTTCGCGGAGGACGTTGAGCGCGACGGTGGGTTGGGCGTAGCTGTTGTTGCCGAGGTCGGCGATGGATTCGGAATTGGTCATGACCGGCACGCGGTCGGTGCGGCGCATGTAGTCGACGAGTTCGCGCTCGGCGCGGCGCTGCGGGTAGTTCTTTTCCCATTCCTCCTGGGCGAGGAACTGGACGAAGCTGTTGAGGCCCTCGTCCATCCAGGTCCACTGGCGCTCGTCGGAATTGACGATCATGGGGAAGTAATTGTGGCCGACCTCGTGGATCACGACGCCGATGAGGGCGTATTTGGTGCGCTGCGGGTAGGTGCCGTCGGCCTCGGGCCGCGGGCCGTTGAAGCAGATCATCGGATACTCCATGCCGCCGATCGGACCGTGGACGGACCACGCGACCGGATAGGGGTATTGGAAGGTGTAGCGCGAGTAGACCTCGATGGTATGGGCGATGGCGTGGGTGGAATATTTGTCCCAGAGCGGCATGCCCTCCTTCGGGTAGAGGGACATCGCCATGACCGGCGGGCGATACATCCGGTCGGAAATGCCACCGGGGCGCACGGGTGTCGGCGGGTGGGTGTGGCCGGCGACGGCCATGGCGTCCCAGATGAATTTGCGCGAGGAGGCGAAGGCGAAATCGCGGACGTTATCGGCCTGGAAGATCCAGGTCTTTTTGCCGGTGGATTTTTGCTTCTCCGCGGCGCGGGCCTCGTCGGGGGTGACGATGAAGACGGGCTTCTTGGTTTCGCCCTGCGCCTGCTTGAGGCGTTCGCGCTGGACGGGAGTCAGGACGGCGTCGGGGTTCTGCAGGACGCCGGTGGCGCCGACGACGTGGTCGTCAGGCACGGTGAGGCGAACGGTGTAGTTGCCGAATTCGAGCGTGAACTCGCCGGTGCCGAGGAACTGCTTGTGCATCCAGCCGGCGTAGTCGGTGTAGGCGGCCAGGCGCGGGAACCACTGGGCGACGGTGTAGATGCAGTTGTCGTCGGCGGGGAAGTGCTCGTAACCGGTGCGTTCGTTGATGCGCTTGGCGTCGTTGATCGGAAACGCCCACGCGATCCTGAAGCCGAACGACGCGCCCGGGGCGAGGGGGGCGGGCAGATCGAGGCGGAGCATCGTCTTCACGATGGTGTGGGGCAGCGGAGCGCCGGCGGCCGTGGTGACGCCGGAGACCTGGAGGGCTCCGTCGTAGGTTTCCTGCGCGAGCATGCGGTCGACGGCGGCGTAGGAGATGCGGCTGGCGTTGACGCCGCGCCGCGAGTTGGGGACGGCCCGGGAGTCGGCGTCGTGGGCCTGGTAGTTCTGGTCGAGCTGCAGCCAGAGGTAATCGAGGGTGTCCGGGCTGCGGTTGTGATACGTGATGGTGGCGGCGCCGCTGATCCGCCGCCGGGTGTCGTCGAGTTCGACGGCGATATCGTAGTCCGCGCGGTTCTGCCAGTAGGCGGCGCCGGGGGCGCCGGCGGCGTTGCGCTGGGCGGTGGGCGAGGGGAGCAGCTGGTCCAGCTGCTGGAATTTTTCGACCGGCGCACCGGAGGCGGCGCGCAGCGGGGCCAGGGCGGGGAAGACGGAGAGCGAGGCGGCGGCGAGGCGCGCGGCGAGCCGAAGGACGGAGCGCACGGGAGGAAACATGGCGCGCGACGATGGCAGGGCGGAGGGCGCGCGCCAGATTTTGTTGCGACGGGCCTGGCGGTCAGCGGCCTCCGGGAGGCGGGGCGGGTGACGCGGACGGGGGGAGGGCGGGCGCGGGGGGAAGGGCGCGGATAAAGGCGATCAGATCCCAGAGCGCATCGGCGCCGAGCGCGGGCAAGAATCCCGCCATCGGGGTGCCGTCGAGGCCGACGGCGATCGTGCGGAAGAGATCGAGCGGCGTGTCGCCGCTCTTGTGGTGCGGCCGGGCGAGCACGGCGGGGGCAATCGGACGGCCGGCCGAATCGCGCAGTCCGGAGGCGGCAGGCCCGTCGCCGCGGCCGGCCGGGCCGTGGCACGCCGCGCAGTGCGCGGAAAAAAGGGCGGCCCCGCGGACGCGGGCGGATTCGGCGGCGGCGGGCTGGTGGAACCACGGCGGCGGTGCGTCGGGCAGCGGCACGGGGTCGGCGTAGTTGCGCGGATCCCGCCAGCGCGGGGAGAAGCTGCGCACGTAGGCGACGACGGCGCGCAGCTCCGACGACGTGAGCTTGGCGAAGGTCGGCATCATCGTGCCGGTGATCCCGGTGCGGAGCGTGCGGATCAAGTCGGCCTCCGTGGGCAGAAACCCCGGCGGTGTGCTGCGGAACTTGAACACCCCGGCGGTGAGGTCGCGCGGCCGGTCGGCGACCCCGGCGGCCCACTCGCCGTCGCCGCGGCCGCCGCGACCGTGGCAGGGCGCGCATTGGCGCTCGAAGATGCGTTCGCCGCGCAAATGAAGGTCGAGATCGAACGGGCGGGGGCCCTCGGGCGCGGCCCGGCCCGTTGCCGTGGCGAGGGCCGCGGCGAGCACGAGCAACGGAAGGGCGAGGCGGCGCATGAACGGCGGGCGACGCGAACCGGGCGCGCGATCGGTCAGAGCAAGGTCGGTTGGTCGCCGGAGTCCGTGGCGGCCTTGAGGCCGACGGCGGCGTAGCCCTTGGCGGTGAGGACACGGCCCTGCGGCGTGCGCTGGAGATAGCCTTCCTGGATGAGGAACGGCTCGTGCACTTCCTCGAGCGTCTCGGCTTCCTCGCCGACGGCGACGGCGATGGTGCTCATGCCGACCGGGCCCCCGCGGTAGTTTTCGGCCATGACCCGGAGCATGCGCTTGTCCATTTCGTCGAGACCGGCGGCGTCGATTTCGAGCAACTCGAGGGCGCGGGCGGCGACCGGCTGCGTGATGCGGCCTTGGGCGCGCTCCTGGGCGAAGTCGCGGACGAAGTTGATGAGGTTGTTGGCGACGCGCGGGGTGCCGCGGCAGCGGCGGGCGATCTCGAGCGAACCGCCGCCGTCGATCGTGACGCCGAGCAGGCCGCAACTGCGGCGGACGATGGTGTCGAGCGTGGCGTGGTCGTAGTAATCGAGGCGCGTCTGCAGGGTGAAGCGCGAGCGCAGCGGGGCGGTGAGCAGGCCGCTGCGGGTGGTGGCGCCGACGAGCGTGAAGCGCGGGATGGTCAGGCGGACCGAGCGGGCGTTGGGCCCCTGGTCGATCATGATATCGAGGCGGAAATCCTCCATCGCGGAGTAGAGATACTCTTCGACGGTTTTCGGGATGCGGTGGATTTCGTCGATGAAGAGGATGTCGCCCTCCTCGAGGTTGGTGAGAAGACCGGCGAGGTCGCCGGCTTTCTCGACGACGGGACCGGAGGTGACGCGGACATTCTTGCCGAGCTCGGCGCCGAGAATGAAGGCAAGGGTCGTCTTGCCGAGGCCGGGCGGGCCGGAGAGCAAAATGTGGTTGAGCGGATCGCCGCGGCGCTTGGCGGCGCCGACCATCACCTGGAGGCGTTCGACGGTTTTCGGCTGGCCGGTGAAGTCCGCGAAGGAGAGCGGGCGCAGCGCGGCCTCGGCGGGCGAGACGGGGGCGGCGAGGGCGTTGGTGATGTAACCGAGACCGGTGGTCGGCGCGGGCGCGGCGCCGGGTTTGTTGGATTGGGAGGCGGACACGGCGATGGAGGGGGCGGGCGGACGGCTCAACGCCACTCGAGCTCGGCGCCGAGGCTGCGGAGGTTTTCGACGAAGCGCGGGTGGGCGCGCTTGATGATCTCGGCGTTGCGCACGACGGAGCGGCCGGGGATCGAGGCGGCGACCATCGCGAGGGCGACGGCGGCGCGGATGATGTAGGGCGAGTCGACGACGGCGGGGCGGAGCGGGCGATTGCCGAAGACGATGATGCGATGCGGGTCGCTGGTCATCACATGGGCGCCGAACTTCGCGAGTTCGGGCATCCAGGCGAAGCCGTTTTCGTAGACCTTGTTCCAGAAATGAATCGTGCCGTCGGCGCGCGTGCTCAGCGCGATCATGAGGGGCAGGAGATCGACGGAGAAATAGGGCCACGGGGCGGCCTCGATCTTGGTGAGCAAGTTGGCGGTGAACGGCGTCTCGATGACGAGCTTCTGGTTGCGGCGCACGGTGGCGACATCGCCGTCGTGCTCGACGACGACGCCGAGCTTGCCGAAGGCGCGGGTAATGAGATCGAAGTGCCGGGGCAGCGACTTGGTGACGGAGACCTCGCCGCCGGTGATCGCGCCGAGGGCCAGGAAGGTGACGATCTCGTGGTAGTCGCTGTTGATCGTGATGGTGGCGCCGTGGAGTTTTTTCACGCCGGTGATCTCGAGCATGGAGGTGCCGAGGCCCTTGATTTTGGCGCCCATGGCGACGAGCGCGGCGCAGAGGTCCTGCACGTGCGGTTCGCTGGCGGCGTTGACGAGGGTGGATTTGCCCTTCGCGAGGGCGGCGGCCATGGCGAAGTTCTCCGTGACCGTGACGGACATGTAGTCGAGCCAATGGCGGGCGCCGGCGAAGCCGTTGGGCAGGGCGATGACGAGCGGGTCGCCGGCGTGGACGACCGCACCGAGGGCGCGGAGGATTTCCAGATGCGGGTCGATCTCGCGGACGCCGAGGGAGCAGCCCTTGGTGTTGGCCTGGATGCTGATCTTGCGCAGACGGTGAAGCAGCGCCGGGTAGAGCAGCACGGTCGAGCGCATGTCCTGCGGGAGCTCGTCGTTGACCAGGCTGCTGCGAAACCCGCCGTGGTCGATGCGCATGACCCCGGTGTCGCGGTTCCAGTCGATCTTCGAGCCCTGGCTGCGGAAAAAGGCGACGAGTTTGTCGAGGTCCGTGATGTCGGGGACGTTCTTCAGCGTGACGGGCTCGTCGGTGAGGAGCGTGGCGCAGAAGATGGGCAAAACGGAGTTCTTGTTGCCGGAAGGCGTGATGGTGCCGCTGAGCGGCTTGCCGCCGTTGACGATGAGATCGGGCACTGCGCGGAGAGGTTGAGAGTTGAGGGCTGGAAAGGGCGCGGCGGGCAGGCCGGAGGGCCGGTCCGAAAAGAAAAAAGGCGCCCGCGGAAGCGGGCGCCGTTGAGATGCGCGCGGGGGCGCGCGGTCGGCAAGGTTTTACGCGCGAAACGCGTCAGATGGCGCCGCCGCCCTGCTGGCCTTCGGGGCGTGGGCCGCGGTCGCCGCGATCGCCGCCTTCGCCACGGAAGCGGCCGCGGCCGCCGCGCCGCCGCCGGCGGCGACCGC
>JACCDS010083479.1_pt1 | contig 15427 bp, 12 predicted proteins | sample 7446441 | NCBI WGS metagenome assembly JACCDS01 (sample SAMN15323445, study PRJNA562643) | freshwater metagenome | isolation source: river surface water | place: USA:Blue River Watershed | collected 2017-08-17 | reverse complement strand
TATCTAAACGATTTGAAAGGCACCAACAAAGACACCTTGCCTCTCGAAAATATACTTACACACCGTGCGGGACTCACGCCTTTTCTGGCATTCAATCTTAAGACGTTGCACCGCAATGGCACTTTTAAGCAAGGCATTTTTAGTGAACAGCCTTCCGACCTTTATTCAATAACGGTAGCACGGCATTTGTACATGGCCAAATCGTACCGTGACACCATGTTTAAACAACTAAATACGTCAAAACTTGAAAAGTACGGTCAGTACGCCTACAGCGATTTGGGTTATTATTACACACAACGCATCGCAGAAAGTATCACTGGCAAACCGCTAGATGTTTTAGCACACGACCTCTATGCCAAGTTAGGCGTTGGGTTGCGTTACACCCCCTTGCAGTATTTTTCACGCATTCAAATTGCGCCTACAGAAATTGATGTCAAATTCAGAAAACAGTTGATTCAAGGGTATGTACATGACCCTGGTGCTGCCATGATGGGGGGCGTAGCTGGACATGCTGGCGTTTTTGGCACTGCATCAGATGTTGCTAAAATCATGCAACTTTATTTAAACAAAGGGGAATTAAATGGTGTGCGTTTATTGGACTCGAATGTGGTTAAAGATTACACATCGTATCACTTCGAAGGAAACAGAAGGGGATTATGTTTTGACAAACCAGAACCGGATGCTAAAAAGGACTCGCCCGTTTCAGCTTGGTCTAGTCCTCAAAGCTTTGGTCACACTGGTTTCACAGGTACATTTGCCTGGGCCGACCCTGCTAATGGTTTAATTGTGGTAATACTCACCAACCGCGTTTATCCCAACGCCGATGAAAATAAATTAACCAAACTCAGTATACGCACACGCATTCATAAAACGTTTTACGAAATTCTACAAGGCGAAAAGTGAAGTTGCTCATATTAACTCAATACTATCCGCCGGAGACCGGAGCTCCTCAAAACCGGTTATCCGATCTTGCCCAGCGGTTGAGTGCAGCAGGTCACGACATAACTGTTTTAACCGCCATGCCGAATTACCCACGCATGGAAATTTTTGAAGCGTACCGCGGTAAGAAATTTGTATCTGAAACATTAAATGGGGTGTCGATAATTAGAACTTCTATTTATGTTTCTAAGAAAAAATCAATCTTAGCCCGGCTTCGGAATTATTTTAGTTTTGTCTGGAGCAGCGCTATGGCGTCAGGAAAATTAGCACCGCGCTACGACTTTTTAATGTGCGAGTCGCCCCCGCTCTTCCTTGGTTATAGTGCCATGTTTCTCGCACGCAGAAAAAAAGCACACCTCATTTTTAATGTGAGCGACTTATGGCCCGAAAGTGCTGAAAAATTAGGTGTCGTCACCAATCCCCTTTTTTTAAAACTTGCCTACAACCTAGAAGCAAAATGTTACCGACGTGCAGCTCTGGTAAGTGGTCAAACCCAAGGCATTTGCAAAGATATCCAACACCGTTTTCCAACTGTGAAAACGTTTTGGTTACCCAATGGGGCAGATTTGAACTTTTATAACCCAACAACTATTGATGCCGGCAACTGGCGCTCAGAAAATGGCTTTGCTACGGATGACTATATTATTTTGTATGCCGGAATAATTGGCATAGCACAGGGACTTGAAATTATTCCAAAAACCGCTGAATTTTTTCGTGATCAAAAAAACATTCGGTTTGTCATGATTGGCGCAGGTCCTGAAACCACCCAGCTGCAAGCCATGATTCAATCAAAGGGACTCCGTAACGTTTCTCTCTTGCCAGCGGTATTAAAGGAGGAAATGCCCAGCATTCTTAAAAGTGTTAACGCAGCATTAATTCCTTTACGCAAATTGGAACTATTTAGAGGCGCCATTCCTTCAAAAATATTTGAAGCTTTAGCTATGGAATTGCCATTGCTGCTGGGAGTTGACGGTGAATCGCGTGAGCTTTTTATCAATCAAGGAAAATGTGGGATGTATTTTGAACCAGAAAATCACACCTCCTTGGTTGCTGCTATCAAACTATTAATATCTAACCACGAACAGGCACGTCAAATGGGTGTGAACGGTCGTAAATTTGTATTAGATCATTTTAACCGCGCAACAATTGCAGAAAATTTTGCCTACCAATTAGAAACACTATCATCCATTAAAAAATAAAACAGACCTTCATGGTGTTACCAATAACACTGCAATAAAATAATTTTACTAGAAAAAACAGCGTGAAAACAACTCCTCCAAAATACTTGTTCTACGTTTTCCCGGTTTTGTTTTTCTTCTTTCTTCCATTTGGATTTCAAATCACCTCCTTATTTGCCATGTTATGGGCTATTGCAGCTGTTTTGTCTTTTCGGGCCATCATCCCTCCTACTCTTACTGTTAAGTCCCTAATCCTTCCGCTCTTTTTTCTTATTACTGTAATTAGTGCACTGCTTTCTCTAAATGGAAAAGAGGCGCTAACAGCCATAGAAGTCAAATTAAGTTTTATCCTACTTCCTTTTTTATTCTTTTGTTTTCCGTGGCCCATCGAAATTGTCAAAAGAAGTCTCATTGCTTTTGTCTCCGGTAATTTTATCGCTTCACTGCTCCTGATAACACGTGCTGTCGGTTATGCCATCCAGGGTGAAACCCGTTATTTCTTTTACATGGATTTCTCTTACTTCATGCATCCCTCTTACTTTGCCATGTACTTGTGTTTCTCACTTGTCCTACTTGCACTCTACTATCCTACTTGGTTTGAAATTCAACCAGCACTGAAAAAAATGTCGTGGATATATGCTGGTGTACTCACAGTAACTGTTTTTCTTTGTGCTAGTAAAATGGGCTTCATCACCCTTTTTCTTCTGGTTCCATTCTTGCTAGCCTATCGCTTTCGCTCGCATCTCAATGTAAAAACCATTTCACTTATGGGCGTAGTTGGTGGACTTCTATTTCTGAGTTTGCCATTTATTTTCCCTACCACCATCGAACGGTTCAAATCAATCACCACGCTGCAACCTGATCAAATTGACAAAGCATCAACCGAAAGCTCAGCCGTTCGGGTGTTAGTATGGAAACAATCGTTGGATCTAATCGCCAAGAAACCCCTTACAGGATATGGTGTGGGCGATGCTAATGATAGTTTATACACCGCCTATAAAGAAAATGGACTAACAGGGGCACTCGATCATCACCTTAATACACATAACCAATTTCTCCAAAGTGCGCTAGGTATTGGTATAGCCGGATTCATCGGTGTGTTCATGCTTACCGTTTATAGCTGTATCGATGCGTTGCGCAACCGACATTATTCACTGATGGCTTTATGCTTGTTACTTTTCCTAAATTTTACGGTCGAAAGCATGTTGCAAACGGCCTCTGGTGTGCTTTTTACAGCCGCGCTTTATAGTTTATTGGTTCGAATTCCGCATTCAGCCTTAATCAATAAAAACAATGGCTGATGAACCGTCTTAGAACTATTATCTTTTTTTTACTTTTTACAACCGTTGCGGCGGCACAGTCTGGATTTATCTGGCCATGCTCTTCCCGCACAATTACTGGTAATTACGGAGAATTACGCCCAAATCACTTTCATGCGGGACTCGACCTGGCTACTAATCATCAACACCTGCCTGTTGTTGCTGCTGCCGATGGTTACATCTCGCGCATTAGGTACAATGCTACCGGATACGGTCGTTGTGTCTACATCACTCACCCCAACGGAAAAACTACTGTGTATGCTCATTTAGAAACCTACAACGATTCACTACTGGGATTTGTGCGTAAATTACAATACGCCTTACATAAAAATGAAATTGATACCGTATTAACTGAAAATAGGTGGCTGGTTAAAAGTGGACAACTCATAGGCCTAACAGGTAATAGCGGCGGGTCGTCTGGACCACATCTGCATTTCGAAATAAGAGACACTAAATCCGAAGTCCCACTCAACCCAGCTCGTTTCTTAAATTATACCGACAAAACGCCTCCGGTCATAACTCATTTCGCCTTTTACGATGTTCAAAATCCAGAAGTGCCCGTACTCATCCAACTGCAAAAAAACACCCCGGCCTCTTCTGCTAAAACCATTACCCTTTCAAGTGATCAAGTGGTGCTTGCCTTTTCTGGCTACGACCTGGTAAATAAAAAAGGAAATAAAAACAATGTAACCGATGTACGCTTGTATGCCAACAACGAATTAATATTTGCTTGGAAACTCGATTCCATTGCCTTTGAACAAAGCCGGTACATCAATTTTTTCTCAGAAAAGGTGGGCGACATAAAACTCCAGAAATGTTACACGCCCGATTGTTACCCCAAACAAATCTACCGAAAGCAAAAAAGCAAGGGCTGGTTACCTCTGCAAAATCTTCAAAATACGGCCATAAAACTTGAATGTCGCGACGAACGTGGAAATTTATCTGTCCTCAAACTTACTGTCCGCGCTGAAAAGAACTGCAACCTTAAGGTTGCACCTAGTAACGAGCATTGCGATGATACGCCAGTTATCAAAACGAATAACACCAGTTTTGTTCTATTTCCTAACAGTCGTTTCTATCTCAAAAAGTTTTATGTCTCCCTTCCATCGACACAAAAAATTGAGATCGCCCCTACGGTAACGTTACAAACACCAGCCATGTTGGCCTTCCACCAAGTAAAAGGCAACAAAAAACAAATGGTATTGGTGCAAGGAGAAACAATTGTTGCGCCAAGCCGTGTGAATGATTCGGTCGTATTCCTATTAAAAAATACTGGCTCGTTTTCAATTGAATCAGATACCATTCCTCCAAAAATTCAATTGGGTCCACCTGCCCTGCAGAAAAAAGGAATGGTGGTTTTCACCATCAACGATCAACGCAGTGGCGTCAAAGAATGGCACGTTTTTGTAAATGGAAGATGGATTCCTGCTGACTACGATCCTCGCATTCAACAATTACAAGTACGCATAGCGCCACAATTGCTTAGTGCAGGATGCACGATTAAAGCGACAGCCACTGATAAGTGTGGCAATTCTAATTACCTCTCGGTAGTCATTAAACGTTAACTAACATCAGGACTTCAAATAAGGTATTGTCTGTAGTCCCTCATGAAACAACAGGTCCAGCACCGATAAATTACCTTGAAAGCCATGCTTAAAATCAAAACATTGAAAGTAAGGCTCACGCAATTTTTCAGCTACTAAGGCATCGAGTTGATCAGGCTTTGAAGGATGAATAAACCGACCATCCAACCTCTCGTTCTCCACTTCGGCGTATTTTTCTGAATACGTTATCGGCAAGGCAATACGCAACAATTTAGAGAGCAATTGCAATTGCGCTTTGTTAAAGTCAAGCAAATACTCATACGGTTCTTGATAGAGCGCTAGAACTGCCTCTCCGAAATAATCGTAATAAGGCGATTTACCATAGGCACTTTCAATAGAACGTTGGTGTTGATGCGCCCATTTTTCTTTATAACAAATGCGAATATTGGCTGTGATTTCTTTTTCAGCGGGACGAATAATGGGTACCGATAAATCCAATCGTCCGTTCGCTGCTCCGATAGTGTAACGATTACGGTAAGAGCGACGTTCATAATGCTCATGGACCTGTATTATCACGTCAGAAGCGTTAAATAAGTAATAACAATATTGCAACGATGGCCAACAAGCACTATTCAATACCACCTTCATCGTCGTCCCTTTGTGTATAAAACAGTGACACTTCCCTTAATGCGCCATGCTGGTAAAAATCCCCAACTGCGCGAATCATTGGCATTATCGCGATCATCACCTAAAACAAAATAATAATCGTTTTTTACTGTATAGGACCTAGTGGCTACATCATCAACATAAATAGTATCGTGACCAATACGCCAACGATGCGATTCCAGTAAGAGTAGTTTCCCATATAATTTAATGGTAGTGGTATCCAATACCAATGCTTGGTCCTTTTTGGGGATTACCAAGGGTCCATACCAATCCTTATTCCAACGATAGGCAACAACGCCCGGAAAAGCCGTTGGATCATGCGCGCCAGCTTTTTCAACCCTGAGATTAACAGAGGCTACTAAAGTATCCTTGCGCAAACTATCGGCCAAACCAGTGGTCATAGCATAACAATAATCGGCTCCTGATTCCGACACACTGCCTCCTTCTCGCAAGAGGTATTGCTGGGTGAGTAAACTATCTGAAACCCCTTTTTTAAGCGTGACAAAATAATTGTAACGAAACGTTTTTGAAGCAGGCTCAGCGTGTCCGTTTACAAACAATAATTTATTTGAAATGCGCACCGAATCACCAGGCGCTCCACAAACACGTTGAATAAAATAGTCCGTGGCCTCCACCGTATCGCTCAATTGAGGATAGAACAAAATTAATTCACCCACCTTAAAATGCGTCCGCCATTTGTTTATGCCCACTACAGAACCAAACTCCAAGGTATCTTGCATGTCATACCCATTCACGCGTTTCAAATCAAATACAAACCCTACCAGCAATAGAAAAGTGATGAAACTGGTCACAGCCAGCTTCAGCAGTGGTTTATTTCGAAAACGTTTGAATATGTCCTCTAACACCCCGATCTTAAGCGGCTTGTTTTAGTTTCCTGCGTTTGTTCCACTTTGAATAGCCCCAAAGCAGCAGTACTATGGTGATAAATGGAATTTTCACTGAATGCAAAGTGCCATCCTTTACGTAACATAAAAAACGCTCCCAACGGAATTTTCCATCCTTGCTATTCTTAAATAGCGAACCTATTACATTCTTGCCGCTCTCTGGATTATTCTCTGCGTACTTCATACTGAACCACACAAAGAAAGGTGAACCCACAATGTGATCGTAAGGCACAAAGCCCCAACTACGACTATCGGCACTGTTGTGGCGATTGTCACCCATCATAAAATAATAATCTTGTTTAAAGGTATAAGAGGTAATTGGTCGACCATCGTACAATACTTGAGCGCCTTGAACAGTGACTTCATGTATGCCATCGTCGTAGGTGTTCATTATTTTTCGGTACAAACACACGTTGTGTGTGTCGATGGGTACAGTTGACCCTTTCTTCGGAATGTACAACGGTCCGAAATTATCATTGTTCCAATCATAGCCCGCGGTATGTGGAAAAATGCCGAATTCGCGTTTACCCTTGGCACTAATAACTTGTTCAACTGTAAACACCCCTGGCATAGCCTTTACCTTCGCCGACACGTCCCGCGGCATATTCAAAGCGTACACAATGGTGTCGCCATTTCTTCCAAGTGCCCGTGCATCGTTCACATAGATATCAAGGGTATCTAACAATTTAGGCGGAATGCCCATGGTTTCATCTAACGACAGTGCTCCTGGTTTTGCTTTTACGATGTAGTAATGTTGTGATTTTAAAGGCATCTCTTGCGGATGACTATTGATGGTAACCAACCCATCCACCACGCGCAACGTATCGCCTGCAATACCTACACACCGCTTCACATAGTGATCGCGTTTGTCAATCGGCCTTCCAACAACTTGTCCAATGCGGCGTTGCGATTGCGGTTCAATGTATTTCGGATTGTGAATGTTTTCGTAACCATACGTGCGAACCAATTGGTAATAGCTAACGTCCTGCATACCCAAGGCTACAGTATCGCCATCAGGATAGTTGAACACTACTATTTGGTTGTTCTTTACTTCACCAAAACCAGGTAAACGGAAATAAGGCAATTTTATCCACTCTAAATACGATTTCGTGCTTTCAGAGAATGGCATCGTGTGATGCGCAAATGGAAAGGAAAGTGGCGTTTGAGGGATTTTTGGACCATAGGCAAATTTGTTCACGAATAAAAAATCCCCAACCATTAACGATTTTTCAAGCGACGAGGTGGGAATGGTAAAAGCCTCAATAAAGTAACCACGAATAATTGACGCTGCAATAACAGCAAATACAACCGGGTCAACCCAATTCCTTACAAAACCAATCGGTTCGTCTTTAAATTTTTCTAACCCTACAAATTTGGCCGTTTCATCTTGACCGAGCTTTACAAACCAAATATATGGCAACAACGATGCCATCAGCAAATCGTTGTTCGATGGTTTATTGAAGGCCCGTGTAGTGTAAAAACCATACACCCCATACATCAATATGTTTACACCCGGCACAATCATAATTAAACACCACCACCAAGGTTTATGGAGGATTTTAGCCAGAATATAAAAATTGTACACCGGCACCCAGGCCTTCCACGAAACTTCCCCTGCTTTTGCAAACAAACGCGACAGGCCGTAAAACGACGCCAGCACGAGGACCAAGAATATAATATTACCCATAAATCGTCGTGAAGATATTGAATTATTCTTCAGGGCTTATGACCGTTTATCCTACTTCTTACCGCCAGCTCTTGTTAATAAATGTTACTCCTCGCCACCCAATTGCTACAATTCATAGCGACCCGCTGGTACGTTTTAAGGTAGCTTTGCTTCATCGAACTGCTCGTTAAAATATACAGCGATAAACCTTCTAAAGTAGGCATTTGGTACCCCTTCGAATTCCAAGCGGTGCGGGCTTACGAACAATTACTGCTCCGTTGCCGTAACCAACAGTTGAATTTGAAAATTGAAATCAAACCATCGGGCTTACTTATCGCTGTTCGGTCTGATTTTAACGCCCAATTGACCTTGTACCGCGAGATTCAGTATAAACCAGAACAAATTTTGAAAATGCAGCGGTATCTAACTGGACAAGTGCCTGTCGAATTCGTTCACGTTTTCACCCGCTCAAATAAACAACTCATCGCTAAACCATTTAATAAGGCTGAATTACTGCCAATCAATGCGATTGAATGGATTACCAACGAGCCTGATAAGTTTTGAAAGTTAACCCTATGCCTTCCGTCTGCATTTTATAAATTTCAATCGGATTAATTCACTAACATGCATTTCGTCTCGCTTAACTCCGGCTCCAATGGTAACTGCTACTTCGTTGGGAATCAACGCGACGCTGTATTAGTCGATGCTGGTTTATCATGCCGTGAGCTCCTTCGACGAATGGCTCTCCGAGAAATTGATCATCAAAAGATACGGGCTATTTTTATCTCTCACGAACACATCGATCACATTCGCGGGGTTGATGTGCTCTCCCGCAAACTCAACGTGCCTGTTTATATTACAGAGGCTACTCACCAATCGGGACGTTTATCGCTCACTCCTGCCCTACGCCGTTCGTTCCAGCACAACGAACCAATTAACATCAATAGTTTACTCGTCGTGCCCTTCCGAAAAGCACACGACGCCGCTGAACCGTTTAGTTTTACAATACAATCCAGCGATAAAGTGGTGGGTGTGTTTACCGATATCGGTCATGTATGTAACGAACTCCGCCATCATTTTTCAAAATGCCACGCCGCATTTCTCGAAGCCAATTACGACGATGAGATGCTGCAAAACGGCCCCTATCCTTATTATCTAAAAAAGCGCATTAGTAGCAACGATGGTCACCTTAGTAATCATCAAGCATTGGAATTGTTCATCCAACACCGCGCCCCCCATCTTTCGCATTTGATATTGTCACACCTCTCCCGCGAAAACAACCATCCCAAGTTGGTATACGACCTGTTTCAACAACACGCTCAAGAAACCCTTATCCATGTGGCATCACGCGACGAAGCTTCCCCCGTGTTCGACCTTGCTGGCAACCGTCAATCGGTCGTTCAAACGTTTTTAACTTTATAATTTTTAGAAGATGGTGCCTGCCGCTATTACCTGAAATGTTCCCAGCGGCACCGCGCTTTCCGTTTCAATTTTCCTCGCCCCTGCCACGGTTTTTAAGCTTGCGGTAGCTTCCTTCGGTCGCTTCCTCAGCCAAAAAACCGTACGTCAGTGGCTTCGTAAAATTTCCACTACAATCGCTGGCACAACGTAACCGCCATTAACCATTTACAATTCACCATTTTAAATGGGTAGTGGGTGGGGGGTAGAGGGTGGAAGTTTAACGAAAACCTACTTGCTCTTGCACTTGCTCTTTAACTTGCTCTTTAACTTGCTCTTAGAAGAATACATGCGTAATCGCCCTCTCAACCCCGCTCATATCATAACCTGTACTGCCAATACGCTACTCCCGCAGAAAATGCGGGAGGGGGCTCCTTCAAGCGCCAATCAAAAATAATCTAAAGCGCTTTCAGGATGACTTTCAGCGGGGGGCGTTTAGCGCACGCAGCGTTCCCGCATTAAGCATTAACCATTCACCATTTTAAACGGGTAGTGGGTGGGGGTGAGGGGTGGATGTTTAACGAAAACCTACTTGCTCTTGCACTTGCTCTTTAACTTGCTCTTAGAAGAATACATGCGTAATCGCATTCTAAATTCTCAATTCTCAACTTTCAATTTAACGCGTATATTTTGTTCCCGCATTAACAATTTACAATTCACAATTAACCTCAACTCCCCAACACCCTAATCATCTCCTCCATCCCTGCATCCAACGTCTCCTTGTGCTTTACGGTTTTCAAAAATGGGGTATACACCACTTCCCGGTTAATAATGCCAACCAACTCATTACGTCGACCTTCCATTAGTCCCTTCACGGCGTGATACCCAACCACACTGGCGTTCACACGCTCCATACACGTAGGCGAACCACCGCGTTGTATATGCCCAAGTACAGTCACCCGCATATCAAAATCAGGCACGATGCTTTTTATGTAATCGGCTACTTTATAGGCTCCTCCTGCTTCATCGCCTTCGGCCACCACCACTATGCGACTACTCTTGGTTTTACGCCACTGCCGTACACGTTCACCCAATAGGGCCATATCGTTGTGCATTTCGGGCACCAATAAAGCTTCTGCTCCACTGGCAATGGCTGTTCGCAGGGCTATCAGACCCGCATCACGCCCCATTACCTCTACCACAAACACACGATCATGACTCTCGGCTGTGTCTCTCAATTTATCAATGGCCTCGGTTACGGTATTAATGGCGGTATCATAACCAATGGTATAATCCGTCCCCACCAAATCATTATCAATGGTGCCAGCACAACCCAAAATTTTTATATCAAGGTGCTTCGACAATTCCACAGCACCTCTAAAACTGCCATCGCCCCCTATAATGACTAAACCATCTATGCCACTTTGTTGCAAATTATTCACAGCCTGTTGCATCCCTTCAGGGGACATAAAACGCGGACTACGTGCCGTTTTTAATATCGTTCCGCCACGGTGAAGAATGTTGGACACTGATTCGCGCTGCATCATCACAAACTGATTATCAATGATACCATCATACCCTCTCAAATAACCAAGCACTTCTATGTTGTTGTAAAGCGCCGTGCGCACCACCGCACGAATACATGCATTCATCCCAGGCGCATCTCCTCCCGAAGTCAATACTCCTATACGTTTCATCATCTACTAAAATTACAAAACATTGCGATCATGACATAACTTATCAAACAGATGTTGGAAGTCTACCATGAGCCACCTACAAGGGTCAAACTCAGTCAACAAAGTGTTACTGTGCTTCCTTTTTCAATAAATCCATTTGCTGAACAGCTCTATTATCCTTTAGGCCCAAAATTAGTAGACTCACTTTAATTGCTACTTACCAACTTTTGAAAAGGCCAACACAAAAATCTAAACGTTTAGATTTTAAGCAGATATTACTATGATTTTTTATACTAGTTAAAATTTTATTTATACTGATTTTCAATCACTTACTACAAAAAAAAAAAAACAATAAATTAAAGTAATTACAGCACCTTATTTTATTAAATTCACCTATTCAATCCCAAATTGATACGCCACAGTTCTAATTAATGGCAACCAATGTACCTCAATGACTGCCCGCTCAAGTTTTGTAGCGTGCGTATGGTAAGGACAGTCATCTTATTTTTTCCCCGGAGGGCCCTATACCTCTGTTTTTATAGTGCTTCATCTAAATGAAGCTTGTGTCCCTTAATAAATTAATTATTTATTATCTACTATGCACGAAACAGACAGTCCACTTCACCCCACCCCACGCTTTTACTAGCTACAATTAAGGCTTAATAGTTTTGCTTTAATTCCTTTATCGAACGGTAGTTACTACACTACTGTCCCACGCTTCCTTTGTACCGAACGAAAAATTAGTTTTCGTGTCGACTAGAAATCTATTGCATTAATCAAAACAATTAAATCTAACAAAAACTAAAAAAAATGAAAAAAAACAATTCGTTGAAACAGCTCGCGATAGTGCTGCTGTTTCTAGCCTCCATGAAAGGAATGGCACAACCCTATGGGCAGAGTGAGTACATCAACTCGAATGCTAACTACACCTTAGGAAAAGGACTCTATTACCAAGGCGGTACACCTGGATTCGTAATGGCTGGATATGTAGCTACAGGCACACTTGGTATTTCCAATTTTGTAGTATACCGAACAATGCCTGGTGGCGGATTAACCGGCACCGCTTGGACTAAAGGGTATATTGTTGATTGGAATCCTGGATGCAACAGTAGCCAGACACAGGTGCTTGCTATTTCTCAATTAAATATGATTGAAACTACAGACCCATCCAACGTTTTCGTGGTGGCTTTTAGTAACGACGACGGCCTTTTCCTCACAGGCATTCAGGCCAACGGAAATCCAGGCACATTAAAGACGCACTATCCTTTTCCTGTCGGAAGTCAAGGTGCAACCAAACCACATTTGATTCAATTGAGCACAAATGATTACATGATTTGTGGATCGTATGAAATTAGTGGCATCGTGTATATGTATGTTTTAAAAGTTGATCCAAATGGCAACACTATACAGAGTAAAGTGTATGATCCTAACGGTGGTACCGGAAATACTATTGTACCAAGTGGCATAGTTGAATCGCCTTATAACCATTACTCTTCAAGTGAAGTGGCTATTGTAGGAACTATCCAGTATGATGCCGTCGTACAAGAACAAGGATTTCTGATGATCATGAACCACAGTAATTTTAACATAGACAAATTCTCCGAATACCATGTTTCAAGCAATAGCCGAGAAACGTTTGGCGCAATTACTCTTTCAAGTATCAATGGAGGAAGCTATCTTATACACGGTAGCACCAATCAAACTGGACTAGTAACTGCTAATTTTTACCCAACACTTATGAATGTTGACCCTGACGGCATAACAACCAATTGGAGTAATGAGTACGGTACAATTGCTGCATCTACTACACACAGTGAAGTAACAAGTGTCCTTGAACGATTAAACTCAAATAACAATTACGACTTCTTCTTTGGTTACAATGACTTCGCTAATGGTGCACATGTAGGCAAAATTAACCAAAATGGAAATTGGTTCAGCGTTGGTACAAATACAGTAAATGAAGCCATCTACCCTGCTGGTATTCCTTCCAATCTTCAAAGCATGAGCTTTAATAATAACCTAGGTAATGATGAAGGTTTGCACATTTACGGTAATTCACCAAATAACAATTTTCTTTTGGTCCAGGCACATTTTAACCTAAGGTCCAATCCATTCAGTTCCGGTACACAATGTCAGGGAATTTATGAATCTCCTAATGCAGCAACATCACTAACTGTTTCAACCGCATTGACCACTGGAACCAACCTTAATGTTTCTGCCGGGCTTAGTGATTGTCAAACACAAATCACACTCAACAATGAGAATGTGACCCATAACCAAATTTGTGGTGGTGATAATTCAGACGTAGCTGGTGACAATACTCGTAAAGTAGGTATTACTGAACTCAAAATTACTGAAGTTAGGTTTTACCCGATTTTAGCAGATGAATCTATTACCGTTGAAGGATGGGACAGCTTTACTTTCAAAATACATGCAATTGATGGTAAGTACATTTTAAAAGGTAAAACGAGTCAAATAATAAACACACAAGGAATTGAAAATGGGATATACCTATTATCGCTTGAAAAAAACGGGCAAAGCATCACTAAGAAAATAATCATTCAGCATTAATCCATTCCCGGGTAGATTATATCTACTCGGGAATTTTTTATTAGATTTGTTATATCCTTGAAAAGGCAACTTTTATACTTCATCTTTCTAATTTTGCAATTGCAAATTAGCTTTGCCCAAAACCAAGGCATGAATTGGTGCTTTGGCCTAAACGCTGGCATCACCTTCAGCACCAATCCTCCATCAGCCATTACCTCCAGCATGTATGCCATCAGCGGCTGTAACACCATATCCGACCCGAATGGCAATCTTTTATATTACACCAATAGCAATACTGTATATGACCGCAATGGTTTGGTTATGACACCGACTATGCAATGTTGGCCAAATATTCCTCAAAACTCTTTGTTCCTCAAAAAACCGGGATCTTCATCTGAATATTTTTTATTTGCACATGGCGGCAACAATAGCTTTTTATGCACCATCAATTCCTCTTTGTCCGCAGGAAATGGCTCTATTACAAGTTTAACTCAACTTAATGCTGCAGGTTCTTACTTTGGCTGCACCTTTATCAAACATACCAACAATATTGATTATTGGTTGGTTACTGGGACTAGTTCTATTTTTTATGTTTACCTAGTAACCAATTCTGGAATAAATACCAGTGCAGTCACAAGTTCTTATACACCTGGTAGCTGGACCCATTTTATGCGTGCATCTCCTGATGGCAGGCAATTGTACATGGCTGGAAGTTTATACAATTTCAACCGTGCCACAGGTGTGCTTACCATCGATAAAGTGCTCCCTATACCTATTACTGCTTATCCTTATAATGATTTTCACTTTGCAGAATTTTCGCCTGATGGTACTCGATTATATTTCATTGATTTATCCCATAATTTAATCCAAATTAATTTATGCGCAGGTTCCGCGAGTAGTATTGCCAGTTCTTCAGTTATCATTGGAGCAGCGCACGGACCAAGTAATTACTATTGCGGTGTACAAATTGCACCTGATGGTAAGATATATGTGGGTACATCTGGTCCTGTACCCTACTACACCAATACGGTAACTCCTACTTATGGTGATTCCATCTCCGTCATCAACAACCCCAATGCACTCGGCACTGCCTGCAATTTCACCAACAAATCCTTTGTACTAGCATCTGGCACAAAATTCTCACGTAACTTCCCTAATCTTCGGCATGAGGAAGTCCTTCCTCCCCCTCCCCCCAAGTGGGGCCCTACCTCCTGCATGACCGCCACCTTCGGGCCGCCCAACCCCTGCTCTACGCATACCGCCATTGCTTGGGATTTTGGTGACCCTAATTCGGGAAGTACTAATACAAGCACACTCACTAACCCTTCGCATTTCTTTTCGTCAATGGGTACGTTTACGGTAAAGGCGGTGATGTGGTTTGGTAATGGTGGTGGGGTGGATACGGTGCGCACTGTGGTGAGTATTGCGCAACCGTGTGCTACGATTAATACTACATCGGTAACCTGCGCTACGCTGGGTTCGGGTACGGTCACCACGCAAGGGGTGGGACCGTTTACTTTTACGTGGTTGCCGTCGAATCAAACGGGGTCGGTGGCTTCGGGATTAGCGCCGGGTAATTATACCCT
>JACCDS010563421.1_pt1 | contig 15432 bp, 10 predicted proteins | sample 7446441 | NCBI WGS metagenome assembly JACCDS01 (sample SAMN15323445, study PRJNA562643) | freshwater metagenome | isolation source: river surface water | place: USA:Blue River Watershed | collected 2017-08-17 | reverse complement strand
TAGATAAACAAATCCGGGTGACTGGTCATTACGTCCAGTTCGACGATTCCGCTGCGGATGGTTTCGGTGACTTCGCCGCCGGCCAAATAGGCACCGGCAAACTCGAAAACCATCGCCACCAAAATTGCTTGCTTCATGGTGAGTGCGCGAGCGCCCACCGAGGTGCCCATGGCATTGGAGACATCGTTGGCGCCAATGCCCCAGGCCATAAATAAACCGAAGACACAGGCGAGGATCAACAGTGTCTGACTGTGTTCTGCTAAAAGGGTCATGGGTATATTCCTGGAAACTAGCGGGCCAGTAGCAGTTGCAAACGACCGCCGACATCGTGGGCGCGGTTGGAAATGTCACCGACCCAATCAATGGTGTTGTAGAGGAACATTACATCCACCGGTGGTAATTGCGCTTCCAGCGCGAAGAGCGAGGTGCGCACGCCGATTTCAAGCTTGTCGGCCTTTTCTTCCAGTTCATCCAACTCTTTAATCATGTTTTCTACTACGGCCAATTCGCGGCCGCTAAAACCCGTTTCCAAGAGTTCGTCGAGTTCGTTAATGGCCACCAGCGCTTGCTCGGCAGCGGCGACACTCGCGCGTACAAACTCATTCATCTGCGGGCGCATAATGGTGGGGATGCTCATACGCCGCCCCATGATGATGCCCACAATGTCCTTCGCGCGGTTGGCGATGCGATCTTGCATGGTGAGTAGTTCCAGCAGGTCAGTGCGCGGCACCGGCAGGAATAGGCTTTTGGGCAGATGCAGGCGCAGTTGCTTTTTTATTTCATCGGCTTCGTTTTCATACTTCACCACCATTTCCTGCAGCGCGCGCGCGCGCTCCCAGTCATCGCTGGTAATCGCTTCAAAGAAATGCACCAGCTCGGCCGCGCCCTTTACCGCCAGTGCCATATGCTCCTGGATCGGCTTAATCGGTGAGCGGCCAAACAAATTCGACAGGTTGGCAAACGGCATGAAAATCCCTCCGGATAAAAAGTGTGCGCAGTATAGAAAGATCACCCGATCAGGTCACCTTGGTTTGTGACATTTTTGTGACAGTGATGCATTCTTCTGCGGGTAGTGGCTGGCCCATAGATAATAGATAGCGGCCGCTAAAATGCGAGCAAGTGATGGCACAGGCAGACGCTCTTCTTCGCAACCGCTACAATCCTCTGCAGATATAACACTAACAGGGTTAAAGAATAATGGCGCAGGTGCTGGATAGGGTTCTCGATTTACGCGGATTAATTAGCGATCTGGTGGCGGATGGTCGCATGAAGCAAATGGATGCCAATGTGCTGCTGGGTGCATCGCGCACGCGCGAGCAAGCCATCATGCATCCGCTCGCCTATATCGCCACCCAGAATTTGGATGATGTCCAGCGCCCCGGTAAAACCCTGGATGGTGAAACCCTTACCGAGTGGCTCGCCACCAAGGCGCGTCTGCCGCTGTTCCATATAGATCCGATGAAAATCGACGTGGCCAAATGTACCGAGGTAATCAGCTACGCCTTCGCCAAACGCCATGGAATTTTGTGTGTACAAGTCAACCAGGATCATGTGCTGGTGGCTTGTACCCAACCATTTATGGCGGGATGGGAGCCACAAGTGGAGCACGTGGCGCGCCGTACGGTTAAGCGTGTTGTTGCCAACCCGGCCGATATCGAACGCTTTATGGTGGAGTTCTACACACTGGCGCGCTCGGTGTCCGGTGCCAGCGGTGCGACTTCCTCGTCGGCGATTACCAACTTCGAGCAGCTGGTCGAACTGGGTAAGGCGAGTGATCCTGACGCTAATGATCAGCATATCGTCAAGATTGTGGACTGGTTGCTGCAGTACGCTTATGACCAGCGTGCGAGCGATATCCACATAGAACCGCGCCGTGATGTGGGGCGCATTCGCTTTCGTATCGATGGCGTACTCCATTACGTGTATGAATTGCCGGCCAATGTTGCTACCGCCGTCACCAGCCGCTTCAAAGTGTTGGCGCGAATGGACATCGCCGAGAAGCGCAAGCCGCAAGATGGGCGTATCAAAACCCGGCGCAGCGACGGCAGTGAAATCGAATTGCGTATGTCTACCTTACCCACCGCGTTCGGCGAAAAACTGGTGATGCGGATATTCGATCCGGAAGTATTGCAGCGCAGCTTCAGCGATTTGGGTTTGGTCGGCGATGACTACGCGCGCTGGAATACCATGCTTAATCGTCCCAACGGGATTTTGCTGGTAACCGGCCCCACCGGTTCCGGTAAAACCACCACGCTTTACTCGTCACTACGACAAGTCGCCACCGATGAAGTCAATGTCAGCACCATAGAAGATCCGATCGAGATGGTGGAAGAGCGCTTTAACCAAACCCAGGTGCATCACAAAATCGGGCTGGACTTTGCTGCCGGTATCCGCAGCCTGATGCGGCAAGATCCGGACATTATTATGGTGGGCGAAATTCGCGATCTGGAAACGGCGCAGATGGCCGTTCAGGCCGCGTTGACCGGGCACTTGGTGTTGTCGACGGTTCACACCAATGACGCTCCTTCCACCGTTGCACGTTTATTGGATTTGGGAATTCCCTCGTATTTAATCAATGCAACCTTGCTCGGGGTTATGGCGCAGCGGCTGGTACGCACTTTGTGCCCGCATTGCAAAGAAGAGGGGCAAATTAGCCAGGCAGATTGGCAGGAGTTGGTCGCGCCCTGGAAGGTGCAGGTGCCGGCTAAAGTCTATCGCCCGGTGGGATGTTTGGAGTGTCGTAATACAGGTTATATGGGCCGGCAGGGTTTATATGAAATTCTGGTGATGTCGGAATCGCTAAAAGAGCGAGTCACGCCCGATTGTAATTTGCAGGATATGCGCCGTCAGGCAATGAAAGAAGGCATGCGAACCTTACGTTTATCCGGGGCGCAAAAAATTGCGGCGGGGTTAACGACGATGGAAGAGGTATTGCGCGTTGCGCCGCCGCCGGAAAAAGCGGGTTAAGATTTTTTAAACGCCCGGATGATAAAAATGTGCCTTCAAAGTGAATTCAATTGACTAAGCTTTAATCATTTCCGCAACGATGAGTGATGGCAATGAAAGGAATAGTGTTCACCGAATTTATGAGTATGGTGGAGCAGAGCTGGGGCATGGATATGGTCGACGACCTTATTGACGCCACTAACCCACCATCAGGAGGAGCCTACACCAGTGTTGGAACCTACGACCTTAGCGAGCTATTAGCCTATGTGTTGGAACTGTCCCGGCGTTTCGATCTGCCGGTGCCGGTGCTAGTGAAAGCATTTGGGAATTTTCTCGCTAAGTCGTTTGTAAAAAAGTTTCCGGTATTTTTTGCCGAGGCAACAACCACGTTTGACGTGCTGCGCGAAGTTGATAGACACATTCATGTCGAGGTAAAAAACTTTACCCCGACGCTGAGTTGCCCGTTTTCTATTACCACGATATTGATGAAAGTCGGCTGCAACTTACCTACGAATCCTCTCGCAATTTGCCGGACTTGGCTGAGGGATTGATCGAAGGTTGCGCCAACCACTTCAATGAGCAACTGCAGATCGACCGCGTTGCAGTTTCTACGCCCTTAAACCAAGTTATATTTACCATTACCCGCTTGGGGTGACAATCGTGCCGGGCGATGAACTTGATCGGTTGAATAATCGGCTTGAGCGCGAGCGGACTGCCCGATGTGCCGCTGAAGAACTTCTGGAAAGCAAAAGTCGCGAGTTGTTTGCGCTCAATAATGAATTGCGCAAGTTGGTAGATGAGCGCGAAGCGCAGGTTCTTGAGCGAACTCGCGAGTTGGAAATTGCGCGGGACCAGGCCTTGGCAAATTCAAGGGCTAAGAGTCAATTTCTGGCGAACATGAGCCACGAAATGCGCACCCCTCTGAACGGAGTGCTGGGGATGCTGCGTGCGGCGAGCCAGGTCTCCGATGTAGATCGTCAACAACACTTACTGAATACCGCCCTCCATTCCGGTCAACTTCTGCTTGCTTTGATCAATGATTTGCTCGACGTCGCGCGTTTTGAATCCGGTGAAGTACAACTTGCCCCGGTTGCCACTGACCTCGCCCTGGCGCTCGTCGGCGTGATGCCATCATTTGCGCTGGAGGCCGAGCGGCGCGGCTTGGAGTTCGTGTGTGATATCGCTCCGGATTTCCCTGCGTTGGTCGAGTCGGATGACCTCCGGGTCAAGCAATTGGTATGTAACCTGGTTGGCAACGCCGTAAAGTTTACGCACCAGGGCTTTGTTGCGGTAAGCCTTGCGTACCGCGAGGATTCTCTCGTCGAAATTCTGGTTCGCGATACCGGTATAGGTATTGCGGCGGAGTATTTGGATTCCATTTTCACCCCTTTCGTGCAGGCGGATTTATCAATTACCCGTAATTATGGTGGCTCTGGATTGGGGTTGTCGATTTGCAAAAAAATTGTCGATGCCATGGGTGGAAGCATCTCGTTAACGAGCGAGGTGGGACGAGGCTCCAGTTTTTGCGTGCGATTTCCCGCGGAATTATTGGCGCCGACTGAATTGCGAAACTGCCTGAGCAATCGCCCGGACATTCGTGTGGCATTGGTTGTACAAGGAGCGCAGTTGTCGGAGCATTTGCGTGCGAGCCTCCCGTTACTTGGCTTAGTGGAAAGTCAGGTCGTCAGCGATTGGCATCATCTGAATTGGGATGTCTTGCAGCAAGTCGCGGCACCCTGGCTAATTCTGGATGGTCGTCTGGCGTCCCGTATCAATTCAGCCGAGTTGATGGAATGCAAGCGCCGCTGCCGTGATTTAAAACTGATCGCACTTGAAATGTCCGGTGCAAACGCCAGCTTTTCGTTTCGTGTTGATGGCTATTTATTTCAGCCTTTGATTTTACACTCGTTAGTCGGCTGTATTTCCGGTCGAGGTATTGACGAGGCATCTCGCGCTACTGAACGGCCCTTGTTCAATGGGCAACATTTGCTGGTGGTTGATGACAACAATACAAATTATCAGGTCATAGCCAGTTTGCTTGAGGAAAGTGGTTTGCGACTTTCCTGGGCGGAAAACGGCGAGCTGGCACTGGCAGTTTTTGATTCCGACCCACCCGACTTTGTGTTGATGGATGTACAAATGCCAATCATGGATGGCCTTACCGCAACTCGTCGGATTCGCGCATTGCAAGACGCGCGCGGGCGCGTTCCGGTGGTGGCGATGACTGCGCACGCCTTTGAGGAGGATCGCGAAAAAAGTGTAGCAGCCGGCATGCAAGACCATCTTACCAAGCCCGTGGAACCCGACCAGTTATTTGATGTTTTGCGCCGTTACTTGTCTGTCGTTACTTCCAGCTCGGCGGAAGCTATTACCATGGGGCTGTCAGAATCCGTCGCGGTGTCTGCGCCGGTCGCCGATTCCGGGCAATTTGCCACCGAGGTACCTGAAGGGCATGCGTACCCAGGGCTGGATATAGCTGGCGCTCTGGCGCGCTCTGGCGCGCTCTGGCGGCAACTGGCCGTTGCTGCGCAAACTAATTCGGGGGGCCATCACCTCTCAGGAAGGTTCCGAGGATGAGATGGCCACCCTGTTGGCTGAAGGGAATTTGGAAAGTCTTCGGCAGCGAGCGCATAAAATAAAAGGGACGGGCGCCACCCTGGGCGCAACACGTTTGGCGGCGGCAGCGGCGGCTATCGAGCAGTCGATCAAAGAGCACCTGGAACCTTCATTGGCAATGTTCCAGGAATATTATTTTGCGTTGCGAGAACTGCGAGCGTCAGTGGAATTATTTTCACGGAGTGAAGCGCGCGAAGAACCCGCACAAAGTACATCACTTGAATTTACTGCAATACGCCAAATAGGTGACTTGCTGGATGTTATTGAAAAAAATTTGACGGTTAACTTGGGACTGGTAAAGCAGTCGCTCGCCCAACTTACCCAATTGGTAACGAGCACTTTTCTAGAGCCGATAGTCCAGCAACTTAACTCGGCATTTGATCAATTTCGTCGCGCGGATATGCGGATTCTTATCGAACAATGTCGCGCACAGTGTGTGAATCTACTATCGGAAGAGGAGTCTCGGAATGACCAGTAATGACCCGATGATACGTGTGATGATTGTTGATGACTCCCCCGAGCTTATTCATATGTTGCTTGAGGATTTGCAGGGAGAATTTGCCGTAACGGCGGCGTTAAACGCTGAAGAGGCGTTGCAGCTACTGGCGGATTCGGAGCGGCCAGACATCATATTGCTGGATATTAATATGCCAGGAATGAATGGTTATGAAGCGTGCGAAGTGATTAAGAGTGACCCAGCGCTGGTCGATATAGACGTGATATTTCTGTCATCAAACAATTCTACCGAGGAGATTGCACGCGGCCTTGCCGTGGGAGGTTCAGACTATTTGGTGAAGCCCTATAGTTCTTCTGTATTGAAAACCAAGCTGGCCCACGCACAGCGTCTGCGCGAACAGCGATTGCAATTGCGGGCCGAAGCGAAAAATGCCAACGATTTGGTAATGACGGTGCTGAGCGAAACTGGCGCACTTGGCGTGGTTGTGAATTTCTTGCGCAGCAGCCTTGCAAACGAAACCTCCGCCCAATTGATGTCTGGCTTGCTAGAAGCCTTGAGCAATTATGGTTTAAATGCAGTCGCTTACTTTAAGGCGGGCGATATCCTCGAATGTAACGCCACGCATGAAATCAGTTCGATGCTTGAGTTGGAGTTGATTGAACGTATGCATGGCAGCGATCAATCACTAACCAACATCGGCAATAAATTTCTTCTGGTGCAGCGTCACTGTGTGTTACTGATAAAAAATATGCCTGCCGACGAGGTGAAACGCGGAGCGCTTCAAGATAATTTGCAAATTATTTTGGAGGGGGGTAAATGCAAAATTAAATTATTTTTTAATTCAACAACGACAGGCCGGCAGACAGCAGCAACTTATTAATGAGGTTATGGAGAGCCTGTCTGAAACCTTAACGGATTTGCGGACTCGTCAAATTGAACATCGTGAAGATGTGATTGTCTTGATTGGGGAATTGGGTATTGACGTAGAGAAAGCATTTTTTTCCATGGGGCTAACCGAAGCCCAGGAAAAAGAAATTTTAGATATATTAACTCGTCAGCTGTCCCGTCTTGTAACGCAATTGGAGGCGGGAATGCAGTTAGATGACGACTTCACGGCGCTCGGCGCCAGGGTTGCAAACGCAGTAAATAAAGTACTTCTTTAGTTATTACTACTGACCTACCTTAGTTATTACTACGGACCTACCTGCGCAGGGGTAAGACCTTCCGAGCTTGGTTTCGTGGCTTATGCTAACGCGTGATTTACGAGTGAGAAAAAATGGCGGCTTTGTGAGCCGCCATTTTTTATATTGCGTAAGCCATTAAAGTCTACGCAAAAACTTTAATGGATAAACCCTAAGCGTGCTTGCTGTGCTTGGAAGCTGCGCAGTATGCGTGGGTCGATGGTGCATGACGTTGCGGCGGTACCTACCAACGCTTGGTTGCGGCGCGCCAGATCATTAAACTCGCGCAGCAAGTCGGTGTTCAGATCATCCGGAATTTGGAATACCGGTTGCGATGGCGTAGATCCTTTCACGAAGCCGGACAGGCTGCGGTTAATAGGGCTGATATGCACGAAGGATGTATTAGTCTCGGAAGCGTGGCAATCGTCACAGGTATTGATGGCGAACTTGTGGCGAATTTCGCTTCTGATTTTTTCTTCCAAGATCATGCCTGCATCTGTACCCGGGACAATTGAAGACTTGTAGCAGAGCGGGAACGCAGCCGGCACTGTATCTGGTTGGATTTGCCAAGTCGTTGACGAATTGTAGTCGGTACTTGCTCCCAGGAATCGCTGACTGTTAAACAGCTCTGGAACACTGTGTGTTTCACACAGAATAGCGTTGCTGTTAACTTGCAAGTAATCCTTCATGGTCACTTCACCTGCCCCTCCAATCGGACGGTAGCGAACAGGATCTGGTGTTTGCTTAATGGTAGTTGAGACTAATTTTTTGCTGGTGCCGTCAATGACAAACTCGCGCAATTGCCAAGGCAGGGAAAAGCGGCCTATCCCATCAAATGCAAAATCATTGGTGCGCAATTGATTCAGTTTGTTTACGTTGGGTGCAGTCACTGTATCGGTAATTGCTTTGAGTGCAGTTAAATAATTGCTGCTGCCGCGACCGAATTGAACGCCAATGGTATCCAGAGCGATCCATTTGTTGGCTAAATCCTTCAGGCTTGAGCAACCCGTAGTTGCATCGCGATACTCAAAAATAGCCGTCATTTGATCGGCACTGCCAGGTACGCCATTGTTGCGGCAAACGCCGGTAGCATCCCGTGTCATCAAACCGAAGACAAAGCGAATTTCGCCGGGCTTGTTGGCGGTGGAAACGCCGTAGGCGGGAATGGCAGCAAGGTCAATGCGGTTCACAATTGCCAAGAGGCGGAATGGAAGTTTGTCCATATTGAGCGTGCTGGCATTAACACCATCCCAGCCTTGGAAAAAGTCTCTCAGTCCTGGGCGTGCGGCAATAGTGAAAGTATTCACTGTGGTATTAACCATCCAATTGCGCAACCACTCATGAGCGAACTGCTGGTCAGTCATGCCGGACGTGGCTTCATTGTTCAGGTTTGAAATCAGTGTTTTAAAAGACCATGGCGCATTAGCATTTACATTGTTGCCTGTCGCATCAGAGTTGCACGCGTCAAACGTTAATGTTGAATTCGCCACAACGGCCTTGTCATTAATCATCAATGCATTTTCAGGAATGACCAGCGCTGGCGGTATTGGCGCCGGTATTGGCGTAGGCGCTGCGGTTACCGTCATACCTTTAATGTTAGTAGTGGATGGTGCGCTTGAACTGGCTGTAAACCGCTGGGTGCTTACTACTGCACGACCAACGAACTCGCGCACGATTGGATTGCTTACCGAGTTGAGCTTGGTGTTGAAAGCGGTTTGCGTGTTGGTGATGTCATTGAGATCCATAGTGACAAACGCGCTGAAAATTCCATCGCCGGATTTTTCATCTGCACCTTCGGCTAAATCGTTAAAGGCCGTGATTTTTCCTTCCATATCGAAAGAGAAACGACCTTTTAATGCATCCATAGCTGCATCGCGTTTAAACGTTGCCAGTGCAATTGCGTTGCCTTGTGCGACAGCCGTTTGCAATTTGAATACGTCCATTTTTTCCAGCACAGCGTTGGTTTGGCCGAGCGTCGGTGCAGCACATAAAAAACGTACTTCGTAATCCGCACAACTGCCGGATGCCTGATCCACGTTATAGCATTGCAAGCCTTTGCTTGGGTCAAAGCTGCGCAACGCTTGTGGCGTTACCATCCCAGGCGTAAACACATTAGTTGTACCTCTGATGCGCGCTTCAATAGCACTGGGGGTGGTACACACCGAGTTGGGAGTTTCCGTCAGGAATGCTGGGAGTACTTCAGCATCGCCCTGCCCTGATGGTTCATCTCTATCCAGCCAGGCTGTCCAGGCATTGCTAACACCTGTTTGTGCGTGAATAGGTGAAAGGGGTGCTGCGGATAACACGCATAAGAGCGATAAGCCCATTATTTTTTTATTCATCAATAAAATCCTTGAAAGGTGATCATTAAATGTTAATGGTCTCAGTAATTATCCTTTTATATCTCTTCCAAAGGAGACCGCCTGATACTCTAGGCGAAGGCTGTTAAAGATCTGCCTTTTTTCCAGCCGTATTGAAAATAATGTCACCTAAAAAAGAATGGTGTCGCTTAGTTGATTTATTGATGTGAATGTTTTTTTATTTCGGTTTTGTTTTTTTGAACTATAAAACTAACCCCGAATTTTTCGCGCGAATTTGTGGCGTGAAAACCATTTTTGAAGTGATTTGTTGATAAAAAAGCCCGAAGCATAGCGATATGTTTCGGGCTTGCACGAGAAATCAGCAGTGTGGAAATAACAGGAGAGCCTTAACTAGAACACTAATTTTGTCCCAACGAAGGCCAACATAATGGCGAGAGCAGGACGCAAGTAATGGTCGGCAACGCGATTGGCTAAATGGCTGCCTGCATATATGCCCGGCAGGGATCCTATCAATAAATTGACGAGTAAGTGCCAGTCGACATTTCCAAGTCCGGCGTGCCCCATGCCGGCAACCAACGTAAGTGGAACCGCGTGAGCGATTTCAGTACCCACTAAGCGCACAGTGGGCAGCAAGGGGTAGAGCATAAATAATGCGACTGTGCCCAACGCGCCGGCACCAATGGACGTAATGGTTACGACCGCGCCCAAAATTACACCGGTAAAGACGGTGGCAATCATTTGCTGGCGGCGATTCATTCGCGTAATCCACGAATTATTTTTCTGGCTGTAATCAAAAATTTTTCGTTTGAATAAAATCGCTACTGCCGTCAATAGCAGGGCATAACCCAGAGTGACTTTGATCACTTTGTTGAGCGTCTCGGTATCAACACTGATGGAATGCAACACCCAGAGGGTGATGGCCGCTGCTGGCAAGCTGCCCAGCGCCAACTCACCGGTAATTTTCCAATCGATATTTTTCTTTTTGTGATGGACGTGAATACCACCGGCTTTGGTGATAGCGGCATAGAGCAAGTCGGTACCCACGGCATTGGCCGGGCTGACGCCGAAATACAGAAGTATCGGGGTCATCAATGAGCCGCCGCCCACGCCGGTCATACCCACAATAAAGCCCACCACCAAACCGGCGACTATGTATGCAACCTGGAAATCCATAAGTTAACTCGTGCAAACTGTTAAAAAACGAACAGTTATTGTTGATCTAGTTAATCACTGTTGATAAATCAGCAGGTCGCGCAGGCTATCAGTGATACCGGGGAATAACTAATGATTATTAGTTTGGTGCTTATAACCAGGAGTTTTGTGTGTTGCACAGCCTTATTGGTTGTTCGGCGGTGGTGTATGGGTGAGCGGCTGTTTGGGCATATTTAGTGGATCTAAAAAATACTGGGTATAGCCGTTGGGTAGATCTCTGATCATTGGATTGTCCAAATAAAAAACTTTGCGATTACGCATGTTGGCAAAGTCGATACTGAGTTGATTTTCCTTCCGCCAAAGTTCCAACAGTGAGCCATCGTTGTACGCAATTAACAGGCCTTCCTCGATGCGTTTTTTGAGCAGTGGATTGTTGGCGTTGAGATAAAAAAAACGGGGCATACGATAGACCAGGACAAAACTCTCGTCGTAGGTTAATTTCCCTATCTCCTTGTATTGCTCAACCTCTTCCATCAGCTCGTTGGCACCGCGACACAATAAATCGAAGCGTCCGCCCGCAACCATTTTAAAAAGGCTCACATAGGAGCTTACCTCAATCACGTTAAAACCGTTGTGTCGCAAAATCGCAATATCAGCCCAACCAACACCTTGTCCTATGGTGTATTTTTTGAGTTCCTCCAATGTTTGCGCCTGTTTTATTGGTTCCTTCACAGCAGGATTAACAAAGCAAACTCGATAACCAATGATGCCCAGATCGATCGGAAAGTTAATAAAGGTTAGGCCATGTGATTGTTCGAGCTTTTTGTCGTAACTAATCTCCAAAACCAAATTGGGATGGGTGTTCTGGATGAGCGAATGAAGTAGTCGCGCATAATTGGTTGCAGGTAGCCCCCGCAATTCATAGTCACCGTAAGTAGGGCGGGTCTTCTCCAGTGCAAGACGCAGGAGTTCAATATCGTAGACGTAGCGATTATTGCCGAAATCCAATGGGGACCTGTGCCAGACAATTTGTTCTGCCTGCGACTGCGCTGCAAGCACTGCAATCATCAAAAAAAATAGGCGGATGATGGATGACATAACGTCTTAATTACTGGGTGATGTCTTTAAGACTAGCAACGAATGGCGTATTAGTCCTCAAAAAATAGTGAATATTCGAGATGTCAGCTAGGCTCTTAGTAACGCGTAGCGAGCAACAGGATAGGTGACTCTGAATGATGGTTCTCCGGGTGCGTGGATGCTTACTAGCGCTATGCGTTTTGGTTCTGAACACGTCACATGCAATAGCCGCGCGCAATTTGGATGCACGTGATTTATTTGACTTGTCGTTAAGTGAGTTAATGGATGTTCCTGTCGATACCGCCAGCAACCTCAATCGGTCGTGGCGCGCTCAACCCGGTATCATTACGCTGTTTGAGCTAGCTGACATGCGCGCAATGGGCGCACGCACGCTGCGCGATGTGCTCATTCATATTCCCGGCGTAAGTTTGGGAATGGATACTCAAAATGCGGTTAATCTAGTGGTGCGCGGTAACTGGGCGTTTGAGGGAAAAATCCAATACATTGTCAATGATATGCCGGTAAATGACTTGATTTACGGTACCTTTCCACTTCCGCCAAATTTCCCCGTAGAGCAGTTGGAGCGGATAGAAGTGTTGCGTGGCCCTGGGAGTGTTAAGTATGGCAACAGCGCGCAGTTGGCTGTTATTCGAATTTACACGCGCACGCAAAGCGGAATTGAAACCAGCGTGACTCACCAACCCTCGGCCAATATTGTTAGTCTAAATGCGGCTGAGCGAATGGGTGATGGAAAGTTCGCGTTGTCCGCCAGTCTGCATGATGGAAATTGGGGTGAAGGTACTTGGATTGATGCCGCAGGAACTTCCGCTGATATTTCTTCGAGCGATACACAGGGTGGTAATTTTGCCGGAAGCATTGAATGGGGTCGGACGCGCGCAAATATTTTCCATCTTCAGTACAGCATGGACAATATTCAGCAGTACGGTATTTTTGCTCCCAGTGCCCGGATTAAATTTCGCGAGAGCAATTTTTTTATTGAGCACAAATTTGTGCTTAACGAACAGTGGCAGCTTACGCCTCGGCTGAGTCTTCGCGATGAAGCCAATTGGCGCTCTTCATCCCAGGCACCGGATTTGGTTTACGATTATGACGTGCGTGCCCGCGCTTGGGATATCGATCTCGAAACGCTCTATGAATATGCGAATGATGCCAGCCTGAGTGTGGGTGTTTCCCAACGCGGAGAAACCGCTCGTGCGATTAGTGTCGATATGCCGCCAGAACAATATTTTCCGCCCGACGGCGAGCTAACTTCTCGCGACCACGCACTCTATGTAAATTGGGACAAGCGGTTTGGTGATTATGAACTGTCGCTCGGCGCGCGCGCTTCCAGTCACGATTATTCAGGCGATGCCTTTACGCCACGTATTGGACTCACTCGCGCTGAAAAAAATTGGCATATGAAGATGCTCTACGGTACCGCGTTTCGCGAGCCTGATCTGCAGACCAGCAATCCAATTTTTCATCCTGGAACTGAAACGTTAAACGCTGAAAAAACCCGCGTAAGCGAAATAGAGTATGGTCATGCCTTGGGCGACAAAAACTATCTAACGCTCTCGGTGTTTGATCAAAACATTAAAGACGCCATAATCTATTCCTATGAACCTGGCTATACCAATAACCCCGAAATACGCACTCAAGGCGCTGAATTGCAGTATTGGTACACGGGGGACGTTATTAGTATGAGAGCTAATGTCAGTTACGCCAGAGCCAACGACGATGACTTGCCCCCCTATGATGTTCCCAAACGCTCAGGTCAAAACATGGGGGCAGCGAGCGGCGTTGCGAATCTTTGGTTTAGCATGAAAACGCCCATAGAAAATCTCAGCACGAATTTCGATTTTCGCTACCTTGGCAGTCGATATGCTCGTCAATACTCAGCGCAAATCGGCGCGGTGCAGATACAAAAAGTTGATGCTGAGAAAAGCGTAAACTTAGCCGTGGAATATCGCCTTAGAACTGTGCACTGGACGTTCGCGGTCAACAATCTGACCAATACAGCTCAGGTAATTCCACAGCCCTATAACGATGTGAGCACGCCGTTTCCTGTTGGAGAGCGAGAATATTGGCTGCGGGCAGAATTTACCTGGCGCTAGCGCATTTTTTTCCGATCAAGTGTCGATCTCTTTCAAGTAGCTCCGTTATGTTGTCAGTTTCCAACGCTCCATCGATAAAAATTTCTTCGATGGTTTCCTCCTGTGTGCGTAAGATACCGATTTGGGTAAACATCAGTGCATCTTTTGCTGGCAGGTTTTTGAAGAAATTTTTCCCCATGTGCTGGCCGTTAACCCAAACTTCAGCGGAGCCAATTTGGGGGTCTGTGGCCCAGTGGATATGCATGGCAACGCGATGCCATTGCCCCGGTGCTGCACCTTGCGGCAATTTCCATAACACCTCTTTGCCTGCACTTTCCTGAAAGCTTAATTCACTGCCGGTAATATTGAAGCGCAACATTTGTTGCCAACTCTTATCCGATTCCCAATACCCCAATTCATGTTTGTGTTCAGTTAATTTATTCGGCAAATAAAAACTGAATGCAAAAAACGTGTCTTTACCTTCGTATGTATTTCCCGCTGCGCCGCGGTGATGAAACTCGCTGCGATTTAAAAATTTATTACCCTTCCAAATAAACGAATTATCGCCCGTTAAGCGCACCTTGCCTGAATATTTCCCATCAAAAGCACACTCAGTGATGACCGATAATCCTGCCGGATTAATGGATGTGTGCCATTGAGATAAATCCTTGGTTTCGAAGTCGCCTTGCCAAAAGATGCTGGCTGTTACCGTAGGGCTGAAAACTATTAATAAGAGGAGAGATTGAGTGCGAAAGAGGTAATTCATGAAGAGTCCTTGCTGGAACTAAATAAATTTTGACCTGATATTTTGGTTGTTTAACGAGTGCAGTATTGAGGTTTTTCGTGAGGAAGTCGATAGCAATATGTGTTTAATATGTTGTGCTTGGTTAACATAGTTTATGTTTCGTGATTAACGTTATAAATGCATAATTTGATGTCGGACATAACTTTTAAAAAATGGCGTCAAAACCACTTTTTTGTCTTAAGTTGATTGTTGATGTGAGCTATTGTTGTCGCGCTGTTGCTAGTTATATCAAATGTACATTGGTTAATAACTTAATATGGAATATTCATGATGAATAAGATCGTGTTTGGACTTTTTTTTACGATTGCAATTAATTCCGCTCTCGCTGATGTTGGGCATTCGCAAGTCCCAGTATTTTCGGGAGTTGCTGCAGAGTCATTGTGCGGGCCTACTGCAACCTATCAGGATGTTGAGCGCTATGATGGTGCCCTCGGACCTACAGTGAATTTTGTTTCACTTCATCAAAGTCGAGTTGGACAAATTCAGTGGAATAATAATTTGGCGAGTGTCTTTAGTAATCCTGGAAATGTAAATGATCATCGGTGGTGCTCAGGAACATTAATCGCTGATAATTTGTTTCTTACAGCAGGGCATTGTTTTGATCCGCAATTAAATGACGGTAGTGGTTGGGATTTTCCTGTGGCAGCTAACGGTGTGCTCATCGATGCGAGTGCCGCAGCAATGAATATGCATGTTAACTTTGGATATCAATTTAATAGCGTGGGCGTATTACGCGAGCCGGAGCGCGTTGCAATAACTGCACTGCGAGAATATAGGAATAATG
>JACCDS012144773.1_pt1 | contig 15433 bp, 13 predicted proteins | sample 7446441 | NCBI WGS metagenome assembly JACCDS01 (sample SAMN15323445, study PRJNA562643) | freshwater metagenome | isolation source: river surface water | place: USA:Blue River Watershed | collected 2017-08-17 | reverse complement strand
GTGGATGACCTCTGCGATCGGTTCAACGTCACCGCGGTCTGAGGGCACTGCCGTCCGAACCCGAAGGTCGGCAACCTGGCATACACCGGCCGTTCGTCGGCGAAAACCGGTCGGCTCCACTCGGCCATCAACGGCCGCTCACGGCCGGCAGCTTCACGGCAGCCTAAAAATCACCGTCGTGCGCCGCGCCTGCCGGCTCGGCGAGCAGGCCACGAAAATCCTGGGCTGACGGCCACAGCCGCAGGCCGACGCTGGCCATCTGCTGCAGCCTCGTCCGCTCGGGAAAGTACAGGAGCCGGTCTTGCCACAGAAACAATGGCGCCAGCAATGCGAGGCAGGCGATGGCGATCGAGATGATTGTTCTCATTGGCCTCATCGGTTTCGCTCGCTCCGTGGGCGTTGTCAGCCGCCAGCGAAGGGCCGTTTCAGTCGACTCGATAGCGCTTCACCGCATCCACGTTCCAGGCCAGGCCGTTGCCGATGCGTGTCGGCGGCATCGCGCAGCCGCCGCTCAGTTCGAGGGGTTGCTGCAGGATCGGATCCGCCCAGTCGACATATTCCAGCCAGTGCGCCGTCGGGCTGGCGGCCAGCAGGTGCACGCTGACCTCGGCGAACAGGTGTGAAGACAGCGCGATGCTGGCCGCGTCGGCCAGCGCCGCAGCCGCGATCCAGCCGCTGACGCCGCCTATGCGTTCGAGATCCGGCATCACGAAGTCGGATGCGCGTGCGGACAGGGCCTGCGCCATTGCACGTGACCCGGCGAAGTTCTCGCCGATCTGCACCGGCGTGCGCAAGCCGGCTGCAAGTTCAGCGCAGCCGGCGTAGTCGTCGTGGCGAATCGGCTCTTCGATCCAGTAAAGCCCTTCGTCATCGATTTGATGGCAGCGCTCGCGTGCGGCAGCTGGGCTCAGCGCCTGATTGAAGTCGGCCATCAGGTGCACGGCTGCCGGGATGGCCTTGCGAACGGCGCGCACTGCCGCGAGGTCGTCCGCGCCGCGCGGTCGTCCGAGCCGCATCTTGATGGCGCTGAATCCTTCGGCCACGAGTTCAAGTGCTTCATCGGCCGCAGCTTGCGGATCCAGCAGGCCGAGGCCGTTGCTGTTGTAAGCCGGTACCGGTCGCAGTGCCGCCCCGAGCAGGGTGGCGAGCGGCAGGGCAGCCGCCTTGGCCAGCGCATCCCAGCAGGCGATGTCGATGCCGGCCATGACCATCGAGACCAGTCCCCTGGCGCCGATCAGGCGGAACCGGCCCTCGAGCAGGCGCCGCACCTCGGTCGGCGCTACCGCCTTGTCTGCCAGCACCGCAGCGGCGTCCTGGAACAGTGCCTGTGCCGCGATCCCGGCGCTTTGCAGGTAGCAGAACAGATAGGCGTGGCCGACGATGCCCTCTTCGGTTTGCAGATCGACCAGCAGCAGCGGCGCGTGGTCGATGCGCATCGCACTGGTGCCGAGCGCCCGGCGCATCGGCACCTTGACCAGCGTGGTCTGGATCGAACGAATCTTCAGATCGTGCAGTGTCACGTCGGCTTGCCCTCGCTGTGCACGGACAGGATGTCGAAGATGGCGCGGTTGCAGGGGGTGGAAATGCCCAGGCGTTGGCCGCGTGCCACGACGTCGCCACTCAGCCAGGCTACTTCGAGCCTGCCGCCGCGCTCGAGGTCGTTGTGCATCGACGAGGTCATCGTTGCCGGCAACTGGTCGCAGAAGGCAAGCCGGTCGTCGGCGAAATCGACCGCCAGCGGCACACCTTCGGCGCGTGCGACCTGCACCACCTCGTCCATCGTGTCGCGCAGGAATGCCCGTGCGCGTTCGTTGCCTCGGATGACCCCGACCGGCGTTCGCGTGGTCGCCGTGGTGCCGGACAGGCCGACGAGAAAGACGAATTTTTGCCACACGGCCTGCCGGATGTTGGTGCTGAGGTCCTGGTCGATGCCCGCCTTGACGCAGGCATCGCGCAGGCGCGTCACCCGCTCGCTGACGCTGCCGTCGTACTCGCCGAAGACCAGCTTCTGCATCGTGCCGGAGTGCCTGATCAGACCCGGTTCGGCGATCGTCGCGGCGATGTAGCAGACGCCGCCGATGACGCTGCGTTGTCCCAGCACCTGGCGCAGGATGTCATCCTTGACCACGCCGTTCTGGAACGAAACGACGGCCGTGTCTTCGCCGATCAGTGGCTTGATGGCTTCGGCCGCCGCTGCGGTGTCCCACAGCTTGACGCCGAAAAGCACCAGGTCGACCGGCCCCACCTCGCGCGGGTCGTCGGTGGCGCGCACAGAAGGCAGGTGCAGGTCACCGCCACCACTCGACACCTTCAGCCCGTTGAGCTTCAGCGCAGCAAGCTGCGCGCCACGGGCAATAAAGCTCACGTCACATCCGCTCGCGGCCAGGCGTGCGCCGAAATAGCCGCCCACACCGCCCGTTCCCATCACTGCGATTCGCATCTTGTCTCCCGGTCTGCTTCAGGTCGCCGATTCTGATGTCGCCGCCCGCGGCGCGCCAAGCCGCGCCTCCATCAACGCCGCCAGCGCGTCGATGCCGGTGACGACGTGGTCGGGCTGCTGCCCCAGTTCGTCGAAACATCCGCCCGACCGGTTGACCCAGCAGGCCGGATACCCGTAGTGGCGTGCGCCGGCCGCGTCCCAGGCGTTGGACGAGACGAACAGGATGTCAGACCGCTGCAAGGCGAGCCGGCGTTCGGCCAGTTCGTAGACGCGCGGGTGCGGCTTGAAGATCTCGACCGCGTCGACGCTGATGAGGTGCGCGAACGCGTGCTCCAGCCCCGAGTGCTGCACCACCGTGCGGATCGAGTGGGTCGAGCCGTTGGACAGGATCGCCAGCGGCAACCCGAGCGCGTTGAGCCGGCGCAGCGCCTCGGGAACCTCGGGGAAAGGCTGGATGCGCAGGTACTCCTGACACAGCATGTCGCAGGCCGCTTCGTCGAGTGCCAGGCCCAGGTGCTTGCAGGTGTAGACCAGCGCATCGCGCGTGGCCTGCTCGAAGTTGCGGTACTCGCCCATCAGGCTGCGCAACCACGTGTACTCGAGCTGTTTCTGCCGCCACAGGGTGCTGATCTCGTTGCCACGCTGCGGGTACTGGGCCTCGCAGCGCGCCGCCACCGAGTGCACGTTGTAGAGGGTGCCGTAGAGATCGAAAACAAGAGCCTTGGGAGTGTTCATGTCGTATCCTGTTCGTGTCTGTGACGGCGTCATTGGCCGACGCCGCGGCCGGTCTGGGCCTGGAAGAAGACTTCGCTGAAGCGCGCTTCATTGGCGGCATTGCGCCCGCCGATCAGCGTGCCCAGCACGGCGCCGAGGAAACCGAGCGGCATGCTCAGCAGCGTCGGGTTCAGGATCGGGAAGATCGCGTCGCCCTTCATGAAGGCCGGCCCGATGAAAGCCAGCACCAGCGACGAGACCAGCCCGACCGCCACACCGCCGATCACGCCGGCGGTGTTGAAGCGGCGCCAGAACAACGACAGCACGATCACCGGAAAGTTGGCCGAGGCCGCGACGGCGATCGCCAGGATCACCAGCACGCCGACATTGAAACCCTGCGCCAGCAAACCGAATCCGACCGCCAGCGCGCCGACCACCAGCGTCGACAGCTTGGCCACGCGCACCTGCTGCTGCTCGGTGACCCGGCCGCGCTTGATGACGTTGACGTAAAGGTCGTGGGCGATCGCACCCGAGGTGGCGAGCGTGAGCCCGGCCACCACCGCGAGGATGGTCGCGAACGCCACCGCGCAGATGGCGGCCAGGAAGATCTGCCCGCCGAGTGTGCCGGCGCCGCCGCCGAGGTACTGCGCCAGCAGCGGCAGCGCGAGGTTGCCCCCCTTGTCGGCGGCCTTGATCGCGTCCTGGCCGACGAAGCTGGCGGCAGCGAAGCCGATCAGCGTCGTCACGAGGAAGAAGCTGCCGGCCAGGAACATCAGCCACAGCACCGACTTGCGCGCGGTGCGCGCGTCGGGCACGGTGAAGAAGCGCGTCATGATGTGCGGCAGCCCGGCGGTGCCGAGCATGAACGACAAGGCCAGCGACAGCGGGTCGAGCGGGTGTTTCAGGTAGCCGCCCGGCAGCAGCATCTTCTCGCCGTACTTCAGCTCGACGCTGGAAAACAGCGTCAGCGGGTTGAAGCTCACTTCGGCCAGCAGCATCAATACCAGCACCGTCGCCGCACCGAGCAGCAGCGCCGCCTTGATGATCTGCACCCAGGTGGTCGCGATCATGCCGCCGAACAGCACGTAGACGATCATGCCGATGCCCACCAGCACGACCGCGGTTTCGTAGGGGATGCCGAGGATCAGCTTCATCAGCGCCCCGGCCCCGGCCATCTGCGGGATCATGTAGGCGAGGTTGACGACGATCGTGCCGACCACCGCCGCCAGGCGCGCCTGCGGTGTCTGCATGCGGTAGGCGATCACGTCGCCGAGCGTGTAGCGGCCGGTGTTGCGCATCGGTTCGGCGATCAGCAACAGGATCACCAGGAAGGCGGCGAGCGCGGCCACGGCGTAGAGCGAACCGTCCATGCCGTAGAGCGCGATCAGGCCGGAAAAGCCGAGGAACGCGGCGGCGCTCATCCAGTCGCCGGCGAGCGCGAAGCCGTTCTGACGTGCCGACAGCGCGCCGCCGGCCGCATAGAACTCGCTCGTCGTGCGGGTACGCTTGGCGGCCCACCAGGTGATGTAGAGCGTGAGCGCGAGGATCACGGCGAAGATCGCCAGCGTGAGCGCCTTCATGACGGGCTGCGCGCTGGCAGCGCGGCGATCGCGGTGCTCGATTGCACGTCGAACTTCGCGTTCGCCGTGCGCACGTAGATCACGGCCACGGCCCAGCAGAGCAGGTAGATCGCCAGGACCAGCAGGTAGCCCATGTTGAAGGCACCGATCACCTTCTGCGCCATGAAGCCCTTGGCGTAGCCGGCCAGCAGCATCGTCGTGATGATGAAGGCGAAGCTCGTCAGCAGCAGCGGTTTCACGAGCCGTGTCTTGGTCTGCAGCAGCTCGGTGAAACTGGCCGACGCGATCGCCGCATCCCAGTAGCGGCCCTCGTCGTCACGCGCATGGGCGTTGGGCACGGCCTCGGTGGCCGCGGTTGAAAGAGGAAGGGTGGCACTCATGGATCAGTCTCCTGTTCGGCGGGGCCGCGTCGTCTGCGCGGATGGGCTTCCTGTGCAAGCCATGTGCCGGCCGCGCTAGTGGTTTGCCCGGGCCCGAAGAAAGCCGCGCGGCACGCAGCTTCTACCGGGCAACGGCGCCGGCGCGCCTTGCGCAAAGGCGCAAGGCGCGGTCGTCGGCGAGTCAACCATGACTTCGGCCGAGTCACCATTGACTCGATTTGATCGGCGATACAGCCTCGCGCTTCTACTGTGAAAGGAATCGGTGCGATGCAGCGACGACTCAGTAGGCCTATGCTGCGGCTTTGACACCGACCCAACCCAAGCTCATGGACAACCAAGCGCTGCTGCACGCCCTCGACACGATGCCGATCGGCCTGGTCTGGGTGCGCGCGCAGCGTGTCAACTGGCTGAGCCGGCGCCTGCGCGAACGGGTGGCGGCCGACGTGCTGGCCTACGCCACCCTGTGCGAGCAGCGCGCCGATCTGGCAGCCCTGACCTACAGCGGCACCCTGCCCCTGCTCGGCAAGATCGGGCTGGCCGACGAGTGGTATTTCCCCGTCGTGCAGAGCAACGGCGAGGACCGCCTGATCGTGTTCGCGACCAGCGAGATCGCGCGAGCCGCGCTGCCCGAGCTGGCGCAGGCGCAGCAGTCGTGCCGCGACTTCGAGGAGATCTATCGCAACTCTTTCGACGGTATCTTCGTTGCCGACGGCGACGGCATGACGCTGCTGGTCAACGAAGGCTGTGAGCGCAACTATGGCCTGAAGGCCGCGGAACTGATTGGCCGCCATGTCTCGGAGTTCGAGAAGCGCGGCTGGATTCGGCCGGTGATCGCCGGCAAGGTGGCGCAGACCCGCCAGCGTGTCACGGCCACGCAGCAGACCCACGAAGGCAAGACCATCATGGTCACCGGCATTCCGCTGTTCGACGCGGCCGGCAAGGTGCGCAAGGTCATCATCAACTCGCGCGACACGACCGAGCTGGTGCAACTCCAGGAAGACCTGGCGCGCGCCCAGGAGAACCTGCGCCGCAACGACCGCGAGATCGAGGCGCTGCGGGTGCAGATGCTGGCGATCGACGGGCTGGTGCTGCAGAGTGCTGCGATGCAGCGCATCGCCGAGCTTGCGATCCGCGTCGCCAAGGTCGACACCACGGTATTGATCACCGGCGAGTCGGGCGTCGGCAAGGAAGTGGTCACACGCCTGATCCACAACGAGAGCCCGCGCGCCAAGGGCCCGTTCATCAAGATCAACTGCGGTGCGCTGCCGCGCGACCTGCTCGAGACCGAACTGTTCGGCTACGAAGCCGGTGCCTTCACCGGGGCCCAGCGCCAGGGCAAACACGGGCTGATGGAGCTGGCCGACCAGGGCACGCTGTTCCTCGACGAGATCGGCGAGCTGCCGCTGGAACTGCAGGTCAAGCTGCTGCAGGTGCTGCAGGACCGCACGCTGGTGCGGGTGGGCGGCACGCGCAGCATCGCGATCAACGTGCGCATCGTCGCCGCCACCAACCGCGATTTGCAGGAGATGGTTGCGCAGCGCAGCTTTCGCAGCGACCTGTACTACCGGCTCAACGTGGTGCCGATCCATGTGCCGCCGCTGGCCGAGCGGCGCGAAGACATCCTGCCGATGGCGCAGCACTTCGTGCACGAGATCAACCGCCAGTACGGGCTCGACCGGCGCCTCTCGGAGCGTGCGCTGGGGCGTTTGCACGACCACGGCTGGCCCGGCAACGTGCGCGAGCTGAAGAACGTGATCGAGCGCCTGATCGTCACCAGCCCCGACGTGCTGATCGGCACTGAACAACTCGATGTCGTGCTGCCGCCCGACGCCGTCGACTCGACCCACCCGAACGCCTTCAGGCAGCGGCGCGACGAGTTCGAACGCCGGCTGATCGAACAAGCCTGGCGCGAGCACGGCAGCACCCGCGGTGCCGCCAAGGCGCTGGGCATCAGCCAGTCGAGCGTGGTCCGCAAGCTGCGGCTGCCGGGATAGCCTGGCTTCGGAATCGCCCGATGACCCGCACCCGAGTGCTCGTGCTAACCTTGCTGGCGATGCTCGTGTTAGCTGCCAATTCCCTGCTCTGCCGCGCGGCGCTGAACCTCACGGGCATCGACGCAGCGAGTTTCACGCTCGTGCGCATCGTCTCGGGCGCGCTCGCGCTGTGGCTCATCGTGCGTTTGCGCGATGGCAAAGCGGTGTCGGCGGGCAGTTGGCCTTCGGCGCTCGCACTCTTCGTGTATGCCGCCGCATTTTCATTCGCGTACCTGAGCCTGACGGCGGCGACCGGCGCGCTGCTGTTGTTCGGCACGGTCCAGGCCACGATGATCGGCTTCGGCCTGTACCGTGGTGAACGCCTTGGGGGCCGGCAGAGCCTCGGGCTGGTGTGCGCACTCGCGGGCCTGGTCGGTCTGCTGCTCCCGGGCCTGTCGGCACCCCCAGTTCAGGGCGCTGCGCTGATGCTGGCCGCGGGCGCCGCGTGGGGCGTGTATTCGCTGCGTGCCAAAGGCAGTGGCGATCCGCTGCAGGCGACGGCGGGCAACTTCCTGAGGGCCGCCGCTTTCGCCGCTGCGTTGAACCTCGTCACGCTGCCGTGGCTGGCACTCGACGCCGCGGGCGTCGGCTGCGCGATCGCGTCGGGTGCCATTGCCTCGGGGGTGGGCTACGCGATCTCGTACACGGCACTGGCCGGGTTGAAGGCGACCAGCGCCGCCACGGTGCAACTGAGCGTGCCGGTCATCGCCGCCGTCGGTGGCATCGCGGTGCTCGGCGAACCGCTCACGCTGCGGCTCGTGATCGCGTCGGCCGCCATCCTGGGCGGGATCGCGATCGTCATTGCTCGCCGCAGCGCGGGGCCTGACGAGCTCAAGGCGTGTGCGGCCGGGCGGGCACGAGCAGCGCGGCCAGTTCGAGGTACATCGGCCGCGTGAGAAGCCGTGCGATGCCGCTCGACAGCAGTGCGGTGGCCATCAGGCTCAGCACCATCGTGTGTCCCGAGACCATCTCCATCACGATGATGAAGGCCGTGATCGGGCCTTGTGTGGTGGCAGCGAGAAAGCCGACCATGCCGAGCGCGATCAGGGGAATCGCCGCCTCGGCCGTCACCCCCGTGAGCGCGGCCACGTCGTGGCCGATGCCTGCACCGATGGCGAGCGATGGCGCGAACACGCCAGCCGGCACGCCGGTCCACGCCGACAACCAGGTGGCGCAGAACTTCAGCAGCGTGTAGAGCGCCGGGAGTTCGCCCTGGGCTTCGAGCAGGGCGCGGGTCGGCGCGTAGCCGGCACCGGCCGTGGCGCCGTTCGTCAGGATGCCGATCAGCGCCACGCCGAGCGCACAAGCCGCGGCAAAACGCAACGGGTATGTCACGCGCCAGCGGCTGAACCGGTCGGGCAGGCCGCGCGCCGAGGCCACGATCAGGCGCGAGAACAAGCCCCCGGCCAGGCCGGCGCTCACGGCAACCAGCAGGCCCGGGCCGAACAGCGACCACGTCACCTGCTGCACCTGCAGTTCGCCGAAGTAGCTCAGGTTGCCGAACATCGATACCGCCACCAACCCCGACAGCACGATGCAGACGATCACGATCGAGCTGTGCGACATGCTGCGCCGCCGCGACAACTGCTCCAGCGCGAAGATCACGCCACCGAGCGGCGTGTTGAAGGCCGCGGCGATGCCCGCGGCCGCGCCGGCCACCATCAGGTCGTGTGCGTCGATTCCCGAGTGCGGCGAGAGCCAGCGCGAGGCGTGCTGCATCACGCCGGCGCCGACCTGCACGGTCGGCCCCTCGCGGCCGATCGACAGGCCGGCGAGCAGGCCGCCGGAAACGAGCCCGATCTTGTGCAGCGACAAACGCAGCGAAACCAGGCTGGCGCGGCGCGGCGGCGGGGTGTCGTCGTCGATCGCGAACATGACCTGCGGAATGCCCGAGCCGAGCGCACCCGGCACGTAGCGGCGTGTCCACCACAGCAGGGCCACCGTGAGAGCGGGTGTCCAGGCGAGCGGCAGCCAGGCGCCGAACTCACCGAGGTGGCGCAGGTGCTCGAAGGCCTCGCTCGCGGCGTCGGCCAGCAACGTGAAACCCACGACCACGAGGCCGGCGATGGCCGCATACGCCAGCACCACGGCGCGGTCGACCCAGTGCTGGCCGCCGGCCAGTTCGCTGCGCAGGTTGCGCCAGAAGTCGGGTTCGTGGTCGTGCATGCCCGGGGGCCTCAAGCAACGTCCGTGCCGGGTTCGATCGAGCGCCGCCACGGCCCGATTGTCGTTCCGCTCGACCAGCAGATGCTCGGGCAGACACCGCGAACGACTCAGAGCGTGGCGGCGAGCCGGGCGAGCTGGTCGGTCGCGACGCCCCAGCCAACGTGGAAGCCCATCTTCTCATGGGCCGCGCAGTCTTCGGCGTTCCAGTGCCGTGCCCGCGCGGTGTAGCGCGTCTGGCCGGCTTCGTCTTCGAAGGTGAGGATGCCGGTGAAGAAGGGCTTGGCCGCCGGCACCCAGGCCGAGGTGTAGGCGTCGGTGAACACGAGCCGCTCGTTCATGACGACCTCCAGGTACACCCCCCGGTTCGGTATCAGCGTGCCGTCGGGCGCCTGCATCGTGATCACGCTGTTGCCACCGGCTCGCACATCGGTCTCGGCGGCGACGGTCTTGTAGGGCGGCGGCGTGAACCACTGGGTGATCAGCGCCGGCTCGAATCGCCAGGCGCTGGAGCAGCTGTGCCGCTACATCAACCGCCCATCGCTGGCTAACGAACGCATTTAAACCAACGCCGCCGGTCAAGTGGTCCGTAAGCTCAAGACCCCCTGGCGCGACGGCACCAGCCACTCGGTGATGTCGCCGCTGGAGTTCATGCACTAACCTGCGGAACTACGGCTTTGGGGCGGCCAGAATGGGGTGCGCTGCGTCTGCTACGGGTCGTTGGCCGCCGGTGAGCAGACCGAACTGAAGGTCAGCTGACCGGCTCATTGCCGACATGCCGGCCCGAAGAAAATGGCCGTGGACCTCACTGGCCTGGCTTGGTCGCGCCCCGACCGACAGCGCGTTCGACGAGCACGTCTGCGTATCGCTCGACGTTGAACCGGAACGTCCCCCGGAAGTTGATGTGCGAGAAATGCGCCGGCCCGATCCGGCGCAACCAGTCCTCCTCGATCCCGACGCCGTCACGCTTGAGCCTCGCCACGACGCCGTCCATGCGATTCGTGTTCCAGGCCAGCACGATGTTGGTCAGAAGCGCGTGCGCGCCCGAGATCGCCGCCATCTCCTGCCGACGACGGCCACGCTCAGGAGCCAGCTGGCCCCCATGAATGGCACGCTGCAGTTGGTGGACCGACTCCCCGCGATTGAGCAGCGTGTGGATCTCGCGCCGATAGTCCGGGATGGCCAGGTAGTCGCAAAGAAACAGCGTTCGCAGCAAGCGCCCGAGGTGTTCGGCAGCGCGGTGCAGCGGGTCACCGACGGCGGCGGATCCCAGCCGGTGGATGGCGTGTGCCGCAGACACCTTTCCGGCCCGAATCGAAGCTGCCAAGCGCACCAGGTCTTCCCACCCGCACTCGATCGCTTTGACCGACACCCGGCGAACAGTGACGCCTTCGAGGGCTTCTGGCACCGGCCAGCCCCTGGGCACGAACAGCTTGCGTTCGCTCAGGTCCCGCAGCCGCGGGCAAAGGTCGAAACCCAGGAGTTTGGCAAGCGCCATTGCCACGTTCGTGACCCCGTGGGTGTCCACAGCAAGCAGGGAGACTCGGATCCGATCGTCGGCCCTGTTGTGCTGCTCGACGCCTTCGACGGCAACGCCGGCCTGGCGCTCGTTGAGCACGATGGGCTGGTCGTAGAACAGCCCCCAGCGGTCGCGAACGTGCGTGTACAGCCCTGCGGCATAGGTGCGCCGCCGCGGGTCGACCCTGGCCGTCCACAGGTGGCGGCTTGCGTCCAGGGCCATCATGTCGGCCGAGCCCTTCGTGCCATCGCCCCACAACGCCGCGATCGGTAGCGCGTTCTGGTACTCCGACACTTGTTCGTTGGCCCGGCGCAGCCTGCCGCTGAGCTCCACGGCACGCATTGCCGTGGAAATGTGCGCCGCGTCGATCCCAGGGATCATCGAGCCCACGCCCTTGGCGTCGAGATCGGTCCCGTGTGCGAGGAGCGCGCCGTAGACAGCCAGCAGTTCATTGCTCGACGCCGGGCGGCGCGCCAGCAGCGCTTCGCTGAAGTGCGTGGCGGCGTCGACTTCGAGCAGCAGGTCCGGCAGTTGGACAGAACCGATGTGCTTGAAAACCGCCTCCCGGGTCTTGCGTGGTTCCACCTCTTCATCCATCGGGACGATTGGCGGGATGTGAAGCAACTTGTCGGCACCGATCACGACCGGGCCGCGCTCGGCCGCCTCGCCCAATGCCGACAGACCGACGGAGACGCCCGCCAGGATCGGCTCCAGAAAAGCCAGTGCCGTAGTGGGCAGGCCGAGAATCTGGTGGTGCTGTTCCTTCGAGTCGGTCCAGTCGGTGTCTGCCAGCAGCATCGACTCCCGGGCACGAAAGCTGATCGAGTGGTTCACCCAGGTGCTGCCGCGGCGCAGGCTCTTTCGGAGTGCCATCATTGTGCTGGCCTCGAACGCCCGGTAGCGGGACTGCGGGTCGAGGTCGTTGACGACCCCGCACCAGGCCGCGCCAACGCGTGGCAAATCGAAGCCCTGCGGAATTTCTTTGATGCCGTGCGCCTGAAGACGAATCCACGCCTGCCATTGGTCGTAGCCAGAGTCCCCTGCCGCGCCGGCAAAGTCGATGTCGCGTAGGCCCGCGAGATGGGCATGAACCCGCCGGTTGTCCTCGGCCAGTGACCTGCGGACCTGGGATGCAAATGTGCCGGCACCATCTGCACCGATGTCCTCCAGAAGTGCGCGCGCCTCGAGCACCCGGTCGCGCCAGTCCTTCGACTCGTCATGAAGGACCGCCTTTGCCTTCAGGCTCTGTTGCAGCACCGCGCCGCCGCTGCGTGAGCGTCGCTTCTCGACCCTCTCGGCGGCGCGGCGAAACAGGTCCTGGCTGCGGCGCGAGGCCTGGAGCAGCGCCATGTCGGTCAGCTCCAGCAGCGTCACCCGCAGAAAGCAGATGATTTCGACAATCTGGCGCTGCCGCTCGATGCGCGCGGTCATCGATGGACGCCGCATCTGGACATGGGCGGCATAGGCCTGCTGTTTGCTGAGCGGGACGGCGTCCAGCGGCCAATCGTTCACCCCCAGTTCCTTCAACGCCCGGATCTTCTCCAGCGTCTCGTCCATCGTGCTCGGCGAATGGCGCTTGGGCGGCGTCTTGAGCCACTCCAGATGGCTGGCCGCCGTGCCGTCCTGGGATGCGTAGGACCAGTCGATGGCTTTGAGCAGTACGGCCTTGCCAAGCCAGGCCTCGATGGTGGTGGCCATCGCCGCCTCGGTGGCGTCAAAGGCTTGACGCGCCCAATCTGCCACGCGGCGCGGACCCGGGATGACGATGCGTCGTTCGTACAGCCACAGGCGGACGGTTTCGGCGAGATCGTCGGGGTGGGCGGCCTCGAGCGCGGCGACGGCGAGAACTTTCTGGAGCTTTTCGGTGTGACTCTCATCGAGTTCCTGCAGGCCGAGATAGGTGCGTGCCCAGGCTTGGTGCTCATATAGCGTCTGACGGCGTGCGTACAGGGACCGCAGGCTGGCGATGCTCACGCCGGAGGATTGAAACGCGTCGCACACGGAGCGCAGTAGTGTCTTCGGAACGGACGCGAATCGGTCCATCGGTCGGCCGCTGGCCCGCAGGAACAGCATCTGAATAGCAGCCGCGACCCGGCGATCGTGGCGAAAGCGCTCAGTGACCGCAGCGATGTCGTCAGCGCTCAGGCAGAACGATTGCTGAACGTCGAACTCGGACAACCTGGTGGGCAGGTTCTCCGCGCCGATGAAGCGCTTGGCGAAGGACACGGTGAGTCCCTTCGGGGAGTCGAAACCGCCAATCTACCTCGGCCGGGCGAGGCGCAAATCTCTATCTGCCCGGGCGCCAATCCACGGCTCAGGCTGCGTCGCCAGAGGCAACCGTGTCAATTTGCTGGAAAGATACGATTACCCCTATGCGCCGCAGCCACGTCGCGGCGAACTCCTTCGTCCAGCCGACGTGCAGCAGCAGGAACAGCACGCAGAAGACGGGGACCAGCGCGATCCAGACGTTCCAGCGTGGAATGCGATCACGCAGCTGGCCGTCGCGGGCGAGCAGCATCGCGGGCAGCACCGCGATGACTGCGCACAGCACCACAAGGTCCACGCCGGGCATCCACAGGCTGCCGGCGTCGATGCCACCCTGGCGCAGCAGCGCCGCAACGGGGAAGAACAGGGACAGCAGCACGGCCAGTCCCAGCAGAACAAAGGCTCTTCGCAGCATGCGCCCTCCCGCGCGGGTCCTTCGGCCGGTTATAGCGGCGCCCGCGGGGGCGCTCGGTGCGGGCCGCCATGCGGCGGCGGGAGGACGACGAGCGTCGTTGCGGTTTGGCACAGGGGGCTGAGCGGCGGCGCTTCTCGACGGCGAACGCGCTGCAGCGGCGCTGAAGCGCGGCCCTACCAGCGCAGCGCCGCCGTGTGGACCGGAGCGTCCCACAAGGCCTTGAGCTCCTCGTCCAGCACCGTCACCGATGTCGTAATCTCTCGGGGTTGTCGAGGAACGGATGTCGAAGAGAGCTGTCACCCACCGGATGATCGAGGCCTTCAGGGCGGCTATGTTGCATGGCGGCATCAGCGCGGGTGCCGAGGCGCTGGGGATCCCCCAGCCCTCGATGAGCCGGCTGATCGCCGACCTGCAGAAGGTGGTCGGCTTTCCACTGTTCCAGAAAAGCGGGCGCACCATCAAGCCTACGGACGAAGCCCTCGTGCTCATGACGAAGGTGCAGCAGTCCTTCATCGGGCTCGAGGAAATCACCAGCTTCTCCGCGCAGCTGCAGAAGCAGAAGATCGGCAGGTTTTCGATCTGCACGATCCCGGCCATTGGCCACTCGGTCATGCCGGAGATCGTCGAGCACCTGCGCGCGAAGTTCCCCGACGTGGTGATCAGCCTGACGGTCTCCTCGTATCTCGAGGTCGCGCAGAAGGTGCGGAACCGGCAGGCGGATATCGGGCTCACCGCCGATGCATTGTCGATCGGAACGCTTGAAACAGTCGCGGAGTTCACCTCCGACTGCGTCTGCATAGCAACCGAACGATGGTTCCCGGCATCCGCCTCGCAGGTGGACATCAAGGATCTCGCCGGCAAGCCGTTCGTTGCGCTGACGGGCACCTTCCAGCGGCAACTGGATGCGCTGCTGTCCGCCAACGGCGTCGCCGTGGATGCGATGGTCGAAGCATCCCTCTTCCACAGCGTCAGCGAGCTGGTGCTTCGCGGCATGGGGATAGCGGTGGTGGATCCGCTGACGGGCGCGAAGCACCGGGAGCGCGGCGGTGTGACGCTTCCGCTCAAGCCCGCCGTCCCGTACACGGTATACGCGACGGCGATGAGCGACACACGCCTGGGCAAGACTGCACGCGAACTGCTTCAAAGCCTCAAGGCAGCCACCGAACACGCACGGATCCATACCATGCACGAATAGGTCCTTGCTGCGGCCGGCATGGATGCGGCCGGTCGGTTTCCCTACGATCCAGGCATCAGCAACTTCTGGTGGAGACCGTCTTGAAGATCAGCATTCTCGGCTTGGCTGCGGCCCTGGTGGTCGGCGCGCTCACTACCGCCCAGGTCGCCCGCGCTGAATACCCTGAGAAACCGGTGCACCTCATCGTTCCGGCGGCGCCAGGCGGGGCCGCGGACTCCAATGCGCGGGTCATGGCCACAGAACTCGGGAAGCGCCTTGGCCAACCCGTGGTCATCGAGAACAAGCCGGGCGCTTCGGGTGCCATCGGAATGGACGCCGTCGCCAAGGCCGCCCCGGATGGCTACGTGATCGGCAGCAACAATCTCGCCACTTTCATCGTCGGCACGCTGACGGCCAAGCAGTTGCCGTACCGGGTTGACCAGGACTTCACGCCCATCTCGGGGCTCTTCACCCAGCCGAACGTCGTCAGCGTGACGCCGAGCCTGCCGGTCAAGACGATGGACGAGCTGCTCGCCTATGCCAGGTCGAATCCGAACAAGATCTCCTATGGATCGACCGGTCAGGGGACCTCGCTGCACGTCCTGACGGAGATGCTGCGCATGAACACGGGCATCCAGATCGTTCACGTGCCGTACAAGAGCGCGCCTGCGGCGGAAACGGACCTCGCGGCGGGTCACATCCACCTGATGATCGGCAACCTCACCTCCATGGAGCCGCAGATCAGGGCCG
>JACCDS011786305.1_pt1 | contig 15434 bp, 13 predicted proteins | sample 7446441 | NCBI WGS metagenome assembly JACCDS01 (sample SAMN15323445, study PRJNA562643) | freshwater metagenome | isolation source: river surface water | place: USA:Blue River Watershed | collected 2017-08-17 | reverse complement strand
ATGTCAAACACTGTGGTCACGCCCCCTGCCACCGCGGCGCGCGATTCGCTGTGCATGCTTCCTTTGGCCGGAAACCCCGGATCGCGAAAGTGGACGTGGCTGTCGATGACGCCCGGAAGCAGCCAGAGCCCCGCGGCGTCAATTTCGCGCGGCGAAGCCCCGGCCGGCAGCGAAATCGAGGGTTCGAGGCGTTCCACGCGGCCGCCGCGCACCCAGAGGTCGCATACTTCGGTCCGTCCCCGGTGCGTGACCGTGGCCCCGCGTACAATCAGGTCGCTTACGGGTTGCATCGGTCGCAGTATGCGGGGTCAACCCCCATCTTTTGGTCGTCGGAATCACGGACTTCCACCTGACCGCATTCGGTACATTCCGCCTTGAGCAGCCGGGGGCGTCGGGTGGCGGAACCGCACGCGGAACAGGGCGCGCCCGGCTCCGCCGGGCGGGCCACAAAACCTGGAAAACGGCAACTTGGGCAACGTGCTTCAAACGCTTCAAGCGTTTTATGAGCCAAGGCACGAAGCGCCTCCTGGCGCTTGGGATTTCGGTCGGCCCGCATGTCGGTTTCGACGCGCGGTGCGCCGCCCTCGGCGGCCGCGCGCCACAATCGCTCTAACTCGGTCGGGTCACTGATGCCTTTCGCCACAATCTGACCCTGGGTGTCGCGCAAAATCAGGTGCGCCCAAGGGAATCCGACGCGTTCAGCCCAGCGGCGAACCTCGGTCCATTCGGTAACGTCGGTGCTCGAAAAGTTCGTGTCGTGGCTGCGGTGCGCCACCCAGAGTTCTTTGCCATGCCGGGGCCAGAACCACAGCAGGACTTCTTCATGCAGTGCTACCCAACCCAGCACGGGGTCGGGCCCGAACGACCCTTCGGTAGCCACTACAATGTCGGCATCGGGAACCACGTCCAACGCCATCCGCGCCTTGGCGCGAAGCGTCGCACGCACATCACCCAAACGGGGAACTTCACCGCTAAAGGTTCCGAGAAGGTCAGTGTCGACATCAGCCACCTCAAGGCAAAGGCCCCATTGAGTGCTAAATACGGAATTCAAAACTGTGTCTTTACCGTGCTTCGTAGCTGCAAAAGCCCTCTGGTCAGGCGACGGAATCCAATTCACACCGCAAAACTGCGCCGTTTCAAACTTTTATATTTATTTAGCGTTACGTAAAATAACATTAAATGTTTTTATGAAGTACACGCTGCACCAACTTGAGATTTTTGTCCGCCTGTCGAGAACGCTCAGTGTAACCCAAGCCGCTGAAGAGCTCAATTTGTCCCAGCCGGCCGTTTCGATTCAGCTTAAGAATTTTCAAGCAAACTTTGCGATTCCGCTTACCGAAATTGTTCATAAACGCCTGTATTTGACGGAATTCGGAAAATCCGTCGCCGTGAAAGCCGAAGCCGTTCTGCGCAGCACAGATGGCATCAACCAGTGCCTGGCGGCCTACCAAGGTGAAATCACCGGACCCCTTCGGATCAGCACCGTGTCTACGGGCAAGTACATTGCCCCCTACCTACTGGCACCGTTCATCAAGCAGCATCCGTCGGTCGACATCAGCCTCAATGTTTCAAACAAGTACACCGTCCTCCAGGAGCTTACCACCAATGAGGTCGACCTCGCGCTCGTTTCGATTAAGCCCGAAATGCGGCTCGAAGAGTACGTCCTGATGGAAAACGAGTTCGTTTTGGTCGGAGTAAAGCCCCCGGTAAGCGCCGACATTTGGACGCCCGACCGGCTCGGCAGCATTCCCATTTTGTTTCGCGAACCCGGTTCCGCCACCCGACAGATGATGGAACGCTACCTGCAGCAGCACGGAATCGCAGTTAAGCGGAGCCTGGAACTGACGTCCAACGAGGCCATTAAGCAGTCGATCAAGGCCGGATTAGGCTACTCGATCATGCCAAAGGTGAGCATTTTGCCGGATCTTGAGCAAGGCAAGCTTTTTATTCAGCCTGTGCGCGGACTGCCCATTCGCAGCCAATGGTCCTTTATTTGGCCAGAGGGCAAGCAGCTGAGTCCGCAAGCCAAAGCGTTTATCGAAAACGTCAGCGAGCACGCCCACGAACACCTCGCACGCTTTCAGTCCAAGCGCCTGGTGGCGAAGCACTAACGTTCACTAAACCCAAAATAAAAACCCCGCCTTATTCGGCGGGGTTTTTTTGTACTTGTGGAGATAGTCGTTGTACGCTCGCTGCGCTCACGTGCACCGCGGCCTCCCGAGAAGGGAATCCCAAACCTCCTCACTGCGCAAGGGTGGTTTTCTTTTTTAACAGCGACCGACCGCAAGCTCTCGTCGCGTTAAAAAAGAAAACCCCGCCCTCATCGGGCGGGGTTTGGGATCATCTCGTGGAGATAGTCGGAGTCGAACCGACGACCTCTTGCATGCCATGCAAGCGCTCTAGCCAGCTGAGCTATACCCCCAAGTGGACGGCAAAGGTAATAAACGCTTGCTTACGTTGGCAACCGACTCGAACAAAGTAGGCGTGCCAACTTGGGCCTATGAACGACGACCTCAACTACCGCCTCGCGCTCGACCGCATAGAGCGCACCAACCGCCAAAAACTGACATGGCTGCGCCAGCTGGCGCCGAACTGGAGCGAATTCGAATCGGCCTCGGCACGGATTCCGGGACAATGGACCAAGGTGGTGCTGCAGACCGTGCGCGAACTGCAGCGCGCCGACGAGCAGCACCGGGCCCACGGAATCCAAACGCTCGTGCTGGGCAGCCCGGACTACCCGCGGCGCTTGGCTGAAATTCCGGATCCGCCCCCCGTACTTTATGTGAAGGGCCAGCTTCGCGAGGAGCCGCGCTGCCTCGCGGTGGTGGGTACCCGAAACCCCAGCCCCGACGGACTGCTCATGGCCGAATACTGGGTGCACGAGCTGGCGCTGGCGCAGCCCTGCATTGTCAGTGGACTCGCGCTGGGAATCGACGCGGCCGCCCATGAAGAGGCCCTGCGGTCAGGCCTGACGACATGGGCGGTGCTGGCCCACGGGCTCGAGACGGCCCACCCGGGCCGCAACGCGCGCCTTGCCGAACGAATCCTGCTCGAGGGGGGCGCGTGGATCTCTGAATGGCCGTTTGGAACGCCCCCGCGGGCCGAATTTTTTCCGCGGCGCAACCGCATCATTGCGGGCTTGAGCGACGGAGTGCTCGTGGTCGAGGCTTCGATGAAAAGTGGGGCGTCGATCACGGCCAAGGTGGCGCACGGCTACAACCGGATCGTGTATGCGCTTCCGGGGCGGATCAGCGACGTCCACAGCCAGGGCTGCTTGAGTTTGGTCGCCGACCACCTCGCGGGGCTCGCGCTGCACCCCGCGCAGCTGCTGGATGGGATGAACTGGGATTCCGTTCCAAGTGCGCAACGCACCCACAATATGGGGCCTACGGCCGACGCGCTGCTCGCCCTGCTGAGTAGCCCGATGCGCGCCGACGAGCTTCAGCGGCGCACAGGACTGGCCATTGAGGACATCCTCGCGACCCTGGCCCAATTGATGTGGTCGGGGCGCGTCGCTGCCCGCAGCGGGAGCTACGTCCGCAAGTCCTAAAGTGTACCGTCAGTCGTCGAGGTCCTCGGCTACGTCCTCGTCGGGCGCTGCGTCGTCGTCTGCTGACGCGTCGCTCTCGTCTTCTTCGTCCATGAAGGCCTCCATTCGGCGCTCCATTTCAATCGAAACTTTAAAGAGGTACTTCGTGTCACTGGTCTCCAACGGAACCGCGCGCACGGTCTCTCCCTTGGAATTTTTGAACGAAATCATGTCTTCGGGCGCAAAACCCTCAGGGTAACGGTCGGTAATCAGCGAGAGCTGTTCCGAGGTAATGTTCTTGTAGTCAACGATAATGCGTCGCTTTTCCATGGGGGCAGATCACCATTTGAGTATCCACGCAAACATAAGCGGGGCAACGATTGTAGCATCAGACTCGACAATAAATTTTGGAGTATCGATGTCGAGCTTGCCCCACGTGATCTTTTCGTTCGGAACGGCTCCGCTGTACGAACCATAGGACGTCGTCGAATCGGATATCTGGCAGAAGTAGCCCCAGAACGGAATATCCTCCATCTCCATGTCTTGGTAGAGCATCGGAACCACGCAAATTGGGAAGTCGCCCGCGATGCCTCCGCCAATCTGAAAGAAGCCTACCGAAGGAGCCGTCGGGTTTTTGGGGTTGCGGCAGTTGGCCACGTACCAGTCAGCCAACCAGGCCATGTACTCGATACCCGACTTCATGGTGCTCGCCTTGAGCTCGTTCTTGATGACGTAGCTCGCGAAAATGTTGCCCATGGTGCTGTCTTCCCAGCCCGGAACGATGATGGGCAGGTTGCGCTCTGCGGCGGCCAGCATCCATGAATTGGCCGGGTCAACTGCAGCGTCGTACTCGGCAGCAAATTCCGGCAAGCGAATCATCTGGTACATGTACTCGTGCGGGAAGTAGCGCTCGCCTTTGGCCTCAGCCGCCGACCACACCTTGTGAATGTGGTGCTGCAGCTTGCGAAACGCCTCTTCTTCGGGGATGCAGGTGTCGGTCACCCGGTTGAGTCCGCGGTCGAGCAGGTCGCGCTCTTCAGAAGGAGTCAGGTCGCGGTAGTGCGGCACGCGCTCGTAGTGGCTGTGGGCCACCAGGTTCATAAGGTCCTCTTCGAGGTTGGCGCCCGTACAGCTGATGATGTCGACCTTGCCCTGGCGAATCATTTCAGCAAACGAACGGCCCAGCTCGGCCGTCGACATGGCCCCTGCGAGGGTGACCATCATTTTTCCGCCGGCGGTCAGGTGCGCTTCATAGCCCTTGGCGGCGTCGACGAGCGCAGCCGCGTTAAAGTGCTTGTAGTGGTTTTCGATGAACTGAGAAATGGGTCCGCGTGACATGGCAGAAGTAGATTAAAAGGATTGCTGAACAAACGTACGGAGCCACAGGGGCTCCCCAACGACTTAGTAGCCGAGAATTTTGAGCATGGACTTGTAGCTCTGCTCCTTGGCGAAAAGGCGGGTATTCCAGTCTCCGTTGGCGTCGCGGCTGATGACCACGTGCTTGGGCGCGGGAATGAGGCAGTGCTGGATTCCGCCATAGCCCGCAATCGACTCCTGGTAGGCCCCGGTGTTGAAAAATCCGATGTACTGCGGCGTATCAGACTTGAGTTTGGGCAAGAAGATGGCGTTGGAATGCTGCTCTGAATTGTAGTAGTCGTCGCTGTCGCACGTGAGTCCGCCCAAGAGTACGCGCTCGTAGTCGTGGTCCCAGTTGTTGATCGCCAGCATGATAAAGCGCTTGTTGATCGCCCAAGCGTCGGGCAACGTGGTCATAAAGCTCGAGTCGATCATTTACCACTTCTCGCGGTCGTTCTGCTTTTTTTCGCCCATAATGCTGTAGAACGTAGCCCCGGACTCGCCCACCGTGTAGCTGCCAAACTCGGTGAAAATGTGCGGCTCTTCGATGCCCTCGGCGTTGCAAATCTGCTTGACCTGCGCGATGATCTCTTCAGCCATGTACTCGTAGTCGTAGGCAAACGACAGCGAATTCTTGATTGGGAATCCGCCGCCGATGTTCAAAGAGTCGAGCGACGGGCAAATCTTCTTGAGCTGAATGTACACGCGCACCGCTTTGTTGAGCTCGTTCCAGTAGTAGGCCGTGTCGTTGATGCCCGTATTGATGAAGAAGTGCAGCATCTTCAGCTCCACATTCGGAATGTTTTGGATGTAGTTCTTGAACATCGGAACCACTTCTTTGTAGCCAATCCCCAAGCGGGACGTGTAGAATTCGAACTTGGGTTCCTCTTCAGCTGCAATACGTATACCTACTTTGACCGGATGCGTGTTATCTGGATTGACCTGTTCCATGAGCAAGTCGAGCTCTTCGCGGTTGTCGAGCACGGGGATCACGCTCGTCCACCCGTTGTTGATCAGGCGGGCAATGTTCTCGGTGTACTGTGCGCGTTTGTAGCCGTTGCACACGACGAACTGGTCTTTGGTGATGCGTCCTTCTTCTTCGAGTGTCTCAATTAGGTTGATGTCAAACGCCGAGGACGTCTCAAGGTGAATGTCGTTGTTCAGGGCCTCTTCGAGCACGAACTGAAAGTGCGACGACTTGGTGCAGTAGCAAAAATGGTAGTCAGCTTGGTAGTCGACCTTAGCCATCGCCACATTGAACATGCGCTTGGCTTTTTGAATGTGCTCTGAGATCTTGGGCACGTACGACACCTTAAGCGGCGTGCCGTACTGCTTGATTAATTCCATCACCGGAATTCCGTGCCAGAGCAACTCAGAGTCCTCGGTCGAGAATTCTTGCTGGGGCCACTCAAAGGTTTGCTCGATAAGGTCTTGGTACTTGGTACGCATCGGCGAGGATTTTAAAAGGGCGCCAAAGGTAATCCAACTTCGTTACTTAACGATTTTTATGCCCAAGTAACTCACTCGGATTCTACCCGAAAACGTTGGCCAGCTAATTCGTCTACATCCATCGGATTCGCTTATTTTCGGAATCCAAAATATTTATGCCTACGTTTCGCCCCCAACTTCATGCTGACCTACCCGCCGCACTGGTGGTGTTTTTGGTTGCACTCCCCCTTTGCCTTGGAATCGCCCTTGGTTCTGGCGCCCCAATGCTCAGCGGAATCGTCGCTGGCGTCGTCGGTGGCGTGGTGATCGGAGCCCTCAGCGGGTCGCCCTTGAGCGTTTCGGGTCCTGCCGCAGGCCTGACCGCCGTGGTGCTCGCCGCAATCAGCGACCTTGGCTCGTTCGAGGTCTTTTTGGTGGCGGTCGTTCTCGCCGGCGTGGTCCAGGTCGCAATGGGCCTGCTCAAGTTGGGTGTGGTGGGCCACTACGTACCCAACACCGTGATCAAAGGAATGATGGCAGCCATCGGGCTCATCCTGATCCTCAAGCAGATTCCGCACTTGGTAGGCTACGATGCGGACTTTTTTGGCGACGAGGGATTTAACCAAGCAGACCACGACAACACCTTTACCGCCCTCGGCCACGCCATGGGCGCGCTCAGCCCGGGTGCCGCTGCAGTTGGAATCGCCGCGCTGCTTTGGCTGCAGCTGGCCGAAGTCATCGGCTACGCCACGACGAAGCTGGGCCGAATCATTCCGTCAGCCCTGATTGCTGTCGCCGGCGGAACCCTGCTCGCCACCGCGCTACCCCAACTATTGGGCGACGCCTGGGCCGTGGCGACCAGCCACCGCGTGCAGTTGCCCGAGCTGTCGTCGGCGTCGTGGGTGGTTCCGCGCTGGGACGCGATCAGCCAGCCCGCCGTCTGGGCCACCGCGCTCACGCTGGCCTTGATTGCCAGCCTCGAAAGCCTTTTGAGCATCGAGGCCGCCGACCGTCTCGACCCCCTGAAGCGCGTGACGCCGACCAACCGCGAGCTGCTGGCTCAGGGCGCAGGCAATATGGTTTCGGGATTTTTGGGCGGGCTGCCCGTAACCTCGGTCGTCGTGCGCACCAGCGTCAACGCTCAGGCAGGGGGGCAAACCCGCTGGAGCGCCATTCTGCACGGCGTGATTTTGGCCCTCAGTGTCGTGCTTTTGACGAGCGTGCTGAACCAAATTCCGCTCGCTACGCTCGCGGCCATCTTGATCGCCACGGGCTACAAACTGACGCACCCCAAAAAGGTGATTGTCCCGCTCGTGAAGCAGGGCGCGCTGCAGTGGGTTCCGTTCGCACTTACCGTGGTGGCGATTTTGCTCACCGACTTGCTCAAGGGCATTGCCCTGGGCCTGCTGGTCGCCACCGTATTTATTGCCTTCAACGACTTTCGCTCAAGCATTTCGCTGACCCACCTCGGAACCAACTACATCCTGCAGCTGCGCCGCAACGTGAGCTTTCTCAACAAGGGCAAGCTCAAGGAATCGCTTGAAAAGCTTCCGCATGGATGCGACCTTTTGGTGGACATCAGCCAGGCCGACTTCATTGACCCCGACATTGTCGAGGTCATTCACGACTACGCGACGCACGCGGGCCTCAAAGGGGTCAGCGTTACGGTGCGCCGAGCCGCCCACCAGTCCCATATTCTCGAACCCTGGTCTTAATTCACAATGCGCGACATCGATCAACTCCTCTTAGCCAACAAGGCCTGGTCTGAAGGCCGTCGCTACGACGACCCCCAGTACTTCGACCGCCTTTCGAGCATTCAGACACCCAAGTACTTGTGGATTGGGTGCAGCGACAGCCGGGTTCCGGCCGACACCATTACGGGTACCTCCCCCGGCGAAATTTTTGTGCACCGCAACATCGCCAACATGGTGGTGCACACCGACCTCAACCTGCTGTCGGTACTCGAGTACGCCGTGCACTACCTCAAGGTCGAGCACGTCATCGTGTGCGGCCACTACGGCTGCGGCGGAGTCGCGGCTTCGCTCACCAACAATTCGTTCGGAATCATCAACAAGTGGCTGCGCAACATTAAAGATGTGCACCGCCTGCATTCCGCCGAAATTGACGTGAACAGCGACCCCACCGAACGCGTCAACCGCCTAGTGGAATTCAATGTGCGCGAGCAGGTTCAGAACCTGGCCAAGACGAGCGTAATCCAGCGCGCCTGGAAGGAGCGCAAGGCCCCAACCCTGCACGGGTGGGTCTACGGACTCAACGACGGACTCATCAATCCACTGTGCGAACTTCAGCACGACTACGAGCTGGATCCGCTGTACCGATTTGATAATCTGGACTAGAAGAGGCCACGTCTAGGGAAAGGCGTACCTTCGCGGCGCTTTTTACCTACCCTATGACTCCGATTCGAAATATCGCCATCATTGCCCACGTTGACCACGGCAAGACCACTTTGGTGGACAAAATCCTTCACCACTGCCAGCTGTTTCGCACCAACCAAGAAACGGGTGAACTGATTCTCGACAACAACGACCTTGAGCGCGAGCGCGGAATCACCATTCTCGCCAAGAACGTCAGCGTCAACTACAAGGGGGTAAAAATCAACATCATTGATACTCCGGGTCACGCCGACTTTGGCGGAGAGGTCGAGCGCGTTCTCAACATGGCCGACGGCGTACTGCTGCTGGTCGACGCCTTTGAAGGCCCGATGCCGCAGACCCGTTTTGTACTTCAAAAGGCGCTTCAAATGGGGCTGCGCCCCATTGTGGTGGTCAACAAGGTCGACAAGCCCAACTGCGACCCCGAGCAGGCCTACGAAATGGTCTTTGACCTCATGTTCTCGCTGGATGCGACTGAGGAGCAGCTCGACTTTCCGTGTGTGTACGGTTCCGCCAAAAACAACTGGATGGGTCCAGACTGGAAGACGCAAACCGAAAACATTGAGTACCTGCTTGACGTAGTGCTCGACCACGTCCCCGCCGCCGACGTACTGGCCGGAACCCCCCAAATGCTGATCACCAGCTTGGACTACAGCAGCTACCAAGGCCGTATGGCCATTGGCCGCCTGCACCGCGGTAGCCTCAAGGAGGGCGCCAACGTATCGGTGGTCAAGCGCGACGGCAGCATCACCAAAGCCAAAATCAAGGAGCTCTTCACCTTTGAAGGCCTTGGAAAGGCAAAAGTTTCAGAGGTCCATGCGGGCGAACTGTGCGCCGTTGCCGGAATCGAAGGTTTTGAAATTGGCGACAGCATCGCCGACGCCGAGAAGCCCGAGGGACTTCCCACGATCGCCATCGACGAGCCGACGCTGAGCATGCTGTTCATGATCAACGACTCTCCGTTCTTTGGTCGCGAGGGCAAGTTTGTCACCAGTCGCCACATCAAAGACCGCCTCGAGAAGGAACTTGAAAAAAACCTCGCACTGCGCGTGGTTCCCGGCGCCACCGCCGACTCGTTCTACGTCTACGGACGTGGCGTACTCCACCTTTCGATCTTGATCGAGACGATGCGCCGCGAGGGCTACGAGCTTCAGATTGGCCAGCCCACCGTCATCACCAAAGAGATCGACGGCGTGAAGTGCGAACCCATCGAAGAACTCATCATCGACCTTCCCGAGGCGAACAGCGGAACCGCCGTCGAAATGGCATCGCTTCGCAAAGGCGAAATGACCAACATGACGCCCAAGGGCGACCGCATGGTCATCACGTTCAATATTCCGTCGCGCGGAATCATCGGCATGCGTTCGGCGCTGCTCACCGCCACCGCAGGTGAGGCCATCATGAACCACCGATTCACCGGCTTTGAGCCGATGCGGGGCGAAATTCCGCGCCGTATGAACGGATCGCTGGTCAGCATGGAACAGGGTACCGCGTTTGCGTACTCGATCGACCGCCTGCAGGACCGCGGAATTTTCTTCATCGAGCCCGGCGAAGAAATCTACAAGTCGCAAATCGTGGGCGAGCATACGCGCGGCAACGACCTCGAAGTCAACCTGACCAAGGGCAAGAAGCTGACCAACATGCGCGCTTCGGGCAACGACGAAAAGATGCGCATTGCTCCGGCCAAGGTGCTGCGCCTTGAAGAGGCTCTTGAATACGTGCAAACCGGCGAATTCGTCGAGATCACGCCCAAGAGCATCCGCCTGCGCAAGCGCTAAGGCCATACGGGCTTAAGGCCCTATCTTGTCCTCATGAACGAGTTCATACAGCACTGGATCCACGAATTCAGCTTGCCGCTGCAAAACCCCGTGCTGGTTTTCTCGGTAATCCTGTTGGTAATCCTACTCGCTCCTATTTTGCTCCGTGGCTTGCGCTTGCCCGGAATTTTTGGACTGATTCTTTCGGGGGTGCTTATTGGTCCGCACGGGTTTCACGTGCTGGAACAGAACTCGGCCGTTCAGCTGTTCTCGACTATCGGACTGCTGTACATCATGTTCATCGCCGGTCTTGAACTCGACCTTGCTGATTTTAAAGCCCACCGAAACCGGAGTTTGGTGTTCGGTTTTTTTACGTTTGCCATCCCTATCGCGGTCGGTTACCCCGTGTGCTCAAGGTTTCTAGGCTACGACCCTGTTGCTAGCTTATTGATTTCTAGCATGTTTGCAACCCATACGCTCATGGCTTACCCCATCGTGAGCCGATTGGGCATTTCTCGCAACCAGGCAGTGGCCGTTGCGGTCGGCGGGACCATTTTGACAGACACCGCCGTCCTTATCATTTTGGCCGTCGTAGTGGGCATGAACCGAGGGGCACTTGACCAAAGCTTCTGGATTAAGCTCGGCGTCTCCTTGGCCATTTTTTCGGCCATAATTTTTGGCCTTATTCCGCATTTTGCCCGATGGTTCTTTCGCAAGTTGGAAAGCGAGAAGCACGCCCACTACATATTTGTGCTTGCCATTGTGTTTTTTGCTGCATTCTTGGCCGAAGTTGCCGGCGTAGAACCCATCATTGGTGCTTTTGCGGCCGGACTGGCTCTGAATCCACTCATCCCGCATACGAGCGCCTTAATGAACCGCATTGAGTTCATGGGAAACGCCTTGTTCATTCCGTTTTTCTTGATTTCGGTCGGAATGATTGTCGACCTTTCGGTCATATTCGAAGGGGTGGACGCGTGGGTTATTGCCCTGACCCTCACGGCTGTTGCTTTGGTGAGCAAGTGGCTGGCCGCGGCCGTCACACAGTTAGTCTTTCGATTCAGCGGAGCTCAGCGCCAGCTCCTTTTTGGGTTGAGTTCCGCACATGCCGCAGCAACCATTGCGGTCATCATGGTCGGCTTTAACGAGGGCATTTTAGATGAAGCTGTTCTTAATGGGACGATTATTCTCATCTTGATTACAAGCCTTGCGTCCACATTGGCCACGGAACGCGCCGGAAAGAAAATTGTTAAAGAAGGGACCGACGCGCCGACAAACTCGACGCACGAAGCTCCGCACGTCCTCGTGCCAAATATCCGCAGCGACCGAACTCCGGCTCTTTTAGAGTTGGCGATGGCGATGCGCACCTCCTCTAAGTCCAAGCCCATTACGGTACTCTCCATTGTTCCGAACGACGAACAGGCAGAAGGAGCTATGGCCCAGGCCCACGAACACCTCAGAGGATTGGTGCGCCAAGGGGCAGCAGCTGAAATCCCGGTGCAGCCTCACGTTACCCTGGACTTTAACATTTCGAGTGGCGTAGCGCGCACAAGCCGTGAGCTTCAGGCCACTACGGTAGTCCTTGATTGGATTATTAAGCCCAGTTTGGTCAATAGCCTGCTGGGCGAATCGGTGTCCAGCATCGTAGAAAAAATCGACCGAAACGTCTTTTTGTGCCGCCTCATCGAGCCGCTCGTCACCGTGAAGCGCATGGTTCTACTTTGCCCTCCCCTTTCGGAGCGCGAAAACGGTTTTGAAGGGTGGTTGCACGCCATGGCCAACCTTGCGCGGCAGCAAAACCTTGAGTTTCTTGTAGTCGCAAACACGGCGAGCTACGCGGCCATTTCGACCACCCTCAAGTCTCAGAAAGTTTCGATTTCGGGCAACCATGAGGTCTTTGACGACTGGGATGACTTGCTTGTAGCCACCCGTATAATTCGTCTGGGTGACATGGTAGTGGTTGCAAGCGGCCGCTTGGGATCGCCATCCTACGCCCCCTACATGGATGCCCTGCCAGGCAAGTTAAGCAAGTACCTGGAACATCAAAACTTGATCGTAGTCTATCCAAAGCCCTTTGGCACGTTGACCGGCAACGACCACGGAGACCTCATGCAGGGTTCACCGCTTACCAAAGGGTTCGAGACCATAGAGCAGCTCGGAAAAGGGCTCTTTGGATCTGCGAAATCCTGATAATCAAGACTCAGTCCACCCAGTCGGCGACGAATAGGTTGGTCGCGCGGGTTCCGCCGTTGTTGCGGTTGCTGCCCCACACCAGCTTTTTGCCGTCGGGCGAAAACATCGGGAACGAATCAAACGCTGTATCGTAGGTGACCTGCTCGAGGCCCGTGCCGTCGAGGTTGACCATGAACAAGTTGAACGGGAACCCCATCGGCGAAGCGTGGTTGCTGCTGAACAGGATTTTTGTGCCGTCGGGCGTAAAAAACGGCGCCCAGTTGGCGTTGCCCAGGTCGGTGACTTGCCGCATTTCGCTCCCGTCGACGCGGGCCACGTAGAGTTCCATATCGGTCGGTTCGACCAGGTGCTCGGCCAAGAGGCTCGTGTACTTTGCCACTGCCTCAGGAGTCCGAGGGCGCGAGGCACGCCACACCAGCCACTCGCCGTTGGGGCTAAAGAAGGCTCCGCCGTCGTAGCCCAGCGCAAAGGTCACCTGGTGCACGTCGCTTCCGTCGAGCTTCATCGTATAGAGTTCGAGGTCGCCGCTGCGGTCGCTCGTAAACACAATGCGGTCGCCCTTGGGTGAAACCGTGGCTTCGGCGTCGTAGCCCGGCGCGTCGGTCAGCTGGCGCGTAATTCGGCCCTCGAGGTCGGCCACAAACACGTCAAACGTTTTGTAGATGGGCCACACGTAGCGGCCGTGGGTGCGCTCGGGCTCCGGAGGGCAGGCCTCGCCCCCAAGGTGGGTCGACGCGTACAGGATTTCGCGGTCGCCCGGCATGAAGTAGGCGCAGGTGGTGCGACCCAATCCAGTGCTTAGCATTTTTGGAGTGGCCTCTACCCGACCGGGGTCTGCATACAGGTAAATCTGGTCGCATTGGGCGGCCCAATCGGGGTTGTTGGACTGAAAGACCAAGCTCTTGCTGTCAAACGACCAGTAGGCCTCGGCATTGTCGGCGCCAAAGGTCAGCTGGCGCACGTTTTTGAGGTGCTTCTCACCCGTGTAGGTGAGTTTTTCGGGGTTCCAGGTGCGCGGATTCTCGGTCTTGATGGTTTGTGCGTGGGCCTGGGGGAGGACGACCAATAGGGTCATCGCGGCGCCGAACAGGGTATGCTTCTTCATTACTCAGGGGTACTTTAGCGGACACAAACGTAGTACCATCCGCCGCATGAAAACCTTCAATACCCCAATCCGAAGCCTGTTTGCCCTGCTAATGCCCTTAGCCTTGCTGGGGCAGTCGCCCGAGGCCGATCCCAAGGTCGCGAAGCGGCTCCGCGCCGACGTGTACACGCTGGCCGACGACGCGATGGAGGGCCGTAAGGTCGGAACTCGCGGGGAGCAACTGGCCGCCGACTACCTGACGGGGCGCATGGCAAAGCTCAAACTGGCGACCCATGAGCTTGCTCCGGCCTACCGCAGCACCTTCAGCGCGCAGCCCAAAGTGCACGGCGTGGCCCACGGCGCCCCTGTGACTGGAACCAACGTGCTCGGCGTCGTGCGCGGCCGCCGACCCGAACTCGCCCCGCTCGTCATCGGGGCCCACTACGACCACTGGGGCTGGGGCGGCGAGGGAAGCCTTTACCGCGGCAAGGATTCCGCCATCCACAACGGCGCTGACGACAACGCCAGCGGAGTGGCTGCCGTGCTCGAGCTGGCCTACCGCCTGCAGCGCGCCAAGCCCAACCGAAACGTGATCGTGGTGGCCTTTTCGGGCGAAGAGCAGGGCCTTTGGGGATCAAACGACCTCGCCAAGAAGCTGGCCGCACTGTCCGTCAAGCCCGCTGCGATGGTCAATATGGACATGGTGGGTCGCCTGGGCGCCACCCGCCAACTGGCCCTCTATGGGGTCGGAACCTCGCCCGCCTGGCCCGATGCCCTGGCGGCAGCGGGAGCCAGCGAAAAATTCCGCCTGAAAATCGACTCGAGCGGCGTGGGGCCCTCAGACCACACGTCGTTTTACCTGACCGACGTTCCGGTGCTGCACCTGTTCACCGGGCAGCATGCCGACTACCACCAGCCCAACGACGACGCCGACAAGATCAACTTTGACGGCCTCGCCGAGGTGGTGGACCTGGTCGAAGCAGTGCTGCGCCAGCTGGACGGCCGCACCGAGGTTCCGTTCACCAAAACCAAGAGCAGCGCTAGCGACACCCCGCGATTCAAGGTGACGCTCGGCGTAGTGCCCGACTACCTTTACGACGGCCAGGGAATGCGCATTGACGGCACCACCGACGGCAAGCCCGCGGCCCGCGCAGGTCTGCAGCGCGGCGACGTGGTAGTGGCCCTCGGCGAGCACCCCGTGGCCGGCATGACGGGCTACATGGAGGCCCTGTCAAAGTTTGACACCGGCCAAGAAACCACGGTGACGGTGCTGCGCGACGGCGTACGGCTGACGCTTCCGCTACGATTTTAATCGGCTACTCTCGGGGTCCACGGGCTCAAATTCCGAACGCACTTTAGTAGCTGCGGAGCAGCCCTAGCCCCGAAGGGGCTCTAGCGAGCTGGCGAGCCCCCAGCCTCTGCAACCCGCGTCACATAGCACCTCGCCGCTTTGGGGTACTTTGCACTTATGAAGCAATGTTTTACTCTGCTGGCACTAGGGCTCAGCGCTGCGGTATCGGCCCAAAATTGGTTTCCGTACACCATTGAAATTCAACCGGTTGCCCTAAGCGGCCTGCCCGGCTTGCATTCTTTTGCCCACGGCCAAATCCAAGGCGAGTGGGTCATTTTGGGTGGTCGCGCCGACGGAATTCATGCGCGTCAACCGTTTGCGGCGTTTCCCGCGGCACAAAACAATT